>JAAIGE0101029837.1_pt1 | contig 12044 bp, 8 predicted proteins | sample 6487951 | NCBI WGS metagenome assembly JAAIGE01 (sample SAMN13974128, study PRJNA590717) | phyllosphere metagenome | biome: tomato field; feature: multiple bacterial spot infested tomato fields; material: tomato leaves; isolation source: leaves from tomato fields | host: Solanum lycopersicum ... | reverse complement strand
CCTCGATCTTGGCGCGCAGACGCTGCACGTGCACGTTCACCAGTCGCGTGTCGGCCTTGTAGTGGTAGCCCCAGACCTGCTCCAGCAGCATCTCGCGCGAGAACACCTGCTGCGGCTTCTCGGCGAGCGCGACGAGCAGCTCGAACTCGAGCGGGGTCAGGGCGATCGGCGCGTCGCCGCGGCGCACCTCGTGAGCGGCGACGTCGACGACCAGGTCGCCGATGCGCAGCGTCTCGTCGGCCGGAGCCTGGGCGGGCCGCAGGCGCGTGCGGATGCGCGCGACCAGCTCCTTCGGGTTGAACGGCTTGACGATGTAGTCGTCGGCCCCCGACTCGAGCCCCTTGACCACGTCGGCCGTGTCGGTGCGGGCGGTGAGCATGATGATCGGGATGCCGGACTCGGCGCGCACGCGCGTGCAGATCTCGATGCCGTCGACGCCGGGGAGCATGAGGTCGAGGAGGATGAGGTCGGGCCGCTCCGAGCGCCACGCGTCGACGGCCTGGGCACCGTCGGCGCAGAACACGGTGTCGAATCCCTCGGTGCGCAGCACGATGCCGATCATCTCGGCCAGCGCGGTGTCGTCGTCGACAACCAGGATCCGTGAAGTCATTCGGGTGTACGTCTTCCGTCTCGAACCCGCGCGGGGACGGGCATCAGGCCCGGGGTCGGGGCATGTCTCATCGAGAGTAGTCGACCTGTCTGCACGCCAGGCGTGCGTGTCGGAGGTCTGTGACACGATGAGGGCACCGCCATGTGACGAGGAGGGGCCCCACATGACCGCGTACCCGGCTTGGACTCCGGCATCACGACCGGGGATCGTCCCGCTGCACCCGTACGGGTTCGGCACCATCCTGGGCCGCTCCTTCGTGGCGCTGCGACACAACCCCAAAGTGCTGCTGGGCTTCGCCCTCATCGTGCAGGCCGCCGCGTACATCGTGCTCACCGCCGCCGTCGGCGGCGTCGCCATCGCGAGCTTCTCCCGTCTCGACACGGTGCCCATCGGCAGCGACGACTACGACGCGATCCTCGCCGGGTCCGCCGTGATCACGGCGGCGACCGCACTGGTCCTGGGTCTCGCGACCGGAGCGCTCAGCGTGATCGTCCAGGGCGTCGTGGTGTCGGAGGTCGCTCACGCGGTCGTCGCCGAGAAGCCGAGCCTGAAGGCCGTGTGGGCGCGCGTGAAGCCGGTCGTGTGGCGTCTCATCGGGTACAGCGCGCTCTATCTCGTCGCGACGATCGTGGTCATCGGCGTCCTGGCGGGGATCGTCACGCTCCTCGTGATCAACGTGCTGTGGCTCGGCGTCGCGGTGGGCGTGCTGTTCGTGCTGGGGCTCATCGTCGTCTCCCTCTGGCTCACGCCCAAGCTCTTCCTCGTGTCGTCGGTGATCATCCTCGAGCGGGCACCGATCTTCCGCGCGATCGCACGATCGTGGCAGCTCACGCGGGGCCGCTTCTGGTCGACGCTCGGTGTCGTCGTCATCATCTCGGTCGCCTTCAGCATCGTCGCGCAGATCATCTCCGTGCCCTTCAGCCTCGTCGCGGGCATCGTCCCCGGCATCCTGGCCCCCACCGGGGAAGATGCCGTGGGCGCCCTCGTCGGGGTCATCGCCCTCCAGGTCGTCGGGCAGTTCGGCATCCTCCTCGTGCAGTGCATCGCGTTGGTGGTGCAGTCCACCTCCGCCGTGCTCGTGTACGTCGACGCGCGCATGCGGGTGGAGGCGCTCGACCACGACCTGAACACCTACGTCGAACAGCGCGACGCCGGCGGAACCGACCTCGTCGACCCGTACCTGGTCGGCGTCGGGCGCATCGTCGAGCGCCCGGCTCCGACGCCCGTGGGTGCTCCCCCGGCCTTCGCGGGCTATGCCGCGCCGACGGGTTCGCCCGCATATGGTGCACCGCAGGGCTACGGGGCACCGCAGCCGTATGGGGCGGCGCCGGCGTACGGGGCACCGTCGCAGGACGCAGCGACCCCGGCCCATGGGGCACCGCAGCCCTCCGGGGCGGCCTCGGCTGATCCGACCCCGCCGGCTCCCCCGGTCCCGCCCGCGGCGGACGGCGCGTCGGACGACGCCCCGCCTGCCCACCGTGCCCCGGACGCCGCGCCGGGAGCCGCACCGACCACCTGGGCCGCGCCGGGATCGAGCGGCGACGCGTGAGCCCCGCAGCGCTCGCCGCCGCTTTCGCACCCCTGCTGCCCGACCCGGATCAGGCGCAGGAGTGGGCGGAGCGTGAGCTGGCCGACCCCTCCTACCAGGCGGCCGAGCCGAGCATCATCGATCGAGCGGCACAGGCGGTCACCCGCTTCCTCGACGATCTGCTGCGCATCCCGAACACCGACGGGTGGGGACCGGCGGCGCTCATCGTGCTCGCGGTGCTGCTCGTGGCGGCGATCGTGGTCGGCATCCTGATCTGGGGGCGACCGCGTCGGAGCGTGCGCGCGGCTCCGGCCGCTCGGGCACTCTTCGACGACGACGACACCCGGTCGGCCGAGCAGTTGCGGGCAGAGGCCGAGGCGGCCGCACGGCGCGGAGCCTGGGACGACGCCGTCGTCCTGCGATTCCGCGCCGTCGCGCGGGGCCTGTCGGAGCGCGGGCTGGTGGACCCGCCACCCGGGGCCACGGTACGCGCGTTCGCCCGCGAGGCCGCGCACGCCCTCCCCGCCCTCGCGGAGGGGCTCGAGACGGCCGCGACGACCTTCGACGACGTGCGCTACCTGCGGCGCCCGGGAACGGCGCAGAGCTACCGCCTCATCCTCGATCTCGACGACACCGCCGTGCGGACGCGTCCGACGCCGATGGGCACCCTGTGAGCGCGGTGACGGCGGCACGACCGCGGTCCCGCGGCCGCGCCGCCCTCGGGTGGATCGCCCTCGCGGTGGGGTTGCTGCTCGTGTCGCTCGTCGGCGGATTGTTCGTCTACGGCGGCTACACGGAGCGCGCACTGCTCGACCCCGACTCCGCCGGCCCCGACGGCACGCGAGCCGTGGTGCGGGTCATCGAGCAGCAGGGCGTGCGGGTGATCGTCGCGCGCGACCGCCCGGCCGCCGAACGCGCGCTGGCCGGAGCGGACGCGACGCTCGTGATGCGGGACGCACCGATGCTCTCCGACGACGCGCTGCGCGAGCTGTCGTCGCGCGCCCGGCACGTCGTGCTCGTCGAGCCGCGCTCCCGCGCCCTCGACGTGCTGATGAACGGGTCGTCGCTCGGAGGATTCGTCGATGACACGACGGCCGCCGACTGCGCGGTGGCGGCGCCCGACAACGCCCGGACCGCGCGTGTCGGTGAACTTCTCGTCGCCGGCGACGGCGTCACCGGGTGCTTCCCCGTCGGGAGCGAGTTCGGGCTGCTGTCCCTCGAGGACGGGGGTCGCTCGGTGACCGCTCTCGACGGCCTCTCGACGTTGACCAACTCCACGCTCCCGCGCGAGGGCGACGCGGCCCTCGCCCTCGGTGTGCTGGGGAAGACCGACACCCTCGTCTGGTACGTGCCCGCGCCCGCCGACGCCGACCCCGGCGCCGCTCCCCCGACCCTCAGCGAGCTGACGCCGCCATGGGTCACCCCCGCCATCGCGCTGCTGCTGCTGTCCGCTCTCACGGCCGCGATCTGGCGGGGTCGGCGCTTCGGCCCTCTCGTCACCGAGCGCCTGCCCGTGACGGTGCGCGCCACCGAGACCACCGAGGGCCGCGCGCGCCTCTACGCCACGGCGCGCGACGCCCCGCACGCTCTCGACGAGCTCCGCCGCGCGAGCCGCACGCGTCTCGTGCGTCTCCTGGGGCTCGCGGCACGGACCTCGCCGCCCGACGTCGCCGACGCCGTCGCCGAGCGCCTGGGAGCGGATCGCTCCCGCGTGCGCGGCATCCTGGTCGACGACGTGCCCCGCACCGACCGCGACCTCGTCGCCGCCGCCGACCGACTGCGCGACCTCGAAGAGAGCGTGCGCGTCGCCGTCCGAACCGAAGGGACACCCCGATGACCGAGAGCCCCGAGACCCCCGGCGCCGAGCCGGCCGCCGACGGCCGTGCGACCGGCACCGCCGACACGAGCCCCGCGGCCGGCTCCGCTCGCCCCGATCCGTCCGGCCCGTCCGACGACCACGCGACCCTCCGCGAGGCGATGCACCGCGTGCGCCTCGAGGTGGGCAAAGCGGTCGTCGGCCAGGACGGCACGGTGACCGGGCTGCTCATCGCCCTTCTCTCGCGCGGACACGTGCTGCTGGAGGGCGTGCCGGGCGTCGCCAAGACGCTGCTCGTGCGCTCGTTCAGCCGCGCCCTCGGTCTCGACACGCACCGCGTGCAGTTCACGCCCGACCTCATGCCGGGCGATGTGACCGGATCGCTGGTGTACGACGCCCGCGCGGGCGGATTCGAGTTCCGACCGGGTCCGGTGTTCACCCACGTGCTGCTCGCCGATGAGATCAACCGCACGCCCCCCAAGACGCAGGCGGCCCTGCTCGAGGCGATGGAGGAGCGGCAGGTGTCGAGCGACGGGGTGAGTCGCGCCCTGCCCGATCCCTTCCTGGTGGCCGCGACGCAGAACCCCATCGAGCACGAGGGCACCTACACGCTGCCCGAGGCGCAGCTCGACCGCTTCCTGCTCAAGCTCGTCGTCGATCTGCCCGGCCGCGATGCCGAGGTCGACGTCCTCCGCCGTCACGCGCAGGGCTTCGACCCGCGGCGCCTCGACGAGGCGGGAGTCACCCCTGCCGTCACGGCGGACGAGATCCTCGCCGCGCAGCGGGCGGCGGCATCCGTCGCCGTCGCCGACGACGTGCTCGGCTACGTCGTCGACCTCGCGCGGGCCACGCGGCAGAGCCCGTCCGTGCAGCTCGGGGTGAGCCCGCGCGCGACGACCGGCCTGCTCGCCGCCGCCAAGGCGTGGGCGTGGCTCGGCGGGTACCCCGCGATCACCCCCGACCACGTGCAGACGATGCTCGTCCCCGTGTGGCGCCACCGCATCCGTCTGCGTCCCGAGGCCGAGATCGAGGGCGTCTCGGTGGATGCCATCCTCACCTCCGTCCTGCAGCAGACCCGCGTCCCGATCTGATGTTCGTCACCGGCCGCCTCGCTCTCCTCGTCGCCCTCGGCGTCGTCCCCCTCGTGCTGCTCAGCACCGCGGGGGTGCCGGCCTGGATCGCGGCGGGCGGTTGGGTGCTGCTGTGCGCCCTCGCGATGGCCGCCGATGCGGCGGCGGCGGCCGATCCGCGCCGGGTCGAGGTCACGCGGACCCTGCCCGAGCGCGCCCTGCGCGACGAACCCGTCTCGGGAGAGCTGCGCGTGCGCAACCTCGGTACGCGCCTGCTGCGCGCGCACGTGCGCGACGCCTGGCAGCCGACGGCGGGCGCGCCCGAGGAGCGTCTGCGCCTCACCGTGCCGCCGGGCGAGAGACGGGCCGCGCCGCTGCCGCTGCTCCCCCGTCGGCGCGGCGAGCTGCGCAGCGCCTTCGTCGTGGTGCGCGCCCTCGGACCGCTCGGCCTGGCAGGTCGGCAGGCCCGGGTCGACGCCCCCGCCCGCCTCCGCGTGCTGCCGCCGTTCACATCGCGTCGCCACCTGCCCTCGCGCCTGGCCCGTCTGCGCGAACTCGACGGCAACACCACGCTGCAGGTCCGCGGGCAGGGCACCGAGTTCGACAGCCTGCGGGAGTACGTGCGCGGCGACGACGTGCGCTCGATCGACTGGCGCGCGACCGCGCGCGCGGGCACGACCATGCTGCGCACCTGGCGCCCCGAGCGCGACCGCCACGTCGTCATCGTGATCGACACCGGCCGTACCGCCGCCGCGCGCGTCGGTGACGGGGTGCGGCTGGACGCGGCCATGGAAGCCGCCCTCCTGCTGTCGGTCCTGGCCAGTCGCGCCGGCGACCACGTGCACCTCGTGATGTTCGATCGCGTACCCCGCGCCCGCGTGACCCGCGTCGACGGCGCGCAGCTGCTCCCCGCCCTCGTGGATGCCATGACCCCGGTCGACCCGCAGTTGATCGACACCGACTGGGACGCCGTCTTCGCCCAGGTGCGGGGCCTGTCGGTGCGCCCGGCCCTCGTGGTGCTGCTGACCGCCGCCGACGATCCCGAGGCCGCCCGCGCCTTCCTCGCGTCGCTGCCCGCGGTCGCCGCGCGGTCGCGCCTGCTGGTGGCGACCGCGACCGACGGCCCCGGCGACGTGCCCGCCCACCGCGACGCCGCCGACGTGTATGCCGCCGCTGCGATCGAGCGAGCGCGCCACGACGCCGACCGCGTGCGCGACGCCGTCGTCCGCGCGGGCGGCGACGCGGTGGCGGCCTCCGCCGACGACCTGCCGCCGCTCGTGGCCGACCGCTACCTCGCCCTGAAGGCGGCGGGGCGGCTGTAGCACACCCAGCCCGCATGCAGCCCGCGACATACGACGCGGCTTATCCTGGGGGGTACCCTTCCGGTCGTCAGCGTGTCCCCTCCGCGCGCGGCCTCGCCGTCTACGCACAGGATGCGGGAGCTCTCTTGCCAGGTAACGCCACCACGCACTTCGACGATGTGGCCCTCGTGTCGGTGGCGAGCGTCTTGCCCAGCCGCGTCACGACGTCGGACGACATCGAGGAGCGTCTGGCTCCCGCGCTGAAGCGACTCAAGCTCAAGCCGGGTCTGCTGCGCCGTGTCGCGGGCGTCAACGAGCGCCGCAACTGGGCGGAGGGCGAGTCGTCGGATGAGGCGACGATCGCCGCCGGCAAGCAGGCCCTCGCCGAGGCCGGGGTCGACGCGAGCGAGATCGGCCTCATCATCAACACGTCGGTCACCCGCAAGCACCTCGAGCCCTCGGTCGCCGTGCGACTGCACCACGGCCTCGGCCTGCCGAGCTCGGCCATCAACTTCGACGTGGCCAACGCGTGCCTCGGCTTCATCAACGGCATGAGCCTCGCAGCCGGCATGATCCAGTCGGGGCAGGTGAAGTACGCCCTCATCGTCAACGGCGAGGATGCCGACGAGATCCAGGTCAACACCATCAACCGGCTCGTGCGCGAAGATCTCGACCGCGACGCCTTCATGCAGGAGTTCGCCTCGCTCACCCTGGGATCGGGCGCCGCCGCGGCCGTCCTGGGACGCGCGAGCGACCACCCCGAGGGACACCGCATCGTGGGCGGCGTCACGCGGGCCGCGACGCAGTTCTACGACCTGTGCGTGGGCAGCGTCGACGGCATGTTCACCGACGCCAAGGCGCTGCTGAAGGGCGGACTCGACCTCGTCGTGTCGGCGTGGAAAGAGGCCAAGGGCGAATTCGACTGGACCGGCATGGACCGCTACGTCACCCACCAGGTCTCGTCGGTGCACACCGGTGCGATCGTTCGCGCCGCGAAGCTCGACCGCGACCGGGTCCCGGTCACGTACCCCGAGCTGGGCAATGTGGGCCCGGCATCCATCCCCATCACCCTCGCCGCCGAGCAGAAGACGCTGCGGCGAGGTGATCGCGTGCTGCTGATGGGAGTGGGCTCCGGCTTGAACACCGGCATGCTGGAGCTGGCCTGGTGAGCCACCCCCGCGTGACCGGACCGCAGGCCACCCTCCCCCCGGCCGGGCTCCCCGGCCTCGACCCGTCTCTGTCGCGGCTCGTCAGCGTCGAGGGCGTCCTCGACGACCGCGGAGCGTCGCGCCTCTGGCACGTGCTCGACACCGGGGGCACCCTCGCCGAGCACGGCGTCGAGCCGCTCGGCACGATCATCGCCGTGCACGGCAACCCGACGTGGTCGTACCTGTGGCGCGCGCTCGTGACCGCCTCGCTCGACCGCGCGCTCGAGGGCCGCGCCGCGTGGCGCGTCGTCGCCGTGGACCAGCTCGAGATGGGTTTCTCGGAGCGCTCCTCGCTGCGCCGCACACTCGCTCAGCGCATCGCCGATCTCGACGCGCTCGTCTCCGAGCTCGGCATCCGCGGTCCGGTCGTCACCATCGGACACGACTGGGGCGGGCCCGTCTCCCTCGGCTGGGCCGTCGAGAACCGCGAGCGAGTCGCCGCGGTCATCGCGCTGAACACCGCCGTGCACCACCCCGACGGCGCCGAGCTGCCCTTCGCGCTGCGCGTCGCGACCGCTCGCGGCATGCTCGCGGCGGGCACGACCGGCACGACGGCGTTCCTCGACGTCACCCTCGCCCTCGCCGACCTCGACCCGGCCGTGCGCGCCGCCTTCCGCGCGCCGTACGCGACCGTGGCACGGCGTCGGGGCATCGGCGGATTCGTCGCCGACATCCCGGCGACGCCGGACCACGTCAGCACCCCCGCCCTGCACCGCATGTCGGCGGGGCTGCGCGAGCTCGAGGTGCCCGCGCTGCTCCTGCGCGGTCCGAAAGACCCCGTGTTCGGCGAGGACCACCTCGACGATCTCACCGAGCGTCTCCCCCACGCCGACGTGCACCGCTTCGAGGGCGCGGGCCACCTGATCGCCGAGGAGCGCCCCTACGCCGACGTGGTGCTCGATTGGCTCGACGAGAAGATCGTGGATGCCGCAACGGCACCCGCGCGCTCGCGTCGCTCGTCCCCGACGAAGCGCGCCGGCACCGGCACCGGCACTGCCCCTGCCGGTCGCCTCTGGGACGCCCTCGACGCCCGCCGCGATGACGACGACACCGCCGTCATCGACATGACCACGGCCTCGGGCGACGGCGGACCGCTGCGGGTGAGCTGGCGACAGCTCGCCGCGCGGGTCGACGAGATCGCCGCGGGACTCGACGCGTTCGGCGTCCGCGCCGGCGACCGCGTCTCGCTGCTCGTGCAGCCCGGCCCGACGCTCACGGCCGCGCTGTACGCGTGCCTGCGCATCGGCGCCGTGGTCGTCGTGGCCGACCGGGGTCTCGGCATCCGGGGGCTGTCGCGCGCGGTGCGCGGTGCCGTCCCCGACGTGGTGATCGGCGAGGTCGCGGGGCTCGCCGCGGCGCGCGCCCTGGGGTGGCCCGGGCGCCGCATCTCGTCGGCGTCCCTGCCCGCCGCGACCTCGCGCGCACTGGGGGTCGAGGCCAGCCTGTCGGATCTCGCGCGCGCCGGTCGGGGGCGGACGCTGCCGGAGCCGCCCGCAGCCGACGCCGAGGCGGCGGTGCTCTTCACCTCGGGCTCGACCGGTCCCGCCAAGGGCGTCGTGTACACGCACGCGCAGGTGACAGCCTTGCGCGACACCCTCGCCACGCACTTCGCGGTGTCGGCCGACACGGGGCTCGTGACCGGCTTCGCGCCCTTCGCGCTGTTGGGCCCGGCGCTCGGCACCCGCTCGGCGACGCCCGACATGGACGTCTCGGCTCCGCGCACCCTCACCGCCGCCGCGGTCGCGGCCGCCGTGCGCGCCTCCGATGCGAAGATCGTCTTCCTCTCCCCCGCCGCCGTCGCCAACGTCGTGGCCACCGCCGACCGTCTGACGGATGCCGATCGCTCGGCGCTGGCGCGTGTGCAGACGTTCCTCTCGACCGGCGCTCCCGTGGGCGTCGACCTGCTGCGGCGGGCTCAGGCGCTCATGCCGAACGCCGTCGCGCACACGCCCTACGGCATGACGGAATGCCTGCTGGTGGCCGACGTCACCCTGCCCGAGATCGAGGCCGCTGCGGGAGACCGCGGAGTGTGCGTCGGTCGTCCCCTCGGGACGGGCGAGGTGCGCATCTCGCCCCTCGACGACCGGGGCCGCGCGGCCGATGAGACGACGACGGATGCCGGGGTCACCGGCGAGATCGTCATCTCGGCGCCGCATCTCAAGCGCGGCTACTTCCGCCTGCACCTGACCGACCGCGACGCCCGGCGCGGCCTCCCCGCCCGCTGGCATCGCACCGGCGACGTCGGTCACCTCGACGCCGAGGGGCGCCTGTGGGTCGAGGGGCGCCTCCCCCACGTCATCACCACCGCGGAGGGGCCCGTCACCCCGGTCGGCGTCGAGCAGGACGTCGAGACCGTCTCCGCCGTCGTCCGCGCCGCCGCGGTCGGCGTGGGCCCGGTCGGTCGACAGGTCGTCGTCGCCGTCGTCGAGTCCGGCGTCCGGCGTCCGGGCCTGGCATCCCCCGAGCTCACCGACGCCGTCCGCGCGGCCACCGCGCAGTCGCTGGCCGCCGTGCTGGCCGTGCCGAGCCTGCCGACCGACATCCGCCACAATTCCAAGATCGACCGCTCCCGCGTGGCCGCGTGGGCCGAGCGGGTGCTCGCGGGCGAGAAGGCGTCGGCGCTGTGAGGGTCCTCGCCACCGGTGCCTCCGGCTTCCTCGGCCGTGCCGTCGTCCGCGCCCTCCAGCACGACGGTCACGACGTGCGCACGCTGCAGCGCCGCCCCTCGGGCGTCGACGGCGCCGACGACCGTCTCGGTTCGGTGACGGATGCCGACGCCGTGGCATCCGCTCTCGACGGCGTCGACGCGATCGTGCACCTCGCCGCGAAGGTCTCCCTCGCGGGGGACCCGGCGCAGTTCCGCGCCGTGAACGTGGAGGGGACGCGCACGCTCCTCGACGCCGCTGCCGCCGCGGGAGTCTCGCGCATCGTGCACGTGTCGTCGCCCTCGGTCGCGCACGCCGGACACGCCCTCGCGGGCGTCGGCGCCGAGCCCGCCGACCCGGATGCCGCGCACGGCGAGTACGCCCGCACCAAGGCCGAGGCCGAATTGCTCGCGCTCTCGCGCGCCGGCGACGGCACCGCGCTCGTCGCCATCCGACCGCACCTGGTGTGGGGGCCGGGTGACACCCAGCTCATCGCGCGCGTGGTCGACCGCGCTCGTCGCGGCACGCTGCCGCTGCTGGACGGCGGCACGGCGCTCATCGACTCCACGTACGTCGACAACGCGGCATCCGGCATCGTCGCCGCCCTCGACCGCGTCGAGGACGTCAGCGGGCGCGCCTACGTGCTGACCAACGGCGAGCCGCGGCCCGTGGGCGACCTGCTCGCCGGGATCTGCCGCGCATCGGGCGTGACACCGCCGCGATTCAGCGTGCCCGCGGGACTCGCCAAGGCCGCGGGGTCGCTCATCGAGCGCGTGTGGGCCGTGCGCCCGGGGCAGGACGAACCGCCCATGACGCGTTTCCTCGCCGAGCAGCTGTCGACCGCGCACTGGTTCGATCAGACCGAGATCCGCCGCGACCTGCGCTGGCGTCCCTCCGTGACGATCGACGAGGGCCTGCGCCGCCTGTCGCGCGCCTGAGTCGGCGGCATCCGTCCCACCTCCGGCATCCGCCACACCTCAGGCATCCGCCACACCTCCGGCAGCGCGCGTCTCCGGCAGCGTGTCTCTCCTACAGTGCCCCTTCAGCGGCGCGCGTCCCACTCCTAGCGGCGCATGTCCCACTTCTGACGGCGCATGTCCCCAGAATGGCCACTTCACGCCCCTCGCACCGACCATAAGTGGGACACACCTCCCTCTCCCCGCCACCGACGAGCCACCGCCGACAAAGCTGCACACCGGCCCCGCAGTGCGTCCTACTCCTCGCGGCGCTCGTCCCACATATGACGGTGGATGTCCCGAAAATGGTCACCCCACACCCCTCCTACCGGCCATAAGTGGGACACACCTCCCCGGCGGGGCGGAACGGAGACGGACCGCGGCGCCACCGAACGACGGAAGGCCCGCCCCGACGAGGGGACGGACCTTCCGGATGCCGCGACGACCGAGCCGCAGCGCGAACCCCGCCGCAGCGGGGGTCGATCTCAGACCAGGTCGAACCGGTCGAGCTCGGTGACCTTGCGCCACGCGGCGACGAAGTCGCGCACGAACTTCTCCTTCGCGTCATCCGAGGCGTACACCTCGGCGAGCGCGCGCAGTTCGGAGTTCGACGAGAACACCAGGTCGACGCGGGTTCCGATGCCGACCTTCTCGCCCGAGCCGTCCTTCGTGCCCTCGAAGGCGTGCTTGCCGCTGTCGAGCGGCTTCCACGTCGTGCCGAGGTCGAGGAGGTTCGCGAACACGTCGTTCGTCAGCGCACCGGGGGTGTCGGTGAACACGCCCCAGTCGCTGCCGTCCCAGTTCGCGCCGATCGCGCGGAGGCCCCCGACCAGCACCGTCATCTCGGGCGCGGTGAGCGTCAGCAGGTTGGCCTTGTCGAGCAGCAGGAACTCCGCGGGAAGCCGCGCCT
>JAAIGE0101393167.1_pt1 | contig 12051 bp, 12 predicted proteins | sample 6487951 | NCBI WGS metagenome assembly JAAIGE01 (sample SAMN13974128, study PRJNA590717) | phyllosphere metagenome | biome: tomato field; feature: multiple bacterial spot infested tomato fields; material: tomato leaves; isolation source: leaves from tomato fields | host: Solanum lycopersicum ... | reverse complement strand
TGACCCAGAAAATCGAAGGCAATCTACCGACCGCTGCCACTCTTCGCACCACGGCCACCAGCAGCAAGATCGCTTCGGCCGGCGAAGACCGCGCGTCTCCGGTTGCCGCAACCCCGCCCGGCATAGGCAATAGCGTTGCTGATGAGGTTTCCCAGCAACTCGCGCAGCAGCAGCGGCTCGGCAGCCACCGTCACAGGGTCGATTTCCTCAAAGCCTAGATCGATATCCGCCTCGGCAGCACTCGGCACAAATTCGGCGGTCACCGATTGGGCGAGCGACGATAGATCGACGTCGACGAGATTCTGCTTTTCGCCAGACCCCGCCGCATCGATATTGGCCATGCGCAAGAGCTGCGCCAGAATATGCTCCGCGTGAGCGACCGAGGCATCCCCCTTCCGCGCCGCCGCCTGCGCCTCTTCCAGAGTCCGCGCCCGACCGGCGAGAGCCAGTTGCGTTCGAATAATCGCAAGCGGCGTCCGCAACTGATGGCTGGCATTGCCGGTAAAGTGCCGCAACGCATCCAGAGCCGACTGGAGCCGGACCATGAAGGAATTGACCGTCTCGACAAGGCTTTCCACTTCCACAGGGACGGTCTGCTCGATGGGATGCAGATCGTTCGGGCTGCGCTCGCCTATTGCCTCACTCAGCCTGTAAAGCGGCCGCAGCGAGATCGTTACTGCGATCCAGACGATGATCGCGGCACCCGCGATCATGAGAAGGAGACGGAGTGCAGAGCGAAGAATGATCGCCTGGGCAAGCTGGCTACGCGCAATCGTCGTTTCCGCCACGGTTACCGTGAATGGAACGGAATTGATGCCGGTCGATGCAAAGCGCTGGATTGCCGCAACACGGATCGGCTCCCCGCGAAACACCGCATCTTCGTAGCGCGGCCCCTCACCCGTCAACCTGCTGACGGAAGGGAGATTTTGATAGCCGGTGAGGAACTGTCCGTTTGGGCCGTCGACACGATAAAACACCCGGTCTTGCGCGGCAGAGGTCAGCATTTCCAGCGCGACATAGGGAATATCGACCTCAAGCGTATCGTTTTCAGAGACGACCACACGCTCGGCAATGGCCAGTGCGGAACCGGAGAGTACGCGATCCGAAACGATGTTGGCGGTATTCACCGCCTCACGATATGTATCGATCAGCGCGACCCCGCCGATGAGGACGGTGGACACCAGAAGCCATGCCAGCAGGCGACGCCGAAGCGAATAGGCGGCCTGCTTCATTCCACGGCCTCTGTCATCTTTTCCAAATAATAGCCGATGCCCCGCGCCGTCTTCACCGTCAGCCCGTGCGGACCGAGACGCTTACGCAGGCGGCTGACATATTGCTCGATGGCATTTCCGGAAAGCTCATCGTCAAAGCCGGTCAGCGACTGCACGATGGCCTCTTTCGCAACCACCTTACCCGCGCGCATGAAAAGCACTTCCAAGAGCGCCAGTTCCCTTGCCGGTATATCCAGAGGATGGCCCTCTGCCGAGAAAGTGCGCGACGTCAGGTCGAACGTCACCTTGCCAAAGCTCAGCGAAGAGGAGCGCAGACCGGCATTGCGTCGCAACAGGACACGCACACGCGCCTCGAACTCGGCGATATCGAACGGCTTGATCATGTAATCATCGGCACCGAGATCGAGGCCTTTCACCCGTTCCTCCGGCGTTCCCCGCGCAGTCAGGATCAGCACTGCCGCCTTGTCCTGCCGCGAGCGCATGGAGCGAAGCACCTCTATGCCATCCATTTCGGGAAGATTGAGATCGAGGATCACCAGATCGAAATTCTCCGCCGCAATCGCGGCATCGGCGGAAGCGCCATCGGAGACGACATCCACGGCATAGCCACTACCGCGCAGAAGCGCAGACAGTCCTTCCGACAGAACCTGATTGTCTTCCACCAGCAGAATTCGCAAAGATAAAATCCCCGTTATCGAGGGAATTTACCCAAGCCGTCCCCGCTTGTGAATGGCAAGCCGGTGCGGCATGATCTTTTCCATGCGTATTCTTGTCTATCTCTGTCTGATCCTTGCTGCTTCACCGTCTCACCCGATGGCGCAGCAGATGTTTTTCCCGGCCATATCCGGCAAGAAGGATGCGCAGACCCTCATCGTCTATTCTTCGCTGGATGAGCCGCTGGCGACACCGATGATCGAGGGTTTCCAGAAAGCTAACCCGGATGTTGCCGTGTCCTACGAGGACATGCTGACGGGTGAAATCTACGACCGAATCGTGCGCGAAACCGATGCTGGCGATAAGACTGCCGATTTCGCCTTCTCGTCCGCCATGGACCTTCAGGTCAAGCTCAGCAATGACGGCTATGCGCAACGTTCGGATTTACCTATGAGCGCACGCTGGCCAGCCTGGGCGAACTGGCGCAACACGGCTTACGCATTGACGTTCGAGCCCGCCGTCTTTGTCTACCATAAACCGAGCTTCAAAGACGAAAAGCCACCGGCCAGCCGTGCAGAGTTGGTCGACTATCTCCAGCGCCATTCCAGGGATATTCACGGACGGATCGCCACCTACGACATCGAGCGCTCCGGTGTCGGCTTCCTGTTCATGTCGCGGGATCAGGAACAGTTCGGCGATATCTGGAACGTTATCAAGGCGATGGGTTCGGCAGGTGTGAAGGTGTACTCCACCAGCTCGGCCATTCTCGAACGCATCTCGGACGGTCGCTTCGTGCTGGGTTACAACATCCTCGGCTCATATGCCGCCGATTGGGCTTCGCGCCACCCCGATGTCGGCATCATGCTACCGAATGATTATACGGTCGTCATGTCACGCATCGGGCTCGTGCCGCAGGCGGCGGAAAATCCTGACCTTGGACGACGCTATCTGGAATTCTTCATGTCGAAGGAAGGCCAGACGATCATGGCCCGGCAACTGCAAATCCCTGCCGTCAGCCCCGATGTGGCGGGGGAGAATACCGCCAACACAATGCAGGCGATCCACGGAGCACAATTACGCCCCGTCCCCGTCAGTCCGGGTCTTATGGTCTATCTCGATCAGGTCAAGCGCGCCCGCATCATCGAGCGCTGGAACGAAGCGTTGCGTTCACAGTAGACGAAATCCAAAAATTAATGGACAGTAAACACGCGGAGAACTGATTAACGTCAGTTAGATGACAGCTTTCTGTGGTGCTCTGCAATTCTTCTTCATCCCGTGGAGGCGGAAGATGGAGAGGCGGGAGGACAGTCTCATCGGACCGATCGTTTCAGGCAGCGCGTAAAGCGCCCTAGCTCGTCGATGCACCCCTCTCGTGGTCATAATCACAACGATGCCGAAAACGGCAATCAAGGAGGGTTTCACTTTGAAGCATTTTTTCCTCGCTTCGCTTCTCGCAGGCGCCATCGCTCTTCCCGCAGCAGCAGCTGACTACACCATCATCGCTCCGGCAAATCCGGGCGGCGGCTGGGACCAGACGGCGCGCTCCATGCAGACGGTGCTGCAAGAAGAAGGCATTTCCAAGAGCGTTCAGGTTCAGAACGTTCCGGGCGCTGGCGGCACCATCGGCCTCGCACAGTTCGCAAGCCAGCAGAAGGGCAACCCGAACGCCCTGATCGTCGGCGGCTACGTCATGGTCGGCGCAATCCTCACTAACAAGGCACCGGTCACCCTCAAGGAAGTCACTCCGATTGCACGTCTGACCGGCGAATACGAAGTCATCGTCGTTCCGGCTTCCTCTGAAATCCAGAATATCAACGACCTCATTGCGCAGCTCAAGAAAGATCCGGGCAGCGTTTCCTGGGGCGGCGGTTCGGCTGGCGGCACCGACCACATCACGGCTGGCCTGATTGCCAAGGCTGCTGGCGTCGATCCAACCAAGATCAACTACATCGCCTATTCCGGCGGCGGCGAAGCTCTGGCTTCCATCCTCGGCGCACAGGTCACGGCAGGCATTTCCAGCTACGGCGAATTCGAAAGCCAGATCAAGGCTGGAACGCTGCGTCTTCTCGCCATCTCCAGCGAACAGAAGCTGGACGGCATCGATGCACCAACGCTGAAGGAAAGCGGCCTCGACGTGGTCGTTCAGAACTGGCGCATGGTCGCCGCTCCTCCCGGCCTGACCGATGAGCAGACCAAGGCCGTAAGCGCCGACGTCGAAAAGTTGGTAAAGTCCGCCAAGTGGCAGGAAACACTGAAGACCAAGGGCTGGATGGACACCTATCTTGCTGGCGATGCCTTCAAGGAGCAGCTTGCCAAGGACACGGCTTCCACCGAGACCATTCTTAAAGACATCGGACTTGTAAAATGAGCCAGGGTATCAACCCCTCCCAAACTCCAAAGCGCCGCCCTGATTGGGCGGCGATGCTGATCGCAGTGGCGCTGGTCGCCATTGCGGCGGTCATCTTCTGGGATTCCGCCCGCCTCGCAAGCGTCACCGGTTATTCGCCGGTCGGCCCCGCAACCGTGCCATACGCCATCGGCTTCTGTCTTATCGGACTGGCCATCTGGACGGCGTTCGAAGCCTGGCGCGGAGATTTTCCAGAGCGTGACAAACAGGAAGTCGGCCCCGTCGTCTGGGTGGTCGCCGGTCTTGCTGCACAGCTGTTGCTTCTGAAGGTCGCTGGCTTCTCCATCGCCACCGGTCTGCTGTTTGCCTTCACGGCACGCGCTTTCGGCAAAAAGAAGCTCTGGTATTCGATCCCGATCGGCATCGCGATCAGCTTCGTCGTGTGGTTCATCTTTGCCCGCCTGTTGCAGCTCTCCCTGCCAGCCGGACCTATCGAGCAACTGTTCATCTGACGAACCGTCACCTAGACGTATGAATAAATAAACAAACAAAGACACGAAGCGCATGACTGCTTGTCCTGCAGACGCAAGCTTCGCCCGACAGGGGACATCTGTCCATGAGCACTTTTGAATTTCTCCTGCATGGTCTTGAGGTTGCAGCGCAACCCATGAACCTGCTCTACGCCCTGATCGGCGTAACCCTCGGCACCGCCGTCGGCGTGCTGCCCGGCATCGGCCCGGCATTGACCGTCGCACTTCTGCTGCCCGTGACCTACCGGCTGGACCCTGCCGGTTCGCTGATCATGTTTGCCGGTATTTACTATGGCGGCATGTATGGCGGCTCGACCACATCGATCCTCCTGAACACGCCGGGCGAAAGCGCATCCATTGTGACCGCTTTAGAGGGCAACAAGATGGCCCGCGCCGGGCGCGGTGGACCTGCTCTTGCGACAGCCGCCATCGGCTCCTTCGTTGCTGGCCTTATTGCCACCATCGCGCTCGCCTTCGTTGCACCCTACATCGTCAAGCTGGCGCTGGTCTTCGGCCCGCGTGAGTATTTCGCGCTGATGGTGCTGGCCTTCGTTACGGTGTCATCCGCTTTCGGCGATTCTGCGCTGCGTGGCCTCACCTCGCTGTTCATCGGCTTCACGCTTGCCATCGTCGGCATCGACCAGCTGACGGGCCAGACCCGCATGAGCTTCGGCATTCCCGATCTGCTCGACGGTGTGGAAGTCACCACGCTTGCGGTTGCCATGTTCGCCATCGGCGAAACGCTGTTCATCGTCGCTCAGGGCCAGGGCGGTCCTGACAAGGTCGAAGCCGTCAAGGGCTCCGTCTGGATGACTGCGCAGGATTGGGCGCGTTCGTGGAAAGCATGGCTACGCGGCACCGTCATCGGCTTCCCGATCGGCGCGATGCCTGCGGGTGGTGCGGAAATCGGCACCTTCCTGTCCTATGCGACGGAAAAGAAGCTGTCCAAGAATCCTGAAGAATTCGGCCATGGCGCAATCGAAGGCGTTGCCGGTCCTGAAGCGGCCAACAACGCGTCTGCTGCCGGAACGCTCGTGCCGCTGCTGACGCTCGGCCTGCCGACGACCGCGACGGCTGCCATCATGCTCGCTGGCTTCCAGCAGTTCGGCCTCCAGCCCGGCCCGCTACTGTTTGCGACCAATCCGCAGCTCGTCTGGGGTCTTATCGCCAGCCTCTTCATCGCCAACCTGATGCTGCTGGTTCTCAACCTGCCGCTGATCGGCCTGTGGGTGAAGCTGCTGACCATTCCGAAGCCTTGGCTTTATGCGGGCATTCTGCTGTTCGCAACGCTTGGCACCATTGGCGCCAATCCATCCGCCTTCGAACTCGGCATGCTGCTGGCGTTCGGTATCCTCGGTTACATCATGCGCATCTTCGGTTACCCGATTGCGCCTGCGGTCGTCGGCCTCATCCTCGGACCGCTTGCTGAGCAGCAGCTCCGCCGCGCCCTTTCCATCGGTCAGGGTGATCCTGCGGTGTTGTTCACCTCGCCTATTGCAGTCGGCCTCTTCGTCGTTGCCGCTGCGGCCTTCATCGTTCCGCTGATCATGCGTATTCGTGGACGTGGACAGGTGCTGACGCAACTGGCCGCAAACGAAGACTAAATCTGGAACAAAGCCTCCCAAGGCTGGAATGCCCCGCTTTCAATGAAGGCGGGGCATTTTTATGCGCTAAAAATCCTGCGTGGGATGTGCAAACACGAAGATTTCAATCATATCGAATGCATCTCTTTTCAATCTGTAGGGTTTGGATTTAAAACAGGCGACACATTCAAGAGAGAAACACGATGCGTATCTTAAGTCTCATCCTCGTCGCTACCGCTCTCGCCTCATGCGCCACAGGCGCGGCGTCGTTAGAGCCCATTCCCGGCAGCATCACCTATGGCGGGCAACCGCGCACGAAGCTCACAAAATCACCCGTTGGCAGCACCTTCAGCCATGACTTCAGAACGACCGACGGACGCCTAGCCTTCGAGACCTATCGCATAGAACCGGATCGCTCGCTTACACTCCTCAATCGGGAGATTGTCAGCGACTTCCCGGAAAACTGAACCGTAACTGGTAAGTTTTTTATCCAGCGTCTTCAACCGCATGGAACGACTGGGGCTTGAAGCCCGTTGCTCTCCGGAACGATCAAAAAGCGGCACCCTCCGCGAGTTCAGGAGAGAAAAATGAAAACGCATAAGACCCTAAATGATTTACCCTCCAATACCAAAGCGACGGTCATCGGTCTTTTGAATGAGGCATTGGCCTCTACCGTCGATCTTGCACTCGTCACCAAGCAGGCTCACTGGAACCTGAAAGGCCCACAGTTCATCGCCGTCCACGAGCTATTGGACAAATTCCGTGGCCAGCTCGACAAGCACAGCGACACGATTGCAGAACGCGCCGTACAACTCGGCGGCACCGCACTCGGAAGCCTCCAGAGCGTCTCTACGACGACCAAACTCAAGGCGTACCCAACCGATATCTTTAAAATCCAGGATCATCTGGCCGAACTGATCGAGCGCTATGGCGATGTCGCAAACCTCGTGCGCAAATCCATAGACGAGGCGGACGACGCGGGCGATCCGACCACGGCAGACATCTTTACCGCAGCCTCTCGTGATCTCGACAAGTCCCTATGGTTTCTGGAAGCCCATATTCAGGAAAAGAGCTGACAAACGAAAAGCGCCCGGTAAGCCGGGCGCTCTGAACCGTTTATAGCCTTCGACAATCAGTGACGCCTGAGAACTGCACGCCCGATATCGCGAAGCATATCGTGGTCTAGAATGCCGCGCTGCGCACTTCTTATCAGAACTGCCGCGCATTCATTCGCAACACCGCTGCTACGGTCTTCCAAGCATTCGAAACAAACGCCATCGAATATTGTCTGAAGATCTGTGACCTGCTGAGGCGACAATTGAGCGCCTACACGTTGAAAAGCCGCATACGACAAGGCTTATCCTCCCGAGACAATGCCAAGTATCAATACTCTATTTTTATGGACATTTACTTTTTACACCTGAACGAATCATAAGTCGAATCAGATTTTAACGATTTATCAATGACTAAATTGTGGGAACCACAGCTCTATCCCACCGTTATCCTTCGTGAGGAAACAAGGAGATAAGAGATGGACTGGAACCGCGTCGAAGGAAATTGGAAGCAGGTCAAAGGAAAGATCAAGGAGCAGTGGGGTAAACTCACAGACGACGATCTTGACCAGATTGATGGAAAACGTGACCAGTTGGAAGGTAAAATCCAGGAACGCTACGGCATCGAGAAAGACCATGTGAAACGCGACGTCGATACCTGGTACGGTCGCCAAGGCTGGTAATCTGATAGACGATGCACCGCTGCCCGCAAGTTTGCGGGCAGTATGCTGCGGTACTTACTGACGGGTGGCCTTTTCAGCATTACCGACGCCCAGCAACCTTTCAAAGGTGACATCGACCATCGTTCCCATGCCGCGAAAAGTTAGCCCATCATCGTCGAGCAGCATTCTACCCACCACACGCACCCAACGTCTGTTTCCGCTCGATAGAGCCAACGGATACTCCTCGTCGTACATGCCCCCATCGACCAGATTATCGTGTATAGCCTTCGCTATTCGTTCACGTTCTGGCGGATGAATTTTGTTGAGAAATGCCTCGATGGGTAAACCGGAAGCACCGGCTGCGGGAGAAAACTCGAATATGTCAGCGCAGACTTCGTCGATGCACACGAGATTGTCGAGAATGTCCCAAGTAAAATAACCTGTCTCCTGCCGCAGCGATCGACCATTATCCGGGCAGTCCATAACCCCCTCCGTTACTTCACGATTTCGAGTCACCCTCATGCCCCGGCTATCTGTTTGTTAAGTAGACTAATGACTGAACGAAAGAATTTGTTCCAACACATACACCATTTGATGCACGCGAGTTCGTCAAAACGGGTTGATTTAGGAGAAAAATGGTAGCGGGAGAGGGACTTGAACCCCCGACACGCGGATTATGATTCCGCTGCTCTAACCACCTGAGCTACCCCGCCACATGGAAATCGAAACGCTTGCAGCGATCCGTTTCATCAGGATGAGCGGCTTATAAGGTGCCGCTCCCTAAAGTGTCAAGCGCAACATGCGCAAAAATCTCTGTTTATTCCCCGTTCTTCAAGCCCGTTTTCCTCAAGCGGCAACGGGGCTCGAAAGAAGCGTTTTCAGTGCGGCCTCGGCATCTGCCGAACGCTGCGAACGGTCGATGAAACCACCGCCGTAAACACGCGCATCCGGCCCCGGCGCGGAATAGAGAACGCATGCCTGACCGGGGGCTACGCCCGCCTCGCCCACCATCAGATCGACATAGACGCCGTTTTGATCGGCGTGCAGGACCGCCTCCGCCGGTGGTCGCGTGGAACGCACCTTTGCGAAGCACGAAAATCCTTCGCGGGCATCTTCCAGCAAATCGCCATCACCAAGCCAGTTCATGTCGCGCAAGTAAACGCGGTGCGTCTCGAGCGCTTCACGTGGCCCAACAATGACGCGCCGCCCACGGGCATCGAGATGTACGACATAAAGCGGTTCGCCCGTGGCAACGCCTATGCCGCGACGCTGACCGATGGTGTAGTGAACGATCCCGTCATGGTGACCAAGCACACGACCGTCCAGATGAACGATGTCACCCACGAGCGCCGCGTTTGGCTTCAACTTGTTGATGACATCCGTGTACTTACCCTGCGGCACGAAACAGATATCCTGACTATCGGCCTTCTTGGCGACGACAAGTCCCATGTCTTCCGCCAGCTCACGCGTCTGCGCCTTGGACAATTCGCCAAGCGGAAAGCGCAAATAATCGATCTGCTCCTGCGTCGTGGCGAACAGGAACCAGCTCTGATCCCGGTCGCTGTCGATAGGGCGGAAAAGCGCACGGCGGTTCGGGTGACCGGGTACAGGATTGATGCGGGACCGGATGTAGTGCCCGGTCGCCAGCGCGTCTGCACCCAGTTCCTGAGCCGTGGCCAAGAGATCGGCAAACTTGACGGTCTGATTACAGGCCACACACGGCACCGGCGTTTCGCCCATTGCATAGGCTTCCGCGAAGGGGTTGATCACCGTTTCTCGGAAGCGTGCTTCGTAATCCAGAACGTAATGCGGAATCCCCAATGTCTCGCACACCCGGCGGGCATCATCGATATCCTGACCGGCACAGCAGGAGCCTGCCCGATGCACGGCAGCACCGTGGTCGTAAAGTTGAAGGGTAATACCGAGGACGTCATAGCCCTCACGCTTCAGAATCCCCGCAACAACCGAGGAATCCACACCACCGGACATGGCCACGACAATGCGCGTGTCCTCCGGCTTCTTGTCAAAGTCGAGCGTATTCACGTTGCTTCCAATCGTCAGTCATACCGGGGGTAAAGGCCCCGCCGCCTGTCGGTGATCCCCATGGATAGGTGGAGGCCTAGCGCCTCGTACCTGTCAGCTATGTGGATTTTCTGGCCTGCATATAGAAAAAATAGTGTCCGAACGCAAGTACGGGGCAGCCATGCCACCCCGTACTGAAACCATCGCAAAAGCTTGGGCTATGCGCCTGCTGTCTTCTGTCCACTGCCGATCCACTTGTCACGCTCTCGCCACAAGGCAGGGAGAGCAAGAAGAGCCATACCAGTAATTGCGATCAGTGTCTTTTCAAGCTGGTTCAGTTCCGCTGTACGGCCATCGAGGTAATAGATGCCGTAGACGATGGCTACATGCCAGACATAAACCTGAAGCGAATGGCGGCCGAGGAGCTGCAGGAACTTCAGCGACAGTACCCAGATCACGCCCGCCGCGACCTTCTGCACCAGCGGATTGTGGTGCTTGGGACCGGCAATGATCAACCATGTCAGGCCAACGCCGACGGCGAGGAAATTGATGAGATAGACCGGGCCGAAGTCGGCGCGGATTTCCATCGTTGAGAACTTGCCCAGCATAAATTCTGGCATCAGGTTCCATGCGGTTGCAATACGCAGTGGTACGAAGAAGATGCAGACGATCAACGCAGCTTTGGCGATCCAGCTACGCTGCGGCGAAAATATTTTCGTCCAGGCAATCTTGTTCTGCGCCGTCATCGCTCCCATCACCAGCGCAGAATAGAACACCAGCTGCCAGCCGAACAGGTTGAAGCTGACGCGGATACCCTGCTCGTCCACACCCTTGACCAGTTCGTTGACGGGCGCAGTAAAGAGCTGTTGCAAGCCCAACTGACCGGCCATCCACACCAGGAGCGAACCGGCCATGACATAGGCCCATTTGCCATCGAGGCAGAGCTTCACCAGAAGGGGCGCAAACACCATGTAGACGATATACTGGGGAAGGATGTCCATGAAGGTGGGCTGGAACAGGAACGTCGCAATCGCTGCCAGCCTCAGAGGATCGTCGAAAGACGTCAGGCCAAGCCAGTTATACCAAATGAAAGGAGCATGCGGGATGACCATGCGCGCAAACAAAACAGCGATAACGAGACCCATCGCATATTTGTAAAGCTCTAGTGCTCTTGCCCAGATCAGGTCACGCCCGTTTTCGTAGCCATACTTCACCATCTTGCGGGCGTAGACCATGCCGATCAAAAGACCGGATAGGAAGACGAAGCCCTGTGCGTCCTCGACAAAGGCGAACTGCCGGTGGTTCACCTCCATAAGCCAAAAGCCACCTGCGAAAACGAGATGGTTGATCAACATGAAGACAAGAAAATAACCTCTCATTCCGTCGATCAGGTCAAAGCGTTTCATTTATAGCTCTCCATTTTCACAGGCCCCTTTGGGAGGAAGGGGTGCCTGATCCGAATTCGAGGATTGGCAGTCAGGCCATCCAAACTTGGATCGTGAACGCGATTTTCAGGCTGCGGTTCCGCCTGAAAGAGCGTTTTGGCGCTCGCATCGGTGTCACGTTGATGTGTTCCGCTTCTGGTTAAAGTGGCCCAACTGAACGTCAAATGAATGAATAAAGGCAATTGCGTGAAACGAGTGTGGCAAGCCAGATCAATCGGTTAGCTGTTCCACAGACTGTATCCCCTGCCTTGCAGGCGCTGTGCAATGAAAAAGGCCGGTGCAGCAAACAACTGCACCGGCCAGATTTTACCCGTGGATATTCAGATCGAAAAATCGAGGGTCAGGCGGAGGCCTGGATGGCTGAAACCTGCCACTGCGAGTCACCGCGACGAACGAAGGTCCACAGTTCGGTCGTCTCTTCCGGTTGATTCTCGTTGCCTTCGACGACCTTGCCCGTGCTGCGGTCGCGCATGACGTCGATAGCGGAGTAGCGCATGGCAACGGTTGCGTAATCGCTACCGTCT
>JAAIGE0100303650.1_pt1 | contig 12051 bp, 13 predicted proteins | sample 6487951 | NCBI WGS metagenome assembly JAAIGE01 (sample SAMN13974128, study PRJNA590717) | phyllosphere metagenome | biome: tomato field; feature: multiple bacterial spot infested tomato fields; material: tomato leaves; isolation source: leaves from tomato fields | host: Solanum lycopersicum ... | reverse complement strand
GCAGCCAACTGGCCGACACCGCGCCCGACGATGTGGCGGCGATCCTGTTCACCAGCGGCTCGACCGGCGTGCCTAAGGGCGTGGTGTATCGCCACCGGCATCGGCCTTGCCGATCCCGAATGCATCCCAGTGCGCGGAGAAGATCACGGTCCTCAAGCTCAACGTCGACGAGAACCCGCAGCTCGCGATGGAATACCAGATCACGTCGATCCCGGCGATGAAGGTGTTCAACAAGGGCGAGGTCGAGAAGACCATCATCGGCGCCAAGCCGAAGTTCGCGCTCGAGCAAGACCTCGCGGCCTACATCGGCTGACGCGAGCATACGCGAGAAGCCCGGTCAGAAGTACACTCTGACCGGGCTTTTTCGTGAACGCTTTCAGGAGGCGTCGAGCCGAACGGTGGCGTCCCAGCGCCGGTGGGGCTCACTGCCCAGCAGACGCCACACGGCTGTCGTCAGCGGAGGATGATCGAGCGCGATCTGCCGGAGCACGCGATAGTTGCGGGATGCCGTCGGCCGGGCCCCGCCGTCACGCGAGATGTTCTCGGCCCGAAGGGTGAGGACCACCAGCTCATCGACCGACGGCAGGTCCTCCATGAACTCCCAGGGGTCTTCTCCGCTCCGCAGCCGCTCCTCGATCAGCACCGACAGCTCGTCGGCCGCCTCCGCTCGAAGCAGCTCGAGGCTGCCTCGGGCGGGTACCGGCTGATCAGTCACCAGGCAAGCCTACGTCGATGAAGGCGACCCCGCGCGATCCGGCAGAAGGACGAGCTCACCGCGAGCCGTACTCCGACTCCCCCAGCTCAGCCAGGATGCGGTTGAGATCCTGGATCGTCGCGAAGTCGATCGTGATCTGGCCTTTGCGTGCACCGAGACCGATCTTCACCTTCGTGTCGAGGCGGTCGCCGAGACGCACGGCCACCTCATCGAGGTGAGCGCGGACTCCCCCGGCCTTAGGCGGAACACGCCGGGTTCCCGCAGTCTCGACCAGCTTCGCCGCAGCCTCGGCCGCGCGAACGGACAGGTCTTCGTTGACGATCTTGTCGGCCAGTCGCTGCATGCCGTCAGAGCCGTCGACCGAGAGAATCGCACGAGCGTGACCTGCGCTGAGCACGCCGGCAGCGACTCGCTGCTGCACCGGAACCGGCAGTCGCAGCAGTCGAATCGTGTTGCTGATCTGCGGTCGCGACCGACCGATGCGCGTCGCAAGCTCTTCCTGCGTGATGCCGAAGTCCTCGAGCAACTGCTGGTAGGCCGACGCCTCTTCGAGCGGGTTCAGCTGCGAGCGGTGCAGGTTCTCGAGCAGAGCGTCGCGCAGCAGGTTCTCGTCCGAGGTGTCGCGCAGCACCGCGGGAATCGCCGTGAGCCCGGCCTCCCGCGCCGCGCGGGTACGACGCTCGCCCATGATGAGCTCGTACTTGCCGTCTTCGTTCGTGCGAACCACGACGGGCTGCAGAACACCGAATTCGCGGACGCTGTGGACCAGCTCGGCGAGATCGTCGGCATCGAAGTGCGAGCGGGGCTGCCGCGGGTTCGGCACGATCTCGTTCGGATCCACCTGAATCAGGGCCGTACCGGGCACCGCCACCAACTCGGGCGTCGCGGCCGCCTCTTCCGGCCGCTTCTGAGGGGCTCCGGGGAAGAAAACATCGACCGGACGCGCTTCAGTGAGCTCCGACGTCGGGATGAGTGCGCCGATGCCTCGGCCCAGTCCGGTTCGCTTGGCCATCAGGCCTCTCCTTCAGTGTTGTTCGAGGGGTGAGAACGCTCTGCGCGGCGGGCGATCTCGACGGCGGCTTCGCGGTACGCAACGGCGCCGGCCGACTGGCCGTCGTAGGCGATGACGGTCTGGCCGAAGCTCGGTGCCTCAGACACGCGCACCGACCGCGGGATGACCGTCGAGAGCACCTCGTCGGAGAAGTGCTCGCGCACCTCGTCCGCGACCTGCTGCGCCAGCCTGGTGCGACCGTCGTACATCGTGAGCAGGATCGTCGACAGGTGCAGGCGCGAGTTGAGGTGCTTCTGGATCATCGAGACGCTGCCGAGCAGCTGGCTGAGTCCCTCGAGCGCGTAGTACTCGCACTGAATCGGGATCAGCAGCTCGTGGGCCGCGGTGAACGCGTTGATGGTCAGCAATCCGAGCGACGGAGGGCAGTCGATGAGCACGTAGTCGACGGGAGTATCAGAGTCGGCGAGGTACGTCTCGATGGCCGTTCGCAGACGGTGCTCACGCGCGACCTGCGAGACGAGCTCGATCTCAGCGCCGGCCAAGTGGATGGTGCTCGGCGCGCAGAAGAGTCGCGGCGACTCCGGTGAGGATTGAATGACCTCGGCAAGCGGTGTCTGGTCGATAAGCACGTCGTACACCGACGCGACATCTGCGCTATGCGGAACCCCCAGAGCCGTGGAGGCGTTCCCCTGCGGGTCGAGGTCGATGACGAGAACACGCGCTCCGAGCGATGCGAGCGAAGCCGCCAGGTTGACGGTGGTCGTCGTCTTGCCGACACCGCCCTTCTGGTTCGACACCGTCATCACGCGGGTCTCCCCAGCGAAATCGAGCGTGAGCCCATCCAATGCACGCCGGCGAGAGGAAAGATCCGCGATCTCACGAGCGAGCGGAGAGTCGAACGAGAAGCTTGTGCCCTTCGTGTCGGCTTCGTTCACCAGATCAACTCCCTCAGTCTCTGCATTCACTGTAATCGCCGCCCCTGACACGATGTTTCACGTGAAACATGGCTGCTGCTCGCGCACGTCTCTCGATGTTTCACGTGAAACATCGTCGTGGAGGCACAAAGTGATGTTTCACGTGAAACATCACCGCACCCGCGCGCGGATCACGCGAGACGGTTCGTCGACAACGCCTGCGCCGACTACCTCTACGCGCGCGTTGGTCAGGCCGAAACGTCGGAGTTGCTTCTGCGCCGCGGCGATCTCGTTCTCGGCGTTCGCACCCTTGAGGAGGATCAATTCACCACCGTCGCGGACAAGCGGCGCGGTGATCGGAATCAACGTTCGCAGCGCACTCACGGCGCGGGCGGTTACGGCATCCAGATGTCCCGCTCCGGACCAGTCCTCAGCGCGAGAGCGCACAACCTCGACATTCTCGAGGCCGAGAGAGGTCTGCTGCTCAGCGAGCCAGTTTGCGCGACGCTCCATGGTTTCGATGAGAACCCACTCGACGTCCGGGCGAGCAATCGCCAGCACGATTCCCGGGAGTCCTGCTCCGGAACCGACATCTCCGACTTGACCGGAGAACAGGGGCGCTGCTACCGCACAGTTGAGGATGTGCCGTGTCCACAACCGCGGAAGCTCGAGGGGTCCAATGAGGCCCCGCTCTTCGCCGTGCTCCGTGAGCGCCGCGGCGTACCGGCGTGCGAGGTGCACTCTGTCACCGAAGATCGACGCGGCTACCGCAGGTTCGGGCTCTACGGCGACGGATGTTTCACGTGAAACATCAGCCATGGCGGATGACCGTGTGGCGGTCGGCGCCCTCGCCGTAGGACTCGGAGACGAACCCCCGGTCCCCCGCGATGTCGTGCACGAGCTTGCGCTCATAGCTCGACATGGCGGGCAGCGACGCCTGCGACGCACCCTCGGTCAACCGCTCGATCGCTCGATCGACGAGCTTCTCCAACTCGCGCCGGCGAGCATCGCGTGATCCGCCGATGTCGAGGATGAGCCTCGAGAAGCGACCGGTCTTCGCCTGCACCGCGATACGAGTGAGTTCCTGGACCGCTTGCACAACGTCGGGATCCGAAAGCACGCGCAGCGACGACTCGTCCTCGGCTTCGATCGAGACATAGGCGCGACCCGCGCGCACGTCGAGCGTCAGATCGCCGTCGATGTCCGCGATATCGAGGAGCCCCTCGAGGTAGTCAGCGGCGACATCGCCTTCTTGTTCCAGCTGTTCGACCGTCGCCGTGGCGCGGTCGTCGGTCACGGACTCGGGAGAGTTGCTCATCTTCGTTTCCTCAGTAGGCGTCGTGCTGGGTGCGCGGGCGGAGCGGCGTCAGGGGGTTCCCGACTGACCGTTCTTCTGCTGCGTCTGGCGCTTCGCGCGCTGCTTGCTCATGGGCTGCTGGCGCTTGGGCTGCGCGGCACGAGCGCGCTCGGCCTCTTCGGCGAGACGCTGCTGCTCTGCCTCGTACTTCTCCATCGAGATCACGCGGCCCTTGGCATCGAGAGCCTTGCCCTTGCGAGCGAGACGCTCTTCGCGCGCCTTGGCGGCGTCCGAGCCGGGGGTCGGCAGGTTGCGGATGACGATGAACTGCTGCGCCATGGTCCACAGGTTCGAGGTGAACCAGTACATGACGACACCGAGCGGGAAGAAGACGCCCGAGAAGATGAATGCCAGCGGCAGGACGTAGAGCATGATCTTCTGCATCTGGTACGCCTGACCTGTCTTGGCCTCGGGCGACAGGTTCTTCGAGATGATCTGCAGCTGCGTGATGAACTGCGAAGCGATCATCAGAACGACCAGGATGACCAGGATGACCACGGTGACGGTCTGACCGAGGTTGATCGCCTCGATCATGTTGGTGTGCAGCGGTGCGACGTCGAACAGCTGCGCATCGTAAAACTGCCTGGTCAGCTCGGTATTCAGCAGACCGACGCCGCCGACGCCCCACTCGGCGTGCTTCTTGACGTCACTGAGGGTATAGAACATGCCGAGCAGGATCGGCATCTGCACCAGCAGCGGAAGGCAGCTCGAGACCGGCGTGGTTCCGTGCTTCTTGTACAGCGCCATGGTCTCGCGGCTCATGGCCTCGCGAGACAGCTGGTCCTTCTTGCCGCGGTACTTCTCCTGGATCTTGCGCATGTCGGGCGCGAGTTCCATCATCTTGCGCTGGCTCTTGATCTGGCGGACGAACAGCGGGATCAGCGCCGAACGCACGACGATGACGAGACCGACGATCGACAGAACCCACGTGGCACCGGCCGTCGGCGACATGCCCACAGCCGTGAAGACCCAGTGCCAGAAGACGAGGAGTGCCTCGACCAGCCACTTGAACGGCCACATGATCGTGCTGAAGAAGTCCGCGCCACCGGGCGGCGGCGTGGTCGGAGTCGGCACGGCCGGGCTCGGGGTCGCAGCGGCGGCGAGAAGAAGATCCAGCACGGATCAGTCCTTTCTGGGCGGCACGACGAATCCGTGCCGGGTCAACGTGTGGCGGAAGGCTCGGTGGGCGGGGACGTCGTCGACGCCTCCCGCGGCCCAAGGATGACAGCGCGTCAGGCGAGCGGCCGTGAGAGCCGATCCCTTGAGCAGGCCGTGCTGCTGCACCGCACCTACGGCGTAGGCGGAGCAGCTCGGGTAGTACTTGCAGACCTCGCCGTACAGCGGAGAGATGACCGAACGATAGGCGTGCAGCACTGCGATGCCGGCGTTGCGGGGAACGAGGGAAAGAGAGCCCAGAAATGAGGATGCCGAGACCCGGCCATCGCCGATCGAAGCCGTCGGCAGCGTGTTCCAACTCACGCCGAGGCTCGCCGTCGAAGACACCGTGTCACCTCGTCGCGCAGCTCGGAGAAATCGGAGCCTGCGGACGACGGCAACGCGCGGATGACGATCTCGGACCCGTCACGGACGTCGGCGAGAGCTTCGGCACAGACGGCCTTCAGCCGTCGGCGCACAGTGTTGCGCACGACGGCTGATCCGACCTGCTTGCTGACGATGAACCCGAAGCGTGGCGCCGCCGCGCTTCCGGTGGTCGTCACATATGTCACGGTGTGCGCACCGGCGCACCGAGCACCCCCGCGGACGACGGCCTTGTACTCCGCCCCGCGGGTGATTCGGTTCGCCCGCGTCAGCACCGAGGAGCCGGCGTCAGGCCGACAGCTCGACGCGGCCCTTGCCGCGACGTGCCGAGAGGATCGCGCGACCCGCGCGGGTACGCATACGGGCGCGGAAGCCGTGCTTCTTGGCGCGGCGGCGGTTGTTGGGCTGGAACGTGCGCTTGCTCATGAGGATCACTCCGGATCGTCGGTCACCCGAACGCTTCAGACCGGGGACACAGGTACAGGACTGCCCGTGCGGGCATAAGTCAACCGACTAAGGGTACGTCGCGTTTTCTTGTAACTCAAACCGGCGCCCGGCGAACAGGCAATTATCCACCGGTATTCACAGGCGCTGGCGGCGACACGCGGGCCGGATCTACAGTGGATTTTGCTCCGTCGACTCCGCCTGACTAGCGTGTCACGGGCACTTATCCACAGTGTTCCACAGTTCGAGGGGTCGATCTGTGGAAAACCATCGATTTCGGCGGGGGAACCTTTGGCTGAGCACGACCTCCCCGACGTCCCGGTGTGGACCGCGGTCCTCGACCTCCTGTCAGACGACGACCGCGTCACGCCGCAGCTGCACGGCTTCCTCAGCCTGGCCGTCCCACAGGGCGTCATGAGCGGAACGCTCTACCTCGATGTGCCCAACGACCTCACCGCGGCGCAGCTCAACAAACGTCTGCGCCAGCCGATCCTCGAAGCCCTCGCGCACGTCGATACCGACACCCCGGCCTCGACCTACCGCGTCGTCGTCAACCCGGAACTCGCCGACGCCCGCATCACGGCCCCCATCACGATTCCGCCGGGCAGCGCCGTCGCAGGCGGCACGCAGTCTGCAGCGTCGCCTGCCCCGCTGCGCCCCGCCGGCGAGGAGTACGTCGAGACGCCGGTCTCGGCATCCCGCAATGACACTCGTCTGAACCCCAAGTACACGTTCGACAACTTCGTCATCGGGCAGTCCAACCGTTTCGCGCACGCCGCCGCGGTCGCCGTCGCCGAAGCGCCGGCCAAGGCGTACAACCCGCTTTTCATCTACGGCGACTCGGGCCTGGGCAAGACCCACCTGCTGCACGCCATCGGCGACTACGCGATGAGCATGTACACCGGCATCCGGGTACGTTACGTCTCGAGCGAAGAGTTCACCAACGACTTCATCAACTCGATCGCCAACAACCGCGGCGCGGCCTTCCAGGCGCGCTACCGCGAGGTCGACATCCTGATGATCGACGACATCCAGTTCCTGCAGGGCAGGGCAGAGACGCAAGAGGCGTTCTTCCACACCTTCAACACGCTGCACGACCACGACAAGCAGGTCGTCATCACCAGCGACGTGCCGCCCCGCCATCTCACGGGTTTCGAAGACCGCATGCGCAGCCGCTTCGAGTGGGGTCTCATCACCGACGTGCAGGCGCCCGACCTCGAGACCCGCATCGCGATCCTGCGTAAGAAGGCTCAGTCCGAGCGCCTGCTCGTGCCCGACGACGTGCTCGAGTACATCGCCACGAAGGTCTCGTCGAACATCCGCGAGCTCGAGGGTGCGCTCATCCGGGTCTCGGCCTTCGCGAGCCTCAACCGGTCGACGCTCGACATCGCGCTCGCGCAGACCGTTCTGCGCGACATCGTCGACCAGGACGAAGCCAACGTCATCTCCCCCACCGACATCATCACGGCCACGGCCCAGTACTTCCGCCTGTCGGTCGACGACCTCTACGGATCGAGCCGGTCGCAGGCCGTCGCCACGGCCCGCCAGATCGCCATGTACCTGTGCCGTGAGCGCACGAGCCTTTCGCTGCCCAAGATCGGTCAGCTCTTCGGCAACCGCGACCACACGACGGTGATGTACGCCTACAAGAAGATCAGCGAGCTCATGAAGGAGCGTCGCTCGATCTTCAACCAGGTATCTGAGATCACCACGCAGCTCGGCCGCCGCTGACGGCACGCCCGGGCCGCTCGGCTCGGCTTGACTCTCGTCCGCAGAGGTCCCATCATGCGGTTTCCCACAGTGTGGAAAAGTTGTGGATAACTTCGCGAAGCAGTCGAACAGCTGTGAACGAATGACACATCTCCTGTGGAAGACGCTCGGCACAGCATCCGCCTCGCATCGGACCACGCACCGATCCATCCGCAGCGCGCTCACAAGTTACACACGTGTGGTTTCCGCTCGTGGAGCGGTATCCACCGAGTTGTCCACAGTTTCCACAGCGGAGATGAAGAAGACAGAACTACAAGAAGAGAAATGGGATTCGATCACCCAGACGGTGCCCGGCCCCTGCCGAGATCTGCTTCGGGACCCGCCGCACGAGGGCACTAGCATGGGAGAGCTTTCGACCCCGATCGGGGTCAGAACCTCGAAAAGGGAGCGCCAGTGAAGTTCCAGGTCAATCGCGACGTCTTCAGCGAGGCTGTGTCGTTCGTCGTGAAGCTTCTTCCGCAGCGCAATCCGCAGCCGATCCTCGCGGGTGTGCTGATCGAGGCGACGGATGCCGGTCTCTCGCTCTCGGCGTTCGATTACGAGGCTTCGGCACGCACGACGATCGAGGCGACCGTCGACGAGCCGGGCACGATCCTCGTCCACGGACGTCTGCTGTCCGAGATCGCCAGCCGTCTGCCGAACGCGCCGATTCAGATCGCGGTCGACGACGACGGCATCGTGCTCACGTGCGGCTCGGCGCGGTTCACGCTCGCATCGATGCCTGTTCAGGAATATCCCGCGATCCCCGAGGTCTCGGGCGATTCGGGCGTCGTCCCCGCCGAAGACTTCGCGACGGCGATCGCGCAGGTGGCCTTCGCTGCATCTCGTGACGACGTGACTCCCGTCCTCACCGGCGTGCAACTCGAGGTTGCCGGCACCCAGCTGAGCCTCGTGGCCACCGACCGCTACCGCGTCGCGCTCCGAGACATCCCCTTCGACAGCGGAGTCGTCGCCGACGAGCAGACGACGACGGCACTGGTGCCTGCGCGTACGCTGACCGAGGTCGGCAAGACGTTCGCCCACTCGGGTGACATCACGGTGTCGTTCTCGGGCTCGGGCGACCGGGAGATCATCGCCTTCACCGCAGGCAACAAGACGGTCACGTCGCTGCTGATCAAGGGCAACTTCCCCCCGGTACGACGGCTTTTCCCCGAGCAGACCGAGCACCACGCGGTCGTCAACACCGGTGAGCTCATCGAGGCCGTCCGGCGCGTCGCGCTCGTCCTCGACCGCTCGGCTCCCTTGCGCTTCACCTTCGGCGCCGACGGTGTGTCGATGGATGCCTCGGGCACCGAGCAGGCCCGCGCGACCGAGTCGGTCGATGCGACGCTGACCGGTGACGAGGTCACGATCGGCCTGAACCCGCAGTACCTGCTCGAGGCGCTCTCGGCGCTCAAGAGCGAGTTCGCGCGCATCACGTTCACCTCGAGCGACAACGCGAACAAGCTCAGCCCGATCCTCATCACGCCCCAGACCTCGGGCGGCGTCGAGACGTTCAAGTACCTGCTGCAGCCCAACCTGCTGCTTCGCTGATCCTCGCTCGCTTCGTTCTCCGAACGTCCGAAGAGCCAGCGCAGCGCGGACGATGTGTCGCGTGCTCATGTCGTCGACAGAATCTAGGCTGAACCGGTGATCGTCGAGCATCTGAGTCTGGTGGACTTCCGCAACTACGCGGCCGCCGAGCTCGAGCTCTCCCCCGGGGCCAATGTCTTCGTGGGCCGTAACGGTCAGGGCAAGACGAATCTCGCCGAAGCGATCGGCTACTTCGCGACGCTGGGATCGCACCGGGTGTCACAAGACGCTCCGATGGTTCGCGATGGTGCGGATGCCGCATTCGTGCGGGCCCGGCTCGCTCACGGCGATCGCCGCGTGCAGCTCGAGGCGCAGCTGAACCGGTCGGGGTCCAACAAGGCACGCGTCAACGGCTCGCCTGTGCGCACGGCCGAGCTGCCGCGCTACGCCCAGGTCGTGCTCTTCGCACCCGAAGACCTGCAGATCGTGCGCGGAGACCCGTCATCGCGACGCAGATTCGCAGATCAGCTGCTGATCCAGCGCGCGCCGCGGCTCGCGGGTGTCCTGGGCGACTACGACCGCGTGCTCAAACAGCGCAACGCCCTGCTGAAGTCGGCGCGAGCGCGCGGCGTGAAGGGCGAGGGCCTGTCGACGCTCGACGTGTGGGACGACAAGCTCGTCGCCCTCGGCACCGACGTCATCCGTGCCCGCCTCCGACTGGCGCACGAGCTCTCGGGCCCCGTGGCCGCGGCCTACACCGCGATCGCCGGCGCCGACCACAGGCCCCAGCTCGAGTGGGCGTTGTCGGTCGCCGGCGCCGATCCCGAAGAAGACGATGCCGCTCCGGCCGGAACGACGGATGCCGCGGCCATCGAGCAGCAGTTCCGCGCGGCTCTCGCGGCGAAGCGGACGGCCGAGCTCGACCGCGGACTCACGCTCGTCGGCCCGCACCGCGACGATCTGGTGCTGCGCATCCGCGACCTTCCGGTGAAGGGTTACGCCTCGCACGGCGAATCGTGGTCGGTCGCCCTGTCGTTGCGCCTCGCCTCGGCCGAGCTGCTGCGCGCCGAGTCGTCGCTGGGCGACCCCATCGTCATCCTCGACGACGTCTTCGCCGAACTCGACGCCGACCGCCGCGCGCGTCTGGCGGGCATCGTCGCCGACTATCAGCAGGTCATCGTCACGGCCGCGGTCGGCGAAGACGTCCCGATCGAGCTGCGTGCCCGAACCGTTCGGGTCGAGGCCGGCACCCTGCACGAAGACGCCGATGCCTGAGAACGACGAAGCCCCCGAGACCCTCGCGACGTATCTGCGCCTGCGTGGACTTCAGCCCTCGGGCAGATGGAAGCGCAAGCGCCGCGATCGGTCGGGCGACGACGAGAATCAGCCGTTCACGTCGGGACGCGACCCCAAGGGCCTCGGCGACGTCATCGACGCACTCACCCGGCAGGCGGGCTGGAACCCGCAGCTCTCGCGCGAAGACCTGGTGCTGCGGTGGGCCGAGGTCGCCGGCGAAGAGACCGCCCGGCACGCATCGCCGGTCGCCCTCGCCGACGGCGTTCTCACGGTGCAGTGCGACTCGACGGCGTGGGCGAAGAACCTGCATCTGATGCGTACGGCGATCACGACGCAGCTCATCCAGGCGTTCCCCGAGGCGGGGGTCGAGAGCGTACGGTTCGTGGGACCGGACGTCCCCTCGTGGAAATGGGGCCCCAGAGCGGTTCCAGGACGCGGCCCGCGCGATACCTACGGATAACCCACGTCCCACGGCATCCGGTCGAGATTTCGATCCCCAGACGGGCGTTCAGCGCCGCGAAGCGCGGTGCGAACCGGTAAACTGGAGGCGACCCGCCCAACCGATGTGGAGCGCTCGAAACTTATGACGTCACAGAACCCCGACAGCGTTCCCGAGGACGGTGAGCAGCAGACTCCCCAGATCCCGATCGAGTACGGGGCAGATGCCATTCAGGTGCTCGAAGGCCTCGAGGCGGTGCGCAAGCGCCCCGGCATGTACATCGGCTCGACCGGTGAGCGGGGTCTGCACCACCTGGTCTACGAGATCGTCGACAACGCGGTCGATGAGGCCCTGGCCGGATACTGCGACACCATCGAGGTCTCGATCCTGCCCGATGGCGCCGTGCGCGTCGTCGACAACGGCCGCGGCATCCCCGTCGACCCGCACTCGTCCGATCCGACGAAATCGACCGTCGAGGTCGTTCTCACCGTGCTGCACGCCGGCGGAAAGTTCGGCGGCGGCGGATACGCCGTCTCGGGCGGTCTGCACGGCGTCGGCTCGTCGGTGGTCAACGCGCTCTCGACGCGCTTCGAGGTCGAGATCCGGCGTCAGGGCTTCGTCTGGCGGCAGACCTTCGCCGACGGCGGCAAGCCGCAGGGCCCGCTGCAGAAGGGCGAGGCGACCGAAGAGACCGGCACCATCGTCACCTTCTGGCCCGACGGCAGCATCTTCGAGTCCACGCACTTCGACTACGACACCCTTCGCACGCGTTTCCAGCAGCAGGCCTTCCTGAACAAGGGTCTGCGCATCGCGCTGCGCGACGAACGGGCCGATTCGGCATACGTCGTCGATCTCGCAGACGGCACCTCTGAAGACCGCAAGCCGAACGACGACTTCCTCTACGAGCGCGGTCTCGTCGACTACGTCGAGTACCTCAACAAGCTGCGCAAGACCGAGGTCGTCAACGACGAGATCATCGAGGTCGAGTCCGAAGACACCGTCCGTCACATCTCGCTCGAGCTGGCGATGCAGTGGACGACGAGTTACACCGAG
>JAAIGE0100975577.1_pt1 | contig 12054 bp, 15 predicted proteins | sample 6487951 | NCBI WGS metagenome assembly JAAIGE01 (sample SAMN13974128, study PRJNA590717) | phyllosphere metagenome | biome: tomato field; feature: multiple bacterial spot infested tomato fields; material: tomato leaves; isolation source: leaves from tomato fields | host: Solanum lycopersicum ... | reverse complement strand
CAGACGCAATAAACGGTCTGCCTGATTGCTGATGACCATGTCGCGAAATTCTTTCAGGCTGCTCAGGTCGGTGTTGACCTGGATCGAGCTGACAACGTACTGGCCCTTTATCTGGCCTGGTGCCGCCTGGAAGTTGTTGGACAGTGCCGGCAGCACGTTGCGCAGCATCACCGGTACCACGATGTACGCCCTGACCTGCCACTCGCCCAGACCGATGGCCAGCCCTGCTTCACGCTGGCCCTTGTGGATGCTCAGCAGACCGGCGCGAAACACTTCGGTCAGGTACGCGCCGGCGTACAGCGACAGGGTGATGACGAACGACGGCAGCTTGTCCAGACGAATGCCCAGGCCTGGCAGCGCGAAGTAGATCAACAGAATCAACACCAGAATGGGTGTGTTGCGCACCACCGTGACGTAGATCGACGCCACGATACGCAACGCGCGGTAACTCGACAGCAGTGCGAACGCGTTCATCAGACCGATCACACAGCCGATGGCAATCGAGATCAGGGCCAGTTCCAGTCCGAGGCCCAGCCCCGCCAGCAGGCTTGGAAAATCGCGCCAGACGGCATCAAAATTCAACTGATAGTTCATGGTTGCCTGTACCCGGCAGGGTAAGCGCTTTAGCTGACCCTGCCTTTAGAGAGGTTCGATCCGACTTATTTGTATTCCATCGGGAAGCCGATCGCAGGCACTGGCAGGTCCACGCCGAACCATTGCTTGAACGAGGCGGCATAGGCCGGGAATTCGACACCGGTCATGGCTTCATGCAAGGCGGTGTTGACGAAGTTCAGCCAGTCCTGATCGCCACGCTTGACTGCGCAGGCATAGGTTTGCGGGCTCCAGGCGAAGGCTGGCGAACGATAACGGCCAGGGTTCTGCACCATCAGGTACTTGACCGAGGACTGGTCGGTCGCTGCGGTGTCGGCACGGCCGGAGTTGATGGCCTGATACATCAGGTCGACGCTGTCGTACTGATCGACCCTCGCCTTGGGTAGCGCCTGATGAACCAACTCCTCGGCGTAGACGTTCTGCAGCACGGCAACCGTGACGCCGTCGCCTGCGGCTTTCAGGTCATCGATTTCCTTGTACTTGCTGTTGGCAGGCAGCAGCAGCGCGACGCCTTCACGGTAATACGGCAAGGTGAACGCAACCTGTTGTGCGCGACTGGCGGTGACGGTGATGAACTGACAGCTGATGTCCACCTTGTCCGTCAGCAGATTGGGAATGCGTGCGTCCGAGGACTGAACCACGAATTCGACCTTGCTCGGGTCATTGAACAGGCCTTTGCCGATGATCCTGCCGATGTCGATATCGAACCCCTGCAACTTTCCGTCCGCCCCCTGGAAGTGCCACGGCGCATTGGTACTGCCCGTGCCGACCACCAGATTGCCGCGCTTCAATACCGCGTCCAGTTTGCTGCCCTCTGCCGCCATTGCAGGGTTGACCAAGGTGACAGCCGCTGCCAAAGCAAATACACAGGTTTTCAGAAAAGAAGGTCCGTAGCGCATCACATGAACTCCACCGGGTTTGTCTTTATTCCGCTATAGCGGATTCAGGTATGTAACAACGGAATAGAGAGCAGAAAGTGTGCCACAGATTGCCTGGCAGAAGCAGACTGCAAAAAAAGTGAGGCGAATCAAAGGAGTGTGATAGACGTGCGGCAAGCCGGATTCGAGGGCTTGCTGAAAACAGCGCTATTTACGGCAACGGTTGGGTACCAAAGCCCCACCACTGTGCGTTCGCGTCGCAATTGGGCGCACAGCAATCAATAGATGAGAAGACAGCATTGGTTTTGCTTTTTGCAAGCAAAGGCCCGCCAGAGTGGCGGGCCTGAAGGATGATGCTAAAGGCAGGTAGCAATGGCAGCGGAACGCAGGCCTGTCTGGGTATCGCTCGGGGCGGCATAGAAATCGACAGTGGACGCGGCGCCCTGGGGACGCACATCCGCGAAATAGCGGGTCTCTGTGGTGAACACAGTGAAGCCCCCTCCAGACAGCTTGTCCATGAACACGTCAGCAGAGCTGCCGAACATGGCTTCGTTCTGCCAGGTCACCTGAATGCACTGGGCAACGGCAGCTGCCGGCTTGGTGCTGGACAGAATCTTGAACGGTCCGCCTGAACGTGCTGAATTCGACGGCGCCGCGCATCCGACCAACACCGCTGCCGCAATCACCAGAATCGCTAACTTCATGTCATGCCTTCACTGATAAAAAAACGATTCTAGCACCGCAACCGCCCGTTACCCTTCAGCGATCTGTTCTTCGTACTCTTTCACGTACTTGCCTGCCAACGACTGCTTTTGCTTTTCATCCAACAGCTTGCCAGCCATCTGAAAGAACTTCTGCTCTTCTTCCTTCAAATGGTGGTGCACTTTCTCGGAGAGCTTTTTCGCAGTCGCCAGCCAGGCTGGGCTGGACATTTCGGTTTCGTCCAGTTCTTCCATCATCTCGTCCATTTCGTGATGCTCGGAAATGGCGTGACGACTCAGGTCGATGCCGTTGTCATGCTCCATCAATGGAATGTAGAAGAAACGCTCTTCGGCGGTTTCATGCGCCTGGAGTTCTTCCTTGAGTTGCTTGTAGGCCTGAGCCCTTGCTTCTGAATCGCCACTGGTCTGAATCAGTGCGTCGGCATAGCCGCGTTGACGATCATGGCTTTCGCGTAGTGCTTCGAAAATATTCAAGGACTGGTCTCCAGTTCGGCTTCCCGGTTGTGGAAGCATTGTTGACTAGACCCCTGGCGAAGATCGGCGGTTCCAAAAAATACTGGCGAATCGGCATCTCGCCAGCATTTCGTCAACAGCAACACTCAAACCAGCTCGAATACCACGTCCTGCGCGCCTTCCCACAACGTTTTCACGCCCAGCTTGCGCAGATTTTCCTTACCTTCTGTGATCGTCAGGAAGTGATTACCCGCCAGCTGCCCCATCTTGCTGGCAAAGCAACACGAACCATACGCCAGGATGATTTCGGTCTCACTGTAGCCGCCGGGATAAAAAAGGATGTCGCCCACAGAAGGATGACTGGTGGCATTTTCAAAGCCGACCAGGCTGTCATCGAGCTTCAATTCGTAATCATCCAGCGGCACCCAGCAACCCTCGCCGCTCCAGCGCACATGAATGAATTTCTGCTTATAGGGCAGCAGCTTCAAGAACGCAGCGACAGTCTTCGGCGCGTCCGGGTTGGTTTCGGCCAGGAACGAGTAGCCGCCAGCGGTTATTCTGATGAGGGTCACTGCCGCGCTTCCTTTGAGGGTAATGGAGTGGAGTCAAATGGGCATGCAGGATAAACACTGACGCCATCAGACGTCACGAGATACCGTTTCGTCCGTACAACAGATAGCCCGGTCGATGACTCAGCCGTTCGTAATATCCATTGACCGCCGGCAGGTCGGGATGCTCGAAAACTGATCCACTCGCGCCCGCGCCTTCGGCTCCTTGGGATAGAGCTGATCGCCCTCATAATGACCGGCCAGATAACGGATGATGGTGTTGGATTCCCAGAGCACGAAATCACCGTCGATGATGACCGGCACCATGGCATTGGGATTAAGCCTCAGAAATGCTGCGCTGTCGGTCGACCTGAAACCGCTGCCCCAGTCTTCCTGAGTGAACGGTATTGCCAGTTCCTCACAGGCCCACAACACCTTTCGCACGTTGATGGAAGAGGCCTTGCCCAGGCTGCGTAACATCCAATGCTCTTAATGCGAAACCAGGTATTCAGGTCTAGAGCCATCCAGCCTTTTGGCGTACAGCCGATTCTCGTGCGCTTCGCCTTGAAACACATAGATGGGTGCGCCCTCGAGCCCATAGCCCATCTGCGGATAGAAGCCCAGCGCCCGATCATTGCCCGCCCAGACCGTCGCCCAAAGCAGAAGCGCGCCACCGAGTGCGGCCTGCTGTTCGGCTGCCTTGAGCAGACGCTTCCCTACTCCCAGCCCGGTGAAGCGTTCCTGCACGTAAAGGCGCTGCAGTTCAGCCGCCTGCACATCATCGATCATTTCGTGCGCGGTGCGCAGCGCCACCTGAGCGAACCCCACCAGATGCCCACGGGACTCGGCGACAATAATGAATGCCTCAGGCTGGGCAATGATTCCCGCGATGGACTCCAGGGAAAAAGCTTCCAGCGCCTCACGGGCAATCGACTCACGAATGCCATCGGTGGCATAGGTATCCAGAAAGACTTGCAGCCCCAATACCGCCACGCACATCGAATCCTCGATCATGGCTTCGCGAAGCTTCAATTCCATTGGGGTGGTATTGATCATCAAGTGGTTGACTGGAGTGAATGGCGAAGCGCGGATTATATATCAGGAAGGCAGCTTTAAAGACCCGCGAGCCCGATCGAGGATCAGGCTCGACTTGAAGATCAGTGCTGGAAAAGATGCTCTTTGGCAGCCTTGATCCTTTTCTCGCGTTCCTTGACAAGCTTGTCTGCAAGCTCGGCAGCCGCCACTACTGCCTCCTCCGCCGTCTCGGTGCAGGTGATCGTCGTGCTGAGCGCAGCCGCCGCATAACGATCCCAGGCCGGAACCTCGTCATTGAAAAGCGGTGGTACTGTCGACATGGGATACCTCCTCACTGCAAGGCCTGACAGGGCGTCAGACTGTCTGCCAGACAGACTAGGCGGTGACGGGCAAATCGCAACCGGTCATTCGTGTGATCGACCGGCTGCATGATGGCCCGAGCGCTGCTGCGTCTTGAGGCGCAACGCTGGATCAGCGGCCCAGCATGACCGCCTGCAGACGTGCCTGCGCTTGCTGGACATTCCTTGCCTGACTGTTCAAGTCCTGCAGCAACCTGTTGAGTTCCGCCTGCACGGCAGGATCGCTTACCTTCGCGACAGGGCCGGAAAGATCGATCTGCGATTTGTGCGCATCAACATAGTCAGCGATCTTCAACGTACTTTCGAATGTGCCATTGATCTGCGGCAGGATTTCGCGAAAGGTGTTTGCCGGCACGCTGACTGTCTTGTCATAGGCCTTGTTGTAGACGACTTTCAGATCTTCCGGCTGCTTCAGCGTCTCATGAGCAGCATCAGCCTTGGCCTGCTCTCTTGTCAGCTGTTCACCCATGTCGTTGAGGCCTGTCTGTACAGCCTTGAGGTCGGCGCGGCGCTCGATCACGTCATTCAACGAACGAATCGCACCCTTTTGCACCAGTTCGTTCAGTGGCTTGACCGACGCATCCATGCCGGCATTGAAATCCGAGATGACAGCGTAGTGGGAGCTGTAGTCGCCGAAGGATTTCTTTTCATCTTCAGTCAGTGTAGGGACGCGCACACCCGGCTTGTCCACAATGCGGGTCTGCAGGAACTGCGTGAACGCGGCGCGCTGCTCCGGTTCCTTGTCGCCGCAACCGGCCAGTATTAACGGCAGCGCAACAGCCAGCAGCAGAGCGGGACGAAAAAAGGACTTCATGTCATGGATCTCCGAGATCATAAGAATGCACGCCTGATCAGGTAGCCTGTCCAGCGTGAGCGAACCTATAGTCTCGCAATGACATCATGTAGTTCCCCTGACGCGCGTAAAAACGCCGCGTTCTTGCTCAGAAGGCGCGGCGTTTGAATTCAGGAAGCCCGCTATAAGCGCGTATTGGCCCGCAGACTATTGAACCTGCACCGAAGACTGCCCGACAGCAGATATTGGCGAAACCGGCGCCACCGCCAGTGTCGAATTGATCTTCTCCGGTAGCGTGTACATGGCTCCGGTTGCGGGATCGACGATCAGCATGCCGATCAGCCCACCAATAAGAATGTTGCCCCAGTACCAACCGTCAATGCCCGAGTCGAGCATTTGAGTGCTGCTGATATAACCGTCCTTACGATAAGTGACCCTGTATTTCTCGCCGTCGAAATAACCCGCTCCAGCCCTTAGTGTCACCTCGTCAGGCGTCACACCCGAGCGAACGGAAACGCCACTCTCATTGACGATCTCGTAAGCGGCGCCGGACGGACTGGACGTCACCGCTACCGGGTATTTCGAATCGCTGACAATGCTCGCACAACCGGTAACGGCAAAGGCCGCGATGGCAATGAGGGAGAGTTTGAGTGGTGACACTGGACGCATTTTTGCAACTCCGTTGCTGTGTAGTAATCAAGCCAAAATGATATCACGCGCCAATATCACAATGCCATTACTCCATTCTAAATCCATGTATTTCATCGGATTACACCTAGACGCCTCATCATGATTGCGAGCCAGTCAGCCGTACTCATATTCGATACCCATCCGCTATTCGAACAACTAATGGATACAACCCGGATACATGACTGAGATAGCGCTTTAACTTAGCGAACTATTTTGGATACAAGGTGCTATCATCCACCACCAGCTTATGCAACTAACCAGCACCATATAACATCAATAAGCCATCGCAATGATTACACATCAGTCAGAAGTAACGGATTTTTCTATGCCTGTTGCCATCGAGCTTTCCGCCGACATCTGTGATCTGCAAGACTTTGATAGGTGCAAGGGCAACGCGGCAGGGCCGGTCTTTCTTGTGGGCTCCGGCGCTTCGGCAGCAGACTTCCCGATACGGGAGTTTTCCTGCATCCCCATGATTACAATGAATGGGGCGATTTCCATGTTCACCCAGGCAGGAATCAACCCTCATTTCTACGTCTGCTCGGACCGGGACTTCTCAAGACAGCAGCCAGAACTGTTTGCCCAGGCCATGCGCATCAGTGACAACATAGCGCTGTGGGCCAGCCAGATCGGGAACCTTCGAAGTTCGCCCAAAGGCAACGTCTACGCACTGAAGAAGGCTGACCGACTGAGTGCCGTGAGCCTCTTCGAACAGCGATCCGGGCTGGTCAGAAAACTTTCACTGTTCAGCCGACGCAGCAGGGACATCGGTTTCAGCAAAGACATGAGCCTGGGCTTTTTCGACGCCCGCACCGTGATGTACCTGGCCCTGCAACTGGCACACCACCTTGGTTTCAGCAAGGTCTTTCTGGTGGGTTTCGACCTGAATCAATCGGCAGGACGCTACTACGAAACGCCCGGCGCCAGGCTGTCTCCGTGCGGGCTGGATCAACACTACGAGTCGCGGATCCTGCCTTCCCTGAAATTGATGGCGAACTCGGTGATGGGTGACGATTTTCAGGTCTACAACCTGTCGGCGACGTCCAGAGTGCCTGACGACATCATTCCCAGGTTGAGTCTGGATGACGTGCGACACATGCTCGGGCTTTCGGGCTTTAACGAATGATGTAACGCCGTCAAAATGACCTGCACCGATGTCACAAAAAAGCCTGCAAGCTGAGACGCTTACAGGCCTTTGAGTATCAGAACAGCTCCTTCGGATCAGCTCACCTTGAAACGCCCTACCAACCCCTGCTGCTGTTCGGCCAGTCGAGCGAGTTCGCGGCTGGTAACCGCTGTCTGCTCGGCACCAGCACTGACCTGAACAACCAGTGTATTGATGTCATTGACGTTACGGTGGATCTCCTCGGCGACCAGGCTTTGCTCTTCGGCAGCTGACGCCACCTGAATATTACGATCACTGATCGACGCAATGCCCTCAGCGATTTCTTCCAGCAACTCACCGGCTCGGACCACGTTGCTTGCGCCTTCCTTCGCCTTGCCCAGTGTTTCCTGCATGGAATTGGCGGCCCGGTCAGAGCCGGACTGCAGGTTGGCAATCATGTTCTGAATGCTGACGGTGGAATCCTGAGTTTTCTTGGCCAGGTTCCTCACTTCGTCTGCGACCACTGCAAAACCGCGACCCTGCTCGCCTGCACGGGCAGCTTCGATGGCAGCATTCAGTGCCAGCAGGTTGGTTTGCTCGGCCACTCCACGAATCACATCCAGAACCGAAGAAATCGAATCGCTTTCGCCCTTGAGCTCCCCGATGATTCGGGAGGTCTGTTCAGCCTGAACCTCCAGCCCCTGAATCAGGCTGATGGTGTTCTCGATCTCGGTCTTGCCCTGCAGGGTGCTGGCATTGACGCGCTGCGACATTTCGGCGGCATCGGTGGTGCTGCGTGCGACGTCCTTGACCGTAGCGCTCATCTCGCTGATGGCCGTGGCGACCTGGTCGGTGCCCTGACGTTGTTGCGCCACGTTGTTGCTGGTCTGCAGGGCCACGGCAGACGACTGTTCGGCAGCGGTGGCAACCTGCGCGGTGGCACTGCCGATCTCGCGAATGACTTCGCTGATCTGCAGAGCCATGTTGTCCAGATTGCGGGCTATTTCACCAAACTCGTCTTTACCCGTGTAGAGGGTTCTGGCGGTCAGATCACGCGTCGAAAGCGAGACCAGAGTGCGATTCACGTCGACAACAGCGATCTTGATGTTGCGGATGATCACCGATGCCAGCCACAGCACAGCCATCAACATCAGAACCACGGTAGCGATCGCCACGTAAAGACTGCGTTCGGCGTCCATACGCTCATCATTCGCCAGGCCTACTACCATCTGTCCAAGATCCGCCTCCACCTTGGCCATCAGGTCGATGCGACTGGTGGACAGGTTGAACCAGTCTTCAGGCTTGATGTTGAGCGGATCACCCAACGGCGTATCAAAACCCAAGCGTTGCAGACGGGCCACCTCAAGTGATCCGGGTTGTTGCAGAACGGCATCCAGCCTGTTCTTGAACTCGACAGGCGACCAGCGCTGGAATGCTTCGAAATAGCCGGAGAACTCACCGAGGTTGCGGCTGAAGCGTGACAGCAGCGCTGCGTCAAAACGATTCTGGTTGAACGCCAGACCGAGCAATACACGCTCGCGACCCGCACGCTCTTTCATGTCCACAAACTGGTTGAGCGAACTCAGCGAGCGCAGGATCTGCGGGTCATCAATGCTGGCTTCCAGAGAATAATTGAAGCCGATCATGACCTTGATCAAATCGGTAAATCGGGCGCCGGATTCGGTGTTGTTGATGGCCTGCGAATCGACCTTGAGGCGTAACGCGGTCAGATCATCCAGCGCGCGCGACACCTTGTCCGGCGAAGGAATACCTTCGGTCTTTTGCGCCCGCATCTCGCCCACTGCCTTGTCGGTTTCCTGGCGAAAAGTCTTGAGCTCGTTCTGCATGGACTTGCCACCGCTGCCCAGAAAAACGCCGCTGGCTCCGCGCTCGCGCTGGAGAGTGGTCACGACATTGCTCAGTTTCTGCGCAGCCCCGGTGGCGGTAACAGCCCGCTCCATTGCACCGAGGGTTTCGCTTTTTTCAGCCACGAAAATGCCTGCAAAGGCCAGAAAGCCCAGCAGGGGGAACATCAGAATAAGCAGCAGTTTGGTACTCAAAGGGGCGTTTCTAAGCATTGCAGACCTCATGACTTGCACACTTTTTGATCAAAATCACCTCGGACAAACGTTCTAGGAAGGCGACGTTTTCAAATAGCCAACGATGATTCAGTAGCAGCCTGCCGTAGCCTGTTTTTTCCTCCGTTTGATTTTATCGGCCGCAAAGTGCGAAGCTTTATCTGTGCGCGTGCATTCAAAGGCTGCGCGGGTAGCTTCGTCAGACGCAACACGGTCTGCCCCTCGCTTCCCGCAGCCTCGCGAGCCATCTGCATACTCTACTTTTTCCTGAATACCCATTTGCAGATGCGATCGACCACAAATCCCCTCGTGATCATCCAACTGATGAAAAATGCTGTACGGATACTATGATCCACGCCAGGTATCTCGAACCCCAGCCACCCGCCTATCAGCATCAGCGGCATGAATAAAACCATGGCAAGCACGCGTTCCAAAAACCTCGTACCGAAGCCGGATAGATCCGACAGCTCAAGAAGAGAAGATGGCGGATATGGCTTTTCCATAAATCACCTAAAGCTTGAAATGATGGCTATTAGCCGGTACTAATGGCCATTTTTTATAGCAAGGTAGCTACCCAATGTCGCTCGCAAGCACCCGCCTCACCATAGTTACGGCATTAGCATCTCTGTTACTCAGCGGGTGTACCTCATACCCACAGGAGACCAAGACGAACTATGGCCCCGGAAAGGTGAACGTCGTGACAAGGGAGTATGTTTGCTACACCGACGCTCAGATCATTGATGGGGAGCGCACCAGCGTGAATTTGTGCGGTAGGTCCCACTCAGGTTTTTCCTTTGACTATCAACCCCAGATATGGGCCGGGATTGGCAATCGAATGCCCGCCAAGTTTCAACTCAGCGATGCGATTCAAGGGGCAAAGGTGCGCATCAATGATCAGTTTGGCTTTCTCAAATGCGATCCACTGCAGCAAGCATCTGGCGATGCAGCGCGCGAGACCTTTTGTAAGCTCACACTCAACGATCAGGTAATAGTCAGCGCGCAGGTTATATTTGAACCGCGCTCCGACACCCGTATGAGCGAGCAGCCAAGCGGTATATTTAGTCTCATAGACTCACTTAAGCGACCGTGATTAACCGTCAGCCCGTGCCGCACGAACCCTGCGGCATACCCTCTTCGCCAATGACCACCGTCCGAACAGTCCCGCCCGTGTAAATGTCACGCTTCATTGCGGCCTTTACCGCCTCTTCTGCACTGGCGCCCATGTCCATCGCTGCCAGGGCATAGGCCGAACCGCTCCCAATTGCGTCATGGTTTGCCAGGTCCGGTGGCTGTCTCCATACCCCAGTCTTGTCGTCATGACCGACTATCATCAGTTTGCCGTTATCAACGACAAAGCCTGAGCACTCCACCGATTCTTTCGAGGGCGTACCTAGCCGCGCCCGCCAAGGCCGACGTCAGCAACATATTCACCTGCCGCCCGGCGGCATGAAGGAGCCAGCGCATGGCACTTGCCCAGAAACAGCGGGACGAGCGAGCAGCGCTCAAACGGCAGAAGGCCGGGGGTATGTGACGATTAACTCGCCCGGTTTTCAATGACTTGCCGAGCATTGGACTCTAGCTCTTCCTTAGCAGATTCCTGATCTGTCCAAGTTTTGTCGCTGAATTTAAAGATAGGTAAGCCTTCGATCTCCAACTCAGCAATAACCCCGCTTGGGTATTGACCAAACCGCATCGTGAAGCGACGGCCTTGATGAGCATCGGTAAAGGTTGAGTGATACATAGAGTTTTCCATTTCTGATCTGATCACCCGTAATACCCCATTCCATGTAAGTTGGCATTACCGAGAAGCAAAGGCCGGTGAGCCATGGGGCGCTCCCGACGCTTTGAAAGCTTCAAGCTCCGCCTTTGCCCTGGAGATCATGTCTGGCGTCATCGGCCTGCCCTTGTCGTCCAGAGCAATCGGAGTGCACGCACAGCGGCATCGAACGCTATTGTCGCCCTCTGCCCACCAGTCGAGCATCTCCTGTCCAGTGAACAGCTCGCCGTGTCTCTCGACGTGATGCTCTCGACTGGTGGATGTCAGCGCCGACAGGTGCATGAATTTAACCGCCATACCCAACCGCTCAGAATCAGCGATGTCGTTTTCCAGTTTGTGAATTCGCATTGCATGAAGCTCTGAATCCGAAATTCTACCGACCACGGCTCTCTCCAGAGTTTAAATACCTTTGAAGGTAATAGTTCAAGCATTGGCCTTTTGCCACTCAGAAAATCGATTGCAAGGGGCGGACGGTCTAGTGCTGCACGAAGGGATCGCACATGACTTCAAGTCGGTGCTTGAGGCGAGGGGGGATGCAGCTCAACTGGCGCTGGGCAGCTTCTCTGCCTGATGCTTGAGGTTCCGCGCCACGAAATGACAGTGTCGCCAGTTGTGGCGCGGAAGTTGGAACTGGCTTTTATTGCTGTTTGAATGTGAAATGCATATTACTAACGCTTTGATGACCGTTTGTTAGCGTTGCGATAGGTATAGACCTATCGCAACGCAATCCATTTGGTCATCCAGACATGGAAGTGACACATCAGGCCTGTATGGCGTGCCAGTCAGCTGATTCAGTCGCAGACATGACCTCTTCCGAGAACGAATCCGCATCGCTCAGCGGCCTCTTGAGCAGCCTCCATGGCTGCACGCTGATCAGCTGAGCTCTGTGCACTGCCAGATTCTGCTGAGGCCGCGTTCGAGCCCGAATCCGAGTCCGCGAATGCGTTGCCAGCTAATGCTGCCAGCGGAAAAACGGCAATGCAGATAGCGCGGTTGAGCAGTTT
>JAAIGE0101575287.1_pt1 | contig 12062 bp, 18 predicted proteins | sample 6487951 | NCBI WGS metagenome assembly JAAIGE01 (sample SAMN13974128, study PRJNA590717) | phyllosphere metagenome | biome: tomato field; feature: multiple bacterial spot infested tomato fields; material: tomato leaves; isolation source: leaves from tomato fields | host: Solanum lycopersicum ... | reverse complement strand
TCATATTACGCAAAACGAACAAGCGGGATGGCGTTTACATCCGAAAAGCACGCTTACACGCGGTCTGCTGTCCTCACCTTTGCGGAAAGCACGTTGTTTGCTTACCTCGACGGCAAAGAAAAGGCGTATGCCGTGCGCGATGTTCTCCGCGAAGTGCGGGCCACATACCACGGCGGCGGGGATCAGGCTATTTCCCTGATTGAACAGGCCATGCAATCGCCGGATGATCGGGAACGCCTCGCCCTTGTGACAAAGGCCCTCGATCTGCTCGGCCGTCAAAGCCGGTCGGATGGCGTGACCGCAACCCTATAGCCTTATTTTCCTTCTCTTTCTTCCCCTGTTCCCTGTTCGATCCGCGCCGGAGGCGTGAATCGAACCCGCGCGAAGCGCGGCCTTCTGATGTTCCCCGTCCCGATGCCTACAACGCACCGACGCGCGGAACGGCAGTCACCCGAAGGGCCGCAGCGAAGCGGAGGACGGCGAAGCCGTTGACAGAGTGAGCACGGCGGTAGGCTTGCGGGCATGGGATGGAAACAGACTCATCGGCCGCTAGGCCGATTCCGCATAGATTTATAAACTAGAACGGGATTCAGCCTGCTTGGCGGACTCACGTTCTGCGATCTTGCGGCCGAGCGCCGCCAAAGCCTGCCCTAGCGGGGTATCGCCATGGATGAACAGGGCCAGTTCGTCGGGCGTCAACGTCGCCTTGTGGGCCTCGATCTCCGCTGCGGCCACTTCCTGCCGGTGCGTGTGATCGTCCGGCGCGGGCGGTGGCTCTGCCTGTCGGCCGAGAAGGCGCAAAGCGCGGGCGGGAAGGGAAAGCCGATAGGCGTTGCTGGTCTGCCGGACTTGCGGCCCCCTGCCCTCGTTGCCGGTCGGCACGTAGCGGCGCAGCCAGTCAAGGAAGCCATGCGCGCGCAATGCCTTCAGGGCGCGGGTGATGGCGTCCTTGGAACGCTTCAGCTTCCGCATGAGATATTCAAGGGATGGGTCTAGGCGTCCGCTGCGGTAATGGATCAGGTTGGCGAGAAGCTCCACGACCTCGAGCGCGACAAAACCAAGCGCGCCGGAACGCGCGCCTGGTTGTCGCGTGGTGAGTTCATAACGGCGGGCTGCAAGCACGATCTGGCGCATTTCCTGCCGGTCGGTGCGCTTCCAGAATACGCCCTCACAGCGTCCGGCCGTGTGTGAGTGCTTGCGGACAGGTTGGCCCGTTCTGCGGGTGCCGTGGCCCCCGACAGTGGCAATTTCTCCAAGTGTTTTGAACATGCGTCGTCCTTCGGTTCGGTTGAACCGGAAGGGCATCAGGCCGCTAACAAACGCACTCGGCCGGAAAAAGGCCAAGCGAACCCGTGGCAAGAAAAGACTTGCAATCGGCCGCTGATTGGGGGAAACTGCGCTTACCACAGACACAGTTTTCCCCGCTTCGGCGGATATCAGAAGCCCGCCCCTCCGGCGGGTTTTTGTGTTTCTGGGCCTAAGCCCTCCTTAGCGTACTCCCCGCCAGAATCGGCGGAATCCGGTCTCAATGGTGCCTGTCGAGTGACAAGGCGGCAAGGCGAACTTGCGAGGCGGTCAACCTGTAGACTTCTCTACGCCTTGACGCCATACCGCACGAACAGCATTTGCAAGGCTTCCTCAAAGAGGTCGCGTTGCGATTTTTCAACGTCTACCGCTAACCGCTTCATCGCCTTTGCGTAGTGCGCGGGAAGGTGAGCGCCGACAAGTGCCGTTCCCTCTCGGGACGGAATAGGCGCAGCCTTTGGCGGCTGCTGCGGCTGCTCGGCAGCACGTGGCGGCACGGCGGGCGAAGGCGTCACATCGTCAAGCGCTGCGTTTAGATCGGCTCGTTTTGCGGCTTTCCCTGCCATCCTTCTTTTCTCCATATAGCTGTAGACGTGTATACGTGTAGAGTTCTCTAACTTCTTGGGCGGCCTTGCCGTCCGGCTCGTATTCCTGCGGGGCAAGCCCCTGAATTTGAGCGCGGCCGTAGGCTTTGCGCTGATGCAAGGCAACCGGCACTAGCTCCGCGCCTTGCTTCTGAACGATAAGCCGCGCCTGATCGACCTCGGGGCCGGACGTAGGGCAGAAGGTCAGGACGACAGCGCACGGTTTGCCGATTTGCTGCGCGGCCTGAACCGTCTGCTGCATGGCGCGAATGTCGAAAACCTCCGGCTTGGTCGGTATCATGATGAGATCGGCCACGCTCGCGGCGTCGTGGGCAATGTCTCGATGAACCGGCGGACAATCGAGAATGACCAGATCGGCCCCCGCCTCCCGCATCCTGTCCAGATAGAACGGTAAGCGGGCCGTCTGAATATCCCGTACCGTGGGTGTGTGTCCGGCGTCTCCCAATTCCTTGCTGCGGCGATCAGCCCAAAAGCAGGCGGAAGCCTGCGGGTCGAGATCGAACAGGGCAACGCTCTTGCCATCCTGTTCGGCCGCGACGGCTAGAGCCGTGGCGAGGGTGGTTTTACCAACCCCGCCTTTTTGGGAAGTGATGGCGAGAATCTTCATGGCTCAATGTGTAGATGTGTAGATTAATATATGGTTAAGGCTATCTTACGCGGGGCTGGTGTAGAGCTGTCTACAGGTCTACACGGCAACAAATCAAGGGTGCGGGGATTCGCCGGATCGGTCAAGTAATGATCGGTTGTGCAGCGCACAATCAGGGAGCGCGATTATTGCCGGTAGAAAATCAAAAAGCCCGACCGCCAGAGTCAGGGGCTTTTTTATTTTCGGAACACTTGGCGATTACTTAAAATTAGGTTCCATAATGGCCCTATCGCAATCGATCAGGAGCGATATCCTCGTAGCCACCAATCGTACCTATTGAACCGCAGTTACCGGGGTTCCCATAGTTGCCCGCGTTGCCGTAATTGCCATAGCTTCCAAAGTTCATGCTTTTGTAAGGAGAGCCTCTGTTGGCCATCAAACGGTTTCCAGAAACTATCTCCCCAAGATACCTGCCGTTCATGTCGATAAATATCTTATAGCTTTCCATGTAATGGCCTATGTTTGGGCCATTTGGTGAATGCAACTGGCCATTCACAAGATTTGCAATGTGCTGCCCTCGGCTGTCGTGAAGATACTTCATTTGCCACACTCGCTGCGTTCGATTAGAGTCTTGATATCGTGCTATGGCTGACGTTATAGCTGCGGGCAATTTCGGCCAGCACTTCGCCTCGGTCGCGCCGCTCGATGGCCTCACGCTGCTGGTGCGGCGTCAGCTTGGGCTTGCGGCCCAAGCGGACGCCCTTCGCCTTCGCCCGTTCCCGGCCCTCGCTCGTACGAGATCGGATCAGGTCGCGCTCAAACTCCCCGATGCCGCCTAGAACCGTCACCAGCAAGCGGCCGTGCGGCGTCGTCGTGTCGGCCCATGCGTCGGCAAGGGAGCGAAACCCTGCGTCTTTGGCTGTGATCGTCGCCATGGTGTTGAGAAGGTCGCGGGTGGACCGGGCGAGCCGGTCAAGCCGTGTCACGGTCAGTACGTCGCCAGGCTGCAAGGCGGCGATGGCGCGGGCAAGTTGGGCGCGGTCGGACTTCGCGCCGCTCGCCACTTCGCGGAACACCTTTTCACATCCGGCGTCGGTCAGTTGCCGCACCTGTGCGTCAACGCTCTGCCCGTCCGTCGAAACCCGCGCATAGCCGTAGATGGTCATGCGCGGCCCATTCCTTTGAGCGGCTTGCGGGCCGTGTGGCGGAAGCGGGTGATAATCACCTCGTCGGCCGCGACACGGTAAAACAGCACGTAGGGGTAAGGCGCCAGCACGACGCGGCGCGTGTTCGCCCGGCTGGTCGCCTGTGCCGCGTGGGGATGCTCCTGCACCATGACGGCGGCGGCAAGGATGCGCTCACGCAACGACGCTGCACCCTGCGGGGATCGCGCCCCGACGTATGACAGCGCGTCATCGATCTGCCGAAGCGCGGCGGTGCTGTATCGCAGTTTCAAAGGCGGTATTTCGAAAAGACCGCTTCGACCTCGGCGTCGGTGGCGATCTCGCCGCGTTGAAGCTCGGCCTCGGCCTCGATCAGGTCGGCTTCCTCCTCCGGCGTCAGTTGATAGACCGCCTCGTCGTGAGTGGCATAGGCCAACACCATGCGGGCAATCTCGTCCTGCATTTCGGGGGAAAGGGCGCGGGCGGTCTGAACCGCCTGTTCAAGAAGCTCGGTCATGCCTCCATTATGCACGTCATTTCTGCACGAAAAAAGCGGAGATTAATCAGCGGCTTGGTTTTCGTGCGAAATTCCTGATTTTTGCACATTTTCTTAGGCGCTGCCGCTAAAAAGCCGCATTCCGTGTGCTAGCCGGTCTAGCTGCCGATCTTTCTTAGAGCTATGGTGAGAAGCATGATAAAGACCTATATTTTTCTATTTCTAGCAGTATCATCCGAAGTTGCAGCCAGCACATTAGCTGCTAAAACTGATGGTTTCACAAAGCTAATTCCCAGTTTTGCATCAGGTTCACTTTATCTTGCTGCTTTGTTCTTTTTTACGAAGACCCTTAATGTAATACCTTTGGGATTGAGCTACGCCATCTGGTCTGGACTTGGAATAACTCTTGTCACTGTATCTAGCGTATTGTTCCTGAAAGAACGTCCAGATTTGCCCGCAATCATTGGCGTTATTTTCATTTTGGTCGGTGCGGTTTTGATTCAGGGTTTCTCAAAAACTATTAATCACTAATGGTGTTCCATAATGGACATTATCGGATTTACGCTTGCGCCTCGCGCGCGCGTGAAAGCAGGGGCAAAGGTCGTTTAGGCGTTCGCCAGGGCGATAGCCCTAGCCGAACGCCGCCGCCTGTCGGCCTCCGTCCATAGCTGCCGGAACCCGTCATCAAAGCGGGCCAGTTCGTCGGGGGTGAGCGCTTCGCGGAAAGCCCGCCGCACGGCATAGCGCACTTTCTGCGCGCCCTCTGGAACCGGCAAGCCGTACAGGATCGCGTGGACGATGAACGGGGCCTGTCGGCCGTGTTCGCCTCGAAACAGCATCCAATAAGGGATACGCCGCAAGATGCGGGCTTCCATCCGGTCAAGGTCGGGGTCCGTGTCGATCAAAAAGGAACGTCGTCGTCTAGTTCGTGGTGCGGGTGATGAATGTTGAACATGCGATAAAGCGCAACCGTCTTGCTGTGCTCACGCAAAGCGCGGTCGTTCTCTAAATGCAATTCGAGAATGAAGGCGATTTTCTGTTGTAGCGTTTCGCCGGAATGTTCTTCGGGAACAGACCGCGCAAGTTCCTTGGCCCAAGCGTCGGGAATTTCAACCTCGATCTTCATGGCGCTGCCTCCTATCGGTCGCGGTCGTAGTCTCGATCTTTCGCCCGCTCGTTCGCGGAACGCTGCCGGTCGGCCGCACGGTCGCGCTCGGCCTGTTGGCCCCATCTGTCGCGCAAACTCGGTGCCGGCTTTTCCTGTGCCGGCGTCGTCGGTGCCGGCGTCGGCTTTGCTGGCTGCTGCCACCTATCCCGAAGGGACGGCGCGGGCGTCTCTGGCGCGGCCTTCTGGAATTGCTGCCGTGCCGGTGCGGGCGGGGCGCTCGGCTTTGCCGCTTGCGTCTTGGCCCATTCTGCCGCGCGGTCGATCTTCGGAACCTCGTGGACCTTTGCGGGGCGTGGCTCCGGTACGCCGTGCGGCGTTGCCTGTGGCACCGGCACGGAAAGGCGCTGCGGCTCGGTCTTGATCGGGGCGGCGGGCTTGGGCGGCTCCGGTCGGCGGGCATCTTCAAACGGCCGTTTCATCGGCTGTGCCTCCGGTTGACGGGATACGATAGGGGCGGGCTTCCGCTTCTCCTGGTCGAACTGTGACACCGGCCGCGCGTGGCGCTCCATGCGGCGGCGCTGCCGGTAATTGTCGGGTGCGGGCGTCCTCGGCGGCTCTGACGCGCGTCCCGCGCTGCTGCGGCCGTCCTTGGCCCGTATGCGGTCGCTGCCGATCTGCCGCCATGCCTCGCGCATTTTCGCGCGTTCGGCGTCCTGCTTCTCGATCAGGGCCGCGCGGGCGGCTTGGTAGCTCTCCCGCTGCGCGGTGAGGGCGGCGGCACGGTCGGCCTTGATCTGGCTGATTGCCGCATCCGTCTTTTGCCGGACGCTCTGCGCGACCTCCGCGCGGCCTTCCTGCTTGTAGGTGTCGAACGCGGCCCGCCGTGCCTGACTGTCCAGCACGTTCTGGAAGGTGAGGGACAGGGCGCCGCGATCCGGCGCCGCCTTGCCGGTCGCCATTTGATAGCGGGCAGCATCTAGGGCATTGGAAACCCGCCCTAGAATGGTCGCCTCGCAACGCTCAAAGGCGCGCGTCTCGGCCCGTTCCTGCTTGAAGTGCTGCGCCCATATCGGCTTTGCCTCGGCCTTGCCCTGCTCGATCGCTGCGCCGATCGCGCGGCGGTGCGTGTCGTAGATGGCAGCGCGGCCCTTCGCATTCTCGGCCGAAAGGTCGGCCCATTGCTTGCGGTGGATCTCGCGCATCTGCCCTTGCAGATCCCGCAGCATCCCCGCGGGCGTCTTGTCGGTCGTCGGCTGCTCCGCGGCCTCGGCCTTTCGCTCGGCCGCGTATTCCTTGCGCTGCTGCGCTTCCGCGAAACGCTCCCGAAGCTGCCGCTTTTCCTCGCGCTTCGGGGTTAGGATCAAACCGCGCTGTCGCTCGTAGTCGTTCGCCCAGTCGGACAGCTTCAAGCGGTCATTGCTGGTGGACAGCATACGGCCGTTTTCAGGGTGGACGCGGTTCAGGATCACATGCACATGCGGATGCTTCTGGTCGCGGTGACAGACGATAAGCGCCTGATGCTCGGAAGCGCCTAGCGCCTTCAACGATCCATCCACGGCCCGAAGCATTTCGGCCTTGTCCAGCTTCCCCGCCTCGTCGGGATGCCAAGCAAGGCTGTAGGCGTACACATGCGCGTTGCTCTTGCGGCCGGTCGCTTTCACGCCCGCCGCCGCCTTCAGCTCGTCCGCGCGGCTTGCCGTGGCAATCATGATGCGGGTGGCCGTATGCGGGCCTTCCGCAATCATGTTCCGGCTTTCCGTCCATGCCACGCGCTCGGCCGTGACCGGCTGCGGCCCGCCGCCCTCCCGCTTGTCGTGGAGATAATAGGCCATGGCTCCTTTGAAGCTGTGGCCGCTTTTAGCGATGTCAGGAACCATCGGATTCAAGCCTCCGCATAGCGTCCTGTATCTGGTGCAGCGTGTCGGTAAGCTGCGCGGAAAGCGGCTTGCCAAGGTGCGCCGCCTTCGCAATCTGGTTCAGGTTGTTGCCTATGCGGTTGAGTTCGTAGGCCACATCATCGCCCGCCGCTTTCGGTGCGGCGGCGATGCGGACGCGAAGGATCGCGCGGCGGCAAAACTCCGCGACGTGCAAGCCCGCTTGCGCGGCCATGGCCTCGACGTGATGGCGCTCGGCCGTGGTCAAGCGAATGCCGGACAGGCGTTCAGTGCGCTGCTCGTCGCGCGCCTTCTTCGGCCGTCCGATTTTCGCTGCCTGCTCCGTCATGCACCGGCCCTCAGCAGGGGTTCGGGGGGCTGCGCTTGCGCCCCCTGACAAGCGTTTTTGGGTACCAAAAACATAGCTTGCTCCTCCTTTACATAACATGGTCCCATAGGGTAAGTTAAGAGGGCGTTAAGCACATACATTCTATTCTGGCAGGTCGTTTAAACGATCTCAGGAGACAGCAGAATGAAAGAGGCAAGCGCCCGCCGAATAGGGAACCGACACGACACCCGCGAAGGATGGTTGCGCGCTGCCACTGATATGCTGCGGCCGTACTTTGCCAAATGAACTGCCGGAAAAGATGCGGTTTTCCATCGGGTTCCCCTCGACCGGTCGGCAAGGCAAAAGGCGCGGTGAACTCTGGCACGGCGTCACCAGTGAGGATGAAACCTTCGAACTTTTCATCCGTGCGGACATGGACAATCCGGCCGAAGTCCTCGGCGTTCTCGTCCATGAACTGCTACACGCCGCGCTCCCGCTCGATGCCGGACACGGCAAACTTTACAAGGAAGGCGCGGCGAAGATTGGGCTTACCGGCCCCATGCGTCACGCCATGCCGAACGCGCTGCTTGCAGGGAAGCTGGAAGCGGTCGCCGCTGACCTCGGCCCGCTGCCTCATGCAAAGCTGAACATTGAGCGCGGCCGTGACAATCGCGGCGCGATAGACCGGCCGAAGAAGCAAAAGGCGCGGCTGCTGAAAGCCGCCTGTGGCGCGGAAGGCTGCGGCTATACGGTGAGGATCACGGCTAAATGGGTGGCCGACGTAGGCCCGCCCCATTGCCCGAAACACGGCGCTATGGCGCTCGATGCCCCCGCCTCCAACATTGAGGATCAGGCCGACGCAGAGGATGCGCCGGAAGAGCAGGAACAGGCCCTAGAGAGCGTTTAAACGATCCCGCCGAAAGGACGGCCCCGCCATGGCTTACAGGTTCACAGACCCCGCGCCTTATGCCTTCCAAAAGGGCGCGCTGTTCCTCGGTCGGGATGAAGGCGGGCGGGAAATCGGCATCAAGACTGAACGACACGCCATAACGATAGCGGGGGCGCGCTCCGGTAAAGGCGCTTGCCAGATTATTCCGAACCTTCTGCGATGGGATGGAAACAGCCTGACGATTGATCCGTCCGGCGAGAACGTCGCGGCCACATGGGAAAGCCTCGAAGCGTCCGGCCGCAAGGTCGTGCTGCTCGATCCCTTCCACATCGCCGAACGGGAATACAACGTCCCTGCCCGCCTCCGCGTCTCGGTCAATCTGCTCGATACGATCAACGCCGAAAGCCTGACCGTTCGGGAAGATATTCGCGTCATCGCTGACGGGCTGGTGAAGCGGTACAAGGTCGAGGATGGCACATGGGACAATGGCGCGGTGTCCGTCCTTGCGGGCATGATCGCCTATGTTGCCGCGCAGCCGGAACCCGAAGACCGAACCCTATCGAACGTCCGCTTTCTCCTGACCATGGGCGAAGAAACGCGGGAAAGCATGTTCGCGGAAATGCACGGGCAAACCGGCTTCGGTAATCTCGCACGCGCTGCGGCCACTATCGGCCTTTCCAAGAGCAAGAAAAATCAGGAGTTCGTCGGCGGGGCGCTCGATCATACGGAATGGATCGATTCCGAACCCATGGCCGCGCTGCTCGGCTCGTCAACCTTCTCCCTGGCTGAATTGAAATCCGGCGATGTGGCGGCGTTCCTCGTCCTGCCTCATGAGTATATCAACGAACATTCACGTTTCCTCCGGCTGTTTGTCCGCGCAGCCATAGACGCCATGACAAAAGGCAAAGGTGGCAAGCGCTGCCTGTTCCTGCTCGATGAATTTTTCAGTCTCGGCACCATTGACGAGATAGCAAAGGCTGCGGGTGCGCTGCCGAAATTCGGCGTTGTCCTCTGGCCTTTCCTGCAAGACCTCGGCCAGCTTCAACAGATGTACGGCCAGACGCTGACCGCAACCTTTTTCGGCAATTCGGATGCGGCCTGCTACTTCGGCAATACCGACGCGCTGACGCTTGATGTTGTCTCGCGCGGCGTCGGCCCGCTTACGATTGATGAAATCGGCGCGGCCCCAATGTTGGGCGAGTTCGACGACTCCCCTTTCGGTCAACAGTGCAAAGCGGATTGGGAAGCCCTCTACGCAAACCGCCTTGTCATGGGCGACAACAGAAACGCGGAAGCCTTTTCCAATCCATACAAGGAAAAATGGCGGAACGCGCATAGCGATGAAGTTGCGAAATACAATCACGTGCGGGCCGCTGTAGGATCGCCGCGCCTGTCGCCTAGCGATGTTGCTGCGCTCGTCGGGCGCGGCAACACGGATAAGGTCGCGCGCTCGATGATCGTTTTTGCGAAGCAGGGCGATATTCTGAACCTCAAGCTTGCCCCATACTTTGAACCCGCGCCCGCGCCCGCTCCTGTCGTGGCTCCTGTCGCTGCTGAACCGATTGCGCCGTTCGTGTTCGGTGAGGCCGTGGAAAGCAGCCGCCCCGAACCTGTCACCGCGTCCGGCCCTGTCGCTGCGCCGCTCAAGGATTGGGCCATAGGCGGCGGCGCTGCCTTTGCCTTGCTGGCCATCATGCCCGCAACCTCGATGCCTTCCGCCTTGGTGCTGCTGCCCCTGCTTCTGTGGCCGCAAGCCCTGCTTTGGCCGGTCTATCGGTCTGGCGTCCGTGGTCGCGCGCTCGCCTATTCCGCGCTGCTCTGCTCGGCCGCTGTTCTCATGGGGATCATAACCGCCAACCTGATACGCGCGGCCTTCCTGCCGGACGCGGATGAATGGCTTGCTGTCCTCGCCGGTGTGCCGGTCGCGGCTCTGGTGGTGTCGATGATGGTTGAAAGGATGCCTAGCGGAACGGCGGGAAATAGCAGTCAATCGACGGCATGAATTTGTCGATTGATGGCATATGGTCATTTATCGACGGCATATGATGGGCAACAGTCGGCATGTAATCATTGATTGATACATGCGAAATGAAGTCCAGAAACGCGGCCCTGTTAAAGTATAGCGATAAAACCATATTCCATTACTAAGATATATTTGCGTGTTCTGTCAAATATTCTTGGATCAGGTCGGGCCGGAACCCTGACCAGCATTTACCGCCCGCCTCGACAATCGGCGCGGCGGTAAATCCGTTCTCGGCCGCAAGCGCTCGGCCGCGTTCGCTCAATGCGCTCTGCACCTCGTACCGAACGCCCTTCCGGTCCAGCCATGATTTCGTGAAGCTGCAAGCCGGACAGTCGGGCATGTCGTACACGATCACGGCCGCGCCCGTCATTCGTCGGCCTGTTCGCGCTCTTTGCGGGGCAGGATCAGCGCGCGGCCGGTCAAGGCTAGGCCCTCGTCCACCTGTAGGGAAAACCCGCCCTCGATCTCAAAGGCAACGCCGACGCGGGTGTAAACCTTCTTTTTCTCGCCGTCCTTCTCGTATTCTCGGACGTGCAATAGGTTATATGGTGTTTTGCTCATGTAAAATGCTCCTTTTCATGGATCATTTCACATGATAACGGGTGAATATATCATTAACTATACTCGTGGTGCCGTGCTTACATTTCAAATCGCATATGGTGTTTTCGCTGCTCTTTGCACTTTTGGCTGGATCGCTTGGCAATTATACTTAGAAGAAAATGGCCGCAGCGAAATGAAGGCTTTCAGCCTCATTGCGGAGGAAAGCTTTGTCCACAATTTCGCGTTGATCGTCTTTGTTTTGGTTGCCCTGTATTGGGTTATTATGATCGCTTATGCCCTAATCTCTAGCGTTCTGCGTAAAGCGTTCCCCTGATCCGAACGAAATCATATCAAGGGCGGGAATCAGTCAACGGCTTCGCCGTCCTCCGCTTCGCTGCGGCCCTTCGGGTGACAGCTTCCCTTTCCCTTGATGTTCTGAGGGTGTCGGCTCCGAAGGAATGTCCGCTGCGCTAACCCTTCGCCTCCGGCTTGGGTCTTCCAAAGGAATAGACAGGGGCCGCGCTTGGCGCGTCCGTCTATCAAAAATAGGCCCGTATCTGCGATTTGCGGGGGCGTGGGGGCCTTCGGCCGGTTTTTGGCTGTCAGTATGCGGGCAAGCCCTAAAACGCGCTCACGGCCCGCCTAATGCGAAATCAGGCTGTTCGCCCTGGCTGTCGCCATGCCTCGAAAGCGGCCCGTGTCTCGGCGTTCTGGCGGTCCATCTCCATAATCAGGAGATCGGACGCGCAGCGTAACGCCGTGTGAGTGCATCGCAATTCGAACGCAGCCCCGAACCTCACGGCCGGATTGTCGGTTTGCGCCGCCTGTAGCTGGGCCTTCATGGTCCGAATAAACCGTTCCATCTGCTCCAGTTCGGCCAATATGCCTTGGTCTGTGGGATTCTCCATCGCCTAGCCCTGTAACCCTATAGCCCCATAGTTGCCGCCTCCTATCAGAAGGTCTTGCAAGTAAATTCCCGCCGCGTTACCGTTCTGCCTATGTTCTCATATTACGCAAAACGAACAAGCGGGATGGCGTTTACATCCGAAAAGCACGCTTACACGCGGTCTGCTGTCCTCACCTTTGCGGAAAGCACGTTGTTTGCTTACCTCGACGGCAAAGAAAAGGCGTATGCCGTGCGCGAT
>JAAIGE0100374016.1_pt1 | contig 12063 bp, 11 predicted proteins | sample 6487951 | NCBI WGS metagenome assembly JAAIGE01 (sample SAMN13974128, study PRJNA590717) | phyllosphere metagenome | biome: tomato field; feature: multiple bacterial spot infested tomato fields; material: tomato leaves; isolation source: leaves from tomato fields | host: Solanum lycopersicum ... | reverse complement strand
TGGCCTGTGGGCTGCTGGTGTCGCGGATAAAGACAAAGAGTTCGTTGTTGGTCTTGGTCTTGCTGAGTTCCATCAACTCATCGATCTTCGAGGTATAGGCCTGAACATTGGCTTTGACCTGACGATAAACCTGTTCTTCTGTATCGCTCGATACCATGGGGGCATAGCTGTCGGTCACCTGAATCAAGGCGTTTTTCAGGCCCTTCAACTTGTCGATGGAGGCGCTGCCCTGTCTTTCCTCGTCCATCACGAATCGCCGGGCGTCCAGGCGGTAGAGCAGGCCAGCGCTTTCGATCCTGCCTGCCTGCCTTACGCTGGGCAGCAGGTCGGTCTGAAACTTGGCAACGGCGTCATGCAGGCTGTTCATCTTGTAGATGACAGTTGTCCCCAACCCTGCAAGAAGCAGACAGATAATGCCGAAGCTGAGAAAGGCGCGGGTATTCAACCGAATGTTTCTTGTTTTCATTTTTGGATCCTCTTTGCTCACTATAGAGCAGCAGCCAGCAACATGCTGCATGGCAACGTGATATCACTGTAGATGCTGTGGTGTGAAAAAAATATAGTGAGAACAGAAAACTTTTATTGCATAAATCCATTATCATTGGATAGGCTGCGATCCACCTTCCCAGAAAATGAGACTGCTTTTGATGGTATCGAGCTTGGCGAACGCTCTCTCGACACCCTGTGGAGTGTTTAGAACTTTATACACATCGCCAGGTTCAACCCCGTCACCCAGAAGAGCGATTTCTAGAGCGTATTTCGGACCACGACGAAGCGATCTCTTTCCGGGGTATTTCTGCAGATCAAAAAAATCTTTCCAACTTTTGGGAGCCTCGTTTGTTTTGTCTTTGTTCCACGCAAGCCCGACGTTCCAGAGAATAGTTCCCACACCACATTCGGTTGCCGCACCCGGAATATAGTCCGCCTTATCGCCGATCGCAGACCAATCAATTCGCTTGAAGAGCCCATCTTGGCAGCCGAGCGCTTCTTCTTCCGCTTCGACCTCAATCACATCCCAGCTAGATACACCGCTCTCAAGTTTGGCTCGGAGCGTCCCGATCCCGCCTTGCCAAGTGTCAAGAATGATTTGATTTCCCGTCTGCTGGGTGTATGGATCATACAGGACCTTCTTTAGCCCATCTTGAAAGATTCCTCCCCAGTCTACCACCGTAAGCGGCTCAGATGCATGAGCTCCGATTGGCGCGAGAAACATGAGATAAATAGATATAGTCTTCAAGGCTTTCATTTTTTGTTCCCCTTTTGGTTGGTTGACTCAGTCGGCTAAAATCTTCTCCAAATCACGTAGGGTGGCCTCGTAGGCGGCCGCCAAACCTTTTATAAGTGTATCGATTTGCTCTCGTTCAATAATAAGTGGGGGGCTCATCACGATCGCGTCTTTCACGCCTCTGACGATAATCTTCTCGTCGAGTGCGCGGCGTGAAAAAATAGCCCCTGCGGATTGCTTGAACGTGGAAGATGGCGTGCTGTCAGGCGAAAGTTGCACCGCGGCCAGAAGGCCGATACCACGAACCTCTCCGACAAAGTCTTTCCCGCGAAACGCCTTGTGCAGCTCATCTTGCAGGTATCCGCCGGCGTCCTTGACATGCTTCACAAGATTTCGCTCGTCGTAGATTTTGATGGTTTCAAGAGCGACCGCCGCGCACACCGGATGCCCAGAGTGGGTGAAGCCGTGCGATAGCCCGCCTACTCGGCCTGTGCCCTCAGTGAAAGCCTGATACAGTTCCTCAGTGACCAATGTCGCGGATATTGGCTGATAGCCCGACGAGATCTGTTTCCCGCACGTCAAGATGTCGGGCCGCAGATTGTAGAGATTTGAACCCCAATACTCACCTGTGCGGCCGAACCCGCAGATGATTTCATCTGCGATGAGCAAAATGCCGTATTTCCTCAAAACCGGTACGATCGCATCGAAGTACCCTTTGGGCGGGACGACAACGCCACCGGCTCCCATCACCGGCTCAGCTATGAACGCTGCGATGGTTTCCGGACCCTCCGCGAGGATAAGTTTTTCAAGGCTACACGCTAGTCTGTTCGAAAACTCTTCTTCGGTTTCGGCTTGCACGCCGTACCGCCAGAAATGTGGGCTACTTGTGTGTCGTATGATCGCTGCGGGTAAGTCAAAGCCGTCATGCATGTTGTCGAGTCCGCAGAGGCTCGCGGCAATCGTCGTTGAGCCGTGGTACCCGTCCTGCCGGGAGATAATTTTTTTGCGGTTAGTTTCACCACGCAGGTTATTGTATTTCCAGACGAGCTTAATTGCGGTCTCATTTGCTTCAGAACCAGACGTCGAGAAGAACACTCGCGTGAGGTTGCTCGGAGCCCGGTCAACTAAAGCACGAGCCAGTTGATCTGCCGGTGTATGAGATGAGGACATGAAAATGTGGTAAAACGGCAGCTCTGTGATTTGCTGGTACGCAGCTTCGGCGAGACGGCCCTCGCTGAAACCTAGTGACACGCACCACAACCCAGCCATTGCTTCTAGATACTCATCGCCCTCTTTACTTGTGACAAACACGCCGTTGCCACTTTTCATGATTAAAGGCGGTCGAACTCTTATACTCTCGAGGTTGGTGAAAGGATGAATAACGGCGGTTTCTGGAATGTTTGTCATGTGGCCTCGGGATATTTCGTGCTCACTTGACTTTACGCGCGTCTTCGAAAGTCGCTATCCGCTTTGCGAACAGTAAGAACTTGACGCCCCGCCGAAACGAAATAAGATTATGCCAAACTAATTATATAATAACAAATGGGAACGCTGATGGCAAAAATCACGCGGGCGCTTTCAAATAGCGTCAATGAGCAGGCTCGATCACTTAAGCAATGGGACCAGCGATATAATCAGATTTCGTCCGGCGAGTTTAGCGGATCCACTACCTTCTTGGAGTTCGAAGGCCTCACGCTGGCTCGCGAAACGATGACGTTGCAGGTTGAACAACGCGCGAGCCCGCCAGAGGGCTTTGTAGCTTTTTCGGTACCTTCTGTCGCTAATCAGATCGTACATCTCGATGGTGAAAGTGAGAGAGATCGGGTCGGCCTTATGTGGAGCGGAACCCGTTACCATGCGATGACTGAGAGGGGATCTCAAATCGTCGTAGTCACAATGAAGGAGCGGATGCTCCTTGCTGCACTCGATGAACTTGAAACAAAATTGTCAAGGACAGGTACGATTGCAGTCAACAATGTATCCATTCTATTTCGGCAGTTAAACGATGTGCTGGCGGCGATTTCGACAAGACCAGAGGTCCTATTTGACGAAGCGTTTTGCCGACAAACTGAGCGCTATGTCGTCCAACAATGTGCGCAGGCAATTTCGTATGAAAGCGAGTCGCCATTTACAAGGTATTCTTGGCAAATAGATAGGAAGAAAATTGTCCGTGAATCTTGTAACGCTGCGGATGAAGCTGGTATCGAGCGAGCTACGTTAGCGATCATGCAGGAGTCTTGCAAGGTAAGTCCCCGCATATTGCAGTATGCATTTCAGGAGGTTTTAGGCATTTCGCCCTCGCGTTGGCTTAAACTTGCCAAGCTGAATAAAGCTCGCCGAGATATCGAAGACAAAAGATTTTCAACCGTAACCGAAGCAGCTCTCTCCTGTTCCTTCAATCATCTCGGGCGCTTTTCTACGAGCTACCGCTTTTTGTTCGGAGAAAGTCCCACCAAGACGCTCCAAAACTTGCGCGACTGCCTGAGCAAGTCGCCGGCAATGTGATCTGCACCTTTTCCCTTGCATTTGCCTCCGCAAAATTTTGAGCCTTTGTCGTCTCGTGCGGACGCGATCAAAAGCAATAGAGAGCGAATCTAGTCAGAGACGCGTTTGTTTCGCGAGGCCTTCCGATATTCAGAGGGTGTTCTACCGTTAATTCGAAGGAACGCGCGATTGAAATTAGACAAATTTCGATAGCCGACCTCGTAGCAAATATCAGTTACCGACAAATCTGACTCAGATAAGAGTCTGCATGCGCGTCCAATCCTGAGACTGGTCACATAGTCGGTAAAGCTGCGTCCTGTATTTTTTATGAAAAAGCGGCTTAACGAATTTGCAGACATATTCATCAACAACGCGATCTCCGGGAGTTGAATATTTTCAGTAAGGTGGCCACGAATGTGGCCAATGACACGTTGCATCGTATCAAGCGTCATCGGATTAGTGTCAGGCGAAAACTCTGGGGAGGATAAAACCTCAAATTCCACCGAGCTTGCTAGTAGATCGAGAACTCGCAGAAATCGTATGAGTCTTTCCAGGCCCTGTAGCCTCCCGATACGTTCGAGCAACAACGAGGCCCTACGAGCCGTAGACCCTGAATACCGCAGCCCGCGCCTGGCCAAGGTGAGAAGCGGGTTAAGGCGCTTCATTTCGGGCAGCAGCGTAGATGCTTGAAGGATCTTGTCGGGATGAAACTGCACGACAAGGTCTCTCTCGCTAATCTTGTCATTCGTCGCGATGTGAGAAACCCAATCGTGGGGCAATCCGCTACCGACGACAGTTAAGTCTCCTGGACCGAAGCTGCCAATAAAATCACCGACATAAGCTGTACCTGACGACTTGCGTATCAGATGAATTTCGACTTCAGGGTGGAAATTCCATATGGATTTCTTCCACGGGTAGTCATCGATCCGCCAGACGAAAGTATCGTCTTCCGCGGTCAAAACATGTTCGAATTCGGCGGCCAGTCCTAAGGCTGAGGGGACAGACTGTTGGCGCAAGCTTGGCGGCGGTTTCATTGGCTTGTTCTATAACACTGGAGTGATCAATAGTATTGTTTAACTCATCCAGTTTCCACCGTCGACATTGTATGTCTGAGCGACGATGTAATTGGCTTCCTTCGAGGCGAGGAAGATTGCCATCCCCGTCAGGTCTTCCGCCGTCCCCATGCGGCCGAAGGGAACAGCTTCACCGACTAGCCGCTTTTTCTCGCCAAGCGGGCGGTTTTCGTATTGTGCGAATTTCGCATCCACGCCGTCCCAATGTTCGCCGTCGACGACGCCGGGTGCAATGGCGTTGACGTTGATTCCGTGCTTGATCAAGTCGAGCCCGGCTGACTGGGTGAGTGAAATGACGGCAGCCTTCGTTGCGCAATAGACGGCGACCAGAGCCTCTCCGCGTCGTCCCGCCTGGCTCGCCATGTTTATGATCTTGCCGCCCTTACCGCGTGCGATCATCGATTTCGCCGCTGCCTGCAGGGTGAAGAGCGTGCCGGAGACGTTGATGGCAAAAAGTGTGTCGAAGCTCTCGCGGGTAATCCCGACGATCGGCGCAAGATCGAAAAGCGCGGCATTGTTGACGAGTATGTCAATGCCGCCAGTCTCGGCATCAACAGCGGCAATCGCATGCTCGATGGAGGCCTGATCAGTAACGTCAATCTTCAGTGCATAGGCGGATGCGCCAAGTTCGCTGGCCGTATGCTTGGCGCGCTCGAAATTGATGTCGGCGATTGCGACGGTAGCGCCCTCGCGGATGTAAGCCTCTGCGAACGTTCGGCCGATGCCACGCGCCGAACCGGTAATTAAAGCTGATTTTCCTTCAAGCCGTTTCATTACTTTGCCACTCCCTTTTCGTTGAATCTATGGAGCCGCGCCGGATCGGGTGTTAGATAAACCGTCTCCCCGGCACGGATGCCCGTCTCACCCAAGACCCGCACCGTCATCAGGCCCGCCACCTCGGTGCGAACATGGATGAAGGTATCGGAGCCGAGATGTTCGGTGACGCTCGCCTCACCCTTCCACAGGCCTTCGGTCGTGGAAATGGTTAGATGTTCGGGGCGGACGCCGATGGTATGTGCGTCGAGCGCGGCGGCGTGTTGACCTGTGATGAAATTCATCTTCGGCGAACCGATGAAGCCGGCCACGAACAGATTGGCGGGGTTGCGGTAGAGTTCCATCGGCGAGCCGACCTGCTCGATATTGCCCCGGTTGAGCACGACGATCTTGTCGGCCATGGTCATCGCTTCGACCTGGTCATGGGTGACGTAGATCATCGTCGTCTTCAGCTGCTGGTGCAGTTCGCTGATTTCGAGCCGCATGTTGACGCGCAGCGCAGCGTCAAGGTTGGAAAGCGGCTCATCGAAAAGGAAGGCCGACGGCTGCCGCACGATCGCCCGGCCGATCGCCACGCGCTGGCGCTGGCCGCCCGAAAGCTGCCGCGGCTTGCGGTCGAGATAGTCGGTAAGATTGAGCACCCGCGCGGCTTCCGCCACCTTGCGGTCTATTTCGCCCTTGTCCATGCCCGCCATCTTGAGCGGGAACGCAATGTTGCTGCGAACGCTCATGTGCGGATAAAGCGCGTAGGACTGGAATACCATGGCAAGGCCGCGCTCCGAAGGACCGGCCGCCGTCGCATCCTTGCCGTCGATGACGATCCTGCCGGACGACACGTCTTCCAGCCCGGCGATCAGCCGCAGGAGCGTGGACTTGCCGCAACCGGACGGACCAACGAACACAACGAATTCACCATCCGCGATTTCCAGGTCGATGGAGGGAATGACCTTGGCTTCCCCGAAAACCTTCGAGGCTTTCTGAAGGGTAATGCTGCCCATGTTTCTCTCCCAGTATCTTATTTCACCGCGCCGAAGGTCAGGCCGCGGACGAGTTGCTTCTGGCTGAACCAGCCAAGGATCAGGATCGGTGCGATCGCCATGGTCGAGGCGGCCGAAAGCTTGGCGTAGAACAACCCTTCGGGGCTCGAATAGGACGCGATGAATGCCGTCAGCGGCGCTGCCTGCGACGCTGTCAGGTTCAGTGTCCAGAAGGCCTCGTTCCAGGCAAGGATCACGTTCAGCAGCAGCGTCGACGCAATGCCGGGTACTGCCATCGGCGTGAGCACGTAGATGATCTCCTTCATGAGGGAGGCTCCATCCATGCGGGCCGCTTCGAGGATCTCGCCGGGGATTTCCTTGAAGTAGGTGTAGAGCATCCACACGATGATCGGCAGGTTGATAAGCGTCATGACGCCGACGAGCCCGATGCGGCTGTCGAGAAGCCCGGCGCTCTGGAAAAGCAGGTAGATCGGGATGAGCGCGCCAACGGGCGGCATCATCTTCGTCGACAGCATCCACATCAACACGTCCTTGGTTCGCTTGGTCGGCGAAAAGGCCATGGCCCAGGCTGCCGGGACGGCGATGATCAGTCCGAGAACGGTCGAGCCAAGCGCGATGATGACGGAGTTGGAGAAGTGAAGGAAGTAGTCGGAGCGCGACTGGACTTCCGCATAGTTCTCTGTCGTCCAGTGGAAGAAAAGGAACATGGGCGGCGAGGCAATCGCGTCACCTTCCGATTTGAAGCTGGTGAGGAACGTCCAGATGATCGGAAAGAAGATGAGGATCGCGATGATCCAGGCGAAGATCGAGACCGTGACCTTGTGACGGGTGGAAACAGCGCGAGCCATCTCAAGCCTCCAGGTTCTTGCCGACGATGCGGACGAGGAAGATAGCGACGATGTTGGCCAGCACCACCGCGACGATACCGCCGGCCGACGCGCCGCCGATGTCGAATTGCAGCAGGGCCTCCGAATAGACGAGGTAGGTGAGATTGGTCGAATCCGTGCCCGGACCGCCGTTTGTCGTCACAAGGATTTCAGCGAAGACCGACAGCAGGAAGATGGTCTCGATGAGAATGACCACCGTTATGGCGCGCGCCATATGGGGCAGGACGATATAGATGAACTTCGAAACAAGGCCGGCGCCGTCCATCTCGGCCGCTTCCTTCTGCTCTTCGTCCAGCGACTGCAAGGCAGTCAGCATGATCAGCGTGGCGAAGGGCAGCCACTGCCAGGCAACGATGACGATGACGGATGCAAGCGGCGCGTTCGCCAGGAAGTCGTAGGGCTGCAGCCCGATCGACTTCGCCAGGAAGGCGAACAATCCGTTGACCGGATTCATGAACATGTTCTTCCAGATCAGGGCAGCAACCGTTGGCATGACGAAGAACGGCGCAATCACCAGGATCCGGACGACGCCCTGCCCGTAAATCGGCTGATCGAGCAAAAGCGCAAAGGCGATCCCGCCGACGATCGTCAGGACCAGGACCCCTGCGACCAGGATCAGCGTGTTGACCAGCGCGGTAAAGAAGGCCGGATCGGTCAGGAAATATTCGTAGTTCTGGAAGCCAAGGAACGCGTGCTCACCGGGCATCAGAAGATTGTAGTTCAGCGTCGAGAAATAGATCGTCATCGCCAGTGGTACGAGCGACCACAGCAGCAGAAGGACAACTGATGGCGTCATCATCAGCCGGGCAGCGGATTTAGTTTGTAAGGTGGCCATGGCAATTATCGATCTTGATTTTAGCGGAGGACCGCTGCAAGGCAGCTGGCAAAAAGAGACCGCCGATAGAGTTCGGCGGCCGAGGGAGGCGGGTTGTGGACGGTCCCACCGGTCTTGGGAGGGTTTTTATTTAATGTAACCGGCCTTGGTCATTTCACGTGTCGTCAGCTGTTGTGCACTCTTCAGTGCCGCATCGACGGTGACCTGACCTGCCAGAGCAGCAGAGAACTGCTGGCCGATGGCAGTGCCGATACCCTGGAATTCAGGAATAGCGACGAACTGGATGCCGACATAGGGAACCGGCTTGACAGTCGGCTTTGTCGGATCAGCAGAGTTGATCGAGTCCAGCGTCATCTTGGCGAAAGGTGCAGCCTTCTGGTAATCGGCATTCGCATAGAGCGAAGTGCGTGTTCCAGGAGGTGCATTCAGCCAGCCTTCCTTTTGAGCGACGAGGTTCGTGTAGTCCTTGCTGGTTGCCCAAGTGACGAACTTTTCGGCCGCTTCAGTCTTCTGGGTACCTGCCGGGATGGCTAGGCTCCATGCCCAGAGCCAGTTGCCGCGCTTGCCAAGTCCGTTGTCGGGAGCAAGAGCGAAACCGACCTTGTCGGCAACCGTGGACTGCTTCGGATCGGAAACGAAGGAAGCAGCAACGGTAGCGTCGATCCACATGCCGCACTTGCCGGTCTGGAACAGAGCAAGGTTTTCATTGAAGCCGTTGGAAGAGGCACCGGGAGGGCCGTCCTCCTTCATCATCTTCACGTAGAAGTCGAGGGTCTTCTTCCACTCGGGCTGATCGAACTGTGCGTTCCACTTTTCGTCGAACCAGCGAGCGCCGAAGGAGTTGGACATAGCCGTCAGGAAGGCCATGTTTTCGCCCCAGCCAGCCTTGCCGCGAAGGCAAATGCCGTAGACTTCGTCCTTCTTGTCGGTGATCTTCTTGGCAGCGTCAGCGATGAAGTCCCAGGTCGGGGCATCAGGCATCTTCAGGCCGGCCTTGTCGAACAGGTCCTTACGGTACATGACCATCGAGCTTTCGCCGTAGAACGGAGCTGCATAGAGCTTGCCGTCGGTGGTCAGGCCGGAGCGGATAGCCGGCAGCAGGTCGTTGACGTCGTAGTCGGCACCCAGATTGTCGAGCGGCAGGAGCCAGCCCTGCTTGGCCCAGATCGGAACTTCGTAAGTGCCGATCGTCAGAACGTCGTACTGGCCACCCTTGGTTGCGATGTCGGTCGTAACCTTCTGGCGCAGAACGTTTTCTTCGAGCGTAACCCACTGCAGGTCGATGCCTGGGTTCTTCGCCTTGAAATCGTCGGTGAGCTTCTGCATGCGGACCATGTCGCCGTTGTTGACGGTGGCAATGGTGAGCGTCTCCGCCATTGCATTGGTCCCAGCGACAATCGCCAGAACGGCGCTAAGCGCACTCAAAACATAATATTTCATACCATCCTCCCAAACGACCCACCTCGGAACGTCACCGGTCCTAGAAAAGTGTGTCGAAGGGAAACTCATACCATTCCAGTAAATGTACTAGCGTTTTTGGAACCAAAAAGTGATACTTTTACTCGCCTGGCGGTGCAGCGTATTTTCACAATTGTATTAGCGCAAACGGTGCTAGAAGATGCTTCGGTTATTTCCAAACCGACGAAATCAAAATGACACCGTGCGAGCGTGCGAATATCTGGGTGCGTGAGAAAAACCAGATGAGGTGAGGGAAGTTTATGTTCGGGAGCAAACCGTGGCAGATTTCGGAATGACTATAGATCCGCTTTCTTCCGTTCTCGCTTTAATGGGCACAAAGGTTATGTGCGCCGCAGCATTCATGGCCGGAGCCGATTGGGCCATGCGCTTCCCACCACCGGGAAAGATCAAGTTCTTCGTAGTTACCCATGGAGAATGCATGGCCAAAATTGATGGCCTTGACCAAAAATATTACGTGCGTGAGGGCGACGTATTTCTCATTTCGAGGCAAAGCCCATTCACACTCGCTACACACGAAATGGCTTCCGTTCAGGAAGGGGCCGACATGCCATTAACCAGCGATATTGTCGTGGACTTCGGTGGCAGAGAACTGATGTTTTTCGCCGGTCATGTCGATTTAGATACGATTAGCGGCGTTGCGCTTTTAGCCCAGTTGCCGGCTGCAATACATGTGCCAGCCACATCGTTGCATGCACGCCCACTTGCTTTTCTTATAGAACAACTCCATCAAGAATATCTAACAGCGATGCCGGGTTCGGCGCATGCGACTAACTCAATTGCGCAACTGATCTTCTTGCAGATCTTGCGAAGCCGTATCTCCGACCTGCACGATACGCCGCCAGGTTGGTTGCGTGCTCTCGGTGATCCTAACTTGGCAAAAGCGCTCAATGTCATGCATGGAGATCCGGCTCGCGGATGGACTCTACCTGAACTTGCTCAGGTCGCAGGACTCTCTCGAACAGGTTTTGCGGTTCGTTTCAAGTTAGCAGCAGGAATTTCGCCGCTCGCGTACCTGATCGAGTGGCGAATGAGAGTCGCCGAGAGGGGACTGCGGGCTGGAACTCCTCTATCGACATTGGCAGAAGAAGCTGGGTACGCTTCAGATGCTGCCTTCAGCAATGCGTTCAAGCGCTTCTTTGGGCTAGCCCCTACTCATTATGTCAACCAATTCGCTGGTGGCCTCAAGCGCGCGAGCTGATGTTACTTTGCGACTACATCATTTTGTACAACGGCGCATGATTCTGGAACTTTCAAGCATTTATCGTTCAAGTCCCTTCAGATAGAATCTAGGGATCAGGTCTCAACTCTAAAGTCATAGAGGTACGGAAACGTTACGGACAGTTTGAGACCTGCCTCCGAATTTACAAGATCAAGAGGCTGATCGTTATGAGACTCCAGAATAAAATTGCACTGGTTACCGGTGGGACGCGTGGCATCGGCCGGGCCACTGCTGCGCTGTTCGCATCAGAAGGTGCTCGTGTGTTCATAACCGGTAGGAGTAAGGAGGAAGTGTCCTCCGTTGCTGCCGAGCTTGGACCGACAGTGACAGGCGTCGCGGGTGACGCGACAAATCGGGAAGATCTAAATCAACTTTTCAAGACTGTGGCTGATGCAGCAGGTCGGTTAGACGTAGTGTTCCCTAATGTCGGCGCCGTTGGTCAGGCACCATTGGGCTCGATCACAGAAGACCTGTACAATGAAGTGTTTTCGACGAACGTGTTAGGCACGATTCTCACAGTGCAAGGCGCACTTCCCTTGTTAGGCAACGGAAGTTCGATCATTCTGAATGCGGGTATCCTCGGCAGCAAGGGATGGCCAGGTGTCAGCGTAATGGCCGCAAGTAAAGCTGCTGTTAGGTCGCTGGCCCGGAGCTGGTCGGCCGATCTTAAGGGGAAGGGAATCAGGGTAAACGCGGTAAGTCCAGGGCCGATTGACACGCCCGGCTTGAGATCCTCGCTCGGCGACGGTCCTCAAGTAGGCGAGGTGTTGTCTTACTTTGTTCAATCGATACCCCTTGGCCGCATCGGTCTTCCAGAAGATATCGCGAAGGCGGTCCTTTTTCTGGCAAGCGATGAAAGTAGTTTCCTAACTGGCACCGAGCTCTTCGTTGACGGAGGAATGGCCCAAGTTTGAGCTTCGTTTAGACTAGGACGTTTATTGGTCACTCTTTCGTCATGGACTGCACGGCCAGGGTCGAGTCTTTCTGGATGCCCTGGATCATCTGCTCGATTTCCTGAGTCGAGGATTGAGTACGGTGAGCCAGTGCCCGGACTTCGTCGGCAACCACTGCAAAGCCGCGACCCTGTTC
>JAAIGE0100231383.1_pt1 | contig 12069 bp, 11 predicted proteins | sample 6487951 | NCBI WGS metagenome assembly JAAIGE01 (sample SAMN13974128, study PRJNA590717) | phyllosphere metagenome | biome: tomato field; feature: multiple bacterial spot infested tomato fields; material: tomato leaves; isolation source: leaves from tomato fields | host: Solanum lycopersicum ... | reverse complement strand
CTACGACGCGCGCGCGACGGCGACAAGGGCCGGCGTCAATCCGGCGCGCCCGGCGGGCCGGTGGCATCCGCATCCCGGAAAGCGGGCTCGAGTGTCCAAGGCACCCGGACCGCCGCGAAAAACGTCCACTCGCCACGCGGTCGGCGCGTGAGCCCGTCAGATCAGACGAAGATCCGCGTCGATATCGGCGGCGGCCGCGAGGAGCGCCGGGAGGCACTGCTCGCGCCAGGCGTCGCCGTCGCCCCGGGCGGTGGCCGAGATGTTGAGCGCCGCGACGACGGTCCCCTCGCGGTCACGGATGGGCGCGGCGAGCGATCGCAGCCCCTCCTCGAGCTCGCCGTCGACGAGCGCCCACCCCTGCGCACGCACGGAGGCGAGCTCCGCGAGGATCGCCTCGACGTCGGTGCGCGTGCGGGACGTGAGCGGTTCGGGATGGGATGCCGCGATGATCTCGCGAGCGCGACCCTCGGGCTGCGCGGCCAACAGGACGCGCCCCATGCTGGTCGCGTAGGCGGGGAATCGCGTGCCGATCGTGATCCCGACGCTCATGATGCGCCGCGTGGGGACGCGCGCGACGTAGACGATGTCGGCGCCGTCGAGGACGGCGGACGACACGCTCTCGTCGACCTCGCGCGACAGGCGCTCGAGGTGGGGCTGGGCGAGAGCCGGGAGAGACAGCGCCGACAGGTAGCTGAAGCCGAGCTCCAGCACCCGCGGCGTGAGCGAGAAGGACCGGCCGTCGGCGCGCACGTAACCGAGTGTCTCGAGGGTGCGCAAGAAGCGCCGCGCGGCGGCGCGGGTGAGATCCGCGCGACGCGCTACGTCGCTGAGCGTCAGCGCCGGGTGCTCGGCATCGAAGGTGCGGATGACCTCGAGCCCGCGCGCGAGAGACTGGACGAAGTCGCCCGACCCCGCCTGCCCTTCTCCCGCGTCGCTCACCCGGCTCACCTTAGCGGGGCTGCCGCCGGCCACCGACACGGAACGGGTCCATCCGCAGGGGCGGGGACTCCGCTCCGAGGCTGCCCTCAGGCCCCGGCCGTCGACTCTCGCGCGAGCCGCAGAGCAAGGGCCGTGCGGTCGGGCTCAGCGAACTTGCGCAACAGGGCGGAGACCGTGTTCTTCACCGTCCCGTGTGCGAGATGGAGTCGTCCGGCGATCTCCGCGTTGGGGAGCCCCCGGGCGACGAGGTCCGCGACCGCTCGCTCCGCCTCGGTGAGGACGGGTTGCTCCATCTGCACCGGCGTCGACGACAGCACAGCACGGGCGACGCGCGGATCCAGCACGAGCCCACCCGCCAGGACATGGCGTATGGCGCCGATCAACGCGTCCGCTGAGATATCTTTCAGCAGGAATCCGGCGGCCCCCGCGTCCAGCAGCTGACGCACGAGACGCGCGTCGTCGAACGTCGTGAGGACCAGGACCGGAAGGTCGGGATGGGACACCGCGCACCGCTGGACGAGTCCGAGACCGTCGAGCACCGGCATGCGGGCATCGGCCAGCACGAGGTCGGGCGCAAGCCCCGGTATGAGAGCGAGTGCCCGCTGCCCGTTCTCAGCCTCACCGACCACCTCGACCGCGGAGTCCGTTTCGAGGATCATGCGCAGGCCTCGCCGGAGAAGCTCCTGGTCGTCGACGACGAAGACCCGCACGGTACTCACGCGAGCCCGCGAATCAGCGCGGGACGGAGTTCGAGCGCCACACGGAAGCCCGTGGGAGTCGGCTCCGCAGTGAATGCCCCGCCCATCCGCTCGGCGCGCGCGCGAAGCGATCGCAGGCCGAAGCCCTCGATCAACGGGTCGGTCGACGCTCCGGCCCCATCGTCCTCGATCACCGCGGAGAGGTGGGCATCCCCCACCACCATTCGCAGGTCGACGGATGTCGCATCGGAGTGACGCACGACGTTCGTCAACCCTTCCTGAACGAAACTCAGCAGTAGGAGCGCGTGGTCATGACTCAGCGCGGAGTCGTCGCCCTCGATCGACACCCGGATGTCGATCCCCGTGCCCCGGAACGCCTCGGCGACAGCGTGGAACGCCTCGGCGTTGCGGAGGGTGGAGAGCTCGACGGGGTGCATCGCACGGACGAGTCGGCGCATCGCATCGAGGGACTCCCCCACCAGCTGTCGCGCACGTCGCGTCTCTTCGCGCGCCTCGGGCGAGTCACCCACGCGGTCGGCATAATCGAGCGACATCCCGACGGCTGTCAGCCGGTGCCCCAGGCCGTCGTGGAGTTCCCGCGCGGTGCGCTCGCGTTCGCGAGCGAGTGCGAGGTCACGGTCGGTGTCGAGACGGCTGCGGAGTTGGGCGTTGACGGCATCCAGTTGTACGAGCGCCGCACGCAGTTCCTCCCCGACCCAGAAGCTGTCGCGCAGGATCGCCGCCACGGCCGCCGCCACGCCGGCGAAGACCGCGGCGACGGCGGCTTCACCGATCATGAGCTCGGGTGCGCTCCCGGTGGACAGATGGAGGGCGACGACGAGTCCCACGAGAGCGGCAGCGTAGCCCCAGACCACGGCGGCCGCCGTGAATGTCACACCGAGGACGAGACATGCCGCCCAGACGATGCCGTAGTACAACGATCCGTTTCCGAACGACATCGTCACCGTCGCGATGGTCGCGAAGGCGATCGCGGCAGCGCGAGACCGCTGCCCCGAGCGACGCCACAGCACCCACACGACCATGGAGCCGATCAGCAGCGAGGACACCGCGACCGAAGCCCACCCCGGCCTCCGGTCCAGCGATGCGACAACCATGAGAGCCGGTCCCGCCCACCCGATGACGGCGGCAAGATCGAGCAACAGCGCGCGACGGTTCGGGGTCCCGGACATACGCTTCAGCTAAGCACGCGCTCTCGTCCCTCACACGTGACTGCGGTCACGACTTCGGCCCTCTCGCGCGTGACCGGAGTCGTTCGCGATCGTGACTCCCGGGACGGGATCGCCGCCCCGACGCTCCGTAGCGTCCTCGGCATGAACGTCACACAAGTCCCGCCCGCCCCCGGCACGAGGTCGGTCGCTCCGCGACTGGCGCTGGGACCGCTCGGCATCACCGTCCGAGTCGTCGTGGCCATCGGCATCCTGATCATCGCCAACCTCGTTCCCGCGCTCGCGACGGGCCTCCTGGTCCTGGTGCCCGGGGCGTCCGAGGTCTTCGGCGGATCGTCGCCGTGGGGCTTCGGGCTCGCGGTCGTCCTCCAGTCGCTCGTCCTCGGCACCGTCGTGCTCGGTGTGTGGGGGTGGATGAACGGAGTCGAGCGCGCGCCGCTCCGCGCGGCCGGATGGAGCGCGAACAGGCTCTCGGCCGTGTGGCTCCTGCTCGGCATCGGGCTCTCCGCCGGAACGGTCGTCGCGGTGACAGCGCTGATCCCCGCCGACGGTCCCGTCCGGAGCGATTCGACACACTTCTCCGGGCAGACGGGTCCGGTCATGATCTCGTTGCTGATCGCGTACTCACTCGGCCTCGCCTTCCTGCAGCAGGGGATCCCGGAGGAGCTGCTCTTCCGCGGGATGCTGCTCTGGCGACTGCGGGAGCGCCCGATTCTCGCCGTGGCTGTCACCACTCTCGCGTTCACGCTGATCCATCTCGTGTCCAACGGCGGGCAGCAGTCACCGTGGGAGCACGTGCTGTATCTCGCACTGCCCTTCGGATTCGCCCTGCTCGCGGTCGGCCTGCTCTTGTGGACGGGCTCGCTCTGGGCTGCGGTGGGGGTGCACGGCGGATTCCATGTCGGCACCGTGATCGCCGGCACGCTCCTCCCGCCGGTGACTCCTGCCACATCCTGGCTCGCCATCGGGTCGGTGCAATCCGTCATCGGCGTCGCCCTGATCGTCACCGCACTGCGCCACGGCAGACGCATTCCCGATGGGACGACGGCTCGCCCGTGACACGCACATCCCCTCCCGCGACGCAAGCCGCCTGGCATCCGCGCCCTCCTCGTGTCTGCTGGTCTCTCCACAGAGAGAACGAGGGATGCCATGGGAGTTGCACGCTGGGTCGGTACCGGAGCCGTGGGGCTGGCGGGAGCCGTGCTCGCACGAACGGCGATCGGTCGCGCGGTCGCCGCGGGAACGGTGGCCTACCGCGTGTGGACCGACCCGAAGGTGCAGAAGGTGCGCCGCCGGGTCGTGGCGAAGATGCGGAAGCAGCGCGTGAAGCGCTGAGCTCAGCGGCCGGGCACCACGCCCAGCACGACGCACGCGATTCCCGCGGCAGCCAGGACGCCCGCGTACAGCCACCGGTGATCCATGTCGATCGCGCGGGTGTAGTAGCCGTTCACGCGAGCCGCGGTCGCCGGAAAATGCAGCCACGCGGTGGCGAGGAGCACGAAGGGCGCGGCGAGCGCCACGAGGAAGACGGCGTACGCGGTCCACCTGAGCGCGGGATGATCGCTGACGCCGTCGGCGATCCGACCGGTCATGTACATGATCGGCAGCGTCGTGAAACCGATGATCGAGCAGCTCACCCCGAGCACGTAGTAGCTCCACGAGTGCGCGCGGCTCTTCACCGGCTTGGTCCGCGGCGCGCGGATCGGTACCCGGAGGCGCCAGACGACCATGGCGACCGCGCCCGCGAGGAACAGCGCACCCGCGGCCAGATCGACGCGGCGGTCCAGCACCGCTTCGGTGGCCTGGCGCTCGGCCGCCGACACGAACTCGGTCGGGTCGAAACTCTGCAGCGCGAGGTAGAGGATGGTGGCTCCGGTCGCAAGGCCCGCGACCATGAACGCCATGCGCGGGATGACGCGGACGTTCTGCGCCAGCATGTCGGCCGTGGCGCCGTAGAGCGCGGGGTTCAGGCCGAGCGTCAACCCGAGCCCGACGAGTGTCGTCAGCGCCGCTGTCCACCGGGTGAGGTCATCCACGTGCGGACTCCTCTCGGGCAGGGGCGGATCCCGGATGCCACGGGTCGTGCCATCGTATCGGCGGGCACCGTCATCCGAGAGGCAGGGGCGACAGCGGTTTGGTCACCCCGAAGGCGAACGTCGTGTCGATGGACGCGAGCGACGGGATGGCCCGGAGGTGCTCCCGGAGCAGGCGCTCGTATTCTTCGAAGCTCGGGGTGACGATGCGCACGAGGTAGTCCCAGTCGCCCGCGAGGAGGTGCGCCTCCACGATGTTCGGGAGAGCCCGCAGACGCTCCTCGACGGCGTCGACCGTCGCCCCCTCGTGAGAGGCGAGACGCAGGCGGACGAACGCGGTGATCGTGAGGTCGACGGCCTTCGGAGAGACGACCGCACGGTATCCCTCGATGATGCCGGCCTGCTCGAGCTGGCGAACGCGGCGAAGACACGGCGACGGCGACAGGCCCACACGGTCGGCGAGGTCTTGATTGGACAGCCGGCCATCGCGCTGGAGTTCGCTCAGAATGCGGCGGTCGATCTCGTCAAGAACGTGCATGGAGCAGATTCTGCCAATATTCGACTCCACAGAGCAATATTCGCAATCGACTGCGCACGCCGCGTTCCTACGCTGACCAGGTGACCTCGTTCGCCCTCTCGCCGCGTCTCGCCCTGTCGCGCGGCACGCTCATCGGTGTCGCCGCTCTTTCCGGCGTCGTCGCGCTGTGGTCGGCGTTCGCACTGTCGACGCGCGCGATCGAGGGAGCAGGCCTCACGACCGGCGATGCCGCGATCCTGCGCTTCGCGGTGCCCGCGCTCCTTCTCACCCCGTGGATCCCCCGCACACTGCACGCCGTGCGCGGCGCCGGCGCCGGCGCACTCGGTCTCGTGCTCCTCGCCGGACTCCCGCACTTCCTCCTCTTCGCGTGGGGCGCAGAGCTCACCTCGGCCGGGCTGACCGGTCTCCTCGTCCCCGGCACGGTTCCGCTCTTCGTCACGCTCCTGCTCTTCCTCCGTCACCGCACACCCGTCTCGCGGCGACGTCTCGGCGCTCTCGCCGCCATCGTCGTCGGTGTCGCGGCGAGCGCGATGCTCCGAGGCGGCGCGGCCGATCTCGGCGGGGTCGCCGTGCTCCTGGCCGCGGGCCTCGTCTGGGCGCTCTACACGGTGGGGCTGGCATCCCTTCGACTGGATCTGGTGAGCGTCATCGTCGTCATCAGCGTCACCTCCGCGATCGTCGCGCTCGCCCTGGCGGTGACCGGCGTGCTCCCCTCGCACCTGCTCGCGGGGACGCTCCCGGCTCCGCAGATCGCGACGTACGCGCTGGTCCAGGGCGTCGGCACGGGCCTGCTCTCGACCGCGTGCTACGTGCTCGCCGTGAAGCACCTCGGGAGCAGCCTGGCCTCGAGCGCCGGGGCTCTCAGTCCCGTCCTCACCGCGGTCGTGGCCGTCCCGCTGCTGAACGAACCGCTCACCGCGGGCCTCGCGATCGCTCTCGCGCTGATCGTGTCGGGCGTCGCGGTATTCCACCTGGCGCCGCGGCGCTGAGCCCGTGGCATCCGTTCTCCGCGTGGTTCCGAATACCGTGTGACGGGCATGCCGCGTGCACCCGTCGGGAACGAGGGATGCCATGGACACCGAAACCACCACGGACGCACGTGCCGTTCGCCGACCGCGCTCCTGGATCTGGGCCCCCCTCACCGGGATCGTCTCGGCTCTCGTTCTGCTGGGCGGCGCCGAGGTGCTGGCGGCGATCTTCGCACGGTCCGCGAGCCCGGTCCTCGCCGTCGGCTCGTTCATCGTCGACATCGTGCCGCGTCCGCTGAAGGAGCTGGCGATCACGTTGTTCGGCGAGTCCGACAAGATCGCGCTCCTGGTCGGAGTGGGTCTGGGCGCGGTCGTCGCCGCCGCGGTCGCGGGCGCGCTCGAGTACCGGTTCCGCTTCGTCGGGGCAGTCCTCCTCGCGATCGGCGGGGCGCTGGCCACCGCAGCGATCGTGACCCGCGCCGGGGCCGGCGCCCTGGCGTGGCTGCCGCCCGTCGTGGGCACCATCGCCGGCGTCGCGATCCTGCTCGTCCTGACCGCGCGGCTGCGCCGCTGGGCGGCCGATGCCGCGGCCGCGGATGCTCCCGCTGCCGGGGTGGATCGTCGCGGATTCTTCATCGTCTCGGGGATCGCCGCTGCGACCGCGATCGTCGTGGGCGTCGGCGCCCGTGTCGTGAATGTCGCGACGGCGTCGGTCGCGGCCGCCCGCGACGCCCTCCGCCTCCCCGCGGCGCGCAGCACCGTGACCGTCCCCGCGGGCGCCGACCTCGGCGTGCCCGGTGTGACGCCGATCATCACGCCCAACGCGGACTTCTACCGCGTGGACACGGCCCTCACCGTCCCGAATGTCGACCCCACGACCTGGAGGCTCTCGATCGAGGGAATGGTGGACACGCCGATCGAGCTGAGCTTCGACGACCTCGTCGGCATGGGTCTCGACGAGTACGGCGTGACCCTGACCTGTGTGTCGAACGAGGTCGGTGGCAACCTCGTCGGAAACGCGATCTGGACCGGAGTCCCCATCCGCGACGTGCTGCGCAAAGCGGGTCCGCAGAGCGGAGCGGACATGGTGCTGTCCGAGAGCGTCGACGGGTACACGGCATCCACTCCCCTCTCCTCTCTCGTCGACGACAACCTCGACGCCATCTTCGCGGTGGCCATGAACGGCGAACCGCTGCCGTTCGAGCACGGCTTCCCGGTGCGCATGGTCGTTCCGGGACTGTACGGATACGTGTCGGCGACGAAGTGGGTCACCAAGCTGACCGTGACGCGCTTCGACCAGGCGGAGGCGTACTGGACGCCCCGCGGCTACGCGGCCGAAGCGCCGATCAAGATGTCGTCGCGCGTGGACACCCCGAAGATCGGCAATCCGGTCCCGGCGGGCAACGTGGTCATCGCCGGAATGGCGTGGGCGCAGCCCGTCGGTGTGCAGGCCGTCGAGGTGAGCATCGACGACGGAGACTGGCAGCAGGCCACCCTGTCGACCCCGATCAACGATCAGTCGTGGGTCCAGTGGAAGCTCGACTGGAACGCCGATGCGGGCACGCACTACATCGTCGTGCGCGCACGGGACAAGCAGGGCAATCTGCAGATCCAGGAGCAGGCGGCCATCGCCCCGAACGGGTCCAGTGGGTGGCAGCGCACCCTCGTGACCGTCAGCTGACGAATTCACCCTGTCAAGTGCTGGCGCCCCCCTCCCCCGGACGACAAGATCTGAAGATGCCCTCAGCAAGCATTCCCGAGCGCTCGACCCTGCGCCGGTGAGCGCGCCCGTGCAGTCTCCGCCCGGCGACGCCGAACCCGACGGCCGCGACGGCGGCGAGCGTCCGCTCGCCAGTTTCCGCCGTGTCCTCCCGACCGACTGGGACGACCAGGTCGATCAGTTCGCCATCGTCAAGCTCGACGGCGGGGGTTTCGTGCGCGGGTGGAACCTGGGCGCAGAGCTCATCAAGGGCTACACCGAGGAAGAGATCGTCGGCTCGCACTTCTCGCGCTTCTACCGCGAGGAGGATCGACGGCGCGGCGTTCCGGATACCCTCCTGGCGGCCGCCCAGCGCGACGGTCACGTCGAAGACACCGGATGGCGAGTCCGCAAAGACGGGACCGAGTTCTGGGCGCGCGTCACCATCTCGGCGATCCGCAGCGACCAAGGGCAGGTCCTCGGGTTCGTCAAGATCGTGCGCGACCTGACGAGCGAGAAGCAGGCTGCCGACGAACAGGCAGCTCTTCAGCGCACGTTCGCCCACGACCTGCTCTCCCCGGTGACCGCTCTGCGCGGCTACCTCGACCTTCTCGCCGACGAACTCCCCGCGGACCACCGGCTGTTACGCCTGGCGTCCGAGGCGAGCGAACACCTGGTGGCAATGGCGCAGGCCCTCATGACGGACGCCACGACACGGCCCGAGCGCGGGCAGAGGCGGGCGACGCTCGATCTCATCGCACGGGGGGCCGTCGCACTCGTCCTGCCGGGTGGGAGCCCGGGGCGCGTCGTCTTCGGTCGAATGGATGCCATCACGGTCGCGGGGGACGTGCTCGGCCTACGCCGCGCCGTGGCGAACGTCGTCGAGAATGCGGCGAAGTACTCCGACGACGAGATCACGATCGAGGCGTACGAGACCGACGAGGGGGCGGTGGTGTCGGTGAGCGACCGAGGCCGCGGCATCCATCCCGACGATCTGCATCGCATCGTCGAAGAGGGTGAGCGCGGACGTTTCGCGGACGCCCAGGACGGCGGCAGCGGTATCGGTCTCGCCAGTGTCCAGCGCGTGGTGACCGAACACCACGGCGTCCTGCGGATCACCAGCGAGCCGGGAGCGGGAACCCGGGTCACCATCTCGATCCCGCGGGCCGACGAGTTAGATTTCTGAGGTCGCCAGCGTCGCCCCCGCGCGTTCGATCTCGGCCAGCGCGGCCGCGCTGGAGGCCGGGTGGACGCCGGCGACGAGGTCGGTGAAGACGCGCACCGCGCGACCGGCAGCGACCGCGTCGAGAGCCGACGCGCGGACGCAGTAGTCGGTCGCGATGCCCACGATGTCGATGTCCCGGATGCCGTGGGCGTCGAGGATGTCCGCCGCCGTCTGGTCGTCGTCCGAGACGCCCTCGAACAGCGAGTACGCCGGTCGCCCCTGCCCCTTCTTGAGGTGATGGGTCACCCGGCTGGCGTCGAAGACGGCGTCGTACTCGGCACCCTCTGTCCCCGCCACGCAGTGCACGGGCCACGAGTCGATGAAGTCGGGCGCGGTCGAGAAGTGGCCGCCGTTGTCGTCGTCGCCGTGATGCCAGTCGCGCGAGGCGACGATGACGGCGTACTCGTCGGCGTGCGAGGCGAGGAAGCGCGAGATGCGCTCGGCGACCGCGTCGCCTCCCTCGACTCCGAGCGCCCCGTGCTCGGTGAAATCGTTCTGGACATCGACGATGAACAGTGCCCTGGTCATGTGTCGAGCCTACGCGCGCTCCCGCGGGTGGCGGGCTGTCCGTCGCGCGGGCCCTCGCCCGCGCTCGCACCGGTGGCGGGCTGCGCGCGGTCGCGACGCCACAGCTTCGACGGCCACCAGATCGCCGAGCCGAGGTCGTACGCGAGCGCCGGGACGAGGAGCGAGCGCACGACGAAGGTGTCGAGCAGGACGCCGAAGGCCACGATGAATGCGAGTTGGGCGAGGAAGAGGATGGGGATCACGCCCAGCGCCGCGAAGGTCGCTGCGAGCACGAGACCCGCCGACGTGATCACCCCACCCGTCGCGACGAGCCCGCGCAGGATGCCGGAGCGCGTGCCGTGAGCGAGGGATTCCTCGCGCACACGCGACATCAGGAAGATGTTGTAGTCGACCCCGAGGGCGACGAGGAACACGAAGCCGTACAGCGGAACGGAAGGGTCCGCGCCGGGGAAGTCCAGGGGTCCGTTGAAGACGAGGGCGCTGACACCCAGTGCCGCCCCGAACGACAGGATGACCGTGCCGATGAGGAGCACCGGCGCGACGATCGAGCGCAGCAGCGCCATCAGGATCAGCAGGATCACCGCGAGGACGATCGGGATGATGAGCGTACGGTCGCGGATCGACGTGTCGATCGAGTCGATGTCGGTCGCGGTCACCCCTCCCACCAGGGCCGTCCCCTCCCCCAGCGCATCGGCGAGATCGACGCGGAGCTGACGGACCGTGTCGTCGGCCGCGGCCGAGTCAGCCGTGTCGGCGAGCGTCGCGGCGAGGAGGACCTGCCCGTCCGACACGGTGGGCGCGGGTGCCGGTGTCCCCGGAGGGCCGAACGCGGTCGTCACGAGGCTTCCGTCCACCGCCTGGACGGGCGCCTGTCCCCCGGTCGCATCGGTGGAGAGGACGGCGACCGAGTCGATGCCGCTTGCGCGATCGAGCACCTCGACCGCTGTCGCGGCACGGTCCTCGGCCACCAGGACGTACGCGGGGCTGCCCGAGCCGCCCGGGAAGTGCTCGGCGAGTGCCGCCTGGCCGTCGCGGGCTTCGGATGCGCCCAGCACGAGGTCGCTCGAGGGGACGCCGTCCGCGCGGAGCTGCGTCAGACCCGCGCACGCCGCGAGGAGGACGACGGTGCAGACGATCCACACCGGTCGCGCTCGTCGGGCGACGAAGCGCGCCTGGCGGGGCCACAGCCCTCTCACCGGGGCGGTGAGGTCGTCGGGGAGATCGGTCGCCCCGGCCTTGGGGAGGAAGGGCCAGAAGGCCGCGCGCCCGAACAGGGCGAGAAGAGCCGGCAGGAACGTCAACGCCGACAGCACGGCGAAGGCGATGCCGATCGAGGCGATCGGACCGAGGGCGCGGTTGGTGGCGAGGTCGGACAACAGCAGGCAGAGGAGCCCCGCGATCACGGTGCCACCCGAGGCCAGGATCGGCTCGACCGCTCCCTTCCACGCCCGGATCGTGGCATCCCACCGCTTGTCTCCCGCTCCGATCGCCTCGCGGAACCGCGCCACGTACAGCAGTGCGTAGTCGGTCGCCGCCCCGATGACGAGGATGAACAGGATGCCTTGCACCTGACCGTTGAGCACGACGATGCCCGCGAACGCGAGCCACCACACCGTCAGCAACGCCACGCACAGGGCGAACACCGAGGTGAGCAGCACGAGGATCGGCAGGAGGGGCGACCGGTAGACGACCACGAGGATGACGAACACGGCGCCGAGGGCGACGATGAGCAGCAGACCGTCGATGCCGAGGAAACCCTTGACCAGGTCGGCCGTGAACCCCGCCGGACCGGTCACCCACGCCTGCACCCCGGCCGGGACGTCTGACGCGACGAGGGTCCGCACGGCCTCCACGACCTCGCGCACTTCTCCGGAGCTGTCGAGGGGCAGGAAGATCTGCGCGGCCTGCCCGTCCTCGGAGACGACGGGCGGGGATGCCTCCCCCTCGACTCCCTCGAGCTCGGCGGCCGCGGTGGCGAGAGTCTTCAACGCCGTCAGCTGCGCGTCCGAGAGCGCCGTGCCGTCCGTCGTTTCGGCGACGATGAGTGCCGGGATCGTGTCGCCGCCGGTGAAGTCGGTGAGACGCTCGCTGACACGCGTGGCATCCGCCGACTGCGGGAGGAACGACGACTGGTCGTTCGTCGCGACCTCGTCGACCTTGCCGAAGAACGGACCGCCGATCGATCCGCCGACCACCCAGATCAGCACGAGCAGGCTCGGGATGCCGATGCGCAGCCAGCGTGAGACGCGCGGCG
>JAAIGE0100260801.1_pt1 | contig 12072 bp, 7 predicted proteins | sample 6487951 | NCBI WGS metagenome assembly JAAIGE01 (sample SAMN13974128, study PRJNA590717) | phyllosphere metagenome | biome: tomato field; feature: multiple bacterial spot infested tomato fields; material: tomato leaves; isolation source: leaves from tomato fields | host: Solanum lycopersicum ... | reverse complement strand
GTGCACATCATACAACGGAGGCCAGTGCATTGATGACCGACCTACCTGACCCATCCTTCTTCCACCTTCTCGCCGATTTGGCCGACGCGGAGACGCTGCCGCGCTTCCGTCGCGCAAGCGCAGTCGATACTAAGGTTAAGACTGGCTGGAGCTTCGATCCCGTCACCGAGGCCGATCGCATCGCCGAAGAAGTGCTCCGCGCCGAGATCAGCCGCGCCTTTCCTGATCATGCAATACTTGGAGAGGAGTTTGGGGAGACCGGCACCGGGTCGCATCGCTGGGTACTCGATCCAATAGACGGCACCCGACCGTTCATCTGCGGCTTGCCCGTCTGGGCAACACTGATCGGCTTCGAAACCCACGGGAGGGCCATCATGGGGATGATGAGCCAGCCTTTCACGGGGGAGCGTTTCTGGGCCGGCCCAGACGGAGCATGGAACGAGCGTGCCGGCAAGCGACACCGGCTCCATACGCGAGAGACCCGTGAACTGTCGCAAGCCGTTCTCCACACAACATCGGCAGAAGGTTTCGGCCCACTGAAGCCAGGGCTTGAGCGCTTGATGGCAGCAGTCCGAATGACGCGCTTCGGCGGCGAGGCCTACGCTACGGCGATGCTGGCGGCCGGTCACATCGACCTGTGCTTTGAACCCGCCCTCCAACCCTATGACGTCGTCGCGCTCATACCGATCATCGAACAGGCGGGCGGCGCCGTGATGCGGGTCGACGGCGGACGTCCTGAACAGGGAGGGCCGATCATTGCCGCAGCCAGTCTGGCCCTTCTTGAACAAGCCAGGGCACTGCTGACGTGAGTGGTCGATTGCAGCGCACGGCCGCGCCTCTCAGCCGCTCCGAAAAAATCGCTCCGTGCGATCGCGGCTATCTGTCGTCGACCAGGCGACATGATCGAGCTTTCGGCGCGCTCGCTAGGGATTTGCCGAGCCGCGCATCTGGCGATTGATGAACCGGCTCTTTGAGCTCTGAGCGACATCACGGCCCCCGTGCGACCGCATACTTTCGAAAGAGCGTGGTTACAGCCGCAGCCCCAAGAACAAGGCGGGAGCGGTCAGCCTCGCGCCGTGAGCCATTTGGGACGGCACCTTTCACGTGTCGATCGCCTGAGAGCTTTCGATCTGGATCCGATCTCGCGATTTCCGGTCGATTCCGGGTAAGCATTTTCAGACGTTGGTACTGGATCAGCGTCGTCCGGCCTACCTTGACCGTCTCGAGGTCGCCCGAATGACCGAGCTCGTAGATGCGTGACTGACCAAGACCGGTGATCCTTACCGCGGTGACAACGCGAACCGTCAGAGGCTCCAGCTTCTTCTCCCATCCACGCTCGATCATGTCTGCCTCCGAACGCCGCCGCCACGTGACCGTGCGAAGTTGCGATCACTCTCCATAAAGGCAGCGATCATCGCCGGAATCAGTTCGACGACCGGTTCTTCGACGCCATAGGTGGATGCGTAGAGCACCGCATATGCGTGGAGATCGGCCTGGAGGTCCGGCGTGATCGTGATCGAAAGCTTCACCGGCGTACGGTCGGGCAACTTACCTAGCTTGAGGTCGGTCATGTTAGCTTGCCTTTCCGCGCCAGGGCGCGAGGATCAGGTCGCGGGTGACCAGCAGGCGGACCGGTGTGCCGGGGCGAATCGTGATCGTTGGTGGAATATCGAGATTGCGCTGCGTGATTTGGTCGCCGGCGCGCGCCGTGTTGGACTGGGCAGATTCCCGGATCGCCTGCACGAGGTCGCTCTCGCCCGAGATCGACAGTTCAGAGCCGAGGCCAAGCATCGTCGCGACCCCAACACCCTTGAGCAGCGTCCAGGTGTGAAAGTCGACCTTGTCGGCCAGCCCGGCATAGCCCGCGGTGTCGGTGGCCGGCATGTTGTCGAGTCGTAACGAGCTACCGTCAGGTAGGATCAGCCTCTGCCAGATCACCAGTGCCCGCCGCTGGCCGAAGGCTACGACGCTGTCATACTTGCCGATGAGACGGGCGCCCTGCGGTACCAGAAGGATACTGCCGGTCACTGTGTCGAAGACGTTCTGCGTCACCTGCGCGGTCACCAAGCCAGGCAGGTCGGAATTGAGCCCAGTGATGAGGCTGGCCGCGACGACGCTGCCGGCCAGCAGGCTGTTCGGTGACAATGGGGCCGCTAATCCACCGGAATTCACATCGTTGCCCGCGTCACGTTCCGAGGCAAATTCTTCCTTGCGTGTGCCGGCGGAAGTCGGACTTTCGCTCCACGTGCCGGTCACCGGTGGCGTGACGCCCCCCTGTGCACCCGCCGCCGTACTGCGGCTGGACGCGATCTGCGCCATCAGGCCGGACTCGCGTGCTGCCTTGAGATCTGCGAGGGGCTGCTGGCGGGCGGCTTCCGTGGCGTCCGACGGGGAAGGCGTAACGGCGACCTCCGCCCGTTCCTGTGCACGCAGGATCGGCCGACCGAGGTCGCCGGGCAACGGTGGCCCCAGTTTCGGCGCATCGGCGTAGCTGCTCGCGAGCCCGGAGAGCGCATCCGGGGCCGGCTTCGCCATCGGCTGCGAGAGCTCGCTCTCCTGAGCTTGCCTGATGAACACCTGTGGCTTCAAGGCCAGCCAGGCGATTCCGATGAGGCTCGCCGACCCGAATGCAGCGGCGCCGATGATCGCGCCGCGACGAAAGCGGATCGCGCGTGGCGCACGTGAGCGGATGCTCAAGATCTCGGGATCGACCTTCGCGGGCGCGGTAGCGGGTGGTTCGGCAGCGACGGCGGCGGTCATGCGCCGCTCCTCTTGATTGATGGTAACACGCGATCGATGCGAACGACCTGCTGCTTCTTCAGGCCCAGGCGCAGTTCGGCGGCGTCGAAGATCCGGTCGACGACGTAAAAACGGTCGCGCAGCCGGTAGTTGACTAGTTCCGCCTTCTCGTCGGACCCGACGACGAACAGCGGTGGCGCTTCGCCGGTGCCCAACGAGGCGGGGAACTCGACATAGGTCTTCGTCCCGTCATCGAACACGCGCACCGGCCGCCATGACGGTCGGTCGCCGCTAATCAAATAGTTGAAATGCAGCTGTTCGATCGCGAGTCCGGTCTCGACGGGTGCCGCCGCCTGTGCGGCTTCCGCCTTGCGCCTGAGAGCAAGGAGCTCGTCCTGCGGATAGCTCCAGCGGATCGAGGACAACGCGGTGCCCGACGTGCTGGTCAACCGGACATGGTAGGTGCGGCGGTCGGTGGTGATGACGGCATTGACTGGCAGTTCGGGCGCGGTCGCTCCGGCCCAACGATCCCCTGAAGCTGGCCTCAGCCGGAACGAGTCTGACATCAACGCACTTCTTTTACTTTGAAGATCCCGACCTACAATGTGAACGGCATCAGCGGCCGGCTGGCCATGCCGACCGCGCGACGCGCGGCCATCAATTTCTTGACCAGCATTCTCGCGCCACTGGCGCGAGCGCAGGATTGCTCGCCCACCACGACCGGCCCCGAGCCACGAAAATATCGACCGTCGGGCGTTGTCGGATAGTGGCAGCGAGTGCGAGCGCTCATGACCTGCACTCACTTCGCCACGGTATCGCCAACCGTTCTGAGCGCAATACGGTCAGGCGCGCAGTAGAGGCTCGAGCGCAGCCAGGGTGAGCTCGAGCTCGACTTGCGAGGTATCGACTGACAGGCTGAATCGTAACGTTGCGCGGGCGAGCTCACCCGGTACATCCATGGCACTGAGTACATGCGATGGCGCCGTGGCGCCAGCACGGCACGCTGAACCAGTAGCAATGCAAATGCCCTGCAGCGCAGCCGTTTCCACCACGTCATCGGCAACAATGCCGGGAAAGGCGATCGCGCTGGTGTTGGGGAGCCGAGGCACGTCTCGCGCATGAATAATGGCGTCGGGCCTCAGCCGACACAGCTCAGCTTCCAACTGGTCGCGTAGCATCGCCACGCGCGGCATCTGTCCCAGATGGTGCTGAGCGAGTTCAGCTGCTGCGGCAAGGCCAGCCGCGCCTGGAACATTCGAGGTGCCGCCGCGCAGGCCGCTTTCCTGCTCACCCGGAATCAGCGGCGCCAATCGGACGCCCTCGCGCACGAACAGCCCGCCGATCCCCTTTGGCCCATGAAATTTATGCGCCGAGAAAGAGAGCAAATCCACATCGCCCAATTCGTCGGCGAGATCGACTGCAATGCGTCCAATTGCCTGCGTGGCATCGCTATGAAGCAAAGCGTGCGGGGCAAGCTTGCGGATCAACGAGGCTACTTCACCCAGCGGCTGAATTGCGCCGGTCTCGTTATTGGCCAGCTGAAGCGACACCAGCCTGACCTCGGGGCTCAGCATGGCCTCAAGCGCCGCCCAGTCGACAATGCCATTTTGGTCGATGGGGATACGCTCGACCACATCACCCTGCGCTTCGCGCATGGCTTGCGCCGCAAGCAGCGAGGAATGCTCAGCTGCGCCGATGAGCGCGCGCCCGCCCTCGAGCTGCGCGCGAAGCAAGACCCAACTATTGGCTTCGGTGGCGCCCGACGTCAAAATGACGCGATCAAAATCGGGGGCGCCGCCGAGCACGCTGAGCATCGCCGCACGTGCCCGCTCAAGGGGTAGCGCTGCGCCAAGCAATTCACCGGCGCTTGAGGCTGCGTTTAAAAAGAGATGCTCTTCATAGACACGCATCGCGGCGATGACGTCGCGATGGGGCCGCGAAGTCGCATTATTGTCGAGATAGGCACGGATCTCCATCCCGTTAGCGAAGGTCGCGGACCAACGCTGCTACGAGCTGCTCAAGCCGATCGGTATCGATAAACGGCACCTGCGCGTACACCGGTGTGGTCCCGCCACCGATGATCGCGGCGAGATGACCCTTGCCGAGCAGCCGCTCGGCGCCACCATTTTTGATGCCCAATGACAGATCGGAGGTGCCCGCACTGTCCACGCGCAAGATCAGGCGATTACCCAAATTGCTGCGTAACTGCATCGGAAACACGCTTGCATCGGGTCGCTGGGCTGCAAAAATCAGGTAGATGCCCGCCGCGCGCGCCTTGACCCCAAGGCGATTGACTGCCGCTTCCACGCTCGTCCGGTAACTGTCGATCTGCATCCAATCGGCAAATTCGTCATGGATCAGCCAGAGCAGCGGCAGCGGTTCGGCCGCGCTTTTGTTGTATGCGGTTACGTTCGAGACGCGCGCCGCCTTGAACAGCGCGTAGCGCCGCTGCATCTCGGCCACCAATTCCTCAAGCTTGGCAAGCGCTGGCGCCTCCTCGTCAATGATTGGGCCATCGAGATGGGGGAGCGCGTCAAAGGCAAAATAATCAACCCCGGCTTTGGGATCGATCAAGATAATGCGCGACTGCTCCGGCCTGTTCGTGGCCGCAATCCCCAAGATAATATTCTGAACCAGGATCGACTTGCCGCTACCGGTGCTACCAGCCACCAGCGTGTGTGGCGCCGGCTCGGGCTCTAGAAACAACTGGCCGCCATCATCCTCCTTGATCGCGATCAGCAACTTGGCGTTCGCCGCTTCGCTATCGGGCTGCCAATCGGCCCAGACTTCGGGCAGGCCAAGAACCTGACGATGCGGCCGCTTGATCGAGAGCACCACAAAGCCTGGCTCGGCGCGAACGCTGATAAGTTCAAGGCCGTGCGTCGATTCAAGCTCGACGCGCTTGCTCTCCACCTTTGCCACGGTCAGCACATCCGATCCGCGAAAGCGGAGCAGCGCAGCATTGGGCGTGAGCACTTGCTGCTCGAGCTTGGCAGACATCCCATAGCGCAGCAAGGCAGCGCGGCATCGCTCCGCTGTGTCCTCGAGCCAGAGCGCGTCGCTGCTTTCCCCCGGCCGCTCGCGTGCCCATCGCTCGATGAACTGACGGAATCCTAGCCGAGAATGGTTTGGCGCCGTATCTGCGTCGGACTGCGGCGCATCGCTCGGCGCAGGCGCGCTGGAGCCTGTGCCGGTTACCGCCTCATCGCCATGCGCAGCCGCGCTATTCCCAAATCGACCTTGCTTTGCCTCACTGGACTTCGGTGATGCCGGCGCCTCGCTAATCCCGCTGTCGTCCAGCATATCCGCGCCAGGATCGACGGCTCCGCTCATTTGATCGCCGCTGATCGATTGCTCGACTGCGGGCATACTGTCTGTGGGCGCCGCATCGATGGCTGAAGATGACACTGGCGCGCGTGCGCTAGGGCTGGGCGATGACCCATCAGGCGCGTCGCTCAGCAGCCGAGCGCCAATCTGAAGACGGATCGGCGTGGGATCGCTTCGTTCGGCAAATGCGCGAACCAATTGGCGTACCGTGCCCGGTGAATAGCGCTCCTGATAGCCAAATTTTGTGCCTTCGACGCCAGTCACCTCGTCCGTAGCGCCATATTCGCTCTCGCCCGGACCATGGGTGAAGACATGGCTGTAGCCGGCCACGCGGATCAAGCAGCTGCCATCGCGGATCGCCGTTCGCCAGCTGGGATCCAGGCTGCCGCTCTCATGCTGCGCGTCCTGCAGCATTTCAGCGAGCCGAGCGCGCCAGATTGGTCCATCGGCAGGCCCCTCAGTGCCGGCTAAGGCGCGTTCAAATCGGCGCACGGTCGCTTTGAGCTGAACTTCACTGCGATCGGTCTTGTCGCGCAACTTGGTTGCTTTCACGAACTTCGCTTCGGTGACGATAACATCGAGGACGCGGGCGCCATGCTCATCGGTCGAAGGCGCCAGGCACAGCAAATCGGCCATCCGACCCTCGGCCTGACCAAGCCAGCTGGCATAATCGTCGAGGAACAGCCAGGCCCGTGGCAAGCTGCCGAGCTCCTGGTCCACCAGATATTTGCTAAGAACAATCCCGATCAGCTCGCCAGCGCTGGTACCGCGCCGTGCCGCTCGCAGCACCACGTCGCCCGACACGGCGTTGGCATCGTCGATCAGACGGCCAGCCAGCTCACCTGCCACCGCTCCATCATAACTGGCATCGATCGCGCGCAAGCGATTGCACAGGGTTGCTCGCAGCAGCGTGTCCGACGCCTTGGACGAGATGATCAAAGAGCGATCCCCACCAGAGGCGTGCTTGTAGCGGATCACCGAAATGCCGCTGTTAAGCAGTTGCCGTCGATCGAGCAGATCGTCGAAATTTACGACCCAAGCCCCCAGGCTATGCGTTTCTTCAAGAACCTGACGGGTGACGTCCGATTGTAGGACCGTCCGGCGATCGGGCACGCGGCAATAGTAGCGCTGGCGGGCGGCGAGCGCGAGCTCGGCGTCCTGGAGCACCGCAATCCCATCGAGATAACTCCATCCCGCTTCCGTCTGGGCGGGGCAGGTCAGATGCAAGATTGCATCGCGATCGAACTTGCCGATCGTCTTGCGCCGCGACCATTGCGCCGGATCGATATCGATCGCCGGTCGCGTGATCCTCGGGATATCCGACCAGCCTAAATCCGCCTGGCGCGAGATCACGTCATGGCAGAACACAATGTCAAATGGCGGGCCATCGCCCGATTGCGTCGGGCGCTGCTCATTGACGAGGATCGAGATGCGCAGGCGAGACATAAAGTCGCGCGCCGCCTCACTAGCGTGCAAGCCATCTTGCTGCATCTCGCGCTGGACGAGCTGCTGATACAGCGCGCGAAGCTGCTCGCCATCGGTGTGGCGCAGCACCACCTGGCACATCGCTTCCTCGCCGTCCTTCTCAGCGTCGCGGCGCACGGCGTCGACCACCGCCTGTGGAAGCGCGGCGGCATCGCAGTTGAATAGCACGATCGACAAATTGTCCCGCTCGTGGGGCTGCAGCTTCAGATAGGATTTGGCGAGATCCGCAATCTGGCGCGCGGTCGCCAGAACATTGTCGTTGCTCGATGCGTCGTTGCCCGCCCAGGTGACGGGGCGCTCGAGCAGCGAATAGCCATGAAGTGCATCGACCTCACTCACCAGCAGGGGCTGCGCACTTGGCCATGTCATGACGATGTCAGGACGTGCTGGATCGCGTAAATTGGCGCTGAGCTCGCCAAAGAACAGCGCGCCACCATCAGCAAATTCAGGCGCATTGGGCGCAAATAACGCCTCGAGCGCGCGGCGTAGCTTGCCATGCTGAGCGTGCAGCGCCTCCAGCCGAAGCGGATGCCACGGGCATAGGATCACCGTCGGGCGGCCAGCGGCGATCCCGCTGATCGGTGCCACGCCGATCTCGAAGAGCGGTCGCAGCAATGCTTCAACGACGATTGGATGTTCAGCAAGATGCGCACAAATTCGCTCGAGTAGCACCCCATAGGCGCTCGCCTGGGTTGCCAGCGCCGGCGCGCGCGTCCCAAGCGTTGCCCAGGCGTCCAGAGCGTCGCGATACGCTTGCTCAAATTCTGCGAACGCCTCGCTCAGTAAGTCGCCGACAATGTCGCTGACTACTCCTGCCTTGCGCGCGTCGCTCAGCGCACGGCGCCATATCAAGGCGAGCGACTCACAGCGCGACGGCGCCGGCACGAACGACCCACGATTGCGCTGCGCCGCCGGATCCAGTCCTGAAAGATCGGCGAGACTGATCCCAGCCTTGGTGGATCGCGTGCGCTGGCGCTTGACGCCGGCCGAGCAGCGCACGAGCGGCGTCCCCGTCTTGTTGTCACGGAGGCGAGCGACATCACTGGCAAGGCCAATGCCGGCTGCCTCAAGCGAACCTTCCCAGACTAAGCGCACCGAGGCACCGCTCGCGCCATCCTCCTCCATGCGAACCTTGAAGCGCAGCTGCCTTGCCTTGCGCGCGGTCCCCTGAGCGCCACGCCGGCGCGCCACAAACTCCTTCTCGTGTGCAAAGCTCTCGTGGCGAAAGGCGAGCACGCGCTTGAAGCTGACCAGGCCCTCGAGCGCTGCTTCCAGGCCACGATAGCGCGCCTCGAACATCGCGCAGATGTCTTCGTTGAGCGCAAAAAAGGATCGCTTCTCGTCCTCCATGGCTTCCACCACCAGCGTCTGCCGGCCGGCCGCATTGGGCCTGTAAAGGCGGTGAATACAGGTCAGCAGCCCATCGACAAAGTCGGTGCATGGCACCTCAGGCCCGAAGATGAAGCGATCCCATAGCGCGCCAAGCCTTGGGTCTTGGCGGATCTCGGCCACATGATTGTTGTAAAATTCTTCGTCGCGCTCGTCCTTGCTCGGATTGCGACCGCGCTCATCCGCGAGTTCATCGAGATACCGCCATTCACTGGGTGAAAGCCGGTCTTCGCGCGACAGCTGGAAATAGGTCCGCGTCTCGCCGCCAAGCGACTTGGCATCAGCGCGCTGAGCTTCCTCGAAAAAGCCACGGATTCCCGACCAGTCAAGCTCGAACGGTGCGAACGCCGCAGCGCCGCTGCCCGGCGGCGCCTCGATATAAGCGGCAAGGATCGCATATACATCGCCCGGCAGCGTCTCTTGCAGCTGGCCAAGCTTTTCGCGCAGCCTCGCATTGGAAAAAGGCGTCTGGCTGGGATCGCGCTTATATAGATAGCAGTCGCGCTTCCAGTGCGTGATGAAGCGCTGTCGCCATTGCGAGAAATGACCGCGACGCGGTGGGGCGATGTCGTCGAAGAGCTGATCGAACCGCGGCAGGTTAAGCTTGGGCAGGGCCTGACCAAAAGCTGTCAGCAGCGGATTGCTCTCAAGCGCAGCGGTTACCGCTACGAGATATTCAGCGAGCTGAAGCAGCGACACGCGGTCGAGCTCGATCAGCCCGCGCACCGCGGCGCGCCATTGTAGGGCACGATCGTCCTGCAGATGCGCCGCCGCCCCGCTATGGCTCAGCCAAAGATGGATCTGATCGAGCGACAGCAGCGAGCTGGCGTCGAGCTTTTCCACCTGCGCCATCGACTGTGCCTGCGATTCATCGAGCAACACCAGCAGGCGAGCTTCCTTGTCGCAATCGCCATGCCGCAAATCAGTAGTGGAAACCGTGGTCAGGTGCGCCGGGTCAATGCCCGGGACTCCCTCAAACTCGTACCGCTGGAGGCCAATGTCGAGCCGCTCGAGCAGCCCCTTATCTTCTTGGATCGCGAGCACGATCGCCGTGATCGCGGCCGGGTCGATCCCATAGAGAACGATGCGCGCCGTGCCCCGATCGTCCTTCGCGCGCTCCAGCTCCGCGCGGATGATATCCCGGCCCACTCGGCCGATCAGCGTGAGACCATCCATTGCCTCAACGCTCCGTCGAGAAGGGGTTTACGACATAAGCGCAGCCGTCCGACAGGCGCTGTAGCAAGCCCATACTGGCGAGGCGCGCTTCCAGCCGCGCGCGGTTGCGCTCAAAGGCTGCCGCGTCAAACTCGCTCGATTGCAATGCCTGCCGCGCTTCCACCTCGCCAAAGACAAGCCCATAGTGGTCGTACAGATCGAGGAGGAAGGCCTTGAACTCCACGCGATCGGCTACCCGGGTTACGACCAACGTCTTGAGCAGACTGTCGTTCGGGGCATAGCGCATGCGGTTCGTGCCGCGTGCCGAGGCAAGGCCGATTTGCCGGCAGTAACTTGCATGGACCTTGCCGGCGCCGGCTTCGTGCTTTTCCTCAACCTCCTGCCGCAATGCTGCGATAAGGTCATGTGGGGCCACCCCACGCGCGGTCTTGTCTCGATATTTGAAATGCGCTTCCACGCAGTCCGCCGCCAATTCTGCCCGTTCCCCATCGCCCAGATCCTCGACCAGCAACGCTAGCCAGGCGGGACTTTGCTCGAACGCATCGATCGCAGCATCGAGCGCGCGCAAGGTAAGGCTGTCATTATCCTGATACGCAATGATCGAGCGCTGCCGGACAAATTCGCGGCGCGGTGCGATCATCTCGCAAATCAAAGCGGGCCGCTGCGTGCGTCCCACCAGCGCCGCCGCGGTCTCCAGCTGATAGAGCACGACGTGCAGCGCGCCGAGCGGCGCCAAATGCGCAAAGCCATCCTGCTCGGGCAACGCCAGATCGAAGATAGCGAGCCAGTCGTCTACCAGCCGATCAAAGGCAGGGTGCCAGCGATAGGGCAGGAACGTCTCGCCCTTATGATCGCGATTTGGCTCGTCGTCGCGCGGCGCGGACAGCCGCGCGATCAACTTGTTCTTCGATTGCTCGGGGTCGAACAATTGCGCAAAATGTGGGCGCAACTCAGCGCCGCGCTTAGCGCGGCTCGCCATCATGTACAGGATTTCGCCGGTTCGTCCGAAGTTGTTGAAGTCGGCTGAGACGTTGCCGGTTTTGTCATTGTAAATCGCGTCGCTGAACAGCGCGTCCACGCCGAATGGAAAGATGAAGCGAGAAGAACTGCGCCGATTGGATTCGTTCTCGAGCGTTGTCTGGCGGACCAAGGCAACAAGGTCAGCAAAGTCGCGAAAGCTTGAAAACCGTTCGCGCAGATAGCCAAAGTCGATGCCGGTGCCGAGCCTCTCCATCGCGGCGAGCCATTCGGTCCATTGCCGGGGATCATCATCGCCCAGCGCTGCGATCCGCTCGAGCTCATCATTGCTGAACAGGATCGAGCGCAGCCCGAGCCGATAACGCATCTTGTAGGGATGCATGACGTCAGCCGGCATTGCGCTGAACGCGCAAGCTGGATCCTGCCGATGAAATGCCTCGGCGGTGTTCAAAAATTCCAGTAATAAGAGCCACGGTGTCTGGCGTGGCCATAGACGATGGCCAAACAGTGCTTCTTCGGCCCATACCGTGGATTGCGCCGGCGCACCGGACGCGCTGGCCACTTCAGCTCGGTTCTCAGCGGCAAGAAAGTTCACATCCGGATCCCCAGTTGCCGGCGGCCAAGGCCACCGTCGCCATTCGCGCTGAGGATCGACAGCGGAACCGCGCGGCCGCGGTTGATGCGGTAGAAATCAGACAGGACCCGCGTCTTGAACGAGACGATGTCCTCGTAGCATTCCTTCGAGAAGCTCGAGGGCAGGGCGCCTTGCGCCACGCGCATCAGGAACTCGAACCGCATCAAGGTGAGCGGCAAAGGAGCATCATGCTCATCGCGCAAATGGACATGAAAGACTGGCATGTGGCGGCTCTTATCGTAGCTGAAGCTCAAGCCAGCGCCGTTGAAATCAGGTTCGAGCGGGACCGTTGCGAGATATAAGTCGCTGACACGCGCGGTCGTGAAATCCAGACCGGTGGTGAG
>JAAIGE0100349413.1_pt1 | contig 12074 bp, 12 predicted proteins | sample 6487951 | NCBI WGS metagenome assembly JAAIGE01 (sample SAMN13974128, study PRJNA590717) | phyllosphere metagenome | biome: tomato field; feature: multiple bacterial spot infested tomato fields; material: tomato leaves; isolation source: leaves from tomato fields | host: Solanum lycopersicum ... | reverse complement strand
TGCACCGAGATCACCCTGAACACCAACAAGGACGAGATCGCCGTGTGCAACCTGGGTTCGGTGAACCTGGTGAACCACATCGTCGACGGCAAGCTGGACACCGCCAAGGTCGCCCGCACCGTCAAGACCGCCGTGCGCATGCTCGACAACGTCATCGACATCAACTACTACTCGGTGCCCCAGGCGGAGAATTCCAACCTCAAGCACCGTCCGGTCGGCATGGGCATCATGGGCTTCCAGGATGCGCTGTACCTGCAGCACATCGCCTACGGTTCGGATGCCGCCGTGCAGTTCGCCGACACCTCCATGGAAGTGATCAGCTACTACGCCATCCAGGCTTCCTGTGACCTGGCCGAAGAGCGTGGCAGCTACTCCAGCTTCCAGGGTTCGCTGTGGTCCCAGGGCATCCTGCCGATCGATTCCGAGAAGCGCCTGATCGAAGAGCGTGGCGCCAAGTACATCGAGGTCGATCTGTCCGAGACCCTGGACTGGGCCCCGCTGCGCGAGCGTGCCAAGAAGGGCATCCGCAACTCCAACATCATGGCCATCGCGCCGACCGCGACCATCGCCAACATCACCGGCGTGTCCCAGTCGATCGAGCCGACCTACCAGAACCTCTATGTGAAGTCGAACCTCTCGGGCGAATTCACCGTCATCAACCCCTACCTGGTACGCGACCTCAAGGCCCGCGGCCTGTGGGACTCGGTGATGGTCAACGACCTCAAGTACTACGACGGCTCCGTGCAGCAGATCGAGCGCATCCCGCAGGATCTGAAGGACCTGTACGCCACCGCCTTCGAAGTGGAGACCAAGTGGATCGTCGAGGCCGCCAGCCGTCGCCAGAAGTGGATCGACCAGGCCCAGTCGCTGAACCTGTACATCGCCGGCGCCTCGGGCAAGAAGCTCGACGTGACCTACCGCATGGCCTGGTTCCGCGGTCTGAAGACCACCTACTACCTCCGTGCCCTGGCCGCCACCAGCACCGAGAAGTCGACCATCAACACCGGCAAGCTGAACGCAGTGTCCAGCGGCAACCACGGTGATGACTCGGTACTCGCAGCGCCAGCCGGCCCGGCACCTGTGCCAAAGGCCTGCGCGATTGACGAGCCCGATTGCGAAGCTTGCCAATAAGCTGAGCCAGTCCGGGGATATTGTCCCCCTGGATTGAAAAAGCCCGATAGACCCCGACTGCATAGGGTTTATCGGGCTTTTTGCTTATCGTCTTAGAGAAACGCGTACGCAATACCCTGCTTTGGCGCGCCACCTCGGCGGCCCCACAACTCCACGCGCCCGCCGATGACAGCCATCGAATGGCGATCATAGGCCACGACACCGAGCTTGCCGCTCGCCAGCTCACCGCTTGAAGACTGCCGGTAAAGCCCTTTCAACCCCAGGCGGTCCAATGCTTCGTGGGGCATTTCGCCGTTGTTCAAACTTTGCATCGCATGCGCGAAGCTTCTTTTGGATTGACTCGGGTTGTCGTCCAGGCCATTACCTTCAATCTGTGCCCGCTTGGCGCTCGCTGCGAACATGAAGTTGGCATCGGTCAGCATGCCCGGATTGTCCCCCTTGAACTGCGCATACCTGGCCGCCTGCTTTAATTCATCCTTGGATAGATTAAGTTCGAAGCCGTCGCGCATCTTCACGTGATAACCGTCTGCCGTCTCTTTTACCTCCTTGAAAACGTCGGTGGGTTTCTGGCCAAACTTCATCATTGCGCCCTTTATTGCTGACACCGTGACGCAATTGCCATCGGGGCCCTGGCTGAATCCACTCCAGATGTTGTCCGGCTTTTTTCCTGGGTTACTTTGATCAGGCTTGTAGTTGAAATGCTTGGAGCCTTCGGTAATCGGCAGATTACTCATGGGCTCACTGGGCCCGAAATTGCCGGGGCTTGGCCTGCCACCACCGCCTCCGCCACCTCCCCCACCTGGCGACGGGCCAGGAGAAGGTGGCGAAGGTTTGGGTGATGTATCGTCGGTTTCAGGAAACCATTCCCTCATCAGACGCCGCAGCATCTCCAGCCACGAGACGTCCGCCTTCGCGATCAACTCCTGCATGATCTCCTTGAATTTTTCGTCACCCAGTTCTTCGCGCTTCTCGTTCAACTGGTCACGAAGGTATTGGACGGTCTGGCTCTTGGATGTTTTCTCGGCATCCCTCAGTTGATCGAGCAGTTGCCTGACCGACTCAGCATCAGAGGACTTGCCTCCTCCGGGTTCATCCGACTGACTTTTGCGTCCGTATACACCGGCGCTGAAATCATTCGGGACAAACCAATGGCTGCCTGCTGGTACCCCTTCCCACTGCTTGTACATCGCCATGCCTCTCTCCCGCTGGTCGATGGGCGACAGGCGCCCGTGCCCCGTGCGTGGCGCAATGGGCGCTGGGCGTTCCAGCAGCAAGGCGAAATGAAACAGGCGGTAAACTATTAACGCGCGCGCACAAAAAAGCCCCTCGATCGAGGGGCCTTTTTGTGTGCGGGTATTAGCGCGGTGGCATCAGGTCATCTGAATGATGGTCTGCATGATGGTGCTTTGGGTGGAGATGGTCTTGGCGTTCGCCTGGTAGTTGCTCTGGGCCTTGATCAGGTCAACCAGCTCGCTGGTCAGATTGACGTTGGAATTCTCCAGGGAGTTGGCCACGATCGAACCCAGGGTACCGGCTTGCGGGTTGTCATAACCCGGCTGGCCCGAGGCGAAGGTCTCTTTCCAGGTGGTCGCACCGGCTGGCTGCAGGCCCTGCTCGTTGTTGAAGCTGGCCAGGGAGATCTGGCCGATAGCCTTGCTCTGCTGGTTGCTGAAAGTGGCGAAGAGGACGCCGCTGCCGTCGATCTTCAGGCCGGTGATCTGGCCGGTGGCATAGCCATCGGTGACCGGCGGGTTACGGTAGGTGGCCGAGTTGTACTGGGTAATGTTGGCCATGTTGATGGCGATACCACCCGGGTTGGCATCTGCACCGTTAGCCTTCCATACGCCGTCGGTTACCTTGCCGGGAACCCAACCGGCAACGGTCAGGGTCTTGTCGGACACACCATTGGTGACGACGGTAGTCAGATTGCCAGCGCCGTCAAAGGTCAATGTCGACGGCACAGGTGGCGTCGAAGGGGTGCCGGTCGGTGCCGAACCATCAGGGTTACGACCGTCGATCAGGGTATAGGCATTCCACTTGTTGCCGTCGGTTTTCACCAGGTACTGCACCATCGGGTGCGCGTTACCTTGGGAGTCGTACAAGGTGGTGCTGTACTGGGTAGTGAAGGTGTCGGTCTTGGTTGGATCAAACGGCTTGGCCGCCTGGTCGATCACCGGCTCCGAGGAGTTCAGGTTGCTGGTGGAGTCGACCTTGGTGGACGCTTTGGGTGGCAGGTTCGCCAGGTTCAGTTGCAGGTCGACCAAGCCACCCTTGCTGATCTTGCCATTATCGTCCGCGGCATACCCTTGCAAGCGGGAAGTGCCGGTGTTGTTGGTGATGTAGCCGTCCTTGTCCGCACGGAAAGCGCCGCTACGGGTGTACTCCAGCGAACCGTCGCTGCCCTTCTGTACGAAGAAGCCACCGCCCTGGATCGCCATGTCGAGGATGCCACCGCTGCCGTTGACGTCGCCCTGGGTGAACTGCTGAGACACCGCCGCCAGGTTCACGCCGTTGCCGATGCTGTTCTGGCCAGTGCCCAGCTTGGAAGCCGCGTAGATATCGGCGAATTCCGCACGGGATGACTTGAAGCCAGTGGTCGCGACGTTGGCGATGTTGTTGCCGGTCACGTCCAGTTGTTTGTTGGCCGCATAGAGGCCGCTAAGGCCGATATTAAAAGACATGTTTCTCTCCCTCTGCCGTATTTAGCCGGCTCTATGTACCGATAGTCTGAATTTGCGACAGCTTGACGCTGCCCATGCCACCTGCAAGGTTGAGCAGCATTTCGCCGCCGGTCTTGCTCAGGGTCACGCTGGTGACCGTGGCGGGCAGCGAAGTGGTCAAGGCCACTGCGTCGCCTTTGTCGTTCTTGGTGGTGGCGTTAAAGGTGTAGGTGCCCGCTGGGGCGACCTCGCCCTTGTCGTTCTTGCCATCCCAGATAAAGCTCTGGGTACCGGCACTCTGGGCGCCCATGTCAACGGTGCGCACCACATTGCCGTCTTTGTCGGTGATCTTGACGGAGACATTGCCCACCGCCGAGGTTACTGCCACCGAACCGGTCATGCTCTTGCTGGTATCCACCATGGCCTTGTCGGTCTGGATGATGATCGAGCGCCCCACCAGCGACGAAGCCTGCAGCGCCTGCGACGAGCTGAAGTTGCTGGAGATGTTGTTCACCGAGTCGTTCAGGGTGTTGATGCCTTCCAGGCTGCTGAACTGTGCAAGCTGCGCGACGAACGCGCCGTTGTCCTGGGGCGACAGCGGGTTCTGGTTTTTCAGTTGGGTGACGAGCAGTTGCAGGAACGCATCCTTGCCCAGCGACTGGTTGCCCGTCGCCGTCTTGGAAGCGTCGCTGACGCTGCTGTTGTTCGTCGCGGTCTTGACCTTGGAATTGAAAAGGTCCTGAACCGCCGTGTTGTTTGACGTATCAACGATGGCCATTATTTGGCGCCCCTTATCACTGACCCAGGGTCAGAACCTTCTGCATCATGGTTTTGGCGGTGTTCATCATTTCCGCGTTGGTCTGGAACGAGCGACTGGCGGAGATCATGTCAGCCATTTCCTCGACCACGTTGACGTTGGGGTAGTAGACGTAGCCCTTTTCGTTCGCGGCCGGGTGGTTGGGCTCGTAACGGGCCTCCAGGTTGCTCTGGTCTTCGACCACGCCCAACACCTGCACACCGGAGCCGGCGGCGTCCTGGTTCTGGAACAACGATTCACTGCCGCCCGCCTGGCCACCCTGGAACATGGTGGCGAACACCGGGTGACGGGCGCGATAGGTCTGGTCAATGCTCGAGGAGACGGTTTCGGCGTTGGCGATGTTACTGGCGACGGTGTTCAAACGCGTGGTCTGCGCGCTCATGCCACTGCCGGCAATATTGAAAACACTGGACAGGGACATGGCTTACTCTCCACGCAGGGCTGACATCAGCCCTTTGAATTTGCTGTTGAGCAGGGTGAAGCTGGCCTGGAAGTTCACCGAGTTCTCGGCGTAGTTCGATTGCTCCAGCTGGGCGTCGACGGTGTTCTGGTCGATCGACGGCTGCATCGGCGTGCGATACAGCAGCGACTCGTCACCCTTGCTCAGGCCTTGCGCTTCAATATGACGGCTGTTGGTCATATTCAAGGCGAAGGTGCCGTTCTTGGTCTTGTCCTGTTGTGCGGCGAGCACAGCGGAGAAGTCCAAGTCCCGAGCCTTGTAGTTCGGGGTGTCGGCGTTGGCAATGTTGTTGGCCAAGACTTCAGCACGCTGGGCGCGGAAGCCCAGGGCTTGTTCGTGGATACCGAGCGCTTTATCGAAGCTGATGCTCATGGTGGAAACCTTTAGGCTGACCTGCTGTTCGTTAGCAGGGTTATAGCAAGGTGCATGCCAATCTTGCGGGAGCCCGTATATCAAGGGTTTCGAGGGGAGTTTCCGGCGACTCTGCCAGAAAAGCGGCAAGCGATTTCCGCGTAGTGCCAGTAAAGCGGCAATGGGGCTTGCCGCTTTACTCGAGCTTGCCGAGAAAACAAATGTGGGAGCTGGCTTGCCTGCGATGGCTGAGTACCTGCCGACCTATTCATCGACTGACACACCGCCATCGCGGGCAAGCCCGGCTCCCACAGTTCTATTGCCTACACCCAGGCTTACTTGGCCTGGTAGATGATCCCAGGGCTGCATTGCACCATCTGGAAGTGATCCGGCAGCCCATTGAGCGCCTCGGAAGCACCGAGGAACAAATACCCTCCACGCTTGAGGGTGCCGTGGATGCGCAACAGGATGTCTTTCTTCACTTCAGCCGAGAAATAGATCAGCACGTTGCGGCAGAACACCATGTCGAACTTGCCCAGGCTGGCGTAGCTGTCGAGCAGGTTGAAGGAGCGAAATTCGACGCGGTTCTTGATCGGCGCCTTGATCGCCCAACGCCCTGCCCCTTTGGGATCGAAGTAGCGTTGCAGCCGTTCCTGGGACAACCCTCGGCCCAGCGCCAGGCTGTCGTACTCACCGGTCTTGCAGTTGGTGAGCATGGTGCCGGACAAGTCCGTGGCCACAATTTGCGCGCCGGCTTTCAACTGGCCCATGTTGGTCCGCTCGAACTCGTCGATGGACATCGAGATCGAGTACGGCTCCTGCCCCGAAGAACAGGCCGCCGACCAGATACGCAGGCGCTGGCCCGGGCTGGCCTTGATGGCTTCCGGCAACACTTTGTTCTTGAGCACTTCAAAGGGATAGGTATCGCGAAACCATAAGGTTTCGTTGGTGGTCATGGCATCGACCACCATTTCCTTGAGCCCACTGCGCGGCTGACCCTGGATCCGCTGGACCAACTCACCCAGGGATTTGATGCCCTGCTGTTCCATCAGCTTGTTGAGGCGGCTGGATACCAGGTACTGCTTGTTTTCACCGAGCAATATGCCACAGGCTTTTTCCAGGAAGACCCGGAACTGTTCGAAATCCAAATTACCCGTAGACAATGATGCCGCCTCTTAAATCGTGTGACCGCCAGGGGACATCCCCTAGCCGTGATCTGCTGCCTTGATCCGGTCGACTACCCGGGATGCGAGGTCATCAGGACGGAATTTGGCAAGAAAGTCATCCGCACCGACCTTCTTGACCATTGCCTGATTGAATACCCCCGACAACGAAGTATGCAGGATGATATGCAATTTTTGCATGCGTGGATCGTTACGTATCTCGGCCGTGAGCGTGTAGCCATCCATTTCCGGCATCTCGATGTCAGAGATCATCATCAAGAATTCTTCTTCAGGCTTCTTGCCTTCGTCCGCCAGCTTGCGCAGGTAATCCAGGGCTTGGCGCCCGTCATTGAGGGCTACCACCTCCACCCCGACGGTTTGCAGGCAACGTGTGACCTGCTTGCGCGCCACGGAAGAGTCGTCCACGGTCAACACGCGCAGCGAAACCGCCTTGTGTGCCGTTTCGGCATCCACCACACCGACGGAAATAGTTTCCGAGGTGGGGGCCACTTCGGCGAGGATCTTCTCCACGTCGATGATTTCCACCAACTGGTTATCGACCCGCGTCACCGCCGTCAGGTAGTGATCGCGCCCGGTGCCCTTGGGCGGCGGATGGATCTCTTCCCAGTTCATATTGACGATGCGCTCCACCGAGCGCACCAGGAAACCCTGGGTTTTGGTGTTGTATTCGGTGATGATCACGAAAGGGTTCTGACGGTCTTGCAAACCCGCAGCCCCCGTGGCCATTGCCAGGTCAAGAATCGGAATGGTCGCGCCACGAATGTTGGCCACGCCACACACTACCGGACTGGACTTGGGCATGATCGTCAATTTGGGACATTGCAGCACTTCACGCACTTTAAACACGTTGATGCCATACAACTGATTGCCATCCAGGCGGAAAAGCAACAACTCCAGGCGATTCTGCCCTACCAGCTGTGTGCGCTGGTTTACTGAATCCATTACACCTGCCATGCCCAGACTCCTAAATCCTAGGGGTACGACGCGTACCCAACACTAAACGGCACGAGCTTTGCTATTTACTGAGTATGGATATTAAAACGACAGTTTCCCGACACCCTGGCCGCTCACGCTACCGCAGACTGCTCTGCGCCGCGATGGCGCTGCTTGTCTCGGGCCTGGGCGCCACGGCCCGCGCCGACAACGTTACCCTGCCTGATCTACTTATCGGCGTCACCCAAGGCTTTCTTGAGTTCACTGTAGAAGATTATCTGGCGACCACCCAGACGCCGGGGCGTTATGAAATCCAGGTCAACCAGTTGGACCCACGCTTGCGCATGCCACTGTGCGACAAGGAATTGACAGCCACCCTGGAAAGCCCCGCCCAGCCCATCGGCCGTGTGACCGTAAAGGTGCGCTGTGAGGGCGCCTCGCCCTGGACGGTTTTCGTACCGGCTCAGGTCAAGCTGTTTCGCGATGTAGTGGTGGTGGCGCGACCGTTGAAGCGCACCGGCATCATCGGCTACGACGATGTGGCGTTGCGCGAGCGGGACATCAGCCTGATCAACCAGGGCTACCTGACGTCGCTGGACCAGGCCGTCGGGCAGAAACTCACGCGACCGGTGGTCACCGACCAAGTCCTCACGCTGGTTCATCTGGAACAGGCCGAGGTCATTCGCAAGGGTGACCAGGTGGTGATTTCCGCCAGCAGTGGCGGTCTGAACGTCAGGATGCCGGGCGAGGCGTTGTCCAACGGCGGCATGAGCGAACAGATCCGCGTCAAGAACCTCAACTCCAATCGCGTGATCAAAGCACGGGTCACGGCGCCGGGCCAGGTCGAGGTGGCGCTATAGATGACTGGAATCAAATGCCAGCTTTTCCTACACTGTGTGCTGGATATTGAGCCGAACAGGTTTATTGTCAATCGAGCCTAAAGTTTGCCCGGGTATGGCCGAAAACATGGCAAGCGTCCAAATACCCAGAGGTTTTTCAACATGGTCATTGATTTCAGTCGTTTGAATAACGCCCCGGCCTTGCCCGGCAGTACGCGCACCGGCGGTGCCAAGGACAGCGTAGAAGCCAAGCCGCAGCCCTTGCCTGCCAAAGCAGAGCAGGCCGCCGCTAGCCAGAGTGGGGAATCGGTACATCTGAGCAATGAGGCTCAACAGTTGCAGAAGGTCACTGACTCGCTGCGCGATCAACCCGTCGTCAACAAAGCCCGCGTGGCCGAGTTGAAACAGGCGATCGCCGATGGCAGCTATAAAGTCGACAGCAACCGTGTAGCCAGCAAGCTGCTCAACTTCGAAGCCGAGCGCTAGGCAAAGGCCTGCGCAAGGCTTTTGGACGCTTAAAACCCAAGGCCAGCCATGCACCACGACGAACATTTGCTCCAACTGATCATTGATGATCTGGCACCGACGCAACAATTGCTCGAGTTGCTTAAGGAAGAATCTCTGGCCTTGTACGGCCGAGATATGCCCTTGCTGGAAGATATCCTGGCGCGCAAACAATCGCTGATTGTCTTGCTCGAACAGCATGGCAAGAAGCGCAGCGAGATTCTGATCAGCCTGGGTCTGCCTGCCGATCATGACGGCCTGGCACAACTGGCCAGCCACTCTTCAGTTGGCGATCAACTGCTGGCACAAAGCAAAGAACTCAATCATTTGCTTGCCCAGTGCCAGGAAGCCAACCTGCTCAACGGTCAGTCGATCCAGCTCCAGCAAGCCACCACCGCCAATCAGCTGCGCATACTGCACGGCGGAGAGCCTCCGGCCCTTTACAACGCCCAAGGCTCCACCTCACGCCTGGTCAAGCCAAGCACCCGCAGCCAAGCCTGACGCCGGTTTACAGCGTGACCTATCCAAGGCGCGCTACATACTGGCAAAATGCCGGTTCTTGCGTGTAGTCGTATTTTGCCTGGAGATGGAAGAACCGTGTTCAACGCCCTTAATGCGGAAGATGCACCGCAGCCACCCAAGGTGCTCACCACGCCTCTGGAAATCGCCAGCACGTTGCGGATGCTGCAAGAAAGTCATGACCCGCTGATCATCACTTTCCACGAACGCAGCCAGCGCTTCCAGAGCTACCTGGTGGACATCGACCGGGACAGCAAGACGCTGGTACTGGACGAAATGATCCCCCGTGACGGTGAACGCTATCTTGAGAATGGCGAAGCTTTCCGTATCGAAGGTTTCCATGAGGGTGTGCGGGTTGCCTGGGAAAGCAATGGCACCTTGACCATCAGCGAAAAAGGCGGCCACCGTATCTACAGCGGCAGCCTGCCCGGCGAAGTGGTTTACCATCAACGACGTAATGCCTTCCGCGCCGCCCTCAAGCTCGCGCAATTGGTGGACATTCATTTGGGTGGCGAGAAGCTCAAGGCGCCTATCAGCGGTAAGCTGCTGGATATCTCGGCAACCGGCTGCAAATTGCGCTTTGAAGGCGATATCTCCGAGCGTCTGCAGTTGGGCCAGGTCTATGACCGCTTTATCGCTGCCCTGCCCTTCGGCAGCATGACCACCTCTGTGGAACTGCGCTACCTGCACTTTGAAGACAAGATCAACACCACCTTTGCCGGCGTGCGCTTTCACAACATGAGTGGTTTGGTACAGCGCCAAGTGGAGCGCTTTGTCTACCAATTACAACGTGAAGCTCGGCGCTTCGATAAAGACGACGATCTTTAAGCATTAAACGCTGAGATAAAAAACGGGCAGATCCTGATGGGATCTGCCCGTTTTCCGTTCAGGGGCGCGCCCTGCTCAAATCATGGGGATGTTCGTCCGGGTCGGGTGGCTCGTGCGGTTCTTCGCTCGTCGGCTCCTCGATTTCAGGGGCAGGCTCTGGATCAGGCACAGTGACTTGCATCTGCTCCTGTACCACCTGCTCATCCACCCGCGGATCAAGGGCAGCCACCAAGGGCGAACTGGACATGCTGTCGGGCATCGCCACGTGATGCAGCGGTGCGTCGTCGACCTGATGCAGGTTGGTCACAGCCTTGGGTCGAATGCGCCACACCAGGATCAACGCACACAGGCTGAAAAACGCATAGAGCATCTGGCTGCCGAATAGCTTCATCACCACACCGGCCAACAGCGGCCCCACGCTGGCGCCGATCCCGTAGGTCACCAGCAACATGGCCGTCAGTGATACCCGACGATCACCTTCCACATGGTCGTTGGAAAAGGCCACAGCCAAAGGGTAAAGACAGAACTGCACCAGCGAACAGAAGAAGCCTGCCACGAACAGTACTTCCAACGGTACCTGCGTCATGATTGCCAACGGCAAAGCCGTTATCGCCAGGCACAAGGCAAAGCAGCGAATCAGCAGTGCGCGGTCATAGCGGTCCGACAACCAGCCCAGCGGCCACTGCACGACCAATCCAGCAAAAATGCAGCTACCCATGAACAGGCCGACTTGCTCAGTCGTCAGGCCCTGCTGAGAGGCGTAGAGCGGTGCCAAGCCGTAGAACGAACCGACGATCAACCCGGCGCCCAACACGGTGCTGAGCGACTGCGGCACGCGCTTGATAAAGAAGCGCGGCTCCATCGGGGCCGGGTGCAGTGGGGCCGGGTGAATGCGTCGAGTCATCGCCACCGGGACCAGGCACAGCGCGAAGCACAGCGCCACGAGCATTAACAGCTCAAGCCCCAGATGGGGATGCATGACCAGGATCAACTGGCCCAGTACCAGCCCAAGGTAGGACGCAATCATGTAGCCGCTGAACACTACGCCACGCTGCTTGGCATCCGCCTGCTCATTGAGCCAACTCTCGATAACCATGTACTGGCACATCATCCCCAGGCCCACGATCATCCGCAGCACAATCCAGGCTGGCAGCCAATCAACCAAACCGTGACCCAGCACTGCTGCGCCGACGATCCCCGCGCAGGTGGCGTAGGCACGAATATGCCCCACCCGGGCAATCAGGCGGTGCCCGAGCTTGCCGCCCAGCACCAAGCCAAAATAGTTGGCAGCCATCAGTGCACCCACCCACAGGCTGTCGACATTGTCTGCTGCCAGGCGCAAAGCCAGATAAGTACTAAGCAGGCCGGAGCCGATCAGCATCATCAAGGAGGCGAAATAAAGGGCTCGAAAAGATTTCCAGATCTGGCGCATCGGCGTTCCGAGCGGCTCCTTGCGGTAAGGGGTAGGGCTATCAGCATGATAGTCCGGGGCAGTTGAATCCGGACAGGCGGCAGGGCCTGTTTACGGGGATTATTTTGTTTCACAGCTCAGACGCTACGTGAGTGTCTGTGAGGTACATAACCGTGGAGATAAATACACGGCGCACCACCTGTGAACCTTGATCACACGCAAGGTTCGACTGGTATTCGGGTATCTGTACAAAAGGCTTCAATGGAACGCTATGCAGGCTTTGGAAGTTGGCGTTCTTTTCGAGCGCCCAAAACAAAACCCCAACTGCTTTCGCAATTGGGGTTTCGGAATTTAATCTTGACGATGACCTACTCTCACATGGGGAAACCCCACACTACCATCGGCGATGCATCGTTTCACTGCTGAGTTCGGGATGG
>JAAIGE0101055993.1_pt1 | contig 12080 bp, 14 predicted proteins | sample 6487951 | NCBI WGS metagenome assembly JAAIGE01 (sample SAMN13974128, study PRJNA590717) | phyllosphere metagenome | biome: tomato field; feature: multiple bacterial spot infested tomato fields; material: tomato leaves; isolation source: leaves from tomato fields | host: Solanum lycopersicum ... | reverse complement strand
GGTTGTGGCGCTTGAGCAGGGCGATCTGTCCGCCCAGGCCAAACTGCGCCAGGTCGTCGTCCGCCATCTGATTCATGAAGGCCACGGATTCCAGATAGGAGAGGTGCTCGTCGGACGTGGCCCGGCCGAACAGCTCCCACTGCTCCGGGCGCAGGCCCATCGACTCCCAACGCTTGCGCGCGTCTGCGGGAATGCGATAGCCCTGCTGCGGCTCGTAGCCCAGCTCGGTGATGAAGCGGTCGATGAAGCCGATGCCGCCCTTTGCCTGGGCAGCGCCCCATCCGTCCCATACGGTCGTCTGATCCTTCCGGCGCTGCGCGGCCTCTCGCTGCTCCTTGCGCTCGCGCACGGCTTGCACGATGGGCTGCTGGGTTGCCGGCTTGACGATGTTCTCGTCTGCGCCGGGTAGGGATTCAAACATGCGGTCTTACTTCCTCGTCAGGTACTCCAGGAAGTCCTCGGGGACTGCCGGGGTGGTGGTGGTTTGCTTGGTGCCCGCGTTGGGGACCAGCGGCTTGGTGAGGTCGAACTTGGGCAGCTCGAAAGCGGCGGCCTCGGCGGCGCTGGCGTCGCGCTTGGCGATGGTCGCGGGGACTTCCGTTGTCGCCGACTGCGAGCGCAGGTCGCGGATGTTCCGGGACTGATCCGCCCAGGTGGTGCGCTGCTCGACCCGACGACGCGCCTGGGATTCCGCAAGGTCTCCCTTCCAGCGCTGGTGCTGTGCCGCGATGGCACGCGGGTCGAAACCGATGGCGCGGCCGGTGTCAGGGTCAGGGATCAGCCAGTTGTCGGGGCCGACGATCTGCCACTGCCCAGGATTGCGGGGATTGGGCAGGGCCGACAGCTCATCCGGGTCGCGGCCGAGCTTGCGCGCGACCGTCTGGATCAGCTCGTCTACCGCTGGCTCGGCACCCTGCGGCATGCCGATGTTCGGCACGCGGCGGCCGTTGACGGTCGTGCGCTGGGCGTCGATCTGACCGACCGCTGCACGGATGGCGGCTTCGCCGGACACGCCGCCACGAGAGGCGATGCGCTCGGCTTCCTGGCGGATGCGGTGCAGCTCACGCGGGTCGCGCGGCTTGCCGTCGATCTCCAGGTAGTCCTTGATGCCGGACTTCCAGGTGTCGTTGATGACCGAGCGGGCCTCCTCGACTTCGCGCTTCGGTTGCGTCAGGACGCGAGCGGCCTCCTGGTGCGACTGACCGCTGCGCCGGGTGTCGTAGAGGTACTGGTCCAGCATCGCGGCAGCCTCGCCGCCAGCGACCGTATCGGCGTACTTGGGCGAGACCTTGCGGAGCTGTTCGTACAGCGTCGCGGCGTTCTGGAAGTTCTCCTGGAACGCCGGGTCGGCGCGCTTGAGGATGCGTTCGAGCTGAGGGATGACGATGCCCTGCCGTGCCCACTTCTGGAGCACCTGGCCGCGTGTGGCCTGCGGGGTTTCCTCCCACTCCTTACCGGCCTGCTTCTTGAGGTCGGCGTCGCTGATCTCGTAGGGGTTGCCCCCGGCGACCAGCTTGCGGATGCGCTCCTCTCGGGCGCGCTCCTTCGCTTCCTGCTCCCAGCGGCGGAGAGTCTGCTCCTGCTGGTTGTTCCAGTAGCGCTTGAAGGACTGGAGGTCGCCGCCGCTCAGGCCGAACTTGCTGGCCCAGGTGTCGATGGTCTTGTGGGTGAGCTGGCCGCGATCCGCGAGGCCCTGGAGCGTCCACTCCGCCTCGGCCATCGCCTGCTTGCGTGCCTCGTCCTCGCGGTGTGCGATTACGCGGGCACCAGCGGCAGCCGCCGCGCGCAGCTCGTCGCCGTGCTCGGTGTTCATCAAGCCTGGCTGGCCGTCGCCGCGGTCCTTCTCCAGGAACGCCAGGATCGACTGAGGATCGCGGTTGCCCGCAGCCAGCTCCTCCTTGGCGGCCTCGACGTAGAGTTCGTCCACGTCGCGCTTGTTGAGGTAGGCGTACTCCTCCTGATCCAGCATCGCGTACAGGCCGTTCATGCCCTCGGAGGTGAGGAACGTGCCGCCCTTGATGCCGTCGCGGATGATCGCGGTCAGCGACTCCTTCTGCCGCACCAGCATTTCCCGCATCGAGTCGGCCTGCCACTGCTGGCGGACCTGCTGCGCGGCGCGCATGGCGACCGGCATCAGGGCCTTGCGGACCTGCGGGTCTTGGAACTCGGGGTTCTGCGTCAGCGCCGCCATCCGCTCCTTGATGGGCGGCTCGATGTCGGTGCCGGGTTCGGCCTTGGCGATCTCCTTGGCCGCTTCGATCTGCCAGTCGCGGACGCGGATGATGCCGTCAGCCTTGAGGTAGCCGCGACGCCATGACTCCGACTGCTGGGCAACGAAGTCCTCGGCCTGCCGGGGCGTACCCTCGGCGTCCTCCTGCATACGTTGGGTCGCCGCGGCGGTGTACTGCTCGCGGCTGTTGGAGATCATCTGCGAGTTGACGGAATCCGAGACGCGCGTCAGCACCGCAGCGGCGGTGCGAGAGAGGGCACCGGCACCAGCGGAGGACGCCTGGTCAGCCTGCACCGCCAGAACGGGGCGCTCGGCGAGACGCTGCGGCACCTGCGCGCGGCGGATGATCTCTTGGGGTTTCGTGCGAGCCACGGGTTACTCGTCTCCGGGGATGGAATAGCGCTTGTAGGTTTGGATGTTGCTGTAGGCGTTCGCGCCTGACTGCATCACGCCGCCCATCGCCTCGGCATTGCCGGTGCGGATACGAGCGCGTGCTTCGGAGCCGCTTTCGACGACTCCGTTCCTGCGGTTCTTCTCGATGAGGGCCACGTCACGGCCAGCCTGGGCCATGATGTCGTTCGCCAGCAGCTCGACCGAGTTGCCGGACACTGCCGCTTCTGCTGCGGAGGCGCGCATCGCGGATCGCAGTGCGCGGGCCTCCTCCATGCGCTGTTGGGTGCGCTCGGCGGCCTGGTCGTTGATCTGCTCCTGCTGACGCTCCGCGGCTTCCTCGATGGCCTTGTTGTTCTGATTCTGGCCGTACATGGTCGCCATCGCGCTGACTGCGGCGATACCGACCTGGACTGCTACGGGGTTGCACATGGGGTCTTGGTTACTCGGACGAAGGGTGTCTTGGCGAAGCCGTAGGCGGACTCGACGCCGCTCTCGCGGAAGCCAAGCCAGCCGAGCCATCGCCGCGTGGTGACGGCGTGGACATCGACGAAGTTGAAGATGGTGCCGAAGGTGGCCGCCCACTCGTCGCTGATCCGCCGAGCTTCTCGGAGGAACGTGCGGCGGAACGAGGGAGCCACCAGGGCGTCGGTGCCCAGCAGCCAAACCGAGGCGATACCCTCGGCGTGCTGGGTGAAGCCGAAGATGCACACGGGAGAACCGTCGTGCATCGCGGCGAAACTGCGGTCGCTCGCGGTCACTGCGTATGCGAGCGCCTGGAGCGGGGTGTGACCATGCGAAGCCGCCACCTCCAGGATGTCCTCCTGCCGCATGTTCTCGGCGACGTGGAGGATGTCGCTGGCGGTGGGGCTTCGATAGGTCAGGGTCATACTCGGCTGCGGGAGACGAACATGCCGCGCCACTGTGCTGACTGGAACCAGCACTGGAACGGCAGGCGGTTGACGAGGTGCATGCGGACGCTGTTGGCGTCACCCAGCACGGGGAACCGGCGAGAGCCGGAGTGGAACGTCGGGGCGCTGGTGCGGAACACCGAGTCGTTGAGGACGCGCGCGGTGTACGCACCGGAGTGCGACGCCACGTAGGTCTCGACTCGGCCGTTGCCGTGTTGCTCGACCTCCAGCTCGAAGTACGCGCCGTCCTTGTAGGCGACCTCGATGTCACGCACCTGCGTGCGGCCCACCAGCACGGCCTGGTTCTGCCCGCCGCGAACGATGGGCTTGGTCAGCGTGAGGCGGTGCTCGTAGTCCATGCCGACGACCACGCGGCCCTCGGTGTGGTTACCGGGGAGCGCGAGGCGGGTGCGGGCGTTGTCCCAGCGCGCCTTGGTGATGTCGAGGTACGCGCCGGGGTCTTGCCAGTCGTCCGTCTTGAGGACGGTGACCGTCATGCCATCGGGCACGATGTAGGGTAGGTCGATCCAGGTCTCGTTGCCGAACTGCTGATAGGTGGGCTGCACCACCAGCATGCGGTCGAGCAGGAAGTTGTAGTCGCCCGTGGCGTCCGCGTCGTGCTGGTTGAGCACCATGCGGAACTTGAGCAGCTCGCAGCCGCCTCCCGGCGCTTCCGCGACGGCGTACAGCACGTCGTTGATGGCGTGCATGTGGACGATGCGGCCGACGCCGGAGATTGACCAGCGCGTCCATGCGGACTGCTGCTTCTCGTCACCGATCCAGCGGACGAAGTAGACGTAGAGCTGCGCGTCGGTCGGCTCGTCAGGAGCGAAGAACACGCAGTCGGCACCACTTGCGCTCGCCATCGCTCGCATGCGGCCCGGCATCAGCTTGGGCACATGCGCGGTCACGTCGGCGGCGTCGCCGGTCACCGACAGGTCGTCGATGAAGTATTCGCGCACGCTTGCGTATGCGCCGCTGTCCTCGGTGAAGTACAGCGACTCGCCCATCAGCTTCGGCCGGATGTACGGCGAGCTGCTGTAGCTGTTGACCGGATCGCTCTTGACGTTCTTGGCGGCCAGGTACGGCTCGGCGGTCAGGAGGAACTGGCCGCCCGCAGCGGCAAGGAACAGGGCCGACTGGAACGGAACTGCGTGGTAGAGCGTGGTGACGCCGTTCGACCCGCTGACGCTTACGTCGATGGGGTCGGCGTCGAGCACCTGGGTCACCGAAGTGCGCCAGAGGTTGAACGGGTCGGAGACCTCGGACATCAGCACGTTCTCCCCGGCCAGTAAGCCCAGGCGGTCCCGGTGCTTGAACACCTCGCGGATGCGCTGGCCGTCGATGGACGGGAACGGGTTGCTTTGCTCGTCACCCGCGAGGCGAGCGGTCCACTCCGGTCCACCGAAGGAGAACCAAAAGCCGTCCGCATGCACCGGATCGGGGATGCGCTTGAGGATGTGCGGCATCGTCTTGGCATCGAAGCGGTGCTTGATGCCCGGCCGGGCGACCTCCAGGTAGACCGAGGAGGACTGCTTCTGGACGTAGTAGTCGTCGAACTGCGACTCGGACGAGCCGATGATGTTGTAGATCGCGCCGGTCGGCACAACGGCCGAGCCTTTGTCACCGGGCTTCGGCAGGTCGGACATCGTTTGCGCCGATCCGTACAGCGAACCGGGCGACAGCTCGTCGCTCTGCTTCACGTCTACCAGCCGGTTGACGATGAAGGTGGTGTCGGAGAACGTCGCCAGCGCGAAGCACGACCACGCACGCTGTCCCTGGGTGTCCAAGTAGTTGAGCGCGTCGCCCGTGGCATTGACGGTGTATTCCTTGCCGGTCTCGTGGTCGAACACGCGGATGCTGCGGTGACCCACGGCGACGATGTAGCGCTCGTTCTCATCGCGGACGATGGAGTGGAAGGCACAGTCGTGATCGAGGGTGACGCCAAGTCCAGCAACGAACTCGGCGGGCGGGCGCTTGCCCGCGCCCATTGCGGCATGCAGCCAGGCGTTGATCGCCTTGGTGAGCTGGTTCGGCGAGCGGACGGTATCGTCCTGCTGCGACTCGCCTCCCAGGAACGAGGGATAGTCCCCCGTGATTAGCGGCATCAGCGGTCCCAAATATCAGACACGTCCGTCGAGCCACTGAGGAAGTTGTGGCCGCGGGCGTAGGTGAAGTCAGCGTGCTCCTGCGCGAAGATGAGGTATGCCTCCTCCTCGTGCTTCTCGGTGAACACGTAGAGCTGGTCGCTACCCAGCACGCTCGTCTGGAACAAACGCGCAGCGCGCACGGCGATGTAGCGGCGGGCCGACTCGGGCAGCTCCTCGTAGGCGAGGAACCAGGTCACGAAGTCGGCGGTGGGTGCCGACGAGAACGTGTCGGCGAGGGTGAGCGGGTTGATGAGGCGCGTGCCTCGGATCACCAGCGGCTCGCTTCCGCGTGCGGGGACGAGCTTGAGGATCGACTGCGGCGGCAGCACCTTGCCTTCCGCGTTGAGCGTGAAGGTGAACGACTCGCTGGTGTTGAACCACCAGCCAGCGGTTTGGACCTCGCGGCTCACCGCGCGGAGGGTGTCGCGCGCCTGCGAGGCGTACAGGTTGCCGAGCGCTTCGAGGTCGCTGATCGGCGCTTCGCCGATAGCACCGAGCAGCACATTGACGGCTTCGAGTTCCGTGGTCGGAGTGAGTTCGAGGTTCATGGATTCGGGGCAAAAAAACGGGGGACACCCATGTGGATGTCCCCCGTAGATGGAGAGAGATTGAAGCGCCGCGGGATTTGCCCAACGGCGCTGTATTGCTTACGGAGCCTTCGACAGCTCGATGGCACCGCGCGGAGCCAGGATGCCGTGACCCAGCGCGTACTTCGCCAGCATCAGGGTGCCCTGCTTCTCGCCCTGGTACACGTCCTCCAGGGACAGGTCCAGCAGCTTGAGGGTGCCGACCGCCGAGCGGTGGAAGATCACGCCCACGGTGTCCGCAAAGTTGCCGCGGTACTTGGCAGGGATCGAGGCCAGGGCCGACTCATCGACACGCGGCATCGCGTTGATCTTCACCAGCGGGATGCGAGCGACCGAGGAAATGATCGCCTGGCCGTAGGAGCCGTTCGATTCCGCGTTGATGTCGCGGTCGATCAAGTCCTTGTTCTCGGTCAGCAGATACCACTGAGCCGGGGCCAGTGCGCCAGTGAACTCCTGCGGGTTGTCCGGCAGCAGCTTCTCGTCGAACAGCATGCGGGCGTTGCGGAACGCATCGGCCAGCACGGTCGGATCGGAGGCCATCGTGGCGGCCTTGATGATGGCACCACCCGGCTGGCCTTCGACCTTGCCTTCGGTGGTGCGAGCGGCCAGGATCGCGCAGCGCAGCTCGTTCTGCATACGCTTGAGCGCCAGCTCCGCACCCTGCTGACGGGTGTACTCGGAACGCACGTCGTAGTGGTTCATCGCCTCGTCGATGTTGGCGATGAAGGCGTGCGAGATCAGCATCGGATCGAGGGTGATGATGGTCTCGTTGTGCTCGACCACCATGCCCTTGATCTCGGTGCCGGGCACATGGTACTCGGAGCCGATGGTGCCGACGTTCGGGAACGAGGCGGACTTGCCGCTCTCGATGTTGCGCACCGACACGCGGCCGTCCAGCTTGTAGTTCTCGACGAAGCTGGTGATGGTTTCAGCAGTGTAGTTCTGCTTGAACAGCGCCCAGGCGTCGCCGTTGGCCTGGGCTTGACCCAGGCGGGAGGGGATTGCGTCCGACATTTAGTCCTTGCTTGAGGTTGAGTGGATTACTTGAACAGCGGCGACACGGCCAGGCGGGCGGAGACTTCCGCGCGGTAAGCCGGATCACGGTGGTAGCGCACATCGCGCATCGCTTCGACGACCTGCGCCTGCGACTGGAACGGCTTGGGACCGGCATCGGCGTTCGCCGCGGTCTTGCCGTTCAGAAGGCGGCCGTTGCCGCCACGGAGGGCGACGAGGCCCTGGACTGCCAGCGCTGCGCGTCCGGCGTCGCCGGACTGCACCGCTTCGTTGAACGCCCGCTTCTGCTCGGCGCTCAGGTTGGTCTTGGCCCACTGGACCAGGCCGTCGTAACCGGCCTTGCCGCCTGCAGGCGAGTAGACGGCGTTCTCGTAGGTCTGCACGCGAGCGCGCAGGCCATCGACGTACACGTCCACCAGCTCCTTCGGATAGCCCGCGTCCTGGAGCTTCTTGTAGCTCTCCTCGGACAGCGAGCCGTTCGAGTTGAACTCGGTGGCGAAGTCGTCCAGGTTCAGGCCAGCCCGCGCCAGGGCGTCACGCGCGTCATCCGCGGTGGCGTCGTCGATGGTCGCGGGGCCGCCCTTGCCACCCTTGTCGTCGGCTGGCGTGCTCAGTTCTGCGTAGGCGGCTTCCAGCTCCTCCACGGTCTTGTACTTGCCGCCGAACAGGCGCTCGCCATCGGTGCCACCCTGCGCGCCCGGTGCGGGCTGCTGGGTGTCCTGGGAGTTCTGCGGCGGCTGCTGACCTGGGGTCGGCTGGCCGTTGATGCCGTCAAGGCTGACGGTCACTTCGGACTTGCCCGGCTGCGACATTACTTGTCCTCGGGCTTGTAGTTGACGATGACCAGGCCGTTCGTCTTGCGGGTGATCTCGGCCTTGCCCTTACGCTCGACGCTCGGAGCCTTCGGGGCTTCCTTGGTCGGCTTGGCGGGCTTCTCGGTGGTTTCGTTCGACATTGCGTCCTTCTCGGGGGTTACGGGGTTTGGGTCATCGCTGAGGCGATATTCGGAGCGGCACGGACCATCGCCTCCTGCGCCGAGGCGTCCTACTGCTCGGCAGCAAGCTCGTCGTCGGAGCGGATCAGGCCCTTGGTGGAAATGTCGGAAGCGGCGGCCAGTCGGGAGATCGCCTCGCCACTGTTGAGGCGGCGTGCCTTCTCCTCTGCGCCGACAAGCGCATCCACTGCCTGACCGAACTCGATCAGCTTGTTCAGGTCGTGGCCGCGGCCGAGGGCGGCGATGCCTACGGTGATGCGCGGCTTGATGAGTTCCTGCGGCAGCTCGGGCAGGCGACCCTGCTTCTGGAGCTTGTGCAGGCGGCGGCGGATCAGCGGCAGCAAGAGCTGCTCGCCCGACATCGCCATGAAGCCGCTGAGGGCGTCGTCGAGTTCCTGGGTGAGCACCCGGATTTCGTAGGCGGTCACACGCTCGCCGGGGCGCTGCACGGCGGACTTCACGCCAAAGATCAGCTCCAGCGAGTTCGCCAGCCCTTCGGCCTCCTGACGCACGAAGTTCAGGTCGTAGGCTTTCTGGAGCTGGAGCGTGGTCACGTCGCTGGCCTCGCCACGCAGCACCGCGCCGGACTCGGCCTCGGTGAGCTGGCGCTCGCGGATCGTCGAGGTCGGCTTGAGGAACATGATGATCTTCGCCAGGGCGGCGGCACCCTTACGGATCGCCTTGCGCAGCGCCTCCAGCGACTCGAACGCGCCCACGTAGTCGTAGACCAAGCCCTCGCCGTAGTCGTCCACGAGGGACGGCGGGGCGCACAGGGGAATCCACGGGCAGGCGTCGATGGGGTAGGTGCCCACGGTCTCGGGGACTTCGACGCCCTCGACCTCCTGGACCACTTCCCACTCCTTGCCATCTTCCGAGCGACGCACCCAGGTGTAGAGGTTCACGTCGTCGTTCTTGGTCTTTTCGTCGCGTTCCTGGGCGAGCTTCTGCATCACCGCCGCGCGGATCGAGTCCGGCAGCATGGCCGGGGCGATCTTGTCGAGCGTGATGATCTCCAGCACGTTGCCCAGGCCATCGCGGTCGGTCACGTAGGAGGTCAGCGGGTACAGCTTGGGCTTGCCCTCGTCGGGGTCGTAGAGCAGGAAGTTGCCGAGGACGATGGCGTGCTTGGCCGCCTCGCTGAGGACCGGGCGAACGCCGCTGGTCTCCAGGTCGTTGACGATGACCCGCTCCACGTCCACCAGCGCGGCCTCCAGTTCGGAGGTCTCCACGCCAGCCTGCTCGGCGATGTTCTCGGCGACGGCCTGGTCAGGCGCGAGCTTGAATACCGAGGCGTTCGGCGGGAGCCAGGCCAGCACGATCTTCGAGGCCAGGGCGTTGACGCACTTCGGGCCGGTGTCGATGTAGGCGGAACCGGGGGTGCGCGATTTCGCGCCCTCGTCCACCCACAGGCGGGGCAGGGTGACCTTGGCGCAGCGCTTGGCGCGCGTCTCGGCTTCTTTGCGGTTGGACTTGAGATCGCCGTAGCGCTTCGCGGCCGTCTGCTTCTCGGCCGAGGTCTGCTTGGCGTCAGCCATTCGGGATGGTCAGTCCTTGGTACTGCGTTGCGTTGTTCAGGTCCAGGCGGACCTTGGACTTACGCCGCTGATCGGCCGCGTGGCCGGTCGGCTGGGTGTCCTGGCGGGTCAGCAGGATCGGGTCTTTCTCCTGCTGGTCCGGCATGTTGGGCTTGCTGCACATGGTTAGCGGGCGCGGTGATCCATCTGCTCGACCTTCCGCAGCGCCTTGAGCCGCAGGATCAGGCGACGCTCGCCCTGCCGGAGCAGGAACTCCTCCTTCGGCTGGGCGGGGTCGTAGATCACTTCGGGGTGCAGTTCGTCCAGGAGGTCGATCAGGTCGTAGGAGTGCAGAGGGATTTGCATAGAACTCCTGGGTTATGAATAGGTGGGGAAACTGTCGTTTCCCCCGATGATGACCACTAAACCCTTAGAGTCGGGCCAGCGATTCCGCGACCATCCGCAGGCGGTGGATCGGGCCGTTGTTGTCGAGCACGGTGTCGATCAGGTCGCCGTGGACGCCTGCCTCGGAGGCATGCGCCGAGACCGGGGCCGCGCTGTCGCGGAGCACCTGGACCACCTGGCCGCCCCACTCACGGATGAACTGCGCTTCGTTGTCGAAGCGAACGTCCGACACCACGACGCCAGCAGCGCCGTCGCGGCGGGCCTGACGGATCTTCTGCGCGACCACCTTGACCCACAGGTCGCGGTCGATCATTTCGCGGCCCCACTCGGTGCCCACGGTCTGCATCAGGCGGCGCGGGGTCTGCCCGTTGAGCCAGTCGAGCGGCTCCTCCTTGAGCGGGCCGTCCTCCATCGCGGACACCGGCAGGCCGGTGATGTCCGCCACGAAGGCGCGGATCGGGGCCGCGAAGGACAGCTTCACGAAGCCGTGGTCGCTGACCAGGAACTCGGCCAGGGTGTCTTTGCCGCTACGGGCGCGGCCGGTAATTCCGATGATCTTCATGGGGACTCCAGAAAAGGAAAGGCCCGCACGAAGCGGGCCAGTTACCAACAGGGATGTTAATGCCGCATACTCAGCGGTCAGAAAAGGAGCCGCTTATGGACGGGATCGAGTACGCCGAATACGAACAAGTAACGCACACGCAACAGAACTACGCAGACAGGATTTACGGCTTCGTAGCCGCTGAGGCGAGTTACGAGCATTCCCCTCCCGCTAAGGCTCAGCAAGACCACGACAATCTCGTCAATAGGGTGCAGTCGCTGGTAAATCTCAAGGTGGTCGGCGGCGAGACCGCTGACGGCAAACCGACAGTCACAGTGTTTTTGCATGACAAGGTTGTGCGTCCGGTTGCAGCGGATCACGTCCGGGACGAATTAATTGCTGATTGGGAGAACGCTAGGGCCAAGCGGGGCTAATCGTCACGCGAGCGAGCGTGCGACCAGCCAAGCAACGCCGACAGCGCCGACAGCAGCGGGCCACAGCTTGATACTGGCGGCGTCGCGGTACATGGCACGTTCGAGGGTGTTGAGGCTGCGCCACCACAGCCAGGCAGCGCCGTAGGCGACGAAGGCGAACAGCACGGCCAGCACGGCGACGATGGTGATGAACAGGATCAGGGTTTCCACAGCTTCACTTCCTTGGTCTTGGGGTTGTAGTCGCCGTAGCGCAGGATTCGCGCGAGGCGTGCTTGGCGGATCGCATCGTGCTTCGACAGCGGCTCGGTGCCGCCGCGGGGGATGCGGGTGGTGTAGGTGGTGACGACGGTGTTCCACAGCGCGCCGAGGTGCTCCTCGACGGACGCATCGCGGTACGCCTCGTGGATTGGCATGAGCAGCTCGTCCGCGCCCTTGTGGCCGATGCCGGGGAAGCCGGGGTAGTTGTCCACCTGGTCGCCCGTGAGCACCTGCTTCATCCAGAACAGGTCAGCGTCGTGAGCCGAGATCGGCCGGACGCCCACGTCGGGACGGTTGGGGTTGTAGAGACGGATGCCGGGGATCGTCTGCATGTCCTTGTCGATGGACACGACGATGCGGCTACCTGGCGCGCGCTTCGGATTCGGGTGCGAGGCCAGCAGGCCCAGCACGTCGTCACCTTCCAGGTTCTCGATCTCCACGATCTTGTCGCCGAACTCGTCGTATACGAACTCGTCGAGCACGTACCACAGGGCAGGCTTGTCCTTGCTGGCGCGGTTGAGCTTGTAGGTCGGGTCGATGTCCTTGCGGAAGTTGTGCTTCTTGCAGGACAGGGCCAGCAGGTAATCACGCGCGCCGAACTTCTCGACGATCTCGTCGATGTAGTCCTCCAGCTTCGCCTTCGCGCGCTCGG
>JAAIGE0100485336.1_pt1 | contig 12083 bp, 11 predicted proteins | sample 6487951 | NCBI WGS metagenome assembly JAAIGE01 (sample SAMN13974128, study PRJNA590717) | phyllosphere metagenome | biome: tomato field; feature: multiple bacterial spot infested tomato fields; material: tomato leaves; isolation source: leaves from tomato fields | host: Solanum lycopersicum ... | reverse complement strand
GGCGACGGGTCTGCGCCTGCTTCTCGTCGATGAGGCCGGCCGAAAGGTCGGCGTCGATCGCCATCTGCTTGCCGGGAATGGCGTCGAGGGTGAAGCGGGCGCCGACTTCCGCGATACGCGTGGCGCCCTTGGTGATGACGATGAAGTTCACCGTGATCAGGATGAGGAAGACGATCAGACCGATGACGAAGTCGCCGGACATGACAAGGCTGGCAAAGCCCGCAATGACGCTGCCGGCCGCGTCGTGCCCCTGGTGTCCGTGCGAGAGGATGACGCGCGTCGTCGCGATGTTCAGCGCGAGGCGGATCATGGTCGAGATCAGCAGGATGACAGGAAAGGACGAGAAATCGAGCGGCCGCTGGATCCAGAGCGACACCATCAGGATGAGGATGGAGAAGGCGATGGAGAAGGCCAGCCCCATGTCGATCAGAAAGGGCGGGATCGGCAGGAAGAGGATCGACAGGATCGCGACGATGCCGAGCGCGAAGCCGACATCGCGCCCGTTCGGGGCGATCTTGGGGATTACAATTGCAGGAGGTTGTGCCATCGGAATGTCCGTCTCGTCATGAGAGGCGGGCGACATTCATACCTGTCGCCCCATATGCCGACAGTTCTAGGGGTCCAAGCTTGCGCGGGGATGGCTGGCGCGGCGAAACGGGCGGCGCCCCACGGGACCTGCGCGATCGGGAAGAGGGATCAGAAGCCGGTCTGGATGCGGGAAAAGACGATGTCGGTGAAGATCGACACCTGCGAGCCGATGAACGGCGCCGCGATGGCGACGGTCACGAGGACCGCCAGGATCTTCGGAACGAAGGTCAGCGTCATTTCCTGAACCTGCGTCAGCGCCTGGATCAGGGCGACGACGAGGCCGACGATCATCGCGGCGAGAACGGGCGGGCCGGAGGCCACGACCACCGTCCACATTGCCGTCTGAACCATGTCGAGTGCGTCGGCCTCATTCATTGCAGTATCACTTCACCACGGAGGATCGGACCCATTCCTGGGCCGAGACCGCTACTTTACCGAAACCCCAGGACCGATGGGAAGCTTGGTGCCGTTTTCGAGAAGCGCAACGATTCCGTCGGAGTATAGCGTGACCTCCTTGACCACGCCAGTCGTCTTGCCGTCCGCGCTCGTCACCGTCTTGCCGATCACGGCATTGGCTTCCGAGAGCGAGGTGCGCTGCAGCAGGCTTTCCAGATTGGTGTTCGTCTGGATGGTCTGCTCGACCTGGGAGAAGGTCGCGAGCTGGGCGATCTGCTGGGTCGAGTCCATCGGCTGCGTCGGATCCTGATTCTTCATCTGGGCGACGAGCAGCTTGAGGAAGCTGTCATAGTTGAGATTGGCCTTGGTGGACGCGGTTGCAGCGTCCTTGGCCGTGGTGTTCGTCGTGGTGTTGGCGGCCGCCGCGGCGCCAACCGGCATAGCTACCGCCATGGTGCGATCTCCTTACGGATGTGTTCGATCATGGCCGGGGCCATTTCCTGGGCGTTGAGGATCTTGTCCTCGATCGGGTAGAGGCCGCGGATCGCCTTCAGGGCGTCGAAGGCACGACCCTGCATGACAAGGCCGTCGACGCGCTTCAGTTCCGACAGAATCTCGTCGTTCTTGAAGCAATTCAGCAGCATGACGATCGACTTGCGGAACATGATGGTCGACTGCTCGGCCCCTTCCGGATTGATCAGGATCATCTGGGCGATGAAATAGAGCTGACGCAGCGGAGTGGTCGCGTCCTCCGGCTGGAGAACGTGGTTTTCGAGCAGGAAGGTGACATCGTTCAGGAATTCGACCGCCACCTTGCGATCGACCCGCAGAACGGCGCCATTCACAAAGATCCGTTCGCCCGACTTCAGCGAGATGCGCAGTGTGCTTTTCATTTCAGTCCATCCCTGATGATGGTTGTGATGTCGATGATGCCCTGGAAGTTCGAGGATTCGCGTTTGCGGATCTTCTCGGTTTCGCTCAGAATCCAGATGGCGATGGAGATCAGATTGGCGCGCAGCTCTTCGTTCAGCTGATTGTCCGGGGCGCGCAGATCCTCGATGAAACGGATCCAGAGACGCCGCGTGTAGTAGACCGCTTCGATGGCCTCGCGGGAATAGCCCTTCTGCCGGCTGGCAGATGCGAGAAGCGCGATCGAACGGTCGAGGACTTGCCGCTCACGATCCTTGGAGTCGGCAACGCCGTCCTCCATGATCTCGGCATACGAAAACTGATACATTCAGACATCCCTCATGTTTGTCTAAGGCCTCTTCGCATCAGAGGAAATTGATCAAGCTCAGCTGCTGCATCCGCGATGTGAGCGTGTAGGACGTCTCGATCTGCGTCATCAGCGACTTCATGCGCGTGCTCGCCTCGTAGGGATCGACGCCCTCGAGATCGCCGACATGGGTGGTGAGCAGCTTCGCCTGGGAGTCCAGAAGCGTGTTGGCCTTGTTGACGCGTCCTTCGGACGTGCCGAGATCGCTTCCCATGCTGATCATGCCGGAAATCGCCTGCTGGGTGTAATTCTGGGCCGTTTCGTTGACGACCGACCGTGCCTGGCTGGAAAGATCCTCGGTCAGCAACTGGCTGGCGATCACGGAGGCGAGCACCATCTTGCGGACACCCGCCTCGTTGGCGTTCGTCGTCGTCGAGACGACCTCGGATCCGGAAATCCGGCTCTGGACATTCTTGTCCGACGCCTTCGACCAGTCCGTCATCCACTGCGCGGGAACCGCATTCTCACCGGCGCTCGTATCGCCCACATAGAGCGGCACGATCTTGCGGTCGATGAAGTCCTTCATCTGCTCGGCCGACAGGTCCCGATAGGTCGCGATGGTCGCGTTGGCAGGATTGCTGTTGTTCTCCTGCTTGAAGCTCGCGAACGCATCGGCGAAGGTCTGCTTGGCGGCCGCGTTCTCGGCGTAGGGCGTCAGCGGCCTGGCGTCGGAATTGAGACCGGAAAGAAGGTATTCTCCGTTGGACTGGGAGTTCGCCGCCACGAAGAAGGCGTTGAAGGTCGAATCGAGTGCCGTCTTCGTGTTGGCAAGCCGCGAGGCGTCGTCGACGCCCATGGACCCGACCAGCGTCGTGTTCATTTCCTCGCCCGCCTTGCGCATCGATTCGATGGCGAGCTGCGACGTCGAGAGACGCTGGGTCACGAGCGCGTTCGTGTCCTTGATGTTGGTCAGGCGCTGCAGCTCGTCCTTGAGGCTGACGAGCCGCGCGGCACTGGAACCGAGCGCCGCACCCGGATCGGCATGAACGCCGGTCGTGACTTCCTGCTGGAGCTTCACGACTTCGGACTGGCCGCGCTGGACGCTGAGCCGCATGGCGTTCTGAACCGCCAGATTGGAAATGAATGACGTCTTCATCTTATCTCACCATGTCCAGCAAGGATTTGAGCATTTCGTCCACGGTGGTCATCAGCTTTGCCGATGCCTTGTAGGACTGCTCGAGATCGAGCATCAGCGACAATTCTTCATCGAGGCTGACGCCGGTTTCGTTGCTCAGCGTCTGCTGCATCTGGGCCAGCATGGCACCCTTGGTCTCGTCGGCCGAGGTTGCCGCCTTGCGCAGCTGCTCGATCCAGCCGATCGAGCTGGACGCGTAGCCGATGACGTTCGCGCTTTCGCCGATATCCGCCTTGGCGTCGAATGTCTGCTGCGTGCCCATCTCCTCGATGAGGCCGTCGAGGCGACCGGTGTAGGCCGCGACACCATCCGTGTTGTAGGTGTAGTTCGTCGAGGTGGACGTGTTGTTGAAACCGCCATCCCGCAGCAGCATGGGATTTTCATCGACGGCGGCATTGATCCGGATGCGTCCGGCAAGGCCCGAGGAGATCTTGCCCGACGCCGGCATGTCCGTGTTGTTCGCTTCGACGAACAGACCCGGCAATCCCGGCTCGCGGCTGTCCTTGGGAAGGGTCTGGTCCGTCTCGCGGAAGGCGACGATCAGACCGCGGGCGATTTCGTCCAGCTGGTTCTGCATCATCGGTGCGATATCGTCGCGCAGCTGGAAGAGCGCCGCCAGCGATCCCTGCGACGAGGTGTTGCCACCGGAACCGGGCTTCAGCTCCTCATTGTCGATCTCCACATGAAACGGCGGAGACGAGGACCCGTCCTTGCCGGCCAGCTCGACCTTGCGCGCCGACGTTTCGAAGAGCACGCTGCCATCGCTCGTATAGATGACGGTATCCATGCTCTGGCGGATGGTGGTCGAAATTCCGACGATGCCGGCGATCGACTTCAGGAGCGAGTCCCGCTTGTCGAGCGCATCGCTCGCATCCTTGCCATTGGCCAGCATGCCGATGACGGTGTAGTTCACCTTCTCGAAGGCCGAGAGATACTCGTTGAGCTGGACGACCTGCTCGCCGATTTCCTTGTCCGTCGTCGCCTTGACCTCGTCGAGGACGGTGGAGGCGGAGTTCAAGGCATTCGCCACGTCTCGCGCTTCCGCCACGGCGGAGCGGGCGATCGTGATGCTGCTCGGCGACGCGGCAAACGTCTGCAGGCTGCTGCGGAACGAGGCCATATAGGTCGACGGCGCCGTCGGATAATCCGCGCCGCCGAAGGCCGACTGGATCTGCTGAAGACCGAACAGGAGTCTCGACTGCCCGGCATTGTCCGAGATGCTGGCAACGGTCTGCTTGAACAGCGCGTCGTTCTGGGCGCGCTGCACCTTGAGATAGGGCTGTCCGTCGTTGTCTACGCCCATCATGGCGAGACGACGCGAGTAGTCGGCATTGCCGACATTCGCGATGTTCTGCGATACGACGGCCGTCTGCTTGCCGGTATTGCTGAAGATCGTCTGAGCCGTGGTAATGGCAGAAGCGAGAGACATGACGGAGCCCGTCCTTTTCTAGATCAGCGCTTGAGGTTGACCAGGACGTCCAGAAGGTCGGCGCCTGTCTGGAAGACCTTGGAGTTGGCCGTGTAGCTGCGCTGGGATTCGATCATCGCCGTCAGTTCGTCAGCGATATCGACGTTGGAGCCTTCCAGTGCGTTGTCCTGGACCCCGCCGAACTGGCCGGTGCCGGCATAACCGACGGAGACTTCGCCGGAGGAAGACCCTGCCAGATAGACGTTGCCGGCCTGCGGCTCGAGGTTGTTGACGCTCTGGACCGTTGCGAGCGCCAGGCGGTAACGGGGATCCAGATCGTTGTTTGCGTATCGGACGTAGACAACGCCTTCCTTGTCGATCTCGAAGCCGGCGACGGCGCTCGGTGCGTTGCCGTCCTTGTCTCCGGGAACCGGCGTGAAGGCGGAACCCAGCTGGGTCGTCTTGGACAGGTCGATCGTGATCTCGTTCAGCTTGGCGCCGGCATAGGTCTTCTCGGCCGTCGTCACCGTAACCGGAGACGTCGTCAGGCTGCCGTCCTCGCCGAACGCCATCGTGGTCGTGCCGAGCTCTTCGCCGCTGGCACGATCCTTCACGGAGACGCTCCAGGCGTTGGTTGCGGTCTTGGCGTAGGAGATATCGAGAACGCGCGCATTGCCCTGCGTGTCGTAGACGCTCATCGAGGTCGTGGATGCCGCATCACCGGCAATCGTCCGCGAGTCGAGGTTCGCACCGAAAGCCGCGACCTTCGTGCCGGTTGCCGTGAGGCCTCCCGACGACAGATTGATGTTCGTCAGGCCATCGAAGCTGTTGGCGACCGCTGTCGGGGCCTTGCCGTCGACATAGGCATAGCCCTGAAGGGCGTAGCCGCCCGAATTGATAAGATTGCCGGATTCGTTCTTGGTGAAGGCGCCGGCGCGGGTCATGTAGGACGCGCCTGTCGCATCGGATACCACGAAGAAGCCTTCGCCGTTGATCCGAAGGTCGGAACCGGAGGTCGTCGTGACCGTCGCGCCTTCATCGTCGATGCTGCGGCGAACATTGGTATCGACGCCGCCCGAATTGTAGCTTCCGCCCGTCGCGGGCAGGATCAACGAAGAGAATTCCGTCGATGAGCGCTTGTAGCCGGTGGTGCTGGCATTCGCGATGTTCTCCGCGACGGTGCTCAGGCGGTTGGCCTGTGCGTTCATGCCGGATCCGCCGGTCCGCATCATTCCGTAGAGACTCATGTCCAATCCTCGTTTCGTTCGTCCTGGTGACACTAGGAAGCAAGCCTTGCGTGAACCTGTTCAGCCTGCCCGTCCCGAGGGAGGAGACAAAAGAACGATCGCGATTTCTTGAAGAAATACAGCCGCATGAAACGGAAGAGAGCCATGGCGTCTCCCGATTGCGAACCCTCGTCGTTCGCTTTCGAAAGACCCCATGGCTCCCATAGAAACCGGGGTGGAAGAAGGAGGCTCAGCTCCAGTCGATGCAGTAGCCCAGGAAGCGCTTGCTATCGATCGGGTCGAAGCCCAGCTTCTTGCGCAGCTTCTTGCGCAGCTTGCTGATGTGGCTTTCGACGACGTTCTCTTCGACGTCTTCGTCGAAGATGCCGTAGATCGCGTTGAAGATCTGCGACTTGGAGACGCGACGGCCGCGGTTGGCGACCAGATATTCCAGGATGCGGCGCTCGCGCCGCGGCAGGGCGAAGGTCTCGCCTTCGATCTCGGGATCACGGCCGTCCGAGAAGACGCGGATCGCACCGATGTCGGTATAGTTGGACAGGGACTTGAGGCGGCGGCGGATGGCCGCTGCACGGGCGAGGATCTCGCGGGGATGAACCGGCTTGCGCACGACGTCATCGACTCCGCAGTCGAAGAAGGCGAGCGTCGCTTCCAGCGACGGCGTGTCGCTGATGGCGATGACCGGTGCCGCGGAACGATCCCGGATGGCGCGGGGAAGGGTCATGGCCCGTTCGCCCTGACCGATCAGGAACACCTCGACAGCGTCGATATCGCTGTCTGCGGCGGTCGAGACCCAGTCGCCGAATTCCTTGGGATCAAACCCGGTGGAGGGTACGCCTTCCCTTCCGAAGAGAGAGGTGTATCCATCTTTTACAAGTTCACGTTCATCAACCACTACGATCATTCGTCCGCTCCGAATCAGTATGGTGTTTTCCAATACGTCATTGGTACGAATCGTGGCGCCTCGTCACAATTAGAGGCTTTTGGTGGGTAGAAATGGTACTAGCTCAGGGTCCCCAGACCGATTTGATCAAGATGTAGTGGCTCATTTCGGCACACCGACTATTAATTCTGTGGAAAGGTTAACACGTGTTAATGATCGCCATTGCACGCGCCTCATTTCCGCGACGATGGGCATGCGCGTGCATTGCAACAAATCATCGATTTAAAATCGTAAAGGTTGTGACGAACGAACGATTAACGGCAGAAGGACGCGGCGTTTGGCGTCCACTTACCGTAACCTGTCGCTACCAGATTTGCGATCACGCGGCAGACATATTGCTTCTGGGCGGGATCGTTGTTCGGACCAGCGTGATACCGCGCGACCGCCATGGTCCAGGTCTCGTGGCGGGCATGGAGATTTGCGAGAAAACGTGCGGCGTATTCGACGTTCGCGCGCGGATCGAGCATCGCTTCCGGCGATGCAAAATTCTCTCCGTGGTAGCGATAGTTGATCTGCATGCAACCAAGGTCAATGAGCTTGGCGCCCCCTGCCCGGGCCGCCTCGAAAAGCTGCAGCACCTCCGCCGCGCTCGAGGCGAACACGGCCTTGCCGTCGATGTTCATGGCATAGGGCTGCAGCGACCCCTTGCGGCCCGTCTCCGTCAGGCCGACCGAATAGAGAATGCCTTCGGGGATACCGTATTTGGCGGCCGCAGCGACGATCTGGCGCTCGCACAGACCAGCATCCGAACCGGACGCAGCCTGTGCGATCAAAGGAGCACTAGAGATAAAGCTCGTCAGACACAGCAGGCTGAGGTGCCGCAGGCGTTTCACGAAGCGTGTCTTGTCTGGTCCGCCCGTCATCTGCACTCCGCTGTCCCGCACCGCCGTTCCGGCCTTCTCCGCCATTGCCCGCCGCAAGGCCGCCCTGGCTGTCCCGTCCGTTCTGCGACGGCTGCTGCTGGTTGCTCTGGGGTTGCCCCGAGCCGTCATTTCCACCGGCGCTGTCCGACGGCGTGAAGATCACGTTGACCTGATCGACCTGGAAACCCTGCGCGCGAAGCGCCTTGATCATCGCATCCTGGTCGTTGGTCAGCTGCCGGTAGGCATCGCCCGTCTGGACGCGAAGATCGATCTGCAGCTCGTCGTCGCGCAGGCGCAGCGTGGCCGTGACGAGACCGAGGTCGATCGGATGCATCTGGATCTTGAGCGTGTTGACCACCTTGCCTGTGGCGCCCTGCGGACCCGCGATGCCGGTATTCGCCTGGAGCGCCTGCGTCGGATCGCCATTGCCGGTGATGGCCGCGGCAACCGCCTGGGCGTTGGCCGTCATCGGCAGCTGGTTGCCGAGCGTCGGTGCGATGCCGAGGTAGCGCCGTGCATCCAGCACGGTAACGGTCTCGGCCTTCGCGCTGGCCGGATCGTTCGGCGTCTTGGACGCGGGCCGTTCGGCATCCGCACGCAGCGAGATCGGGCTGACCTTGCCATCCGCCCGCGCAAAGCGGAAGACCGGGTCGGTGCTATCGGTCGATGTCGGCAAGGCCGAGCCATCGGCCGCTGCCATTTCGGCCACCGGCAGGCGCGCCCTGTCGCCCGCGACCGTCAGAGCCGGGGTCTCCATCTCGGCCACGATGCTTCCATCTCTCGCAGACACAGCCACCGCCGGCTGCGGCGTGACCGGCCCGAGAATGGCCATGAGGCTGCGAATATCCACCGCCGCGGCCGCGGCTGGCGCCGCTTCCGCCGCGGACGCTTCCGCAGGTTCCAGCGTCATCTCGGTCGTTTCCTGCTTTACCTGGCGCAGGAGAGGTCGTGCCGCAACCTGCGGAGAGGGTGTGTCAGCGTCAGGTTCGACCACGTCCGATGCCGTTGCGGCGGCGGACTTTCCAAGAGCAACCGCTTGAAGCTGCAAGGGCATCTTCGGCAAAGAAGGAGACGCCGTGTCGGCCGTGGCCGGATGCGCGTCCTCGGCCGTGCCAAGTGCATCCGCCGATTTCGGACCGGAGGGCGTCCTTGCCACGCGCACAGCGGCGGACGCGTGCACATCCGGCTCCGGCGGCAGTTCGGATGCGATCGCTGGCATCATGGCCTCAGACGTCGGCGCGACCGGACCCGCCGCCATCCGTGACGGCGTCGCGAGGCGAGGCGTGGCGGCCACATCGCGGCTCTTGGCCGCTGGGATCTCTTTCGTATCATCCGCTGTCGCAGGGTCGGCCTTGATGGCTTTCAATGCGAGGGTGGCGGAAAGCGTTGCCGTCGCAGCTGCCTGTGTCGTCTTGGGAAGCGCCGGCCGGCTCTCGCTTGCGGCATCGTCCGACGCTGACGGAGGCACGACAGCTTCGCCATCCGTATCCTCTGGCTGCGCTGCGGTGACGAGGGACAGGAGCGCCAGCGCGTCGGATTTTCCGGCAGGAAACTCGGGAGATACAGGCGAATCCGTTTTCGTCGACGGGCTTGCGCCACGGGTGACGGAAGCCTGCGACGTTAGGTCCGGCTCTCCCTCACGCGACACGGAGCCCGCCGCTTCGCGCAAGCGCTCCGGTGCCGCCCCCACCTTGTCGATCTGCCGGGTGCGGACAGACGGACCGGTTGTCGTGATATCCGCAGGCTCGTCCGCCTGGGCGTTGGCGCCGCCGGCCGGCGTCTTCGCGGTGGTGTCCCGAGCCTGCCCGAGATCGGCGAAGGTCTTGCGAAAGGCTGCGCCGCCTTCGGCGTCGCCGTGCCGATTCTTGACGGCAGAAACACTTGCGCGGGCCGCCTTGGCTGCCGGCAGCGCGTCATCGAGGGATCTCATATCTACATATCCTCCCGCAGCAGGGCATCGATCTCGCCCAGCTTGCTCTTCCCACTCGTGAGAAACGTCGCCAGCGCCGGATCCATATCCGCCGAGGCCGATGTCTCGGGCTTGGCGGGCGCAGCTTCGGACGTCGTCGGCGTCGCAGGGGCTGCAAAAGGGCTGTCGCTGCTGCCGGCGCCCGACATGGCGTCGGGAGACGGCGTTTGTGAAGCCAGTATGTCGGTGCTGGCTTGTGCTGAACTGTCGGCATGGGCCGGCACATCCGCAACCGGAGCCCGCAGCACCTCCCGTGCCACGGCCTGGGCTGCGGCCCTCAAGCTGCGGTCGCGCGCAGACAGTTCGGCGTCCGGAATGGCTTCGATATCCTTGACGGCTTCGAGGATGCCGGTCGACGGCACGTCCACGAGACCGGAATAGAATGTCGCCAGCGCGTTCGGCTCGGCATCCGCCGTAGCGGACAGGGCCGCCGCTCGTTCGGAGGCAAGCTTCGTCAGCGGCTTCAGCCCCGCAATGGCGGCATTCCGCGCAATCCGCAGAAAGACCTCGCGCTGGCGCGGCTTGTCCATGAAGGACAGGATCTCCTCGATCTTCTGGCGCTTTGCATCGCCATAGTTGGCGACCGCAAGCTCCACGAAGATATCCGCGAACTGGCCCGCATAGGGCGACGTCATGAAGCGGCGGGTATAGGCGAGCGCGTAAGCCAGCGCCCGGTCGACATTGCCGGCTCGCGTGGTCAGCATGAGGGAGCGGCGCAGGGCTGCCTCCTCGATATTGGTGCCGGGCGCGACAAGCCTTGCCCAGTCATAGGCCTTCACGGCCTTGCCGGGATCCTGCTGCGCGACCGCATTGCCATAAACCAGATAGAGATAGGGGCCGATCGACGCATTCTTGTACTCGTCGATCGTCTTCGACATGGTCTCCACGATCAGGCCACCCTTGCCGTTCAGGTAGTGGCCAAGGGCATCGGTGACGCGATTGTCGAAATTGCCGTCGATGTCGCGGCTTGCAAGATAAGCGAGCGTCTTGGGGTTTCCGCCGCTCATGGCGTAGATCAGCGCCGCATCCACATTGCGCGGATCGGCAAAGACGCTGCGATCGGCCGTCATCAGGCGCTCCTCGATGGCGCCGAGCATGAACTGCTGCATATCGGCCGAGGAGAGATCGCCATGCACGATGCTGTCCTGAACGTGCTGCAGCGAGCGGATCATCTTGTAAGGCGGCAGGTTGTCGTCTTCGCTGCCTGCGGCCTGAACGGCCGACAGCGAGGCGAGCGATACGCAGGCGCCGAAGAGAACGGAGCGGAAAGCCTTCTTCATGGCCTAGCCCTGGTTCGTCTGGACGAGGATCTCGATGCGCCGGTTGGCAGCCGCGTTCGGATCCGTCGGAACCTGCAGGCGCCGGTCGGCAAAACCGCTGATCTGGCTGACGCGGCTCTCGGCAAGCCCACCGTGGACGAGCATGTAATAGGCGCTCTGCGCACGGTCGGCCGACAAACGCCAGTTGTCATAGCCGCCCGACTTGAACGGCCGTCCGTCGGTATGGCCGCGAATGGCGATCGCGCCGCTGCGGGTTGAGAGCAGCTTGCCGATCTTTTCCATGGCGAGAACCGTGGCGCGTTCCGGAACGGCCGAACCAAGGCCGAACATCGGGGTATCGCTCTGCTCGCTGATCGAGACCAGCAGCCCGCCTTCGGTCGGGGTGACGATGAGGCCTTCGGCAAGCTTGCCGGCGGCGCCGCCGATCTCCTTCTCGATGGCCTGCTTCAGCTCCGTTGCAGCCTTGGTCTCGGCGACAGACGGCGCGGCCTTCGGCATTGCAGGATCGTTCGCAGCCGCCATGGCATCGGCCTTGCCGTCGCCGATGTTCTCCGCAGCACCATTGCCCGCCTTGTCGGCTGTAGCCGAACCGGCGTCGGCGATCTTTTTCAGTTCGACCTGCTTCGTCCAGAAATCCGGATCGAAGGGATCGCGATAGGCTTCGCCGCCTTCGGCACCGGTTGCAGGGCCCGAGGTCGAGGCCCCACCCTCCCCTTTCGAACTGATATTGGCCTCGCGGCCCGTTTCGTTGGCGATTTCGGAAAGCACCGAATAGGGGTTCTCGAAGAAATCGGCATCGGAATATTTGGTTTCCTCGCCCGACGTCGCGGCTTCATCCTCACCGGTCTTGGCGGATCCACCACTTTTCGGCTGGTCGCCATCGACCTTGGAGCGCGACTGCGTCTCCTCGCCCTTGGCGTCCTTTGCCGGCGCCTTGACGCCCTTCTCCGCCGGTTCCTGCTGCGTCAGCTGGACCGGGTT
>JAAIGE0100462897.1_pt1 | contig 12083 bp, 22 predicted proteins | sample 6487951 | NCBI WGS metagenome assembly JAAIGE01 (sample SAMN13974128, study PRJNA590717) | phyllosphere metagenome | biome: tomato field; feature: multiple bacterial spot infested tomato fields; material: tomato leaves; isolation source: leaves from tomato fields | host: Solanum lycopersicum ... | reverse complement strand
TCACGATCGGGTGGGGTCCACGACCGCGCCCCTCGATCCTTCGGGATCGCGGACACCCCGCCCGGATCCGCCGGGCGGGGTGCATGTCGTGCCGTGCGGGATGGCGACGGAGGTGCCTCAGGCGTTCGGGAAGCGGTCCCGGTTCGTCTGGAGCCAGGCGGTGTAGCGACCGGCCGGACCGACGCCGAGGAGGCCTGCACGCATGACGTCCAGGATCTGCCGGTTCACGGCAGCATCCTTCTCGACCTCCGAGAGCGAGCTCCAGGCGCGGATGCTCGCGCCGCCGAAGTCCTCGCTGTCCTCCAGATAGGCGCGGATGTGCTCGGGGAAGCCGTGGGTCTCGGCGAAGCGCATGACATGATCACGGTAGGCCTCGGCATCGTGCTCGACCCAGGCGATCGAGGATGCGATCTCCTCGTCGGTCATGTTGCGGTACACTTTCCATGCAGGCATCGACAGCCCCTTCACGGCCAGGTCCCTGGCGTGGTCGCGATGCTCCGTGGGGACCGGAAGGACGAGCGTCATCGGCTGGGTCGCATGGCGCGCGATCTGGCGCAGGATGCCCAGCGTGATATCGTCGGCGTAGAGCGGCTCGTCGATGACGACGAGGCAGGGCCCCTTCTGGATCAGGTCCATCCCGACCATGCGGACGGGTTCGTAGACGACCTCGCCGTTCTTCAGCTTCGGCAGATCCTGGAAGTCGCGGAAATCGAGTTGGGGTGCGCGGAACTCGACGTATTCGAGTCCATGGCGTTCCGCCAGTTCGCGGAGCTGCATCGTCGTCCCTTCCCCGGCAGCGACCGCGGTCACGACCGGCGTGATGAGGAACTCCTGGTCGGGGTCGCCGGCCATGGCGAGGGTGTCGGCGATGGCGGCGTTGATGATGGTGTTCATGTCGTTCCTGTCCTGATGACGTGTCGGTCGGGTTGCGCTGGAGGGATGGTGGGGGCGGAAGGTCCGGGATCAGTCCCGGCGCAGGCGTGATGCGCGGATCGCGCTCAACGCTTGGAGCGATTCGATGAGCGCGTCGATGGCGGCGCCCTCGATCACGACCTCGCCGCGCGGATCGTGGATGGAGACGTAGTCGACGTCGTCGTTCGCCGCCGTCCGGATCTCACGGTGGGCGACCGTGATGGTCGAGCCGTTCTGGTCGTTGGGGAAGACGAGCGCGATGGTCGGCAGCAGGCCGGTGGTGACGCCGCCCCGGACGGCGCGTGCGGGGTCGAAGTCGAAGCGGACGGGCACGTCCGACTTCGATGCGGCCTCCTCGAGGCGGGGGATGTCGCTCTTCGACGTGTAGCCGAGCAGACGGTCGTCGCAGACGATCGGCTGCGCGCCGAACTGCACTTTGGCATCGATGACCGTCGCGATGATCGCGACGGCGGCCTTCTGGGTCGGGGTGAGCGGTTCGTTCATGGTTCTGTCCTCGTGATGCGGATCGGGGTGATGGGGTCGTGTCGTGGCGGGAACCTGATCTCTGATCAGGCCGGTGGCGCGTCCGCGACGATCTCGCGCGCTTTGGCGATGGCCTCGCGCAGATCGAGGCCATGCTCCTCGCGCAGCTGCTTGACGATGCCGGGCATGCGCGGATCGGAAGCGCGGTTCGCCTCCTGGTACTCGACGTAATCGGCGCCCTGCTGCGTGGCCCAGTCGCGGGCGATGCGTTCGGCCGTCGGCAGATCCCGGTAGGACATGGCGTACGCCTCGCGGTCCATGTCGGCACCCTCGCCCCAGGACATGACGGGGAGGAAGCCGGAGGGGGTGTTGCTGACGTGGACGCGGGCCATGGCGTTTTCCTCATTGGGTCCGGATACGCATCCGCATCCGATCGATCGTTCCGGAGGGGTGGTGTCCGACACGACCCCTCCGGTTCATGCGATCCGCAGGATCCGGTCCTTCACGATCCCGCGCGACCATTGCGGCGGGGCCGGAACGCAGACGAGCGTGACGATCGAGGCCTCGCTGCGGGCGAGATCAAGCTCTTCGGCGAGGCGGTCGCCGGATTCCTGGTCCTCGTGATCGAGGAGCATCAGGATCTGGCCGCTGTCCTTGGGCGTCACGCCGATGAGTCGCGCGCCGAGGGTCAGGGGGCCGACGAGCTCGATGGTGCATTCGACGGTGCGCTCGTCCTCGCAGGTCGCGATGACGGATGTGGCGTCGTTCGATGACATGTTCGTCTTTCCTCTGTCGCTCGGGATTCGGATCCCCATCGAAGGGTCCATCGACGGAGGCGGGCCTCCGCGACGGGGCTTCAGCCCCGCAGCATCTCCATGCGCATCCGCGCGACCTTCTCGGAGATGCACAGACGTGCCGCGATCGCGGGGGCGTCGAGCCCATCGCCCATGAGGCGCAGCATCATGGGCTTCGCCGTGAGCAGGTCCACGGCGAACCTGTTCGCGCGGCTCTTGCACGCCGCGTCGATCGCCGGGTTCCACCACGGCGATCCCTCCTTCTGGTCGTACGACCGGTCGGCGTTCGCACCGCGCTTCGCGCGACGGTCGAACATGTCCCGGTGGTAGTACTGGTGGCCGAGCATGTGGACGATGGTGAAGCGGCGGCGCTCCTCGGTGTGCGACGCGTTGACGACGATGCGCGAACGACGCGAATCTAGGAGATCGTACTCCTCGATCCAGCCGCACAGGTCGTCGTCCATCCGCTTCTCGCGGATCGTGACGTCGAAGACGTCGCACAGGTCGACGAGGTCGGCCTTCTCGGTGCTGCGCGCCCGTTCGATCGCCTTGTGCTCGCGACGCATCTGCCGCTGCATGGAGTCGCCGATCTCACGGATGCGTGCGTCGAGGTCGTTCCCGTCCTCGTGCGTCTCGGTGCGTGCGCGGCGCCGTACCGCATCCTCGTCGGCGGTGCGTGCCATGTTCACGGCGACGGCGGCGGCCAGGGCGAAGGGGAACATGGGTCGGCCTTTCGTATCTCGGTCTGGGTATCGAGTAAGGGATGGCGTCGCATCCCTCGGTTCACCGGCCCTGGCCGGTGAACCATTCCCGAGCCTTGTCGAGGCTGATGAACCCGCCGGTCCTGTGACCGGTCAGATCGTCGGGTTGCTCACCGTACACGAGGAAGAAGCGGTTCTTCTCGCAGGCCTGACCGACCATCTCGATGATCCGGACCTTGGCGTACACTTCGCGCTCTTCGGCGATCCGCTCCTCGAGGAACGCTTCCTCCTCCGCCACGGTCTCCGGAACGTGTCCCTTCCACGTGCCACCCTTCGCGATGGTCGCTTCGTATGCCTCGCGTCGTTTGGCGCTGGCGGCTTGGATGGTCCGACCGAATTCGGTCTTCTTCTCGATGGCGCGTTCGATCGTCTCCGCCACCACCGCGGGGTCGATCTCGTGACGGACGGTCGTCACGTCGTCGAGGCGGAACGTCGCGACGACGGCGCCTTCGGGCGCATCGTCCCCGGTCGGTATCGAGCGGGGGATGCCGCCGTCGACGATGGCGTGGCGCGCCTCGCCCCGGCACTCGTATCCGATCGCCACGTGGTAGGAGGTCGGGACGACGAAGACGCGCAGGCGCGCCTTCAGGCTGGAGACGATCGTGTCGTCGAGATCGGCGAACGGCGCGAGGAGCATGTCCACGTCCGCCATGCGCGAACGGTCGGTCTCGCCGGTGACGATGCCGGCGACGGCCGACTCGGCGATGTACTGGGTCCGACGGTCCTGTTCCTGACCGTTGCGGCTCATGATGACGACGATGCGCATGGGTTTTCCTCACTCGCTGGGGATTCGGATCATTATCCCATGGTCCGATCGGGTGAGGGCCCCGAGGTCCTCCCGACGTCACCCGAGGGGTGCGGCGCCTGCATTGCGAACCCCGCCCGACGCATGTCGGACGGGGTTCCGTCGTGTCGGGGTGTTACCGGATGCAACCGTCATCCCGTCGCCTGGGCGAAGGCGCGTCCGGCGTACGACAGCATGTCGGAGTGTACGACGCTCTCGAAGTCGGTCCGGGCGATGCCGAGCAGCATCCTCGCGATGCCTCGCCTGCGGTGCGGGCGCTCGGTGAACACGTTCGCGATGCTGGCGTGGACGCCGTCGCGCGAGACGATCTGGAGCATCGAGACGGGTGTTCCGTCGATGGATGCGACGTAGCGGATCGATCCGTGCCGTGATCGCATCGTCGCTATGGTGCATCCGCCTTCGATCCGCACGGCGCTGTCCGTCTTCTCGGGGCCGATCGCCGCGACGCCGCCGGCGGGACCGAGGAACGGTCGGATCCCGATGCCGTCGTCCTCGGGTTCGTCGGGGGAGGCATCCGGGGCGTTCATGACGCGGTGGTCCCGAGCGTATCCGGGTCCACCTCGCGGACGGGAATGCCGAAGCCGACCGCGAAGTCGTGGGCCCGGCTCCCCTTCAGGATGTCGTGGACGCCGCGGCAGTGGACGCTCTGATCTCCGCCCTTGTGGCAGAAGAAGTGGTTCCGCTGCTCGCGGCAGTCCTTGATGATGCTCGCCGCCCGGGCACCCGGAACGATCCTGTTCCGGGTGGTCAGGCATTCGGCGCACCGCTTCGAGGCGAGCAGCAGTTCGCTCATCGTACCGACTCGGACGGAATGGGGTCGGTACCCGTGGCCGGGACGCTCTCCTGGAGCATCTCGATCGCGACGTCGTACAGGACGACCTGGAACAGTGCGATGCGGTCGGCCTTGTCGAGGAGGTTGAACCGCTTGGCGAGATGCGTCGCGGTGATGAACCGGCGATAGAACTCGCCGTCCGGCGTCGTGACGACGTTGAGGTCGCCGAGACGCCAGGAGCGGAACTCGCCCCGGTTGGTGCCGGTGTAGAACTCCGGCTGTCCGTCCTGGCTGAAGCCGGCGGCCTTCAGGACGTCGTAGGCGTTCTGCGACAGAAGATCGGCGGCCGATGCGTCGTCCTTGGTGGGATCCCGGATGAGCAGCAGCCAGTCGATGTCGGTGTCCTGCGGAGCGGGATCGCAGGTCACCCGGCTGCCGATCGGTTCCGCGGCGTAGACGAGATCGTCCAATCTGGCGATCAGGCCGACGAGGGCCGACGGCGCGTCGGGGTCGGTGATGCGCAGCGGCGCGCGGCGGAAGAGGTCGATCAAGGCGGTATCCTTCGATGCGGTCGGTGACGGGCGCATGCGCCCGTCGGTTCAGGCGGGGATGCGGAGCGCCAGCAGCAGGCTGGTGCCGTCGACGAGTTCGATGGCGAAGTCCAGGCCGTCGGCACGGTCGATTCCGCTGATCTCCGACCAGGGGATCTCGCGGTCGACCGTACCCGGAGCCGTCAGGATCAGGCCCTCGTCCGTCTGTTCGATGTCCGCTCCCTGCAGACGGATGCCGTCCACGGCGATGAACATCTCGTGGTCACGATCCGATGCGTTGATGCATTGGTCCTCGCTGAGGGATTCGTAGCGGTCCTGGACGTCGTTCATCGTCGTTTCCTCATTCGGCTTCGTTCGGGTGAGGGGTGTCGAACCCTCGTGGATCAGAGCGATGCGTCGAAAGTGAGTTCGATGCTGCTCGGTCCGCCCTCCTTGAGGGCTTCGTCGACCAGACGACCCAGATGGATCATCAGGCTGCGGCGGCGGGCGGCGAGATCGAGCGGAACCGCGGTGGGACGGATGTCGCGCACGCGCTCGACGTTCTGCTCGTCGCGCTCGCGGATGACGAAGTTGACGTGATGCTTCCGCATGTTGTTTCCTCGGACGTCATGGGACCGATGCGTCTCCGCCATCGCTCGTTCGGGATCCTTGGGGATCCCCGTGGGACGGCCATTCCGTGGGGCGGCCGTCCGGCTCCTTCAGGCCGCGAGGGCGGGCATCGCCACGGTCGGGTGGACGATGACCTCGTGCATGCGGACGCTGCCGTTCCCTTGGGCGAGGCGCAGCGATACCCCCACGGTCCGTTCGGCGATGAGGCGCTGCTCGGCGTTGTAGAAGGCCAGGGCGCCTTCGACGAAGTCGTCACCGGAGGTGATGGCCCATCCGTCGGCTTCGAGGGCGTCGACGACGTCGGACGGCAGGACCGCGGGCTGCATCGCACGCAGGTTGCCGATGCAGTCGGGCAGGCACTCGATCAGCATGTGTGGGCGACCGGTGGCGACCGCGAGGGCGGAGACGATGGCGGCGTTGTCGAGCAGGCGCATGGGCATTTCCTCGATCGTTCTGGATTCGGACGTGTTCCACGTTCATCGATCGGGTGAGGGCGTGGCCCTCCGTCGTTCCTCGGGAACGGCGTCGCCTACGGCGCTGAACGACCCGCTCCGACGCGATGTCGGAGCGGGTCGCGGGAATGTGCAGGACGGGTGGATCAGTCGCGGCTGGGTGCACCGAAGTAGGCGAAGCGTTCCGCCGTCGTCTCGATGATCCCCCCGTCCGGCTTGACGCACCAGGAGTGCTCGCGCCACATGCCGTCGTCGCTCAGCGCGTAGCCGTAGTGGCAAACGAGGCTCGGATCGTGCCGCACGAGTGCCGCGCTGTTGTCGTGGCAACGGCCGGGATCGCCCAAGCGCATCTCGGCATCCGCACCGGGCACGTCCGATCCTTCGGCGAGGAGGACGGACGCCAGTCGCGGGTCTCGCATGCAGACCGCCCATCCGCCCAGGGCGACGAGACGATCGCGGAGCTCGAGGGCGCGGGTCGCCGCGACGGCCTCGTGGCTCCAGATCGCGGGGTTGAACGGCGAGCTGGCCCAACGGGCCTTCCAGTCGGCATCGGGCTCGGTCGTGGCGTAGCGGGTGGTCATGTCGGCGGGATCCTGTTCTGGTCCGGGCGGATGGTCGTTGCGACGATCAGGTGTCGAAGATCATCTGGAGGTGGAGGACGTCCCCATCGACGAAGCCGTCGTAGCCGCAGTGCAGGAAGGTACCGTCCTTGCCCGACGTGGCGTGGGGCGAGACGCAGAGGCCGCTCGCGGTCAGCGTCGCCACCGCCTCGTCGATCGGCTGGCCCTCGTAGCTACGGTCCAGGGCGTCGTCGCGGCGCGACGCACCGAAGTTGCAGATGTGCTGGGCCGCGACCGCGAGCTTCTCGACGGCGTCCGCGGTCGTGCCTTCGCTGCCGACCGGGATGGTCAGGATCGGAGTCCGCAGTTGGGAGGCTCGGGCCTGGCCGATGTCGAAGTCCCGTGCGTCGTGGATCCTGATCGCCGACATGCCCGAGATGGCGACGGCGGCGAGGGCGCGGCCGTAGTCGACGCCGGTGAAGGTGCGGAGTGCCGACTGGATGCACATGGTCCGATTTTCCTCATATGTCTCGTTGCAGAGGAATCGGCGATCATCAGAGGGGAGTGGGCTCCCCACGTCACGCCCGGGCGTGCGCCGGATCTTCATCGCTATGATGGAGGTCCGTCCGTCGGTCAGGTGTCGTACTCCATCTGCAGGTGGAGGGAGACGCCGTCGACGTATCCGACGTACCCGCAGTGGTTGAAGGTGCCGTCCTTGCCCGAGGAGGGGTGCAGGGTGACCGATAGACCGTGCCGGGCGAGGATCTCGTTCGCTCTGTCGATCCTGCCGGTGTCGTACTCGTTGAGCGGATAGCCGACCCGTGCCTCCGCCGAGTAGTTGCTCAGGGTCTGCGCCGCTTCGGCGATCTCGCAGATCATCTCCGCATCGGTACCGTCCTCGGTGACGGGGATCTTGAGTATGGGAGGCAATCTCCGCGATGGATCCGCTTCGGAGATGTCCGGGTCGGTCGCGTCGTGGATCATGATCGCCCGCATCCCACCGATGCGTCCCTTCGCATCGGGGTACAGGTAGGGAACGGAGGTGAAGGTCTTCAGGGCGTGTCTGATGTTCATGGCGATGATCCTTCGCTCTCGGGACTGCGTCGTCGGTCGATGTCGATCGTCCATCGCCCTCAGATGTGCGACAGACGCCTGACCGCCAGTCGCTGCAGGGCGAGGATCGTGCGCAGCCTGCCCCGCTCGCCGTTCTGGACGCGCCCGGCGTAGGCGGTGTCGAAGCCCGGCTCCTGTCCGATCCGTCCTACCTTGTCGATCCATTCCTTCGAACGGCCTGTATGCCAGGCGATCTCGCGCTCGACGTCGGCGAAGGTCCGGATCTTGGACAGCGCACGTGCCGCCGTCTCCAGCACCGACAGGCGTCGCTGTTGGTCCATGTCCCGTGCTCGGCATCGCGAGTAGGACCGCCCGCTGTTCCAGAGGGCGGTGCGGCGCGGCTCCGCATCCGAGATGAGCTTCTCGATCCAGGTCCTGGCCCTGACGACGTCGTCGGGCATCCTGGTGTCGATGTAGAGCTGGCACCATGTGCCGGGCTCGTTCTCGGCGTACCGGTTCTCGAAGTCGTCCTTCCTCATGATCCGGGAGAAATCGCATTCGCGCTGCAGGTCTTCGCGCCCACCGTCGTAGGGAAGCACGACCAGGAAGCGGTCCGGACGTTCGGTCTCGCGCACCTCGCCCATGTCGTATCCGGCCTCGGTGAGTGCGTTCATGATGCGCTGGACGCGTCCGGCGATCAGCGGGTTCGGATGGATGTCGGACATTGCGCCTGGGTACTCGTCTTCGCCCGTCGAGGGCGGATGGTCGTCGATGATCCCGCGTCGACCTCGGGTCGGCGCGGGATCGGCTGGGGATCAGATCCGGTCGACGATGATCTCGTCCTTCCAGGTCGTGCCGTCGAGGACCGGGCGCGTCTTCTCGTCGAGTTCCCAGGTCAGGGTCTCGACCTCGTCGTCGTGGCGGGCGTCCGGAACGACTAGGGTGATCGTGCCGGAGATGATGCCGCCCGTGCCGTTGTCGCCGCAGTCCTTGGTCAGGCTCTGGAAGAGGTCGCATGCCTCCTTGCGGGTGTCGCACTGGAGGAAGGCGGTCTCGTCGATCATGTTGAGCTGTTCTGTGGTCATCGATGGGAACTGGCGGCCCCAGTTCTGGCTACCGCCACCGTTGTAGAGGTCGAGGACGACGAAGCTGCTCTCGCCGTTGCCGCGCAGGACGGCGAGTTCGGCGATCTGGACTGCGTTCAGGGTGTTCATGTCGATTTCCTCATTCGCTCTGGATTCGATCCTCATCCCATGGATCGATCGGGTGAGGGGCGGCCCTCGGTCGTGTTCGTCGCGACCCGCGCCTTCGGCGCCGAATTCCCCGCTCCACCCGAAGGCGGAGCGGGGACGGGATCCTCCGTCATCCGGCTCGGCTTCAGGCGTACCGTGCGCCCGGGTAGCTCGAGGGCAGCGAGGGGTTGCGCAGCGGGATGTTGCGGCGGTCGAGTTCGACCGCGATGCGCTGGCGTGCGTCGAAGCGTTGCTGCTGACCGCAATCCGTCTTGGCGCGATCGTACTGGAAGCGGTCCATCGCCCAGAACAGCGTCTTCGCGTCGTGACGATCGACCTCCTCGGAGTAGCGGTAGGCCATCTCCAGGTCGAAGGCGGGATCGAAGGATCGTGACGTGTCCGTGGTGGTCTGCTGATCGGACATCTCGTGGTTTCCTCGAGCGTTTTGGTGTCGATGGGCGCGTTCGTGCCAATTGGGTGAGGGCATCGCCCTCCGTCCTCTCATGGGAGGACGTCGCGCATCGCGCGGAACGCCCCGCTCCGACGTGATGTCGGGGCGGGGCGTCGCCGGCGTCGACGGGGTGATCAGGCGGCGAGCGGAAGCCGGTCGTCGGTCGAAGGCGCGATCCAGTCGTCGCCGTTCTCGTCGATCACGAAGTCGCCGGACTGGAAGCCGATGATCTTCATCGCTTCGCCGCGTATCACGCCGAAGCCGTCGATGCGGCCGGCCTCGGCGATCATCAGCGCGATCTGGCCGTAGGCGACGATGCGGTTCCAGCCCTCACCGACCGAGATGCGGTCGATGCCGCGCTGGGTGACGTCCTTGGTGATCGTGGACGACGATAGGTCGAGACGCACCGGGAAGGCATCCGCCGGAAGGGTCTTCCGGGTCTCGGCCGTGACGTCGTTGGCGGGTGCCTGGACCGTCTTCGCCTTCTTGGCCTTGCCGCGGATGATGCGGATCTGGGTGTCGGTCAGCCGGCGCTTCGGGATCGTGGTCATGTCGGTTTTCCTCATTCGGTTCGGATTCGATCATCATGTCCATGGATCGATCGGGTGAGGGCGTCGGCCCTCCGTCCGCCTCCTTGGTGGAGGCGGCGTGCCGTCGGCATGGAGAACCCCGCACCGGACGTGTCCGGTGCGGGGTTCCACGATGGTATGCCTCATGCGGACTTCGACGCGGCAGGGGGATGAATCCCAAGGGTGTCAGACGTGCGGGGCGAAGCCCATGCCGGGTTGGTTGATGTACTGCAGGACGCCGTACGGGGACGTTTCGTCGTCCGTGCGGCGGATCAGTGCGAACTCGTCCTCGGGCAGTTCGATGACGCGGCTGCCGTCCGCATAATCGACGACCAGGTATTCGGGGTGGGTGTAGCCGCCCTTGTGGACGAAGATCGTGGACGGCCGCTTCTCGCCGCCGTCCGGGTCACGGAGGGTGAAGCGGCTGATGGCGAGTTCCGAGACTTCGTCCTCGTCCTGTCCGGCGACGATCCGCTCCTCGGGCCATTCGTCGATCTTGGCGACTTCGGCTTCGAGCGTCACGAATGCCTGCTTGGGGTTCAGGAGCGCCAGGGAGACGAAGGCGGTCTGCAGTGCGATGATGGACATGTCGTCGTTCCTTCTTGGATGTGGTGGTTCAGAGTCCTTGGGACTCTACGGCGATCATGCCCATCATCTCGCGACGGTTGTCGTTGATCTCCTTGATCCGCGACCGCACGTCCGCTTCGTCGAGACCGTGCCGCAGCATGGTGCGGGACAGCATGTCCCGGACGTCGTCGCCGTGGAAGTCGGCTTGGGAGAGATGCTCCATGTCCTCGGCGTAGGTGTCCTTCGGGTCGCGATCGAATTCGGCGATGAGCCGCTCGATCAGCGAGTGGAACATGTAGCGGCCGGGATGCGTGTCGATGACGTCGGCGTGCTCGGTGAGGATGGCGGCGAGGGCTTCCCGCGTCGGTTGATCCTCGATCTCGTGCGCGATGCGCATGACCTTGAGTTCGGCTCGTACCGAGCCGATCGAGAGGAGGAAACCGGTCGAGACGGTATGATCGGGCATGTCTTCGTCGTCCTTCGGTGAAGGGGGATGGGATCGTCTACGCCTGTGCGGCGCGACGTGCCTTGCGGGTCGAGGGCGGGGTCCATTCGGCCCGGAACTTCAGCACCCGTTCGTCGATGATGCGCCGACGCTCGCGCTCGGCGCGGATGCGGCGCGGGTCGGCGTCGGCGATGCGCTTGCGGCGCATCGTCTTGGGCAGCCTGCTGGGCTGGTCGCGGTCGATCTCGCTCGTCGGTCCGAAGTCCGGACCGTGCTTGGCGAGCGCCGCGGCGAGACGGGTCTTGCCGAGATCGGTGGCGTAGGCGGTCGTCACGGCCTTGTGGCCGCGCCCGTCCGAGCCGAGACGGCGGAGCACGAGTTCGCCCTCGTGGACCATGCGCAGCATGAACGGGGTGAGCTTGCGGGTCCACTTGACGTTGAGGCCGATGCCGCAGTCCTCGCTCGCGAGGCGGAGATAGGCGACGCGGACGCTGAGGGGGCGGGTCTTACCGGCTGGCATCGTCTTTTCCTCTCTCGATTCGGATTCGAGGGCATGTTCCATGGCTCGATCGGGTGAGGGTGCCCCTCCGCCGTTCCGCAGGACGGCGTCCTGCATCGCAGGGAACGACCCGCTCCGGGACGCGGAGCGGGTCGGTAGGAGGGTCGTCGAGGTGGCGCGGGCTCAGATCGCCATGGCGCGCACGAGTTCGATCCGTTCCGGATCGGCCTCCGTGTAGCGGGAGAGGACGCGGCACAGCTCCTCGACGTCGCCGTACTCGGTGCGTGCCGAGCCCACGTCCGGTTCCGCATCCCGGTGGAACGAGACGTCGATGCCGACGAGGGCCAGGATGCCCGTCTCGGGATCGCGGACCAGCAGGTCGTAGGTCGAGCATGCCTCCTGATGCGATTCGAAGACGGTCAGGGCGTCCTTCGCGATGCCCTCGAGATCCTCGACGACGGGGTCACCGCATGCGCTGGCGGCTTCGACGTAGCGTTGCGGCACGGTGATCGGCACGGCGCGCAGGATGGCGATCGAGGGATGGTCGGCGGGAACGGAACGGGCTTCG
>JAAIGE0100441258.1_pt1 | contig 12085 bp, 9 predicted proteins | sample 6487951 | NCBI WGS metagenome assembly JAAIGE01 (sample SAMN13974128, study PRJNA590717) | phyllosphere metagenome | biome: tomato field; feature: multiple bacterial spot infested tomato fields; material: tomato leaves; isolation source: leaves from tomato fields | host: Solanum lycopersicum ... | reverse complement strand
CACGTAGTCGGACAGCGTGCTGGCGGCGTCCACCGGGGCGGAGGACGTGAGGCCGAACCCCACTGTGAACTCGGGGCGCCCGTCGTTGCGGCAGCTGATCGACGATCCTCCGACAATCGCGTCGAGGTAGTAGTCCATCTTCGCGCCGGTGGCATCGTTGAAGTACACGCCGAACGCACTCTGCTCTTCCGTCGTCTCGGGCAGCTGGCCGGCGAGCGGCGTGGTCTCGAGCAGCGCCTGCTCGTCCTCGTTCGCACTCCAGACCAGGATCCGCCGTTCGCCAACGCCGCGAGCCAGAGCGTCGAGCATCGCGCTAGCGTCGCCGTCGAACGAGCTGACACGCTCGAACACCGCGGCGGCGGCGGCGGCGAAATAGGCGTCCTGGAGTTGAGGCTGATCGGCAAAGCGTGCATACACGCCGCTCAGCAGCGTGTCTACGGCATTTTCACTCGTCAGCTGCGAGCCGTCGGGCAAGATGACCGGACCGGTGGCCTCAAGCAGGTAGCTCAATGCGACGGGGTCGATGGCGGCAACGCCGTCGACCTGCTGATCTGTGAGCTGCGACCACCGTGCCTGAGCGAGTTCACCACTGCGCGCGAAGTCCGGCGTGAGGGTGGCGTTCTGAATGAATCGGCCGAGGATGTCTCCGAAGAGCGTGTTCTCTTGTTCAGTCAGCGGCAGCACGGACTCGGGCGCGGCACCTCTAAAGTCCGCCGAGTTCGATTGATCGACGAGTCCGATACTGCCACCGGTTGCGGCAATGACCGAGGTCGCTCCTGGTATGCCACCTGAGGCACGCAATTCGGCGTTGTTCTGGAACAGGAAGAGGTAGTTACGCGGCTCATCCGAACCGAGCATCGGAGGCAGCAGCTGCGCGGCGGTATGGAGCCCGGTCAGCAGCCCGTCCGCCTGCACGGCGAGGTCCTGCACCTGATCGACTGCCTCCCCGATTTGAGGCAGCACCCCCGACGTCTCGATGCTCAAGAGCGAATCGGTAGCGCTCTCCACGATGCTCTGCGTCTCGGCGATGCTCGGCTGCGCCGCACGAAGTTCCTCGACAGGTAACCCGCCGTCGCGCAGCGTGAGTGCGTCGGCATCGATGGTCTGGGCTACCGACGCGAGTGGCGGCAGCGCCTGACGAACGATGTCATCGACCGCGGCAGCCGTCTCGCGGAACGCGGTGAGATTCTCACCCGCCCAGGGCAGAATTTCGGCGGCCCGCCATAAGGGGTCCGATGTGAGCGAGGCCGCTTCCGCGGTCCGCTCCCCGACGTCGCTCGAGAGTTCGTCGAGGCTGCTGAGCAGTTCGACAGATCCGGCACTTTGCGCAGATCGAATCTGCGTCGCGGCGCCCTGCAGCGCGTCTCGAGCCATGAGCCCGCGAACGGCCACCCAACTCGCCCACGCGATAAGCACGATGAGCACGGCGCCGATCACGAGCAGTAGGACGCGGCGCCCACTCCTCGGCGCGTGCGCCACAGCGGTTCTCCGCCCTCCAGCCACTTCCCCTCCAGACGTCGTCGCTCAAGGTAGCGCAGACTGAGCTGTGCCAGGTCGCCCGTGCGTCGGGTCAGTGCTACGCGTTTGTCCCACCTAGCTGACCGCGCACGCTCCATCGCGCAGCCTGAACACGCGCAAAGTGTGGTTACACGGGATGCCTACCAGCCGCAGCCTGCGCGATCAAACCGCTGGCTTCGTTAATCCTCGCAGTGCACTGGCCGCGCCCGCGGAACGACGTCACGCATGAGGATCGCGAGTCAGCTACCAAAGGCAAAGGCGCATAGGCCCGGCCAACGAATCCTGTCTGTCACTTTTGGTCCGACAGTCCGCAACCTCGCGTCACTTTGTCGCACGGTGAGTAAACTCAGTTTCATCTAGCGCACGGGCTCACGGTCGAGGCTTTCGCGTCATTGGGGAATGATGCAGCGAGAGTGGGCCATCTCTCATGCGGGCATATACTCGACGCACGGCTTCCTCGCTGAAAACGGCGGGACTTTTACTCGCGACCTTTTGAGGGGAATAATGAGATCTGGCCGACCATTCCGCATAAGTAACTTTGCCAAAGCGCTCGGCGGCTTCACGATCCTGCAGATGATTGGCTTTCTAGCCCCCTTCCTCGCATTGCCCGTTATCGCTCGGATCGCGGAACCGTCGGAGTGGGTGCACCTCGCGGTGGCACAGGCCGTTGGTTCGCTCACGGGGATCGCGATCCTATACGGCTGGTGGACGGCTGGTCCCGCCGCCTACCACAAACTCCAACACAAGGACGAGCGCATCGCGCTTTATCAACAGAGCGTTCTAGAACGGCTCCTTGTCGCGTGTATCGCCTTGCCTACAATGATAATCGTCGTCCACGTGATCTCGCCAGCGGACAACATCGAGCTTTACGTGATGGCGAGTGTAGCCATGGCGACCTACGGTTTGACACCCGATTGGTTCTTCATCGCCCAGAACAGGCCATTGAAGCTCGCCATCTACGAAACCCTGCCGCGGTCAGTGTCAACGTTGGCTTCGATTCCGTTTATTCTCACGACGGGTGCCATCATCTGGTACCCGATCATACAAGCGGGAGCGGTACTCCTAGCTTACGTCCTGATGCTCGCAATTGAAACCCCGAAGTCATTAGGCCAGAAGCCGTCGATCAAAGCCGCCGGAGCTAACCTGCAGCTACAAACACCAATCGCGCTCGCAAGCGTTCTGGGCGGAGCATACAATCAGTTTGCTATTCCCTTGGCAGCGCTGATAGTCCCGACAGTTGTCCTCGCTCCGTACGTGTCAGCGGACAAACTTTACAAAGCTTCTAGATTCTCCATCGGCGCACTTGGCAACACCCTGCAATCGTGGGTCTTGACAGACCCGACCTATAGCCGCCAGATGATCGCGATACGTCTTCACGTTATATGGGGATTTGTCGGTGCGGTTCTGATATTCGTTCTCACGCCTTGGGCAACCATGTTCCTCTTCGGAGGGAGCCTTGCTGCGGGGCCCTACACTAGCGCGGCTCTGGCCGTCGCATTCTTGTGCACTTCCGTCACGACTCCGCTTGTCCGCAATGTCCTGATTCCCGCTGGGCAAAGACGAACACCACTGTTTGCCACCTTCATTGCCACGGCGGCCGGCCTCGGAGGCATGTGGCCTCTTTTTCAGTGGTTGGGGCTGCCCGGCATCGGGATAGCAATAGCCTTGAGCGAAACCGTATCCTTGGGTATCAATGGTCTCGGCGCCGCCCGCATTCTCAGATCAACTCGAGAAAACTAACTCAACTTCTCAGAGCCATTCTGTTCAGCGATTCAACCACCACCTCTCCACCCAGACGATGCAAGGATCAGAATTGAACTCACCAGGCGAGTTAATCGTTGTCTACACGGCCCTCTTCGGCTCTTATGAAGCGCTCGTAGAACAGCCGACCAAGAGACACTCGAAGGCTCGATACATCTGCTTTACTGACGACCCAGCACTCACTAGTGATTCGTGGGAAATTGTTCTTATCCGTTCGACGATCGAGTGGGATTCGATACGATCTGCGCGGAGAGTGAAGATTCTAAAGTACCGCGAACTAAGAGAGAATATAAGCGTCTGGATCGATAACCGCGTTATCTTGAAGGCGACACCAGAGGAACTCGTCGGCCGGTATCTACAGGACAACAACTTGGCCTTACCCGTTCATGACCATCGAGCTACAGTGAGGGATGAGTTCGGCGAAGTCATTGCTGCCGGGCTAGATCAACCATGGCGGCTCCGCGAGCAGCTTCACGAGCTTGAGAAGCACGGGCGAGGAGTTTTGGAGGAGGCACCTTTCTGGACTGCCATTATTCTTCGACGACGAGCCGAGGATGTCGATTTTGCGATGGAAACCTGGCATGACCACGTCCTGCGTTACTCCCGCCGCGATCAACTATCAATCAACTACGCAATTAACTACGCAGGCGTAAGCACGACCGCCATTTCGATTGCTAACAGCCATTCAGACATTCATGACTGGCTGCGAGCAGATGTCTTGCCAAAGCGGTCTGAAGTGCTCTATGGACATACATTTAAGTACGGTCTGCTGGTGCATGTATTGGATGCGGTGCTGGGCAGCAAGTACGCAATCAAGGTCCGCAACCGGCTGCAGCGCCAGAGATGGGCATTACTGGCCCGCTTGCAGGAACGGAACCGAACGGGAAAGAGTGATCAAAAACCCGTTGAATAGCCTGGATGACCATCGTCAGTCTTCGACTGTATAGAGAGACGTTAACTTTGCGCGCCAGTCGGCCCCGTACTGCCCAACAGGCCAGTTGATCCCTTTTTCCAACAAGCCCTCTCTGTAATCGTCGGTGGTCTTGATAAACTTTGCCGGCACTCCCGCCCACACTTCTCCGGAAGGAATATCTTTAGTCACCACGCTACCGGCGCCAATGACGACATGATCCCCTACTGTAACCCCCGGCATGATGATCGCATTCACACCTATGAATACGAAACTTCCTACCGTGATTGGGGCATAAACGTGAAGCTGCTCATGCTCACGCCGAAAGATCCGCGCACCGCCATCGTGAGTAAGGAATCGGACTCCGTCCGCGATGGTCAAATCCGAGCCGAGACTGACCAAAAATGGTTCGGAGCCAAAATTGACCGCCCCCGAAAGCCGCACTCGATGTCCGCGAATGACTTCGGGATAAAAGTCGATTCTGGTCAACTCGCTTGCTCTACTAAGACGCCAAGCGTTAACACGCCGACGCAGCGCTCGGCGACAACGCCTGTAGATACTCATAACGACCAACCTTTTCTTATCTCTTATAAACGGCGTTTCCCTCACCCTAGCTGAACAACGATCCGCAGCACCGAGAGCAGACAGCGATGGTAGAACTCAGATGCTAGCCATCGGACAACGATCCCAGAACTAGCGCTATCCGCTTCACCATTATGGCGGTAGAGTTATCCGCTCTAACTCGCTTCATCCCGTTTGCCCCCATCTCGGACGCGCGTGTGGGGTCATTCAACAAGCCTTCGATCGAGTGGGCAAGTTGTTCAGCGTCTTCGGGAGGCACCAAGAAACCGGACTCGTTCTCTTTCACGTAGTCAGTCATTCCTGGAGTGTTGGTTATCACGACGGGTCGGCCCACCGCCTGCGCTTCCAGAGCTACTGTAGACCCCGACGTGTACAGATTCGGCGTGGAAGCGATCGCTATCACAGCGGCACGGTGGTAGTTGTCTCGCAGTTCACGGTGATCACGAAAGCGCCTCACCACGGTCACTCCTTCGGGCGCTGGGCGCGGATCCGAAGTTTGAACCAACATCTCAACAGTCTTGTCACGCTGATGTAGCAATTCAAAGGCGCCGTATAAGGTCCTCAAGTCTCGCGCTCGATCATTGCCAACGCTGAGCACTAAGCGTGAAGCGGGCGTGGTGGAGGGCGTGTAGAAGTCGGTATCGACGCCGAGCGGCACGTAAGAAATCTTCGACGCGGGGAAACGCAATTCCCGCGAAAGTATCTCCGGAGTGGCTGAACTAAAGGTCAGAAGATGGTTCATTCTGCGCAACGCCCGGCCTTTCACAAACCTGCGAGCGCGGGTGCGAAGGGATGGACGCGGATCAAGTAGCTGGTCCGCTATCCAGATAGTGCCGCACACTTTTGCGCCACGGGTTCTTGCAACATCGAGTACAACACCTTCATCGAATCCAAAGGCGATTGCGTCGGCATCGGCCTTGGAAGGCAAACTTACCTTGAACCCGTGTTCTGACAATGTATCGAGGCCATATGGCCAGCGGCCGGGCACAGCTCCCATTTTCCACTGGTCCGCCCACTTCGACGCCGTCAACGCTTTTCCGTAGAAAATCTCGAGCTTTTTGACGGGCGCTGCCCTGTGCCCTTTACTGTTCATGGCTTCCTCCGAACCGTAGTAAGGATGACGACATTGGTGATATCAGTCGCCGGAACTGGGTAGGTCGATCTCACGCGTAATATGTTGAGGCTGTTTTGGCCACCCGCGCCATATATTGATCATGAATTGCAAACAACTCGTCCCCTTCAAGGGATACAGCAAAAGTAACAGCCGCGCCCCAGTCATCATCCGCGAGGTTGGCTGCTGCGTGACCGAAAATCTCAGAGAGACTGGATGCCCGAGGTCCAACTACAGGAACACCGGATTCCATCGCCCGGATTGCAATTCCGCTCTGATAGAAGCGATCATATGGAATAACAATCGCAGCACTCTCGCTTATGAGTCGCGCCAGTTCGGTCTCCGAAACGAACTCATTACGGCTATTCCAGCCGTCCACATCAGGCCACCCCCTACCAACAACTTCGAAAGTGAACCCGCGCAAACGCTCGTCCGCAGCTAAGGCACGCATCACGGAGAGGTTGCGCGACGATTTGTATTGCCCAAGTACCCTTATCGTGTCCCGGCCCTGGTTAGCCGCCGTTGGCCTCGCCGAGAGCGAAGGATGCAGGAGCATCGTCACGTGCTCGTGACCAACACGTGTAGCTACTTCTGCTCGCGCCCGCTCACTATGAGTGATGATGCTCGGAACTCCCAAGCGTCGCGCCAGAGCGCTTGCGCTTCGACCGTAACCTATGGCTCGAACGAGAGGCGTCGGATCGTGCATTATGAGGCGGGTGCGTCGCATGCGAAGAAGCCGGAAAATGATGAGGTCCAGATAGCCGAGTACGGGCCACATGACGATAACTGAATCAGCATTCTCCGCGCGCGCAGTTCTCAAGGCACGCAGGTAGCTGATGAGCCAATTCAACCTAGAGGTCCCGCTTGCCGAAGGCTCAAGGAATGAGATCTGTTTTACAGTTGCCCCCGCTAGCTCGACTGTCTCCCTCAATTCGATGTCATAATGGCGGAGCGCCGCCCCTAGCGGGTTCACGAGCACCGTCCTAGGGACCAAACGCGCCGTCCTCATGCGAGAGTTGTCCAATCGTTCGTGAATGAGCCTGCAAGCCCATCCCGCATACCCTGACGTAATGCTCGCATGCGCCCGGACCGACGCGCCGATGAAATCTCTAGCAGAAGGCGGAGTACGGCATCTGCTATAGCGAATGTGACCATGAGTGGACGCCGACGTTTGCGCCAGAACAGTAGACGATTCCGAATAGCGAAGTAGATCGGCTGGCCGCCTGTATCTTGCCAGCAGTGTGCTGAGGGAACGGCCAAAACCGGGCCCTTCTGAGCCAGCCGCGCCGATAAATCAACGTCGTCCCAATAGAGGAAATAGTCAGGGTCGAATACGTCGTCGACAGCTAGATCAAGACGCACGAGGTGGCAGCACCCTTCTAGCCAGTCAACAGTCTTGGGGGTCGTTGCACTTGCTCGCGAATGGGTCGTGTTACCCCATCTGTTGAAACCGCCACCCATGGACCAGAGTTCATCACTTTCGTGGAGTGACACAGTGGGCCCAACTTGAGCTGCTCCAAAGAATTTTGCCGCTTTAATGAGTTCCTCGGCGCAGTCCTCAGCTAAGGTAACCTCATGTGTGACGTAAAGGGCCCACTGCGAGTCCGGATTCACGTGCTGCGTACCGAGCCATAAACCTCGCAAGTAACCGAGGTTCACTTCCGAAGTCACGAGAGTTATCTTCAAGTCGTCGGGCACGGATTCGCAAACTGAGTCCCCCGAAGCGTTGTCGACAACAATGATCTGCTCGGGCGCATGCGCCTGCCTGACGAGACTTCGCACCGTGTCCCAAACGCGCGGTCCTGCGCGATGGTAGAGGACGATGGCTGAATACCGAGCCTCGGTCACCTGTTCGACTTCCTTCGAACGAGCTCGTTGAGGGCTTCGTTATAACGAGAACACACCAATTCCCACGTGTAATGGTCGGCGCTGCGTTTCAGGGCATTAGCGCGCGCGCGGTTCTGATCTGAGGCGCTCTCTAACATGCTCTCAATAGCGTCGGCAATCTCGGTAGGGTTCGGTCGCACAAATATACCGCTCTCGCCCAGCACTTCTCTGTTGTAGACGGTGTCTCTTGCAACGACCGGCGCACCACACGCCATAGCTTGCACGAGAGCAGGATTGGTACCGCCAACACTATGTCCATGGAAGTAAACTCCGGCGTGCTGAAGGAGAGAGAAGAGCAGGTTGTCATCACTAACATGTCCCAACCATCGAACGTTCGGTAGTTCGTTATGCAAGCGCTCTGCCGTCGCCTCTAGCTGACCTCCATAACCGCTCGAACCCACAATGACAACCTGGAATCTCTTGGCGATGTGACGAGCTGCCTCCAAGAACTCCCCAACGGTATTCTCCGGCACGAAACGAGCAACAAGTAGCGCGTAGCGACCAGAGGAAAGGCCCTCCGGAGTGACTGTTCTGCCAGGAGAAGTACCTCCGTATGGAATGAACACTCCATCTCGCCCAAACTCCGAGCGCCAACGATCGCCAATGGCCTCGGCATCGAAGACCAGCTCACTCCCGAATTTTGCTGTGAGGCGTGCCCCTGCACGAAACATGGCTTTGGCGGAGGGTCCCCACTTTTGGCGGTCCCACTCGATACCGTCCACATTGACGAGAGTAGGGATACCCCTCGCTTGTAACAGCGGGAGGTAGAAGCCGTTTGCTACGTTCATCACCAAAGCAGCCGACGGTTTCCGTCTCAGGATCATGTCCATCGAGGCGGTAAAGCCATAACTCAAAGTGCTCAAAGACTTCGATTCGACTCCCCGAGTGACCCGATTGGCAACGCGCAGGTCTCGCGATTTGTCGTCCGGAGTGGTCGTGCCCGGACGTCCGTACACGGTCACGGCCCATCCTGCTGATGCTAAATATGGCGCTAAGTGGCGCACTGCGGTCTCGAATCCCCCGTAATAGCTCGGGTAACCTCGCGTGCCGATGATGGCGACCGACTTATCTTGCATGTGTACCTTCTTGATGGAGACCAGAGATCTAGGGCGACTGGGCCGAGCATCTGGAGAAAATACCTCGTACTCGGATTAGTTGTCAACCAAAAAGAGAATAAGAGCCTCGGGTTAGGGATCTCTCGAATCCGAATTCGAGTGGGTAGAAAGCATGAGTTCGGATCATGGCTAGTACGCCCCGGTTCCTCGAAAAACGGCCCGGGCTGTACGCCACATAATGATTAGATCTCCCGTCAAGGACCAATTCTCAACGTAGAAGAGATCCAGCCGCACGGAATCCTCCCATGAGAGGTCCGAGCGACCGCTAACTTGCCAGAGGCCCGTGATGCCGGGGGTAACTAAGAATCGTCGATGCACGTACTTATCGTACAGAGATACCTCGCGGGCGAGCGGCGGTCTAGGGCCAACAAGTGACATGGAACCACCGAGAACATTGAAGAGTTGAGGCAACTCGTCGAGGCTATAACGGCGCAGCACCTTACCCACGCGAGTGACTCGCGGGTCATCCTTCATCTTGAAAAGGACGCCGCCGTTATCTAGTCGGTCCGCATCTCGCTCAAGATCAACAAGCAGTCGCTCCGCGTCCTCGTGCATCGATCTGAATTTCAGCATGGGGAAGGTCTCGGCGCCGAGGCCGACGCGCTCCTGCCGAAAGAGCACCGGTCCATCTGAGCTTGTTTTGACCAGCAGAGCGATGATAGCCATGGGAATTGCGAGGACTGCGAGCATCGCGGTGGTGACCACCACGTCGAAGGCGCGTTTGGTGTAGCGCTTCATGCCGTCGTAGCGAGGTGTTTCGATGTGAATGAGCGGCAACCCCGCAACCGGGCGAGTATGGATGCGCGGACCGCCAATATCAGTCAAGTTGGGGGCAACGACAAACTGGTAACGCCCGCTTTCTAGTTGCCAGCTCAGTTCGCGTACGCGCTGCGGTGGAAGGTCATCGCTGCCGCAAACGACCACGGTATCTGCACCCAGCGTTTGGAGTGCGCGAGGCACATCGTCGACGCCGCCGATGATTTTCACGCCGCCGACCGCGGCATCGGTTCCGGCAAACTCTCCAGGTACGCACGCTGCAATGACTCGGTAACCGGCCCACGGCTGCCGGGCAAGCTCGCGAGCGAAGTGTTGCACCGACTCGCGGCTACCGACGAGGATCACCTTCGATGAGTAGCGGCCCTTCTCTCGCTCCACGCGCAACCACTGCCGCCACAACCAGCGAGAGGCTAGCAGCGCGGCGATGCCGATCGGGAATGCGAGTAGCACGTAACCACGCGCGACATCGAGCTTGAGGAAGTAAAAGATCGACGCGGTGATCAGCAGTAATCGCAAACCCCAATCGACGAGGATGCGGTACTCCGTCGTGCCAATACCGATCACGCGTGGGCCGCGGCTGCCGGTGACGCCGATGACGAGCATCCAAAGAGCGATAATGCCCGCGGAGATAAACGAGTACCCAAGGCCCTCGTCGCCCGCGATGTTTGTGAAGGTAGCCGCGGCTTCGTCCGTACCCAGCCACACAAGCTGCACGCCGATAACTGCCCACACGACGACGAGGAGATCAGTGATGATCAGCCGGCGCGCATAGCGACGCTGCCAGTCGTCGCGGGCGAGACCGCTCGCTACCGAGGCGCTCACGGGATCACCGAAGTGGCGGGAAGGGTGCTGTACTCCGCACCGGACCAGAGCAGGATTGCGTCCGCGCTTGAGGCGAGCGCCGTCGCGGCAGGATCAACGGCGCCGGTCACGCATAAGCGCACCTCGGAGGGAGTGCCACCCGCAGCCAGCGCATCCGCCGACAGCGCGACGAGGGCGATGCCCTCGCAGCCCGCGAGCCGCTGGACTGCGAGGGCGTACCCATCTCCGGAGTCCGTGATGGCCAGGGCCCCCGGCACGCTGGCCTGCGTCCATCTGGCGCCGTCGATTGACTCGTGCACGGTGCCATCGGCGCAGAGCACAGCGAGCGCGTCGCCGCGGTCGGCGACATCGACCGGGGTGTCGCAAGGAGCGGTAGCTCCGCTCGGCGCGACGAGTGAGCCGTCGGGGGCGATGAAGGCGGCCTCGTCGAGGGCGTCGGGCGAGAGGTTCCAGAATTCGCCCGAGGTGAAGGTGCGGATGCCCGTCCACTCGCAGTCGTCGCCGGCGGAGACGGCCGCTTGCGCGTAGCTCTCGTCCTGCGCCCAGAGCCACAGCACCTCGCGGCCTTCGGTCGTGACCGGCTGGGTGGGGGTCCAGGTGGCACCACCGTCATCAGTGACCTCGATCACGGCCTGCGTGTTGCAGTTGCCGCGCTCGGCCCGCCAGGCCACCTGTTCATCGACGACAGTCAGCGCGCGCAGCACTGGGGTGGCGGGTGGGATGGGGGCCGGCGTCTCGGTGAGCTCCTGGCTCGGCTCCGCCGTGACCGAGGCGGCGGGGCGCGCGATCGTGTCGCCTTCGTCCGCTCCCCAGCCGATCGCGCCGAGGGCGAGGGCGATGAGCACGATGTCAGCGACCGCAAAGGCTCCCAGGCCGATGAACGCGAGGGTGCTCTTGCTGCCGGGGCCCTTGGGGAGTCGATTCCGCCGGGGGTGGGTGGATCGACGGGCCATCTCAGCGCACCTGACCGGCGATGCGCACCACGGCGTTCAGGATGCGGTCGACGCCGGCCGAGACCTGCGCGGCCGACTCGTCGTAGACCTGCTGCGAGCGGCGGTACGGGTCGACGATGTCCTCGGGTTCCGCATCCTCGGCGGGCAGGAAGCCGCGGCGGCCGGCAGCCATGCGCACCAGGGCGCGCAGGCGAGTGGTGAGGGGATGGTGCGGCAGCGCCTCGTCGAGCAAGGGCTCGGGCAGGTTGTTCGAGAGGTCGTCGAGCAGGGCGCCGAACTCGGTGAACATGAAGCTGTAGCGCGACGCGCGCGGCGCGAGCTGCACGGCACCGCTACGGTGCTCGCTCGCCATCGCGAGCACGAGGTCGCTCTCACGCACCAGGTCGGCCGTGATGTCCTGCCCGCGGTGCCCGTCCGGGCTGCCTCCGTGGTGACGCGAGAGGGCGGCCGCCGCGTCCGGCATCGGAGCTCCGACCAACGCGCCGGTGCCGGCGCTGCGGATCTCGAAGACGCCCTGCAGCTCGACCGGGATGCGGGCGCGCAGCAGCTGCTCGCCCTGCGCCGAGCGGCAGATGTTGCCGGTGCAGACGAAGAGTACGCGGAACGGGTCCGGCACGATCGGCGCTGCAGCCGAGCCCGCGATGCTCAT
>JAAIGE0100499337.1_pt1 | contig 12087 bp, 10 predicted proteins | sample 6487951 | NCBI WGS metagenome assembly JAAIGE01 (sample SAMN13974128, study PRJNA590717) | phyllosphere metagenome | biome: tomato field; feature: multiple bacterial spot infested tomato fields; material: tomato leaves; isolation source: leaves from tomato fields | host: Solanum lycopersicum ... | reverse complement strand
ACCCGGCCTGGGCCATGACCTGGGGCGAGATCGCCCAGGCAGGCTGCGAAGCCGACCAGATCGAGGGGCGCACCACCACGTGGGAGGTGTGGGGGTCGCAGCTGCAGATCCGCGTCATCGACCCCACGACCGCCGAGCTCGTCGCGGAGGACGAGCCGTTCGACTCCGACACCCTGCTGCCCCACCTGCCGTGCGGCGACCCGCCGTTCGACATCGAGCCGGGCGGCCACGGCTACATGGCCGACCTGCCGCCCGGCTTCGTCATCACGCGCGAGCGGGTCGACGCGTTCATCCGCACGCTCTGACGCGGTGGGTGGGATCCGTTGCTCCATGAGCAACGGATCCCACCCAGCCGGTTTGGATGTGTCGTTGACGTGGTGATCCGAGGCTCGCCATGATGCTCGCGGCTGGAACAGCAGCGGAAAAGAACTGCGCGCCCTGACTTCCCCCGAAAACGACGAGCTGAAACGGTTCGCCCGCATTCGACGGCGTGTAGGCGATATCGGCAGCAGCAAGCACGGCGGGGCGCACCGGGTTGCCAGTCGTCACCGTCTTTGCGGCATATTCGCCCTTGTTCTCCGGCAAAAAGCCACCAGCAATCGCCTTCACGCGCTTTGCCAGCGCCTTGTTGGCGCGGCCCATGACGGCATTCTGCTCATGGATGATCGAAGGCACACCAAGTCCGGTCGAAGCCAGAAGTGGCGGCACGGTGGGATACCCGCCGAAACCGACGACCGCTACGGGCTTCAGCTTTGTCATCAGGCGGCGGGCGGAGCGAAGCCCGGTCCACAGCTTCAGCAGCGATTTCGCAACGTTGATCGGGTTCTTTGAGCCAATGGTGGCAGATGGCACGACATAGATTTCATCCGCCGGAAACTTGCCAGCATAGCGCTCGGCGCGGCTGTCCGTCACCAGATGCACGGAATAGCCACGCGCCTTCAGCTCGTAAGCCAGTGCCTCTGCTGGAAAAACATGGCCGCCGGTTCCCCCGGCGGCTAGCAAAACGATACCCTTGCTCATACTCTTTTACTCCGCAGGAAGACCCGCGCCAACGCGGAAGAAGCTGCGCTCCTGCGCACGCTTTTCAGGTCTGTGTCGTGTCAGCGCCAGCAGGAAACCAGCCGTCACGCATATCGCCATCATCGACGAACCGCCATAGGAAATCAGCGGCAGCGTCATGCCCTTGGCAGGCATCAGCTCCAGATTGACGCCGATATTGATCATCGACTGCATACCGATCTGCAGCACCAGACCCGCAACCGCGAAGCGAACGAAATCGTCCTTCTCCTTGAAGGCGTGGCTGAGGCCGCGCAGCACGATGAAGGCGAAGATCGCCACAAGCAACATGCAGAACAGAATGCCGAATTCTTCCGCTGCCACCGAGAAGATGAAGTCGGTGTGGCTGTCCGGGATGATGCGCTTGACGATGCCTTCGCCCGGCCCCTGCCCGAACCAATCGCCGCGAATGATCGCTTCACGCGCCGTATCCACCTGAAACGTATCGCCCTCGCCCGTCCAGAACCGGTCAATACGTCCGGCAACGTGAGGCAACATCAGATAGGCTGTGATAATGCCGCCAACGCCGAGACCACCGAGCATGATGATCCACAGCCAGGGAATACCCGCCATGAAGAACATGCCACCCCAGACGACGGAGGTCAAAATGGTCTGCCCGAAGTCCGGCTGTGCGATGAGCAGTGCAGCAACGATACCGAAGGTGATGATGGCAAACAGGTTGCCCGGTATTTCCGGGTGACGGGCGCGCTCCGCAAACAGCCATGCGCAGACGATGACGAAGGCAGGCTTCATGAATTCGGACGGCTGGATGGAGAACGAACCGATGGAAATCCAGCGGCGTGCACCCTTCACTTCGATGCCGAAGAACAGCGCGAAGATCATCATCAACAATGCTGCGATGAGCATGATGACGGCAACACGGCGCACCTGGCGCGGCGAAAGGAATGAGAGACCGATCATGATCGCCAGCGACGGTACCATGAACATTGCCTGACGCTCGACGAAGAAGAAGCTGTTGAGGCCGATACGCTCAGCAACGGCGGGCGATGCGGCAAAGGACAGCATCAGCCCGATGCCCATCAAAGCGATGAACGCGGCCAGAAAAAACCGGTCGATTGTCCAGAACCATTCCGCGACTGGACCGCGGTCGATACGGCTTACCATGTCATCAGCCCTCCTTGTGCGGCTCCACCAACATCGTCACGCCGTCAAGCGCCGCGACGTGCGAAACGAACGAATCACCACGTATTTCAAAATTCTTATATTGATCGAAGCTTGCGCAAGCCGGTGATAACATCACCACATTGCCCGCAGCGCCATCCGCGTCGGCATCCCGTGCCGCGTGCTGCACCGCCTTGTCCAGCGTGCCGGAGATCTCGTAAGGCACCGCCTCGCCCAGCGTCGCGGCAAAATCCGCCGCCGCCTCGCCAATCAGATAGGCCTTGGCAACACGCGAAAACAGCGGCGAAAGACTGCCGATGCCGCCTGCCTTGGGCAAGCCACCGGCAATCCAGTAGATCCGCTCGTAGCTGGAAAGCGCCGGTGCCGCCGCATCCGCATTGGTCGCCTTGCTGTCATTGACGAAGGTCACATTGCCGCGCCGCCCGACAGGCTGCATGCGGTGTTTGAGACCGGGGAAGGATTTGAGCCCTGCCCTCACCTCGTCTTCGGAAACACCAACCGCAAGGCACGCCGCAATGGCCGCTGCCGCGTTCTGCGCATTATGGCTACCGCGCAGCGTCTGAATTCCATCGAGATCGACCAGAAGCGAAGACGTGCCGCCTTCAGCCTGCATGACGCGGCTACCCTCGGCGTAAAGCCCATCAGCCACTACATTGCGCTTGGAAATGCGCAGCACCTTCACGCCTGCCCGCTCGATGCGGTCTGCAATCACCGTGCAGTAGCTGTCATCGACGCCAACGACGGCCGTGTCGCTGCCCGCAACGAGGCGCTCCTTCACATCAGCGTAATGCTGCATGGTGCCGTGACGGTCGAGATGATCGGGCGTCAGGTTCAGCAGAATACCCGCAGTCGGGTTCAGCGTCGGCGCAAGGTCGATCTGGTAGGACGAGCATTCCACCACATAGAAGCGCTCAGCCTTCGGTGGTTCGAGGCTCAAAACAGCCGTACCGATATTGCCGCCAAGCTGCGTATCGCGGCCCGATGATGTGAGAATATGCGCAATCAGCGCCGTGGTGGTGGACTTTCCGTTGGTACCGGTAATGGCGATGAACGGGCAATCGGGCGCATGGGCCCGGCGCTCGCGCACGAAAAGCTCGACGTCACCGATGATCTCCACGCCCGCCGCCCGCGCCAGATCGGCAGACCAGTGCGGCTTTGGGTGCGTCAGCGGCACACCGGGTGCCAGCACGAAAGCGGAAAGCTTCGACCAGTCGATGCTGCGAAGATCGGCGGTAGGAATGCACTCGCTTTGCGCCTTGGCAACGCTGTCCGGATTGTCGTCGAAAGCCACCACATCCGCGCCACCGGCAACCAGCGCCCGCGCGGTTACGAGACCGGAACCGCCGAGCCCGAACAGTGCTACTTTTTTACCGGCAAATGAGGTGACGGGTATCATCGCTTACCTCAGCTTCAGCGTGGCAAGACCCAGCAGGGCAAGGCCGACCGAGATGATCCAGAAGCGGATGACGACCTGGCTTTCTGTCCAGCCCTTTTTCTCGAAATGGTGATGGATCGGCGCCATCAGGAACACACGCCTGCCGGTTCGCTTGAACCAGAACACTTGGATAATCACCGACAGCGTTTCCATGACGAACAGACCGCCGACGATGACCATGACGATTTCATGCTTCACGGCCACGGCAATCGAGCCGATCAGACCGCCCAGCGCCAGCGAACCGGTATCGCCCATGAAGATGGCGGCGGGTGGTGCGTTGAACCACAGAAAGCCGAGACCGGCACCGATCACGGCACCGACGATCACGGCAAGCTCGCCCGTCCCAGGCACGAAATTGATCTGCAGGTAATTGGCGAAGATGGCATTACCGACGAGGTAGGAAATCACGCCGAAGGTAGCGGCTGCAATCATCACCGGCACGATGGCCAGACCGTCGAGACCGTCCGTCAGGTTCACGGCATTGCCCGCACCGACGATGACGAAGGCACCGAACAGGATGAAGAAATAGCCGAGATTGATCACGAAGTCCTTGAAGAAGGGAAACGCGATGGAACTGCCAAGCGTCCCGCCATGCGGGGCTGTCGCCAGTGCAATCTGCATCATGAAGAACACGGCAATCGCGGCGATGAAGAACTCGATCCCGAGACGCGCCTTGCCGGAAAAGCCCTTGTCGCTCTGCTTCGTCACCTTCAGATAGTCGTCGTAAAAGCCGATTGCGCCGAAGCCCAGCGTCACCATCAGGGTCGCTACCACATAGACGTTGGAAAGATCGGCCCACAGCAGCGATCCGCCGAGAATGCCCGCAAGGATCATCAGCCCGCCCATGGTGGGCGTACCGGCCTTCTTGAAGTGCGTCTGCGGACCATCGGCACGGATCGGCTGGCCTTTGCCTTGGCGAATGCGAAGCGAATTGATGATTGCCGGACCGAACAGGAAGACGATGAGGGCAGACGTGAAAAACGCAGCGCCAGCCCGGAACGTGATGTACCTGAACAGATTGAAGACTTGAACTTTGTCCGACAGTTCAACGAGCCAGATCAGCATATTTGCCCTTTCGAAAGGCGTTCAGATCGGCAGACAGACATAAAGACTGTCCCGCCGATCTCAATTTTTTGTTTCAGCACTGGATGATTGCAAAGGGTTTCACCCTGTTCATCGTGCTCTAGACTTGGCGCTCCGTCTCCGGGAATGCCGGATACTTGTCAAGAAGCGCAGACACAATCTTGCCGAAACCGATGCCAAGTGACGATTTTATCATCACCACGTCGCCGGGCTGCACCCATTTGAGAACAAACTCGGCCAGTTCCGCAGTGGTTGGAAACCACGCCACATTCACGCTGTCCGGCAGCGCATCACGCAATGCCGCCATTGATTCTCCGGCGAGCCAGACGTGCTCGATACCAGCGGAAAGAATGGGACCTGACAGTTCCTCATGCACTTCAGCGGCAAATTCGCCCATTTCCAGCATGTCGCCCAAAACCGCGACGCGCCGTCCGTTGCCGCGAACTTCCGATTGCGCCAAAAGCGCAATGGCCGCGCGCATGGAGGCCGGGTTGGCGTTGTAGCTTTCATCGATCAGCAGGAACGAACCTTCACCAACCGAAAGGCGGTGGCGCTGGCCCCTGCCCTTCACAGGCTGGAGCGCGGCAAGCGCATCGAAAGCCCGGTCGAGATTGGCTCCGGTCACGGCAACCGTGCCCAGCGCCGCCATGGCGTTTTCCGCGATATGGCGTCCGGGCGTGCCGATGGTCAGCTCGCTGGTCTCACCGTTAATGATCGCCCAGATGGTCGAACCGCTTGGCGTGCTTTCGAAATCCGCCAGGCGGAAATCAGACTTGGCGTGCTGGCCGAAGGTCAGAACATGCTCGATTCCAGCATCGATAGCCGCCGTTTCCAGCTGCTCGAACTGCGCATTGTCGCGGTTGAGGATCACTGCCCCACCGGGCAGAACCCCCTCGAAGATCTCAGCCTTGGCGGCGGCGATTTCTTCCAGATTGTTGAAGTTGCCCAGATGCGCCGCGGCAATCGTGGTAATAATCGCCAGATGCGGTTTCACCTGCTTCACCAGCGGGCGAATTTCGTTCGCGTGGTTCATGCCCACTTCGAAAATGCCGAATTCGGTATCGGCAGGCATCCGCGCCAGCGTCAACGGTACGCCCCAGTGGTTGTTGAAGGAAGACACCGCCGCATGGACCTTGCCGGAAGGTGCCAAAACCTCGCGCAGCATTTCCTTGGTCGTGGTTTTGCCCACCGAACCCGTCACAGCAATGATGCGCGCAGACGTCCTTTCACGCGCCGCGATCCCGAGCTTCACCAGCGATGCCAGCACGTCTTCGACCACGATCATCGGTATGGTCAAACGGCCAAGTGCGGGCAGTTTCGCCTCGGAAACCACCATCAGCCCAGCACCGTTCGCCACCGCGAAGCTTGCATAATCATGGCCATCGACACGGTCGCCCTTGATGGCGAAGAAGGCTTCGCCCGGTTGCACCGTGCGGCTATCGATAGAAATGCCTGTAATGCCTTGTGGCAGATTGCCGACCGGACGACCGGCCATCACGGCGATCATATCCGCAACTGTCCATAACCAGCTCAAATCTTTAATCCTTCCAGCGCGGAACGCACCTGTTCATGGTCGGAAAACGGCAGCGTGACACCGCCGACAATCTGACCTTCCTCGTGCCCCTTGCCCGCAACGATCAATGTGTCTCCGTTCCCCAGCATCGAAACGGCGTGGCGGATCGCCTCCGCCCGGTCCGCAATCTCAAGCGCGCCGGGGGCCGCTGCCATGATCTCGGAACGGATCGTATCTGGCTCTTCCGAGCGTGGATTGTCATCGGTGACGATGACGATATCGGAAAGCCGTGTGGCGACCTCGCCCATGATCGGACGCTTGCCCTTGTCGCGGTCTCCGCCGCAACCGAATACGGTAATGATGCGGCCGGACGTGAAGGGACGAACCGATGTCAGCACGTTTTCCAGCGCATCCGGCTTGTGAGCGTAATCCACATAGGCAAGCGCACCGTTTTTCGTCTGACCGATGAGTTCCAGACGACCGGCAGCGCCGATCAGCTTTTCCAGCGCCTTCATCGCAACGGGCGCTGAAACGCCGGTGGACATGGCAAGGCCTGCCGATACGAGCGCATTGGCAACCTGAAAATCACCGGCAAGCGGAATATCGACTTCGAAAATCTTGCCCTGATGATGCACTTCGATCATCTGCTTGTGGCGGAAATGCTCGACGCGCTTCAGCGCCAGATAGTCACCCTTGCGACCAACGGTGCGCACTTCATGCCCTGCCTTTGTCGCAACTTCGATTGCCTGTGCAGACCACGGATCATCGGCAAAGATGATGACGGGCGACCCCTTCGGCAGCAGCGTATCGAACAGCCGCATCTTGGCCGCCATATAGTCTTCCACGGTCGGATGGTAATCCATATGATCACGGCCGAGATTGGTAAAACCTGCAGCGGAAAGCTTGACGCCATCCAGACGCCGCTGGTCGAGACCGTGGCTGGAGGCTTCCATGGCCGCATGGGTCACGCCTTCGGAGGCGAGTTCGGCCAGAAGCGCGTGAAGCGAAACCGGATCGGGCGTGGTGAGAGAGCCGTATTCCTCGCGCCCCGGAGCGATTACGCCAGTTGTGCCGATCTGTGCGGCAAGATGCCCCGCGAATGCCCATATCTGGCGCGTGAAGGAAGCAACGGATGTCTTACCCGCAGTCCCGGTGACGGCAACCATGTTTTCCGGCTGACGTCCATGAAAACGGGCAGCAGCGAGTGCGAGATAAAGCCTTGTATCGGAGACGGTAAGAACCGGTACATCTGCCGAAATCGGCTGACCGGAAACGATGGCTGCCGCACCCCTGGAAATAGCATCCTGCACGAAGCTTGTGCCATCCGCCTTGTTTCCGGCAACGGCAACGAACAGGGAACCGGGCTGGACCTTGCGGCTATCCGCCGTAATCCCTGCAATCTCCAGCGCGCCTGCATCCGTGCGCAGCAATTCATTCAGTTCCGGGAACTCGGCCCCGGAGAGATCTCGCAAAATCATATATGTGTCCGTGTTGTCCCCCCGGCGCGATTCGCCGGTACATCATAAGCTGTACCAATCAATAAGACACGAGCAAGGCCGATCCATCGCTGCCGAATTTCGGCTTTACGCCAAGCATGGAGGCAGAACGGCTAATGATATCGTGGACCATCGGTGCCGCGGTGTTACCGGCCAACGCCGCCCCATTGCCCTTGTCGGTGCGCGGTTCGTCGATGAAGGTCAACACCACATATTGCGGGTCATAGATCGGAAACGCGCCGAGGAAGGCATTGAAGTTCTTGTCGTGGGCATAGCGACCGTTGACGACCTTGTCGGCCGTACCGGTCTTGCCGCCGACATCGAAACCTTCAACGCGCGCGTTGCGGCCAGAACCCTTTGTGCCATTCCAGTCGAACAGGAAGCGCATATCCTTGCTGGTCGTGGGCTTCATCACCTGCTTGGCCACGAGGTCGGCCTGATCTCGGCTGCGCGGCAGGAATGTCGGCTCGATCAGCTTTCCACCATTGACCAGCGCCGCACCGGCAATCGCCGTCTGCAAGGGGGTTGTGGATACACCGTGGCCGAAGGAAATGGTGATCGAATTGATCTTCTTCCATGTGCGCGGCTGCGATGGCATGGCCACTTCCGGCAACTCGGTCTGCATTTTCGACAGAAGCCCGAGCTTGGTCAGGAAGTCCTTGTGGCCATCGATACCCACGGTGTCGGCAATCTTGGCTGTACCAATATTGGATGAATACTGAAAGATTTCCGGCACGGAAAGCATACGACCCTTGCCATGAAAGTCCTTGATGGTGAAGCCACCGATGCGGATCGGCGCGCGAGCATCGAACATGTCGTTCAGGCTAACCTTGCCGGAATCGAGACCCATGGCGATGGTGAAAGACTTGAAGGTGGAGCCCATTTCGAACGTACCGTTCGACATACGGTTCAACCAGCCCTCTTTGGCACCTTCAGCCGGGTTGTTGGGATCGTAGTCAGGCTCGGACACCATTGCTAGAATTTCGCCGGTATGGACGTTCAGCACGACGGCACCCGCGCCGATGGCTTCGGTCTTCTTGATCCATTCGCTGACGACATCGCGCGCGATTGCCTGTACGCGAAGGTCGATCGAAAGTTTCACCGGCTCCAACGGCTGGTCGGAAGTCATGCCAAGCGCGGTCAGATCAGCCAGACCCTGGCTGTCCAGATAACGCTCCATGCCTGCAACGCCGCGGTTGTCGATGTTTACGTGGCCGATGACATGCGCAGCCGTTGCGCCACCTGGATAAAAACGACGCTTCTCAGGCCGGAAGCCGACGCCGGGAATACCGAGAGCCAGAATCTGGCTCTGCTGCTTCGGCGTCAGTTGGCGGCGCAACCACTGGAAGCGGGAGTTGGATGTCAGCTTCTGATACGTTCCGCGTGTATCGAGATCGGGCAGAACGGTGCGTAGCTTTTCGACCGCCTCATCAACATCAACGATACGATGCGGCTCCGCAAACAGCGAAACGGTGCGGATATCCGTCGCCAGGACTTCGCCGTTGCGATCCAGCAGATCGGGCCGCGATGCCATCAGCCGGTCTGCGGGCGCAATGCTGGAAACCGTTTCCGGCATTGCCATACCATACTGCACCAGCCGCCCGCCAACGACACCGTAAAAGCAGACAAAGCCGAAAATCAAAAGGCCGACGCGGCTTCTCGCCTGCGCGCCACGCTTCTTGCGGGCTCCTTCGAATGCGGAGTGATCGCCCACACCGCCGGTACTTGCTGAAAAATGGGCTTTGCTCTTCAAAACCATGACACGGGAGAGAAAAGACATCAGTCCACCGATCCTGTTATCGTTTCATCCATATCGCCAGACTCGTCACCCAATTGCGGGCGAGCCGCAGGCATGGGCGAAGCCGGACGTGTAACCTTTCCACGCGACATCGGCACCGGCACGCCGCCGGTTGCGACGATCTGCCCGGCAGGTGCCGATTTGGCCTTTGCACCGCCAAGTGTCGCGCCGGGCTTGGAGCCGTTGACGGCAGCGGCGATCACGTCTTCCACGCTCATGCCTTCCGGCTCTGGCGGCTGGGGCAGTTGCGAACGCAGCATCGGCAGTTCCTGCGGCTGCGCAAGCTGTGTCGGCAGCGTCGGCACGAGCTGAAGATCGTTCTGATAGGCGTTGACCAGACGGTGCAAACGGTTCGGCTGTGTCAAGAGCGCCCAGTCGGCGCGCAAGAGGTCGATCGTGTCTTTTTCAAGCTTGATTTCAGCCTCGAGCTTGCGAACCGAATCCAGCTTCAAATCGGCCTGATGCTTGATGGAATACGTAACGACGGCTGCTGCCACCATGACGCCGAAAAGTATGAAATCGAATGTCCGCAGCATGTCAGCCTCCCAATTTTTCTAGGCTGGCGAGATCGGGTAAATCGAAAATCGAAAGATCGGCTGCGCGCGCCGGAGCGGTCGTGCGCACCCCCGCCCGCAGCTTCGCCGAACGGGCGCGCGGATTGGCTTCCGCCTCCTCCTCGCTCGCCGCGATCATGGGCTTGCCCACTGCATCGAAAATTGCGGGCCTGTCTTCCACCATCGGCATGTGGCGTGAGCCCGCCGCCCGGCTGGAGCGATCCGTGAAATATTTCTTGACGATACGGTCTTCCAGAGAATGAAAAGTCACGACGACGAGACGGCCGCCCGGCTTCAAGGCACGCTCGGCAGCAAACAACGCCTGCGCCAGCTCTCCCAGTTCGTCATTGACGAAAATGCGAAGCGCCTGAAACACGCGTGTCGCGGGATGGATCTTGTCCTTGGCCTTACGCGGCGTCACGATTTCGATCAGCCCGGCCAGATCGCGTGTGGTGCGAAACGGCTCTTCCGCACGCTTCTTTTCGATAGCGCGGGCAATACGGCCCGACTGTTTTTCTTCGCCCAGAAAGCCAAAAATGCGGATCAGATCGCCCACCTTGCAGCGATTGACGACATCCGCCGCCGAGACGCCGGAGGCAGACATACGCATATCGAGCGGTCCGTTTTTCTGGAAGGAAAAGCCGCGCTCAGCCTCGTCGATCTGCATGGAGGAAACGCCGATATCGAGCACGATCCCATCCAGTCCTTCGGATGGAACGTGAGAGGCAAGATTGGAAAATTGCGATTGCTTCAGCGACAGCCGCCCGCCGCTGGCGACAACCATATCATGTCCACCAGCAATTGCAGTGGGATCGCGGTCAAGCGCGATGACGTCAGCACCTTGGTCGAGGATGGCTTGGCTGTAACCGCCAGCCCCGAAGGTACCATCCAGAATGACCTTGCCCGGTGCAGGCTCAAGCGCCGTCAAAACTTCACGAAGAAGAACCGGAATGTGACGAACAGGTCCGCCACCGGCATCAGAAGATCGTCCGCCAGAATTCGCCGCCATTCCGTTTCCCCGTCTTACACGGGACGAGCAGCCGCAAAACCGCGCCCCGTTCTTGCCGCCGTCTGCGCCTCGTGAAACGCTTCCGGCTGCCACAACTGAAAATGATCTGCCCGACCGACAAAGGTGACTTCGGAGGTTATGCCGGTAAAGTCCCGGATGAAATCCGTGACCATCAACCGCCCTTCCCCGTCGAGCTTCATGAAAACGCCGCCACCGTGAACCAGCAGCGACATAGCATTTGCTTCCGGCGAAAATGCATCCATGGACGCAATCTGCCGTTCGTAGCGCTCCAGCAAGTCCGGGCCACCGGCACTTATTGCAGGAAACGCAAAATCCTGCAGGCAATAAAGCTCCCTGATCTCGCGCTCTGCCAATACCGAACGGAACGCCGATGGAATCGAAACGCGCCCCTTGGCGTCGATCCTGTTCGTCACGTTCGATAAAAAGCGACCCATTTGCCAACTCGCGAAAACCACCAGGGATCACGGACAAGACCGCATTCCCGGACGACACCGTTACGCACGACAAATCGCTGCCCGACAGGACAATAAATCCCGCAGACCCATTCAGGCCCTTCAACAGTTTCAGCGATTGCGGGTCAAAAACACGACCCTTTGTGGTGTGCATTTGGGATATCATGGGACACTATGGGCGTCAATGGGAGAAGGCAGCGCGAACCGACTTCGGATTCGAATATTCATATCCCGTTAAGTTTAACGAATGGTTTACCGGCAACCGTTTCACGCGGCATCTCTGCCTTCCGTAACGGAAGTTTTAATGAAAAATAATTGAACGATAACAATGACCTATTGCGATCACCGGAATCGGCTTCGCATGAGGAGTGAAAAAGAGAGAAATCGCCAGTTGGCCTGTAAGCCGGGTTCTGTATGGCCCCGGTTTGACCCGGAACGTGGCAGCCATTCATCTGGGACGACATTTGCACGCCGCCTCTCGCAACCCACCCGGATAACTCGCCCAAAAACCGGCTGTAGGCCTGCTT
>JAAIGE0101192816.1_pt1 | contig 12089 bp, 7 predicted proteins | sample 6487951 | NCBI WGS metagenome assembly JAAIGE01 (sample SAMN13974128, study PRJNA590717) | phyllosphere metagenome | biome: tomato field; feature: multiple bacterial spot infested tomato fields; material: tomato leaves; isolation source: leaves from tomato fields | host: Solanum lycopersicum ... | reverse complement strand
TATTGTCTTCTTTGGCCATCGAATCCTCTGGGTGAACTACCAAACTGTTGAACCGGCAAGATAATGCCGAATTCCATGATTTATGTAAAGAAACGTTGGCTGTTTTTGCCAACGCTTCGCCGTGCGTCGCGCCGCTGCGCGTGCATTACGGATAAATTCGGGTGTTTTTGACGTCTGCGGGGGATTAGCGGGCTAAGAATCTGCAGCAATCGGCATCGGGTGCGCAACTGAAACAGCTTCGGGAACAGGGTGAGATTCCCAGCCTGGCAATTCCGGCTCGCCACAGCGAAGCGCGGACGACATACCAAACTCGCTTATTGTATCACTTTTATGTGGATTTGTGTGCAAAACATCTGCGGAGAGGGCTAAAAAAGGGTCTGCGTCTGCCAGCATCCTTCAGCAACCGGCTGCCACGCCAGCTTTTTTAGCTCCTGCAGATAGTCAGCGCGCGGAATTTCCGTTGCGCCGAGCGATGCCGTATGGGGATTAAGCACCTGACAATCGATAAGCCTGCCCTGATGAGCCCGGAAGTGCTGCGAAAATACCCACAGCGCGGTTTTTGAAGCGTTTTCCTGCCGGCTGAACATCGATTCTCCGCAGAACATCTGGCCGAGCGCCAGACCGTACATACCCCCGACCAGGCTATTTTCATGCCACACTTCAACAGAGTGCGCATGCCCCAGTTCATACAGGCGCAGCCAGGCGCGTTTGACCTCAAAGGTGATCCAGGTTCCCTCCTGACGTCCGGTCGCGCAGCCTTCAAGTACCTGTGCAAAGGCGTGGTTCATGGTCACGCGATAGGGAGAGCGACGGTGAAAACGCGCCATGCTCCGGCTGAGATGAAAGGCGTCTGGCATCAGCACGGCCCGCGGATCGGGCGACCACCAGAGAATCGGATCGCCGGGCGAAAACCAGGGAAAAATACCGTGCTGATAGGCGTTAATCAGACGTGCAGGCGAGAGATCGCCGCCCATCGCCAGCAAACCGTTTGGTTCGCGCAGCGCCATTTCCGGCGGCGGGAAGTGCAGTGAATCACGTGAAAGTTGTACCAGTCTCATGGCATCAGCTACTCAGAAGCGTCATCTCCAGACTATAACGCAAAGCGCTGACGGAAACGCCAGTAGCGACCCGCTTTTGAGATTAATTCGTCATGAGAACCTGATTCCACAATGGCGCCCTGATCCATGACGCAGATGCGATCCATCTTCTCCAGACCCTGCAGGCGATGTGTCACCATAATCAGCGTCTTACCCTTGCTGACCCGCAGCAGTAATTGCAGAATGTGCTGCTCGGTCGTGGCGTCCAGCCCTTCAGTGGGTTCATCCAGCAGCCAGAGATCGCCGTTGTGCAGCAGGGCGCGGGCGATGGCCAGCCGCCGCAGTTCGCCGCCGGAAAGGGGTCTGCCGCCTTCACCCATCCAGCTATCCAGTCCGTCAGGCTGTTCAGCCAGAAAGCCGAGCCCGGCCTGTGTCAGAGCGGCTGTCAGCTCACTGTCGCTGGCCGTGGGGCGCGCCAGTAAGAGGTTGTCCCGCAGCGTCTGGCTGAAAAGATGCACGCGCTGCGTCACCACGCTGATACGCTGCCGCAGGCTGGTCTCATCCCACTGTGAGAGCGGAGTATCATTAAGCTGAATACTTCCCGCGGTGGCTTCCCGGCTACGGGTGATAAGCGCCAGCAGGCTCGATTTACCGCAGCCGGTCGGGCCGAGCAGAGCGATACGTTCGCCTTGTCGCAGCTGCAGTGAAAAATGCGCTAATACCGGCTCCGGGCGCTGCGGATAGCTAAATGAAACGTTATCCAGCGTGAGGCTGATACCCGGCGCCGTATTCGGCATGGCTGGCGGAAAATAGATGGCAGGCGGCTGGTCGATAATCTCCTGCACGCGCCGTGCGGCGCTGCTGACCTGCGCCAGCGGCAGAAAAGCGCCGGCAACCGGTGCCAGCGCTTCAAACGCCGCGAGGCCACAGAACAGAAACAGCGCAATCGCTGCGCCCCCGACAGAAGCAGCTGACACCCACAGCAACAGCGTTACGGTCAGACCGGCTATCAGCAGCAGCAGGCTCTGCGCAAACGCCTGCAGGTGATGCTGCTGTTGCTGCGCGCGCTGCCACTGCTGCTCTGTGCTGTCCAGCCGCTGACGCCAGGCCGTCGCTGCACCATAGATTTTTAGCTCAGCCTGAGCCATGAGCCAGCCAGCAAGCTGCAGCCGCCAGCTCGCCTGAGAGCGGGCGATACGCGCGCCGGAAGCCTGACCAAAATAGCAGAAGAGGGCGGGCAGCAGCAGCAGGGTCAGCAGCATGCTGCCGCCTAAGAGCAGCGCCAGAGGCAGGCTGAGCAGAGAGAGACTGCAGGTTACGACGATAATGACCACTGCCGCACCGGCCAGGGGCGAAATAATACGCAGGTAGAGATGATCGAGCGTATCGACATCGCTGACAAAACGATTCAGCAGCTCGCCATGACGAAAGCGCGATAGCTGCTCAGGTGCCAGCGCCATCAGGCGGCTGAAGGTGTAGACACGCAGATGCTGCAGCACCCGGAAAGTGGCGTCATGACTGACAAGACGCTCAAAATAACGCGCGGCGGTGCGTATAATCGCGGCACCGCGCACGCCTGCCGCCGGCAGCATATAGTTGAAGGCGTAGAGCCCGGCCAGCCCTGCCAGCGAGGAGGCAGCCAGAAACCAGCCCGAGAGCGTAAGCAGGCTCACACTGGCAAGCAGGGTGAGGATAGCCAGCGCGATCCCCAATCCCAGGCGCCAGGGGTGCTGCCGGAACAGACGCAGAAAAGGCATTATTGAGCGCACAGTGAAACCTCCTGCTGACGTTGCCGTATCATCTCCTGCAGCAGCCCGGGCTCCCTGCTGAGCTGCTGCCAGCTTCCCTGCTGTACCAGCGCACCCTGCTGCATGACCCACACTTCATCCCACTGCGCCAGATCGTGCAGCTGGTGCGTAATCATTAACGTTGTCTGCTGCCGTGCCGCCTGGTTAAGCGCCTGCATGACGTGATATTCGCTGGTGCTGTCCAGACCTGAACCCGGTTCATCCAGCAGCAGCAGTTTTGCCGGCTTCAGCAGCGCACGGGCAACCGCAATCCGCTGAGCCTGACCAACAGAAAGCCCGACACCATCCTCGCCAGTCGGCGTATCCAGCCCCAGCGGCAGGCTCGTCAGAAATGCGCTTACGCCAGCCTGGGCTAATACAGCCTGCAGTCTGCTCTCCTCAACGGGTCGATCCGGCATCAGGTTATCGCGCAGCGTTTGTGCAGGCAGCTGCGGATTCTGTCCCACCCAGGCAAGCTGCCGCTGCCACTCTGCACGATCGATATGGCGCAGATCCACGCCATTGGCCCGCAGCACGCCCTGCCAGGGCAGGAAACCGAGCAGCGCGTTCATCAGCACGGTTTTGCCTGCGCCGCTTTCACCGACCAGCGCGACCCGGCAGCCTGCGCGCAGGGTAAAGTTAAGCGGCTGCGTCAGCGCGTGGCCGCCAGGACTCATTACCACCAGATCCTCTGCGGTCAGCGTCAGAGGAGCCTCGTCACACCACGGGCGAACTGGCCCCTGTGGCCGGGCATCCGGTGTCGCCTGCAGAAACGTTTCCAGCGCATCTGCTGCGCCTGCCGCCTGCGCTTTGGCGTGATAAAAGGTACCCAGATCGCGCAGCGGCTGGAAAAACTCCGGCGCAAGGATTAGCGCAAGAAAGCCGGCAAACAGCGTTACGCCAGTACCATAATGACCAAAATTAAATTCGCCAAGGTAAGAAAAACCAAAATAGACGGCGACAACGGCAATCGCCAGCGAGGCGAAAAATTCCAGCACCGCCGAGGAGAGAAAAGCGAGGCGCAGCACGTCCATTGTCCGCTGCCGAAAGCTATCGGTGCTGGCGGCAATAGCCTGCTTCTCAGCCGCTGCGCGGTGAAACAGCCGCAGCGTGTCGCGTCCGCGCAGACGATCGTAAAAATCGCCGCTCAGGCGCGATAGCGCGAGAAAGTTACGCCGGCTGGCGTCCGCTGCGCCCATGCCCACCAGCGCCATAAATAGCGGGATCAGCGGAGCGGTGACCAGCAGGATCAGCCCTGCAGCCCAGTTAACGGGAAACACAGCTAGCAAAATTGCGCAGGGAATAGCAACCGCCAGCGTCATCTGTGGCAGATAACGCGCATAATATTCCTGCAGCTGTTCAATCTGCTCAAGCAGCAGCGTTGACCAGCTGCCGGCAGGTCTGCCCTGTATCCAGGCCGGTCCGAGCGCATCGATGCGATCAAGCAGCTGGCGCCGCAGCGCCCGCCGGATGGCGAGACCGGCGCGGAAGCCTGCCATCTCCCGGCCATAGTTAAAGCCGGCACGCAACAGAAAACAGAACAGCAACAGCAGAAACTGAGTGACCAGCGACGAGCGGGGCCGATCGGAGACAACCAGCTGCTGCAGTAGCGTAGCCATCAGCCACGCCTGGGCGATAAGAACGAGTGCGGAGGCAAAGCCGCATAGCGCAGCCAGCCGCAGGGCGGTAGCGCCGGAGGCCCGCTGCTGCCGTAACCAGCCCAGCAGGCGCTTTTGCCGTGATTTATTCATACTGTCGTCTGCTCTTCTGAAACAGGGCGAAAACCCGATAAAGTATCCGGTTATTGCGGTCGGCAGCACTTTAGCACGCGGTACATAAAAAAGGCGACCTGAACAGGTCGCCTCACTTTGATTATGATCAGGTTATTAACACGTTACCGATCGGTTTTAACCAGCCCATCCAGATAGCGCTCTGCATCCAGCGCTGCCATACAGCCGGTACCGGCAGAGGTAATCGCCTGACGATAAGTGTGATCCATCACATCGCCTGCGGCAAAGACGCCCGGAATACTGGTCTGCGTGGCGTTACCGTGCAGGCCGGACTGCACCTTAATGTAGCCATTTTCCAGCGCCAGCTGGCCCTCAAAAATGGCGGTGTTTGGACTGTGGCCGATGGCGACAAACAGGCCTGCGACCTCAAGCGATTCTGCAGGCTCACCGTTAGTTGCCAGCAGCTTCACGCCGGTCACACCCATCTGGTCACCGGTCACTTCTTCCAGCGTGCGGTGCGTATGCAGCACAATGTTGCCGCTGCGCACTTTTTCCATCAGCCGGTCGATCAGAATTTTCTCTGCGCGGAAGGTGTCGCGGCGGTGAATCAGGTGCACCTCAGACGCGATGTTGGCAAGGTACAGCGCCTCTTCAACAGCAGTATTGCCTCCGCCGATCACCGCAACTTTCTGGTTGCGATAGAAAAAACCGTCGCAGGTCGCACAGGCAGAGACGCCACGGCCCTTAAATGCCTCTTCAGAAGGCAGACCCAGATAGCGTGCAGATGCACCCGTCGCAATAATCAGGGCGTCCGCCGTATATTCGCCGCTGTCGCCGGTCAGGCGGAAAGGGCGCTGCTGCAGGTCAACGGTATGAATATGATCGAACAGGATTTCAGTGTTGAATTTTTCGGCATGCGCATGCATACGCTCCATCAGCGACGGCCCGGTCAGGTCATGCGGGTCGCCTGGCCAGTTTTCAACTTCGGTGGTCGTCGTAAGCTGGCCGCCCTTTTCCAGACCGGTAATCAGAACCGGATTCAGGTTAGCGCGTGCCGCATAAACTGCAGCGGTATAACCGGCTGGGCCTGAGCCCAGGATAAGCAGTTTGCTGTGTTTGGCCGTACTCATGCATTCCTCAGTGTGTTTCTGACAACAGTGATTTTGATTGTAGGGAAATTAGGACAGCAAAAAAAGCTTTGCACCATTTTGTTAGCAATTGCTGCAAGCGGCGTAGACGATGAAACGCATCTTTGCTGCAGCGTTGCGCTAAAAGAGTGCATTCTGAGTAAATAAAAGGCATCACCGCCCTGAAAATATCATTTAAAAACAGAGCCCCAGCACGGTATCTGGCATCTTGTACTGAATTTAGATGTTTTACTTTGACAATCGCCTGCGCATTTGCGAAAACATTGGAAGAAGCAGAGAGTCTCTGGCGGTTCAGAACGGTAATTGATTGCTGTTTTGCGCGGTGGCGTCAGAAAATCTCAGCCTGACATTGGTAATGACGCATGATGTGGACAGACAGCATGCGTCATACGGATGGTGCGCGACTGCACAGGCTTATGGTCTTCAATTCAGTAAGGCTCTGGAATACGCATTTTTCAGGGTTGTGGCAGGCATAGGGAAGGAATTAAGAGAGACAATAATAATGGTAGACAATAAAAAGCGCCCCGGAAAAGATCTGGATCGTATCGACAGAAATATCCTGAATGAACTGCAAAAAGATGGCCGTATCTCCAATGTTGAGCTTTCCAAGCGCGTAGGCCTTTCGCCAACGCCATGCCTTGAGCGTGTTCGCCGCCTGGAGCGACAGGGCTTTATCCTCGGCTACACCGCTCAGCTTAACCCGCACTACCTTGATGCATCCCTGCTGGTATTTGTTGAGATTACTCTGAATCGCGGTGCCCCTGACGTGTTTGAGCAATTTAACGCCGCAGTGCAAAAACTTGAGGAAACTCAAGAGTGTCACCTCGTTTCCGGTGACTTTGACTATCTGCTGAAAACCCGCGTGCCTGATATGTCTGCCTATCGTAAACTGCTGGGAGAAACCTTGCTGCGCCTGCCAGGCGTAAACGACACCCGCACCTATGTCGTGATGGAAGAGGTGAAACAGAGTAACCGGCTGGTCATTAAAACCCGCTAACGCAGGGAAGGTGCAAAGCGTGCAGGATTTAGGTACACTCCTGTGAATTCATACAGGACCAGCGTCGGGCTCTTCCGGCGCTGTTGCCTTCTTATTTTACAGGCACCTGGAGAGTTCTCTTGAGCCAGGAATACACAGAAGATAAAGATGTTTCGTTACAACCGCTGAGCAGTGGACGTCGTCTGCTCGAGGCGTTGCTCATCCTTGTAGCCTTGTTCGCCATCTATCTGATGGTGTCACTGGTCAGTTTTAACCCTTCCGATCCCAGCTGGTCCCAGACCGCATGGCATGAACCTATCCACAATATCGGGGGTAGTCCAGGTGCCTGGCTGGCAGATACTTTGCTGTTTATCTTTGGCGTGATGGCCTATGCCATTCCACCCGTTATCCTGGGGCTGTGCTGGATCACTTTCCGTCAGCGCGATCGGCAGGATTATATCGACTATTTTGCCGTTGGATTGCGCCTGATAGGCGTGCTGGCACTGGTGGTGACCACCTGCGGACTGGCTGCGCTGAACGTGGATGATATCTGGTACTTTGCCTCAGGCGGGGTGATTGGCAGTCTGGTCAGCAATGCCATGGCGCCGTGGCTGCATGGTGCAACCGGCACGCTGACGCTGCTCTGTATCTGGGCCGCAGGCATCACGCTCTATACCGGCTGGTCATGGCTCGCTATCGCTGAAAAAATCGGGAGCGTGGTGATGGGCGTGCTGACGTTTGCCAGCAACCGCTCTCGTCATGACGATCGCTGGGAAGAGGATGAGTATGAAGAGGAAGCGGATATCCCATTGCGCCCGGTTGTGGCGTCTCAGGCTGCTGACGAAGAGGATGTTTTGCTGGCTGCGCCGCGAGCGCCTGCGTCTGCGCCTGCACTCTCTGCTGAGCTGGCCAGCGAACCGCTGCTGGCTAAAGCGTCCAGCGCAACCGCTGCGGCGCTTTCTGCGGTCAGTGAAGCTGCCCGTCAGGCACCGCCCGCTTCGGCTGCCGTAGCAGAACCTGCACCGACGGCGGAGCCAGCAGTTACGCAGGCTGCCGTGCCGCAACCGGTCACATCTCAACCGGTTGTGACCGCCACGCCAGCACCGCAGACGCCACCGCTTTATCATTTTGAACTGCCGGCAGAGCCTGTCGCGTCGCCTGCTGCACCGGATGAAGATGGCCCGCGCATGGGCGACTGGCAAAGTGCCGATCGCTTCTCTGCTGCCGCCCCTGCATTCACGGCCGCCGCGGCCACAGGTGCTGCCACCGCGGCCGTACAGCGTGCGGAAGAGTCGCTGTCGCCTGTTTTTGACATTGTGCCTGAGCGCGATCGTAACCCGCAGGTAAAACAGGGGATTGGTCCGGAGCTGCCGCGACCTAACAAAGTTAAACTGCCGACCCGACGTGAACTCGCCTCTTATGGCATCAAACTGCCTTCACAGCGTATGGCAGAGGAGAAAGCGCGCGAAGAAGCAGAGCAGCAACAGCCCGACGTGAGCGCCACGCTGCATCAGCCACAGTATGAGGAAGAGGCTACGCTTCAGGAAGCGCAGCTGCGTGATGCATTTCAGTCACAGCAGCAGCAGCGCTATGGTGAAAGCTGGGAGTCGCATACTGAAGAGGACGATCAGGAGGCGCAGCATCAGGCGCAGCTGGCGAGCCAGTTTGCGGCGCAGCAGCAGCAGCGTTACAGCGCACCGCAGGAAGAAAAAGCGCCGGTGTTTAATCTGGATACCTCGGCTGCTTTTGACTTCTCGCCGATGAAAGATCTGGTTGATGATACGCCGAGTGAACCGCTGTTTACTATTGCGGCAACGCCGGAGCCTGAAGCGCAGTGGCAGCAGTCAGCTTCACCGGCAGCCGAACCAGCCGCGCAGTGGCAGCAGTCAGCTGCACCGGCAGCCGAACCAGCCGCGCAGTGGCAGCAGTCAGCTGCACCGGCAGCCGAACCAGCCGCGCAGTGGCAGCAGCCAGCCGCACCGGCAACCGAACCAGCCGCGCAGTGGCAGCAGCCAGCCGCACCGGCAGCCGAACCAGCCGTAGAGTGGCAGCAGCCAGCCGCACCGGCAGCAGAGCCTGCCGCAGCACCGGCCGTACCGGCGCAGGATAGTCTGTTTCACCCTTTCCTGGTGCGTCATGAACGACCGCTGGAAAAACCTTCCACGCCGCTTCCGGTACTTGAGCTGCTGACGGCTCCTCCGGAAGAAGAAGAGCCGGTGGATATGTTTGCTCTGGAACAGACGGCGCGCCTGGTTGAAGCGCGTCTGGCTGACTACCGGGTAAAAGCGGAAGTGGTAGGGATCTCTCCGGGTCCGGTGATCACCCGCTTTGAGCTCGATCTGGCGCCGGGCGTCAAAGCGGCGAGGATCTCAAACCTTTCCCGCGATCTGGCGCGTTCACTGTCAGCCGTGGCAGTGCGTGTGGTAGAGGTGATCCCCGGTAAACCTTACGTTGGACTTGAGCTGCCGAACAAACATCGTCAGACGGTCTATCTGCGTGAAGTGCTGGATTGCGATAAGTTCCGCGATAATCCTTCTCCTTTGTCAGTGGTGCTGGGTAAAGATATCTCCGGACAGCCTGTTGTCGCCGATCTGGCAAAAATGCCACACCTGCTGGTTGCCGGTACCACCGGTTCCGGTAAGTCGGTTGGCGTTAATACCATGATCATCAGTATGCTCTATAAAGCGACCCCGGAAGAGGTGCGCTTTATCATGATCGACCCGAAAATGCTTGAGCTGTCAGTTTATGAAGGGATCCCGCACCTGCTTACCGAGGTGGTCACCGACATGAAAGACGCTGCTAACGCGCTGCGCTGGAGCGTGGTGGAGATGGAGCGTCGCTACAAACTGATGTCTGCGCTGGGCGTACGTAACCTCGCCGGTTATAACGAAAAAATTGAGCAGGCTGCGGCGATGGGCCGTCCGATTCCCGATCCGTTCTGGAAGCCGGGTGACAGCATGGACATGACGCCGCCCGTACTGGAGAAGCTGCCCTATATCGTTGTGCTGGTGGATGAGTTTGCCGACCTGATGATGGCGGTGGGTAAAAAGGTAGAAGAGCTGATAGCGCGTCTGGCGCAGAAAGCGCGTGCTGCCGGTATTCACCTGGTGCTGGCAACCCAGCGTCCGTCGGTTGACGTGATTACCGGTCTGATTAAAGCCAACATTCCTACGCGTATCGCTTTTACGGTATCAAGTAAGATTGACTCGCGTACCATCCTCGATCAGGGCGGCGCAGAATCGCTGCTGGGAATGGGTGATATGCTCTATATGCCACCTAACTCCTCAATGCCGGTACGCGTGCACGGCGCATTCGTGCGCGATCAGGAAGTTCATGCTGTCGTGCAGGACTGGAAAGCGCGCGGACGCCCGCAGTATATCGACAGCATCACCGCGGGCGAGGAGAGCGAAGGCGGCGCAGGCGGGATGGATGGTGATGAAGAGCTCGATCCGCTATTCGATCAGGCCGTCTCCTTTGTGGTTGAGAAACGTCGCGCCTCTATCTCTGGTGTACAGCGTCAGTTCCGTATCGGCTATAACCGTGCGGCACGTATCATTGAGCAGATGGAAGCGCAGGGGATTGTTTCTGAGCCGGGCCATAACGGTAACCGCGAGGTGCTTTCGCCGCCGCCACATGAAATGTAACGCTGGCTGACAGCACAACTTTCCTGATGGGCCAGTTAACAACTGGCCCATTGTTTATCTGTTGCGCAATCCCCATATCTTTGGGACCTTTCGGCTTTTTCTTCTGTCGAAGAGACAATACGGCAACTACGTTTAATAGCAGTGAGTATCAGGAACAGTGAATAAGGAATCGAATCAGATGAAATTACGCGTTATTGCCTGTGGCCTGCTGGCCGGTTTTGTTTCAGCATCAGCGCTGGCGGATGCCTCCGGCGACCTGCAGCAGCGCCTGAACAAAGTAAACAGTTTCCATGCCAGCTTTAGCCAGAAAGTCACCGACGGCAGCGGTGCCAATGTGCAGGATGGTGAAGGCGAGCTGTGGGTTAAGCGTCCCAGCCTGTTTAACTGGCACATGACGGCGCCGGATGAGAGCGTTATTGTCTCCGACGGTAAAAACCTGTGGTTCTACAATCCGTTTGTTGAACAGGCCAGCGTGAGCCTGCTGCAGAATGCCACCAGCAATACGCCATTTATGCTTATTGCCCGCAATCAGCCCAGCGACTGGAAGCAGTACAACATCAAACAGCAGGGTGACAGCTTTGAGCTGACGCCAAAAAACAGCGACGGCAACCTGAAACAGTTCACCATCAACGTATCGTCATCGGGCACTATCAATCAGTTCAGCGCGGTTGAGCAGGATGGCCAGCGCAGCAGCTACCAGCTGAAGAGCCAGAAAAATGGTGCTATCAGTCCCGATAAATTTACCTTTACGCCACCAAAAGGGGTAACGGTAGACGACCAGCGTCAGTGAGGTTGAGTTGAGTAATCTCTCTCTGGATTTTGCCCCTTCAAATGCGTTTAAACCGCTGGCCGCCAGAATGCGGCCTACGACGCTTCAGGAGTATATCGGCCAGCAGCATCTGCTGGCCCCTGGCAAACCGCTGCCGCGGGCGATTGAAGCCGGGCAGCTGCACTCGATGATTCTGTGGGGACCGCCGGGCACCGGCAAGACCACGCTGGCAGAGATCATCGCGCACTACGGTAATGCTGATGTGGAACGCATCTCAGCGGTCACGTCAGGCGTAAAAGATATTCGTGAGGCAATTGAGCGCGCCCGGCAAAACCGCCACGCCGGCCGCCGCACTATCCTGTTTGTGGATGAGGTCCATCGCTTCAATAAAAGCCAGCAGGATGCCTTTCTGCCACATATCGAAGATGGCACCATCACATTTATCGGTGCTACCACGGAAAACCCTTCGTTTGAACTCAACTCTGCGCTGCTGTCGCGTGCGCGCGTCTATCTGCTCAAATCACTGACGACAGAGGAGATTGAGGAGGTGCTGACGCAGGCGATGGAAGACAGCACTCGCGGCTATGGTGACAGTGATATCGTGCTGCCTGACGCCACGCGCCGGATGATTGCCGAACTGGTAAGCGGTGACGCGCGCCGTGCGCTGAATACGCTGGAAATGATGGCGGATATGGCAGATGTCAGCGCGCAGGGCAAGCGGGAGCTGACGCCGCAGCTGCTGACCGAAGTGGCTGGCGAGCGTGCGGCGCGCTTTGATAACCAGGGCGATCGCTTTTACGATCTCATCTCGGCGCTGCACAAATCGGTGCGCGGCTCTGCGCCCGACGCGGCGCTCTACTGGTACGCCCGGATTATTACCGCCGGCGGGGATCCGCTCTATGTCGCACGGCGTCTGCTGGCTATCGCCTCGGAAGATGTCGGAAATGCCGATCCGCGCGCCATGCAGGTAGCCATTTCAGCCTGGGACTGCTTTACGC
>JAAIGE0100014068.1_pt1 | contig 12089 bp, 25 predicted proteins | sample 6487951 | NCBI WGS metagenome assembly JAAIGE01 (sample SAMN13974128, study PRJNA590717) | phyllosphere metagenome | biome: tomato field; feature: multiple bacterial spot infested tomato fields; material: tomato leaves; isolation source: leaves from tomato fields | host: Solanum lycopersicum ... | reverse complement strand
GCACAGTCAGTGGCTGTACACAACATTGTTGACGACTGATGAGGTCCGCCGTCGAATGGACTTCGCCGTGTCTGGTGGCTTCGTGGAGTTGCTCAACGTCTTCGCTAGGGTCCATACCGGGGAGCTACCAGAAGAATACGCACGGGAGGTGCTCGGATGAGTGATATCGACGATGCGCTGCGGCTGTTGGGACTTGCCATGTCGATGGCAACGGCCGGGCGGATGGCTGCGGGGGCAGCTACAGGCGACGGGACCGACAACGTCTTCTACATCGAGGACTGCAAGCATGAGGCCGGGGAGCTTCTCGTCAAGGCTTTCGGCAAGGACAGCCCGCTCATCTATCGGTTCGTGGACCGGGCCGTCCCGCATTGGACGAACGTACGAGGGCGTGAGTACCAACTCCGGCTCCTGGAATCGGGAGAGCTGGTACGAGCAGTCGGGGAGCTGGAGAAGCTTCTAGGCATGCCGGAGGAGTACGCTGAAACACTCCTGGAAGGCGTTGTCAAGCCGTTCGCCGATGTGAGGACGATGTGAGCGCCGTCGCTGTCGCCTCGGCCGCGCTGCGTGAGGCTATTGAGCTTGTCCGTTCGCCCCGGCTGCTGGAAGAGGGCGCGAATGTGCAGACGCTCTTCTCCGCCTCCATGCACAAGCGCACGGAGGCATTCGAAGCCCTCCGGGAAGCGGGTGGCTGGGCTCGGGGTTCGGACGCCGCCCATCTCCTGGACCGGTTCGTGGAGAAAATCGTCCCGCCGATGCTGACGGATGCCGGTGACGCGGTGCTGGTCGAGCTTCTGAGGACTGATGCTGTGGAGCAAGCAGTTCGCCACGTTCAAGACGCTGTGGCGCTGCCAGCAGAGTACGCGAACATTGCGATGGACGGGTTGCTGGCGCCGTTCACTTGGCTCAGAGCGTACCGTCTCTAGGGCTTGCGCCGGGCGCTGGCGTGCGGTATGCTCTGAGCATGTACACCGCAGACCTCGAACACCTGGAGTCCCAGGTCATCAACGCACTGAGCACGGCTGCCGATGTGTCCGGCCTGAAGCCGGAGCCTGACCAGCAGGATGTCATGGACGACGCCGCGCACGACCTGATGGACATGCTGCCCCGCATCCTCCGCCTGGAGAAGGCTAGCCCGCTCGTCGGCGCCATCTGCGACATGGCGCTGGACGTGACCGCCTTCGACCCGGCTGAGGATGCTGCGGTGCGAGCAGTCCGTCGCGATGACGCCATCAGCGGCAGCGCTCGGTTGATGATTCTCACGGTCGTCGAGTCCGCGAAGCTGGCGCCGGAGCAGGCAGTTGCCTCCATCTCGGGCGCGGCTGACATCGTGCTGAAGCGTCCGGCTATCGCTGCGGCGTGACCTTGACACGGAGCTAGCCGGGGACTAGGATGGGTCTATGGAAAACCCGACTGACTACGCCCTGACCAGCGACACTGACGTGGCGACGATGCTGGAGACGGCACGTCGCTCGTTGCTCGTTCTCGGCGTCAGCGAGATGGAGTTCTCCATCCGGTACCTGCGGAACATCGCGGAGGGCGTTCTGAATGCGACGGGCAACGACTGTGTCTTCGGGGAAGACCCGGGCGACGCCCCGTTCATCGAGGAGGCGATGAACGCCCGCGACCGTGGCATGACGTACATCCTTCGCGCCTGCGGCAACCTCACGAACGATGACCCGCTTGGCGGGGCTATCGTGAAGTCCCTCATCGACTTCATCCCCATGACGCCTTCCGGCGCTGGATGGAGCGACTTGGAGGGGAGCGAGATTCGGCGCGCGGCGAAGCGGGTTGCTTCCGGCGAGCTATCGTCCCACGTCCACTCGCTGTACGAGCTGACCGCTCCCGGCGTCTCGACGGAGTACGCGCTGGAGGTGCTCCGTGCAGCTTGATGAGCCCCTGGACCTAGGGGACGCACCGTCGGCGCTTCGGTCGGCGCTCTACACGTTCGCATGCGCAGACCTCACCGGGCGCGGCGTGAGCTTCGGCCCGGATGGTGACATCTCCGTCACCGCACGCGCCACTGACCCTGAGCACACCAAGCTCGAAGCGGCGGCTGTGCAGTGGCGCGTGGCTTGTGGCACAGTGGACTCGTGGCGGGCGCAGTGCCCCGAGGGGAACCTCCCCCGTTTCGATGCGCTCGCTTCGACGGTTCTCCCCCGAGAGCCGGACGCTTTCTACGACGCGTTCATGTGCATTCAAGGCGTGGGCGAGGAGTTCCGCGTGATGAGCATGCTGTACCTGCTGGGTGTGAACGGTATCGCCCTGGAGTACGCTCACATGATGCTGGAGGGTGTGAACTTCACCCGGGACGGCCGCATTCGCAACGCAACGCCGAAGGGCAGCTTCGAGGACTGGTCCTTCTGATGGAGGACGAGTACCTCCTCACCTCCAGCAACGAGGCGCGTGCCGTCATCCGGCAGGCTCATGAGTCGCTCCGAGCGCTGGCGAAGAACAACTTCAGGGCGGCGGCGAGGGAGATGTACCGCGGCACGTTGCTGGCTCTCCGGTCCAACGATACGTCCGCCCTGCGCCGTCGGCCGGGCGCTGCTCACGAGCGGATTGTCGAGCACGCCAGCAGCCTCACCCACGCCGGTTGGACCCAGTTGTCGGTCATCGCAACAGGCAGCTCCTCCTGGTACTGGGACGGCCCGATTGCAGCCCAGGTGCGGAACGCGCTGTTCGCGTACGTGCAGGACTACCACCATGCGGATGCCGTGGCAGCCCGTGAGCGGTACGCTGCCGTCCGCGAGGGTGCGACGGATGCCATCATCGACGCGGTGGTCAGCGCGGTTGAGAACGGTGTGCCTCTGGAGTACGTCATCGAAACCATTGACGGCAGGCTCCTGCGGTAGTACACTGCCGATATGGACACCCGCGACGACTACATCCTGACCTCCAGCGATGAGGCTTTCAGCCTCGGCGAATCGGGACGCCAGATTCTCCTCACCCTGGCAGAGCAGGCGTACATCCGGGCTCTCCGTGATGCGCTCATCTCTCTGAAGGAAGCGCGCGACGTCGAGTCCTGGAACGACTTCGAGCAGGGCACCGTGAAGGACTACGTCGGCGGTCTCCGGGCTGTCGCATACGAGCATTTCAAGTCCGCATGTCAGCACGATGTCTCCGCCCGCAGCGAACTGACAAGCGCTATGTGGCGCTTCCACGAGAAGGTCTCCGGCATGCGCGAGCTGGACTCGCTGACGTATTACGAACCCACGCAGTTCGAGAAGCGGATTCGGTTCTTCCTCCAGCTCCACCGCGAAGCGGTGGACGGAGCGCTCATCGAGTCGTTGCGCGCGATGTACGCCGCGACCGACCCGACGCTCTCGCCCGAGTACGCAGTCGCCCTCATCCCTGAGCAGGCCCGAAATGCCTGAGGTGTTGGTCGCTCCGCATCGCATGGACGACCTTGTCATGGACGAGGCGACGCTCATGCACACGGAACGGCTGCGCGGTCACATGCTTGACGCCGCCAACGACGAAATCGGTCTGGCGCTCGCTGTCTCCATCGCCTGGAAGCGGGAGGAGCAGACGTACGACCCGAAGACGGAGGACGAGCAGGCTCTTGTCACGTTCCTCCAGCGGCAGGCCTCGGAGAACCGGATTCAGCACTTCTACCGGGCGTGGGGAATCATGAAGCTGGTGTGCGGCGAAGCGCTCGAAGCGATGGGGAGCCCTGCTCGGAAGCCGGGCTTCGCGATACTGCGCGAGCGGGCCGGACGACTCGACTGTGATACCCTCATGGTCTTGGAGTCCCGCCACGAAGCCCACCTGGCGGGAGAGACCCGGAAGCTCATCGAGACCATGTACGCGGTGACGGCGCCGGGGTTTGACGCGGTGGAGGGACGCAAGATGATGGAGGCTTTCCAGTGAGTGTTGAGGAGCTGTTCGCTGACGCGCACCCGAACCCGCAGTCTGAGCTGAAGATGCCGCTCCTCGCTCTCACAGAGAACAGCGCTCTGAACCTTGTGCTGGCCGTCCAGGCCCGCGTCAGCTCCGGCCATGACCGCCGGTTCGTCATCGACTGCAAGCGTGCAGTGAAGGTGACTGACGGGTACATGGAGACTCTCATCTCTGGCATCTGCCGTGGCGAGGGCGTGACTGTCGTGTTCGCGAATGCGTTCGCGCTCATCCGCGAGCTGGGCGACAAGTACGCCCGCATGTACGAGGTCGGGTGGCTCGTTGAGTACGCCTGACGACCTCGACTCATCCTTCTACGCGGCTGACCGGCTGGGCCTCGGCGCCGAGATGCAGGGCAACGAGTCATACTCGATGTTCTGCTGGAAGACACCCCTGATGGTGCCGACGGATGAGCTGCGCAGGCTGTGGGATGCGATGTCTCACCTCAGCCCGGATGACATCTCCGAGACCTTCTCCACGTACCTCATCGGCAAGGCGGGTGAGCGGGCAGGCGTCATCGAGATGTTGGAGGCCCGTGTCCCGGTCCAGTACATGGTCGCAGCGGCTGTGGACCCGCGTCTGGAACGCAACACAGGGCACCCGGACTGGCCGGTGCGAGGGTGGCGGGAGGTCATCGACCTCTGGGAGGCCCGTGTCCCCCAGACGTATGTCGAAGCGCTCACGAACTACCTCAACCACTTGGGCACGGTGGTTCCCCCGGCCGGTCTCATCGCGTTGTCGGAGGCAGGTACCGAGGTGGGATACGCAATCGCGTGCCTGCGCGCCGGGGTCCAGGCAGAAGAGGTGGCAAGGCGCTGGCTGGCGAACATCCCGCTGGAGTACGCGAGTATCTGATGCACGGCCGTACCCAGTGCAACCGCGACTACGCCACATTCCAACGCGACGCCGATTTCCTGGACGAGTCCGATATGGACAAGCTCTGGGCGTACGTCGCCGACCTGGAACGGGCTGAGCGCCGTGCCGCGCTCAATATCTGCCGGTACTCTGCGAAGCCCAGCGGAGGGGTGGAGAAGTACACGCGTATTCGTGCAGCCGGTGTGCCCCATGAGTACCTCTGCGGCCTCCGTATCACCTATGTCACGTCATGGGATACAGAGACAGCCGTGACGAATATCGTCGGCCTCTGGAACGCGGGTGTCAGCTCCGAGTACACCAACAAGCTCATCTCATGGTTCAGCATCAAGGACATCATCCGTCTCCACGAAGCTGGCGTCTCCTTCGGCTACGCGGATGCGTGCGAAGAAGCAGGCCTGACCGTAGAGCAGATTGTCGCGGCCTACAGCGCGAACATCCCGTTGGAGTACGCGACAGCTTGACACCGGCCGAGGATGCGCGTACGATGGATGCATGGACAAGGCCCAGTACGACGCGCTGCGCACCCCTGATGAGACGCTGACCCACATCAGCCCCCGGGAGCTTTCCGACCAGAGCGACCGTCTGCTCATCGACGGGTACGACATCGACCGCTACACGTACAAGCTCTACCTGGAAGGCGGCGAGTTCGTCTGCCGCTTCTACGATTACGACGACCGGGAGCTGGCACCTGTTGCCTGGCGCACCACTGACGGTGAGCTGGTCTCTGTCGAACGTCTCTACCCGGACAAGCGCGTCTACCCGGAGACCAGCGATTACGAGTTCATCCGGCTGCTGCGTGAGCGTGGCGGGGAGCCCTCGCTGACCTCGTGGGACCAGGACCGGTATGACCGGACCCACGGTTGAGACAAGGCTGCGGGACCGCGCTGCGTGGGTAGTCTTCGCCTACATCGTCTCACCGATATGGAGCCCGCGCGCCGCGGTCTACCAGGCTGCCCGGATGCGGGGGCTGAGTAGCGCGCAGATGACGGAAGCGTGGACCCTCATGCGACCGTTCGCACTGCATCAGCGTGTCGGGTTCACTGATTCCATCACGCCCGGCTCGGCGGACAACGCCATGCGAATGCTCCGGGCTATCGAAGACCCGGCCTACCTCGCCGACACTGTCATCGACTGCCGGTTCCCGTACGGAGGCTTCCCCGGCGCCCGGGCGCATGCTCCGCTGACGCCGGGGGAGAAACTCGTGCCATCGCTCGGCTACCAGGATGTCATCGACCTGTCCGAGGCCGCAGTCCCCGCGCACTATGCGAGCGCCCTGCTGGCGTTCCTTCCGCGGCACGAAGTCATCTCAGCGCACGCGGCAGGGGTGCCGGTGGACTACGCGCTCCGCGCTGCGAAAGTCGGGCAGTCGCCGACGGAGTCGTGGGAAAGCTTGATACCTGTCGAGTACCTGGTGTAGGATGAGGCCATGACCGTGTATGTGGACGACATGATGATGCGCGCGGATGTGCCCAACGGCAACCGCACGGTGCGCGGCGTCTGGTGCCACATGTTCGCGGACACTCGCGAGGAACTCGACGAGATGGCAGACCGCATCGGCATGCGCCGGTCGTGGATTCAGAAGCCGGGCACGCCCCGCGAGCACTACGACGTGACGAAGAGCCGTCGCGAGGCCGCGGTCAAGGCGGGCGCAGTCGTGCTCCCCATCCGCAGCCCGGAGTGGCGTGAGTTCTTCGCCCGCAAGAAGGCGGCAGCCGATGCGCTCTGACCCCCTAGTGGAAGGCGACCCCGACCGCGCCAGCTTCGTAAGGGCTGGAATACGCATCCCGGATGTTGCCCTACGCGAGCTGGAGAGGCACTTCGAACTCAGTGGCATGAGCCGGGAGGCGTTCTTCAGCCACGTGTTCGCCGACTGGGAGTACGAGCTGTTGTACGGCAAGGAGGAAGTCTCCTCCTGGTCCGGGTACCTGGGGGTGCTGAACCAAGGGGTTCCGGCGCAGTACGCGGACGACCTCGAACCGCGCTTCGGTGACATCAGCCTGACAGAGACACGCGGGTTCGGTTGCTCCGAAGTGATAGCCCTCTACGAGGCGAACGTGCCCACCGACTACGCCCTGGCATTGGACCGGGCCGGTGTGACGGACGTGGCCGACATCATCTCGATGTACCTGACCGGCGTCCCCATCGAGTACGCTGTGCTTGTCGGCGACGGCGATGTCTGAGGACTGGGGTCCGTCGGGCGGCTTCTACCGAGCCGCCCGACGCCGGACGAAGAACAAGGAAGAGCGGGAGGAGCTGGCCCACTTCTTCGTTGAGCAGTACCCCCGCGTTTCGCCGGAAGCGTTCTTCGACCAGCTCCTTGCGGTGTGGGAGTACGAGCTTCTCTCCCAAGGAAGCGAGAAGCTCGATGGTCGTGCAGGCTTCCTTGCCATGCACCAAGCGGGCGTGCCGACGGTATACATGAACGCGCTGTCCGTGGACTGCTGCTCGGAGGCGACACCGGCCTCGCAGGCGCCTGGCGGACTCCAGCCCTACGGGTACGGGGAAGTCATCGCGCTGCACGCTGCGGGTGTCCCCGCCGAGTACGCCCGAGCGTTCCAGCACCCCGGACGGCCGGACGCTCCCGGCATCATCGCCATCTATCAGGACGGTCTCCCGCTCGAATACGTCCAGACGCTGTTCGAATGAGTATGGTAGAATCGCGGCATGGACAATCTGAGCGCGCAGCGTATCGTTGAGATGCAGGGCCGTCGAGGTCTGGCCCGGGTCAACGACCTCCCTTCCAACCTGCGTGTAGATGACAAGCCTCTCCTCGGCGGACGCGCGGAGAACGGGGATGTCGTCTCCATCAAGTACATCGCCACAAGCGAGCACAGCGGCGTCTTCGGCGTCTTCGGCGTCTTCGTCGAAGGCGTCCTCGTGGCGCAGGTGCCGGAGCTGATGAGCTTCTTCGTTCCGAAGTACGTCTTCGCGGAGAACACCGAAGCGGCCCTCGCTACGCTTCTCGTCCAGGCGGACATCCCGTTCACTCTCGTGAAGCTGCGAGGCTGATGAGCGAGGAGCCGACGGCGTACAGCCGCGAGGCTGGCTGCTCGCGTACGAACGCTGCCTACTTCATCGACTGCGGCGTTCCGGCCGACTACGTGCGAGGGATGATAGGGCTCGGCACGGCCGTCACTACCCGCACCGTCGTTGACTTCCACAAGAAGGGCATCGACCCAGAGTACGCATCGTCATGCATTTCGCTCGGCGTGAAGCAGAACCGTATCCCCGCGTTGTGGAAGTCCGGGGTGCCCGTGGAGTACGTCAAGGCTCTCTACGGCGGTTGACAAGCGGCAGCGGTTTCCGTACGATGGTGAGATGTCCACTGACCCGCGGTATGAGCTGTTCCGGAGCGAGGAAGCCCTGCTCGTAGCATCCGAGATGGGCTGGACCTACGACGACCTCATCGCGTATTCGGACATGACCTACGACCCGCGCAGGCGCAGCTACGCGCGGGCCTTGCCCGCAGGTGTGCGCACCGTCTACCACCGTTTCATGGCGGCGGACATGGAACTTGCCCGCCGCCTCGACATCCGGCGCCTGGATGCTCTGAGCGTGTTCGTCTCATCCATCCGAGACCAGAGCCGTGACCAAGTGCTTGGCACGCCGTTCACGGAAGACCGGCACGACGTGACGCAGCTCGCACGGTTGCTGGCCCGCATCGGGTGGGACACCGTTGTGGAGGCCCGGCGCAACTTCCCCGAGTTCCTCTCCGAGCCGTGTCGGGAGAACGTGGAAATGTACCTGGACGCAGGTGTCTCAGGGCGCTTCGTCTGCCACGTTCCTGTCTCGCACCCCGGTGGCGAGTCCTTCACCGTGCGAGAGGCACTGCTCCTGGAGAAGCACGGGGTGCCACCCGAGTACGCGAACGCTTTCACCCATGTCATGGGCGAGAAGGGGAGCGTGGAGAACATCGTGAAGATGTGGGAAGCGAGCATCCCGCTGGAGTACGCGACCGCTTGACGCCCGCGAGTTCGTCCGGTACCATAGAGTCATGTCTTCTGCCCTTCATCCGGACCCTGATGTCCAGACACGCCTTAGTGCATGGGGTGTGACCGAGGGCTCGGCTGAGGCGCTCACCGCCCGGGAGCTGTTCACGACAATCGCAGACATGACCCGGTATCTCAGCACCGGGTACCTGAAGGTCGGCAGTCATGCAGGCCGGGAGTTCTTCGCCGCGTTCCTCTCAGGGACAGGCGACGGTAAGGTAGACCAGGGCCGCGACGCCTACCTGAGCGGCATCGGCGGTCTTGTCTTGGCGCGTGAGTTGGGTGTCAAGCGGTCCGAGCTGGGCCTGTTCGCGTGGCTCGTGAACCAGTGGAACACCGCCGCGTCCAAGGGCGAGTATTTCAGCCTTGCCAATGACTACACGATTTCGCAGTCCTGGGAGATTCTCTTCCGTGGTCTGGGCATCACCAACGTGCGGAAGCTCGCGGCGCGTCATGACCTGTTCTCGGAGCATGTCATCTACGGCGTCCGTCATCTCCTGGAAGCTGGCCTCAGCCCGCGGGAAATCGTCACCTACTCGCTGCTGTACCGCGATACGTCGATGTACAAGGGGCGCAACTTCTACGTCTCCGAAGCGCGTCGCATGCATGATGCGGGCGTCCCGGCTGACTATGCGATGGCTTTCACGACCGTTGGCACCCAGAACCCGGAGACAGCGTCTATCATTGCTCTCTGGCAGGGTGGCGTTCCTGTCGAGTACGCAACGGGAGGGTTCTCAGTCGGGCACTCCCCTGACGCTGTTCTCCGGATGCACCGAGACAGTGTCCCACTGGAGTACATGATGAGTCTGGGAGGCCGAGCATGACCTTGCACGTTATCACTCGCCGGGAGGAAAAGTACGATGATGACGAGCCGTTCAGCCACCTCCCGCCCGACATGGTGGACGAGCTGGAATGCCCTATCGGGTGCAACGGCTGGTCCGAGTGCAACAAGGCGCACGAAGTCCCTGGCTACGACGGCGTGAACGATGGCCCGTGGGACTCCTATGAGGACGCTCCCTGGTACGACCAGGAGGAGTTCGAGTTCCACGGCGTCGTGCACACCTGGAGCGGTAACGGGTACGGCTGGACAGTACCGTACAACGGCTGCGTTGTCGCGGGCAACGACTGGAGCGACCCTTACGGTGTACCGGACCGTCCAGGCAAGTGGCTCGTAGACGACGACTGGGACGACACAACGGTCTCGCTCACGAAGGTCTGCGAGCTGGACGATGGGGTGGCGCGCGGGACGCTCGTCCGGCCGATGCGAGAGCGGGGTCCGAACGAATACACACCGCGAGCTGTTGCCTCCTACCTGCGGTCGCAGAACGTCCCGAACGAGTACGCTCAGGCGTTCGCCAAGGAGTTCTGGCTGGAGGGGCGTCCGACCGCTGTGACGCTGTCGGTGCCCGCAGCGCTGCTCGCGTCACAGCATGGCATCCCGGCCGAGTACGCCCATGCGGCTGACGCCTACGCGTCTCTGTTCACCTACGGCGAGACGCGGGCGCAGACCATCATCGAGCTGCACACGGCTGGTGTGGACATCGAGTACATCCGGCTGGGGATGACGCACCGGGTGGAACCGTCAGTGCTCATCGAATCGTCGCGTAACGGTGTTCCTGCCGACTTCTTGGCGGAGCTGGCGGCATGAAGGCTGACTTCACATCGAAGTTCGCGCGCTCGTACCGCGACGATTACGTGGACATGTACATGAAGGGCGGGGCCTCTTCCGAGTTCGCCGAGGCCTTCGCTAACGCCGCTATCGCCTCGCCTGAGCAGTTCAAGTCGGTCACAGGTGCGCACCTCGCCATGATGGGATGGCGAGGTATCCCGCCCGAGTACGCAGTCGAGGCGGTGCGGTTCGGCTGCGGCGTGTTCGAGACCTTCCGCATGTGGTCTGATGGGGTGCCACTGGAGTACCTCACAGCAACGTGAGCGACCCGTATGCGGAGATTCTCCGGCTCCGGGAAGCTGAGTCCCTGGCTGACAAGCTGGGCCGCGAGGGAGCGCCACGCGCGTACGCTGTAGCGTTCGCTGACGCCGTGACGAGGGGCAACGCGACGGCCGAGGTCGGCGCCAAGGCGCTCGTGCGCTTTCACCGTGCGCGTGTCCCGGTGCCGTACGCGCTCGCCGCGCTGGGCGCAGGCTTGGATGTCGAATCGTCTATCGAGGCGTGGGCTTCAGGCGTCCCGCTGGACTACGTCACCGCTTGACGCGCGCAGGCGCTCGATTTCCTCGGCCGCTCGCACAAGGAGTCGGGGCGAGACCACGACGACGCCATGTTCCGGGTCTCTGAAGGAGCTGCGGAGCTGCTCAACGATGTCTCGGGTCATGTGCGCAAGCCTACCATGTCGGATTCTCGTGGTAGCATGGGTCCATGTCCTCTTCACTGGTTTCTCGTCTGCGCTGGCTTTACTCGAAGGTCCGCGCCGGGTACTACTCGGTACCGCGGCACATGCGCATCCCCACCGTCGCGATGGTAGTGGCTACCGCAACGGTCATGTTCATCAGCCGGATGCACATGGAGGGCGAGGCGATGGGGCAGGCCGCGGTCGGCATCGTCGTCGTGCTCATCGGCGTCTCCCTGCTGCGCGACTTGCGGATGCTTGCTGCCCGGCGTCGCCAGCGTCGCGCCACGTCTGCGGCTTGACGGGCGCAGCCCGGCGCGTGTAGGATGATGCCATGAGTGCACGACGTGACGCGCTGTTCCGTGAAATCCATGAACTGTCGCTGAAGCATGGCGTCGTCCTGACCAAGCACTATGAGTTCTCCTGGACCTACCAGATGCCGGGCTTCTTCCTCTCAGCGGAGGAGCGCACCGTGAACGCTGGCAAGACGATGGCTGCTGTGTTCGCGTACGGGCGTCTCCAGTCAGCGATTCGCCGGTTGCGTAAGTGCAATCGGGTGCACGAAGAGCAGACCCGAGCGGTTGACTACCACCTTGACCGGAGCACGGAGACGGTGAAGGTCGAAGCGCTGACTCGCCTGGTGCGCGAGGGCCAAGAGGCTTCCCCGACGTTCCTGGCTGTTGCCGCCGCGCAGAGCGTGGAAGAGGTCAAGGCTGCGCTCGCCGGGGTTCAGGTTCTCACCGCTGTCTGACGCTTGACGAGTGTCGGTGGGCTGGTGTAGGATAGTGGCATAGCTTTCACCGACTCCGCTGCATACCAGTCCGCTGTCTCCCGCGCTCTCGAAGCTGCCGACGCCTACTACAACGGCGCCGATGAGCTGATGACGGACGCGGAGTACGACGCTCTCATCGAGACCATCGAGGCATACGAGACCGCGAACCCGGCTGACGCCATCGACCATGGCCTGCACACGAAGGTGGCT
>JAAIGE0100976447.1_pt1 | contig 12096 bp, 8 predicted proteins | sample 6487951 | NCBI WGS metagenome assembly JAAIGE01 (sample SAMN13974128, study PRJNA590717) | phyllosphere metagenome | biome: tomato field; feature: multiple bacterial spot infested tomato fields; material: tomato leaves; isolation source: leaves from tomato fields | host: Solanum lycopersicum ... | reverse complement strand
TGCGAAGGCGACGTGATCTGCGCAAACGACCTGCGCCTGGCGGACGCCGCACCGGCTGGCGAGAACGGCGACGCCAGCCTGGCACAGATCGACAACATCGAGGATTACCTCGAAGACGTCGAACGCAAACTGATCATGCAGGCCCTCGAAGAAACCCGCTGGAACCGCACGGCGGCGGCCCAGCGCCTGGGCCTGAGCTTCCGCTCGATGCGCTATCGCCTGAAAAAGCTAGGCATCGATTGAAACCGTAGCCTGCGGTTGAACCGCCAGTGAGCACACAGCCCTCGTAACCTGCGGTTGAGCGAAGCGATACCCAGGTTCAGGTCCCCGCCCCCGAAGCAGGTCGCCCGCCTACAAACGCCCCGCCGGCGAATACGGCGCCGGATCGATGATCGGTTGCTGCCCCAGCATCAGATCCGTCAGCAACTGGCAGGAGGCCGGCGCCAGCACCAGTCCATTACGATAGTGCCCGCAGTTCAGCCAGAGGCCCGGATGCTCCGGCACCTCACCGATAAAGGGAATGCCCTCGGGTGAGCCGGGGCGCAGGCCGGCCCAGTGCCCCACCACCTCGGCATCGCGCAACGCCGGCAGCAACGCTTCGGCAGACGCACGTAAGCTGGCCAACGCCTCATCGGTCGGCGTCTTGTCGAAGCCGGCATGCTCCAACGTACTGCCCACCAGAATGTGCCCATCACGTCGCGGAATCGCGTAGCGCCCGCCGGCCAGGACCATGCTGGGCAAGAAGTCCTCGGCGCACTTGAACAGGATCATCTGCCCCTTGACCGGCTCTACGGGCAGCGCCGACCCCAAGCTCCGCAGCACTTCCCCGCTCCAGGCCCCGGCCGCGACGACGACCTGCTCGGCCAGCATCTCGCCCTCCGCGGTAACGACCCCGGTAACGCGCGCGCCATCACGCACGAACTGCAGCACCGGGCTGTGCTCGCGCAGCGTAACGTTCGGCAAACCCTGCAAAGCCGCCCGCAGCGCCTTGACCAGCCGCGGGTTGCGCACATTGGCCACGCCGGACATATGAATCGCGCGCTTGAATCCCTCGCCAAGCACCGGCAGCTGGGCATAGGCGGCCTCGACCGGCACCTCGTGCAACGGCCGCACCTGGCGCTGCGCCCAGGCCAGCGCCTCGGCCTGGTCATCCAGATCCAGCCAGTAAAGCCCGGTAACATGCACCTCGGGATCGACCCCGGTATCGGCCAACAGGCGCTCGCCGAAACCCGGGTAGTAATACTGTGACCAGTGAGCCAGCGCCGTGACCGCCTGGCTATAGCGCCACGGATAAAGCGGCGAAACAATTCCGCCCCCCGCCCAGGACGCCTCGCTACCGACCGACGCGCGATCCACCAGCGTGACCCGCCGGCCCGCGCCCGCCAGCAGGTACGCCGACAACAACCCGATGACCCCACCGCCCACAACGATTACATCCGCACGCAAAACTCACCCCATCGCACAAGCGGCATGCCTTGACAGCGAGACCCCAGGGTCTAGACAGAACGGCAGCCGAGAACGCCGCCAATCATACGCGCATAGAGGTTTGCGTCATGAATAGAGATCAACAGAGGGCCGTTGGCCTAGTGGAGCTGCTGGTTACCATTGTGCTGCTGAGCATCTTGGTCAGTATCGCTATCCCCGCCTTCGCTCGCTTTCAGGAAAACAAACGCCACGAGTCCGCCCGCGACCTGCTGGCTACTCATATTCAGAAAACCCGTGCCTGCGCAGTGATTCAAGGGCGCCCGCACAAACTATGCGGCTCCAGCGATGGTGAGACCTGCGACGGGAACTGGGGCAGCTACTGGCTCATAGCTACGGTTGGCAGCAACCCGACCATCGTGACCCAGCAGGCAGCCCCAGTGGAAAACATCTGCAGGGTGGGTTTTGGCGGCGACAGCATCCGCTTCCATCCAAACGGAACCAGTTGGACTAGCAACGGTACGATCTTCGTGTGCAACAGCAACGGCCCTCACCAGCTACTGACACTGAATCGCCAGGGCCGCTTGAGACTTGGAACCGGTCACGATTCGCGCTGCTGCTAGACCAGTCGTCCGCGCTCCACGGCCGGTCATCTACAGCCTGAAGACAGCTACCAGCGAAGCCGTCAGGATTCGCATGCCCTCCTGTATTTAGACTGGAAAACCATGCCAAGACTCTCGGAAAGCCAGCCATCGGCGTACTCGCATACGCAATGTGGCTTCACCCTGATTGAGCTGATGATCATCATCGCTCTGGTTGGGATCATCGCCGCAATCGCGATTCCGAACTTCAGCCAATTCATCAATAAGAACCGTACCCAGTCGCTTAACAACGAGATGCTGGCACTGGTGCAATACGCCCGCACTACTGCAGTCGAGCAAAAGACCTTCATGAGGGTTTGCAAGGAGAGCGGCCGTTGGACAGTGAAGAAAACCTGTGCCGATAGCTCCGAAACGTTACGCAGATTGGATGTGCCATCCGGCAGTACGGTGAACCCGGTGGGTGAGAACGTGGCAGAAGTTCTATTCAGGTACAACGGAACCAGTAAAGACACCACCTTGATCACTTGCCAAGGCACCGATCATGCCAACGGTTACACCATTGAGGTAAAAGCCAGCGGCAGCGTACGGAGCTGGCCAAGAGGCATGACTAATTCCACCACCAGTATGACAGCCTGTCAGTAGTACCGAGGAATGGCGATGAAAAACGTGGAAAAGGGATTCAGCCTGATCGAAGTACTCGTGGCTCTGTTGCTAACCACCGTCGGCGTGCTCGGCATGGTTGCCCTGCAAGGCCGCAGCGTGCAGTACTCACAAGACTCCGTGCAACGCAATGTGGCGGTAGATCTGGCCACTGAATTGGTGGAAATCATCCGCGCCAACCCCAGTGAGACTTTCAGCAACGCAGCACCGCAGTTCCCGATGAACAATGGGCTCAAGTCAAGCTCGATCTTTTATAAAGCCAAAGCATCGGATTTTTCCAACCCAGCCGATTGTGTCGCCAGCCCTACCGTAGTGCCCAGGACCGCTGCCGAACAACGCAACTGTTGGGCCAGCAAGGCAAAGGCTCTGCTGCCGGGCGGCTCGACTGTATTCATCAGCGACTCGTATATCTGTCGCAGCAGCAGCGCTGGTAACTGCAATGGCCAGGGCTCGATGATCGAAATCCGTCTTGCCTGGCAAGTGCGCGAGGGCGCTTGCCTTGACGCATCTGACACCAGCAACTCTTCGACCATCTGTACCTACACTGTGAGAGTGCAGCCATGAATGACATGAAGCACCAAAGCGGTTTGTCGATGATCGAACTACTGATCGCGTTGGCGATCAGCAGCTTTCTGATTCTGGGTATCACTCAGGTATATATCGATAACCAGCGGCATTACCTGTTCCAGCAGAGTCAAAGCGGCAATCTCGACAGTGGGCGATTCGCATCGCTGTTGCTCGACCAATACTTGGGCAAGGCCGGCTATCGCCGCACCCCCTCGAGTCTGCTGGAAACGTCCTTTCCAGCCCGCGCGGCATCAGATGGCTGCATGGCATTCAGCGCAGGTGCGTCCGTCACGAACCTGGCTACGGATGAAGGGATGGGTTTCTGCTTGCGCTATCAGCCTCAGGTAAGTGGCGACCTCGATTGCCAAGGCGTGGCAAGTAGCACCACATTCACACAAGCCTTCCCTCCAAATTTGACCTCAAGCGACCTGATCGTCCTGGCCTTCAAATTCGAACCTGGGGCCTCGACCGCGCTTCAGAGCGGCAGGCTTCTGTGCAAAAGCCTGAACGCCACTACCCCTCAATTCACCGAACAGCTCACAGGCATCGCTGATATGCGTGTCGATTTTGGTGTCGGCAGCAGTGATGTGCTTTCCAAGGAAGTAACGTCTTACGTACCGCAAAAGGACTGGACGGCCAGCTCGGGGGCAATCCGCAGCGTGCGCTACTCCCTCCTGATGGCAAGTGCAGCTGGGCAGCGGGATAGCGACGACTCCAAGGTGCTCACCGATTGGCTTGCCGTGGCCCCTGCCGCGACCAAAACGCGTCTGCAAACAGGCGATAACAAGCGCATTTATCAAGTCGTTGGAAGTACTCAAACTGTCAGGAATCTAATGCCATGAGCCATTTATCGAATCGTCAATCACAGACGGGAGCCGTCTTGGTGATCGCCTTGGTCATGCTGCTGGTACTGACCCTGATGGCCGTCGGTAGCATGCGAGGCACCACACTGGAAAGTCGCATCACGGCAAACCGCGCACACGACACCCAGCAGCAAAGTGCGGCTGACGCCGCGCTCCGGGAAGCAGAGTTTCGCTACTACGGCCCGGCAAACCTGATCGACAAGCTCGAAGGCAAGGCTGCTAATTGCGCACTGGGCAATACACTGAAAACTAATGGTATTAACAAACCCTGCTTACTTGCGATCAAGGACGAGAATCTGCAAACGTTCGTGGAACGCCCCCAAAGCACTGCGAACAACTTTCTGAAACCTGAATCTGCCGGGGGGCTGCTGTGGATGCCTTATAGGGGCACCGATGCAGCCAATCAGACCGTAGCCGGCACCCGGGAAACCAGCGGTGAGCGGACTACCTATTGGAACAGTACCCGAGCCGTCACGGTAGGCAACAACGCGGTCAACGCCGAATACGGCATGGTCGCCGAGGGGCAAGGTACTTATTACTACCTTAATAATGCCAAAGCAGACGATCAAGTTTACCTGCAGTCGACGCACGCCAATATTTATCTGGGGCTGAACAATTGAGAGCCGGCATAATGAGTCACTTCAAACTTAACTTCAGCGCCAAGTTACTCTCATGCACACTGGCCGGAATTACATTTCTACATGGCGCCACAAGTTATGCTGCAGTATCGCAAACTCCACTGAGCCTGACTGTAGGTGTGCCACCGAACATGTTGCTGACCCTAGATAACTCGGGCAGTATGACTTGGGCATTTTCACCAGACTCGATCAGCGGAACCGGACCAGCACGGCGCAGTAAATCCAGCTCATTCAACCCCATCTACTACAACCCTCAAGCCATCTATGCTGCCCCAATAGTTTTCGACACCAGCGGCAATGAAATCCAGCTACCATCTAGTTTCACTAATGCACGGGTCAACGGATATAGTAACGCTCGAGGGACTGTAGATTTATCAACTGACTACAAGGTCAACTGGGCTTACAACACCACCACTAGTCATCCCACACTATACGGCTATAACAACACTGACAACCGCCTATCTAGAAATGCCGAGGCGGACTTCACTGCAAACGTGACCATTACCTCGGCGGACCGCAATTCACCCGTCGTTCAACGCAACAGCGCTAGCAACATAACTTTCACCATTACTCGTAACGGAAGTTCAAACAACAGCGGATGCACAGCAATCGCCAGCCATCCGTCTTGGCCTGCCGTTTACAATGCAAATTGCACTCGCACTGGGAATAACGAGTATAAGGCATCCCTTGAAGAGCAGGGCGTGCCAGCCTACTACTATCTCTACAACCCCAGCAATGCAAGCAACTGCACGCTAGCCAACGAAAGCTGTTATTCGATTCGCTTTATTGGAGAGGCAGAGCAAACGAACTTTGCCAACTGGTTTTCTTTTTATCGAAATCGGGCTTTGGCAACCATCAGTGCTGCCGCGCTAGCTTTCTATGATCTATCTCCTTCGGTGCGTTTAAGCTGGCAAAGCCTAAGCGGCTGTCAATCGTTCGATGGGAGGGGACGAAGCTGCGGCAACAACGCATTTCAAGCATTTAGCCCCCAGCACAAAGGTGAGCTGTACACGTGGATGCAGGGGTTAAGCTTCAGCGGTGGCACACCCCTTCCAGATGCAATGTACCGTGCGGGAGAGTTCTTCAAAACCACAACTGCGTGGCAGAAGAACCCCGGAGGCACGGGCAACACCACGGGCAATACCTATGCCTGTCGTGCCAGCTACCATATTTTGATGACTGATGGAATGTGGAGCGGCAATCTCTCTCAAACACCATCAGATTACAGTCCCGATTCTAAAAATTTTATATTACCCGATGGCCAAGGATATACGGGGCAGCCACCGTTCAAAGACAATTTTAATGGCACTCTAGCGGATCTAGCGATGCATTATTGGGCAACGGACCTAAATCCTGACTTAGCGAACAAGGTACCTGCGTACATACCATTCAAAAGTGGCACTACCGCTACCGATTACTGGGATCCGCGCAATGACCCTGCAACTTGGCAGCACATGACCAACTTCATGATGGGTCTTGGCCTGACTCAAGCGCTATCCAACAGCGCAATCCCTTGGGAAGGCAGCACCCATACTGGTTCCGGTTATGAGGCGCTGAAAGCAGGTAATACTCAATGGCCTCAAGCTAGTAGCGGATCAGCAAATAACGTCTACGACCTTTGGCACGCCGCCATCAACTCGCGCGGTGACTTTTTCAGCGTCGACAGCCCGGAGGCGATGGTGCAGGCATTTGCCGACATTCTTTCCCGTATCGCTGATCGCAAGTCGACCGCCGCACGCCCCGCTATCAATTCTGGGCAAGTCAGCTCCGAAGAAAATGGCGACACGTCAGTGAAGACCGTTTCTTATCAGACCTCCTACGCCAGTGACGATAATTGGTCTGGCGACGTAAAGCGCTTCGAGAAAAAATGGAACGCAACAACGAACTCCATGGAGACGACTGAAGTCTGGAGTGCCAAAGCAAATGTACCGGGGCCTGCAGCCCGTCGTATCAAGATTGCGGGAAACGACAACTCAGGACTTGCCGACTTCAACCTTAGCAACGCCGGCTCGGCCAGCTATTCCGGCATCACCCTGGCCACCTACCTCAACAGAGACCCGGAAAACGCCAATGCCGCCGACACCAAGGCCGCAGCCCGCATTAGCTACCTCCGAGGGGATCGCGCGGGGGAAGGCACTACCTATCGCCGACGCAGCGGCGTACTGGGTGACTTCTACTCTTCGACCCCCGCGGTGGTTCTGAATACACCAAGGTATCTGGAGCAATTCACCAACCGCCTCGAGGGCAATACGGCTTATACGACTTTCAAGAGCTCGATTGCCAGTCGTACCCCACGTGTCTACGTGGGCGGCAACGACGGGATGCTGCATGGCTTCAACGCGACCAGCGGCGTCGAAGAGTTCGCCTTCATTCCATCCGCTGTGTTTCCAAAGCTCAACAAGCTGACCGGCAGCAACTACAGCCATGAGTTCTACGTCGAAGGCTCGCCCGTGGTAGCTGACGTCTATACCGGCTCAGAATGGCGCACTATTCTGGTCGGTACTTTGAAAGCAGGTGGCAAATCGGTATTCGCTCTGGATGTCACCACGCCTGGCCAGGAAAAACTGCTATGGCAGTTCGATGAAAACAGTATCACTGCCAGCAACGCCGTAAAATTGGGCTACACCTTTTCGCAACCGACCATCGCGCGCTTGCACACTGGTAAATGGGCTGTGGTATTCGGCAATGGCTACGAAAGCGCTGGTAACAGCAACGGCAAAGCAGCTCTCTTCATCGTCGACGCTATGGATGGATCGCTAGTAAGAAGTCTGGAGGTGCAGGGTACCAACGGTGTTGCCAATGGCCTTTCTACCCCGAAACTTGGGGATTACAACGGTGACGGCACCGCCGACTACGCTTACGCTGGTGACTTGCAAGGCAATATGTGGCGCTTTGACCTGCTTCGTTCCAATCGCGACGAGACGGCGCCATTCAAAGTTACCAATAACGTCCCCGCCAGTAACTTCAGAGTTGGTTTTGGGGGCAATCCCTTGTTCAAGGCCAGTGCCGATAACGCAGGCACTCAACCTCAAGCAATCACGTCTGCACCGAGTCTCGTTGCGCACCCTACCGGGGTTGGCTATCTCATTGTCTTCGGCACAGGCCGCTTCTATGACACTGGGGACAAGGAAGGCGACAAGAGCATGTCGCAGAGCGTGTATGGCATCTGGGACAAGGAAACACTGGGCGAGATTGCCAGCAATCCCAATATTTCTCGTTCGTCCCTACAGGCACAGACGATCACCAACACCACGACAGTCAGTGCCGATGGTGCCAGTATCCAGGGGAGAATCCTGAGCAACAATACTGTTCGCTGGCAACCCGCACAAAACGGCCAAGGCGGAACGCTGCCGGCCCAGAATGGGTGGTATCTCAATCTCGTACGGGCAGATGGCGAAATGGTCGTGGAAAACATGTCTCAGCTTGGCCGTACAATATTCTTTCAATCATTGCTGCCCAATGACGACCCGTGTGGCGATGGTGCGGCCAACTGGACATATGCCATCAACCCATTTAGCGGCGGTAGAACAACGCAGAAAGCATTCGATTACACTCCAACCACGGACGTGGGCACTCAGGTTGTTTCTGCCGTTCGCCAGGATGGTGAGGGTGGCGGTACCGTGTCGCAGAATTCGAACAATACATATCAGTACTGCACGGGCCAATCGTGCACCAACATATACCCGGATCCAACCAGCATCGGTCGTCAGGCTTGGCGTCGCACAGAGGAAAAGGAATGAGCCGGTCAAGAAGTCATACGCAGGCAGCATGTCGTAGAAGCTGGCAAGCCGGCTTCACTCTGATTGAGGTGATGGTCGTCGTAGCCATCATCGGCATACTGGCAGCCATCGCTTATCCGAGTTACACCGAATACGTAAAACGCGGTAATCGCACGGAGGGCCAGGCATTACTAAATGACGCAGCCGCCCGTCAGGAGCGCTATTTCAATCAGAACAATGCCTATGTCACGGCTGAGGCCGACATAGCAAAGTTGGGAATGAACCTGTCGAGTAACAGGTCGGCTACTGGAAAGTATGTCTTTTCCGTAAGTAAGGTGAATGGTGACGGCGGCTACACCCTGACAGCCACCCAGCAGTTCAGCGATACGAAATGTGGCAATCTCACGCTGACAGCGAATGGAGTTAAAGGAGCTACAGCTTCAGGCGCCAGTGCGAGCGATTGCTGGCGCTGACTCAATAATCTGCAACTAAAAACCGCGCTAGGCGCGGTTTTTTTTGCCTACGATTTAACAGGCAATCCTCTCGAACGGCATCGACGCTGCGCTATTCGTATTTAAAAACGCGAGCGAAGCCATGATGACTACTCGCTTTTCGAACGACGAGAGGTAGCTGAGTCGGGCAGAACTATCTGCCCCAGGTACGACCCTATACCTAAGGAGCACGAGCAAGGGAGAGCCGGCAAAATGAAGCGACTCAAGACCATCTTCAATGTTAAGACGCTGCGCTACGTCATGTTGAGCGCTGCACTGTCGGGTACCACAAATAGCTTGGCGGCTGTTTCACAAAGCCCGCTGAGTCTGACAGTGGGCGTGCCTCCCAATATGTTGCTGACGCTCGATGACTCGGGAAGCATGCGCTGGGGGTTCGCCCCGGATGGATTGAGCGACGAGTCAGCTACCCGTCGGGCCAAATCCAGCGCGTACAATCCGATCTACTACAATCCCAATGCCACTTATGCCGCTCCAGTGGTCTTTGACACATCGGGCAACGAACAGCAGCTTGTGACCTCTTTCACTCAAGCTTGGCATAACGGGTTCAGAACCTCGGTAGGCTCGGCAAACTTGAGTAGTGCAAGCTATCGAGTGGCCTGGGACGTACCCATTACCACGGTTCCAGGAAGTACTAGCTACAACTATGGCGACGTCAGTAACTACGCTCAGCCGACAGGCGCCGTCTCCAGGCTGGCCGATAACCCGAGTGCCGACTTCTCCGCCACGGTCAGCCTTAGCACGCTGTTCGCCACCCAGGCGACATCCCCTGGCGGTATCCAATTCACCATTACGCCGATTCTGATCGGAGTACTCGGCTGTACAGCGGTAGCCAGTTATCCAGGTATTTTTTCAGGCCTCACAGCCGACTGCACCAGAACGGCCAGCGGTTACACCGCATCACTGGTCAGAAGACCGGTGCCGGCTTACTACTACAGCTATGATTCAAGCAGAGCCAACAATTGCACCACGAGCAACGACAATTGTTATGCCTTGCGCTTCGTCGCTAGCAACGAACAGGCTAACTTCGCGAACTGGTATTCCTTCTATCGCAATCGTGCGCTGTCGACCATTTCAGCTGCAGCGCTGGCTTTCTACAATCTCTCGCCTTCCGTTAGGTTGAGTTGGCAAGGACTGGGACGCTGCACCACCTTCGATGGCAGTGACACCACCTATTGCCGCAACAACGCGTTCAAGGCCTATACCCCTGCACACAAAGGCCAGCTCTATGCTTGGCTACAGAATATTGCGTTCGACCAGAGCACCTATTTGCCGGCAGCAATGAAGCGTGCCGGTGAGTTCTATAGAACGACGGTTCCATGGCAAGCATTTCCCAACGCGACCGGAACTAATACGACACAGAACACTTACGCCTGCCGTGCCAGTTACCACATCATGATGACCGATGGGCAGTGGAATGAGGCGGCGAGCGCGCCAAGCAACTTTCGTCATGACGCGGCATCTTTCACGCTTCCAGATGGCAGAGCGTTCACGCAGCGCGCGCCCTACTACGACAGTACGCCCAATACGCTAGCAGACCTGGCCATGCACTATTGGGCTACTGACCTGAACCCTAACCTTAGCAACAGCTTGCCCGCGTACCTGCCATTCAAAAGTGGCGATACAACAGCCGACTACTGGAACCCGCGCAACGATCCGGCCACCTGGCAGCACATGACCAATTTCACCATGGGGCTCGGGCTGACCCAGTCTCTAACCCAGAGCAATATCCCATGGGGCGGTAGCACCTTTGCCGGAAGTGGCTACTCAGCGCTTGAAGCCGGCGCGGCATGGCCTGCGGCGGGAGCCAATGCCACGGATGCGAACGTCTATGACCTGTGGCACGCGGCAATCAATTCCCGAGGAGAATTCTTCAGCGTCGACAGCCCAGAGGCAATGGTCCAAGCCTTCGCGGATATCCTCTCGCGCATCGCCGATCGGAAATCCAGTGCCGCCCGCCCGGCGATCAACTCTGGCCAGATCAGCCCCGACGAGAGTACGACTCAAACGGTGTCCTATCAGACCTCGTATGCCAGTGACGACAATTGGTCCGGAGACGTAAAACGCTTCGAAAAACGCTGGAACCCTCAAACCAACTCCATCGATACCGTCGAGGTTTGGAGTGCCAAGGCCAAGGTTCCAGCTTGGGCGCAACGCCGAATAAAGATCGCAGCACCGACCACTGCTAGTAACAATGGGCTCCAGGATCTTACCGCCACCAGCGCACTACTAAGCCAATACGCAGGCACCACCCTGCTCGCCTATCTGGCCAGAAACCCGGAAACCGGCCTGATTGATAACTTGGCTGCTTCGCGTGTGGACTATCTGCGTGGCAATCGGACGGGTGAAGGCACTACGTTCCGACGTCGTAGCGGCCTATTGGGCGACTTTTACTCGTCAAGCCCTGCCGTTGTATCGGGCGCGCGCTACCTCGAACAGTTTTCCAATCGCCTGGAGGGCAATACGGCTTACACCACCTTCAAAGCGGCCATCGCCAACCGTACTCCGCGCCTCTATGTCGGTGGCAATGCCGGCATGCTGCACGGATTCAATGCGCTGACGGGAGTCGAAGAATTCGCCTTCATTCCATCCGCTGTATTTCCCAAACTGCATAAGCTGACAGGTTCCAACTACTCACACGAGTTCTATGTGGACGGCTCCCCTGTTGTCGGTGATGTTTACGACAGTGCAACTCGACAATGGCGAACCATTCTGGTAGGCACGCTCAAAGCGGGCGGCAAATCCATATTCGCGCTCGATGTCACCACACCTGGCAGCGAAAAGCTGTTGTGGCAGTTCGATGAGAACAGCATCGCTACGGCCAACGCCGCAAAAATGGGGTATAGCTATTCACAGCCCACCATCGCCCGCTTGCACAACGGCAAGTGGGCAGTGGTGTTCGGCAATGGCTATGAAAGTGCTGGCAACACCACTGGCAAGGCAGCCCTTTTCATTCTGGATGCGATGCAGGGCACGCTGCTCAGGAGCCTCGAGGTTCAAGGCACGGCTGGCCTTGCCAATGGGTTATCGACGCCCAAGTTGGCCGATTACAACGCCGACGGTGTAGCCGATTATGCGTACGCAGGTGACCTGCAAGGGAATATGTGGCGCTTCGA
>JAAIGE0100220886.1_pt1 | contig 12096 bp, 14 predicted proteins | sample 6487951 | NCBI WGS metagenome assembly JAAIGE01 (sample SAMN13974128, study PRJNA590717) | phyllosphere metagenome | biome: tomato field; feature: multiple bacterial spot infested tomato fields; material: tomato leaves; isolation source: leaves from tomato fields | host: Solanum lycopersicum ... | reverse complement strand
TATTCTCGGGTGACCTCGGCGCCCCGGGCGCCCCGATCCTCAAGCCCTGCATACCCCCGAAGCGCGCCGACATCCTGGTGTTGGAAAGCACCTACGGTGACCGCCTGCACGAAGACCGCAGCACCCGCCGACAGCGCCTGGAACAGGTCATCGAACATGCCATGGCCAACAACGGCACCGTGCTGATACCCGCCTTCAGCGTCGGCCGCACTCAAGAGCTGCTCTACGAACTCGAAGACATCATCCACAGCAAAAAGCTGGACACCTCCGCGGCTCCAACTGCCCCTGTAGGAGCGGGCCACGCCCGCGAAAATCTCGAATCCGCACCAAATGCCCCTGCCGAACCCAACTGGCCAAGCCTACCCATCATCCTCGATTCCCCCCTGGCCAGCCGCTTCACCCAGGCCTACCGCGAACTCAAAGATCACTGGAACGACGAAGCCCAGGCACGCGTGCAGTCCGGCAGAAGGCCATTGGCGTTCGACCAACTGATCACCATCGACAGCCACGCTGACCACCAGAAAATCCTCAACCATCTGGTCAGCAGCGCCCGGCCGGCCATCGTCATCGCCGGCAACGGTATGTGCTCAAGTGGCCGTATCGTCAACTACCTAAAAGCCATGCTGGGTGACCCACGGCACGACGTGCTGTTTGTCGGTTACCAGGCCAGAGGCACCCCAGGCCATACCATTCAGCGCTTTGGGCCAGAGAATGGGTATGTGGAGTTCGATGGGCAGCGCTATGGCATTCATGCTGGTGTGCACAGCATTGGCGGGTATTCGGCCCATGCCGATCAGGCCGGATTGGTCGGTTTCGTGACGGCGATGGAGCAGTGGCCGAAGGATATTCGGTTGGTGCATGGGGAGGAAGGGGCGAAAAACGCCCTGCAACAAGTACTGTTGGCGCGCTATGCGCAAGAAGGATTGCCCCTAATTATTGATGAAAGTAGATCTTAGCCTTGGGAGGTCGATGTTTCACGCGCGGCTGCGCCGGCGCCCGTTTTACTGTGATCCAATGACTGCGCACGCTTCAGGCGGCTTGCGGCAGTTGCCACGCCTATCTGGGGCGCAAAGCTTCGCGTCTAGGGGGCTATAAGTGCCGCATCGCGGCAGAGCGATTCGTGCTGAGGCATCAATAGACTCTCTAAGCTTCTTTTGTTTTGTCTTGATCAATAAAACTGGCAAAATGCCCGTCATTTAATGTTTGTAAGGAATAGTTTGGTGGAGAATAGCCAGCAGTATAGGGGCGGGAATCGTCAGGATGAAATTGACCTCGCCGAGTTAGTCCAGGGGCTATGGTTGCAAAAGACGCTGATTTTTTCGGCTGTTGTGCTCGCAAGCGTAATCGCCGCTGTGTATTGCGTCCTTAGTAAGCCGATATACGCTTCCTCTGCTGTGCTGGCTCCAGCTCCCATAAGTCTGTATGGCTCTATCGCTAAGCAATACAAGTTTGATGCCGGAAATGGTGTAAATTCTCCTATCGCGCAAGGAATGGCGCTTAGCAATGATACCTTCCGTTTATACTTAACCAACTTGTCTTCTACAGAGGTTCGCCAAGTATTTGATGCCAAGGCTGGTTATTCCAAAGCTCTCGTGGAGCTACAGATCAAGAAGGGGCGAGAGGCAAAGCCTTTCGATGAGCCTGCGACCATACGCGTAGAATCTTCCGACAGTGCGCTGGCTAAAATCTACCTGGATGGCTTGATTCGTTATGCTGCCGAAACAACCCAACTGCAAGTAAACAGCTATTTCATGGCGTCAGGCATTGAACAAACCCTCGCAGTTGAGTCTTTGTTTCGTATCGAGAGTGCTTCGCAGCCGGCAATAGAGGTCAAGCCCAGGCGTCCATTGATCATGACGCTGGGTGTTGTGCTTGGAGGAATGCTGGGTTTATTCATTGCGCTTTTGCGTCTGATGTTTGGTAAGCGTAGAGCTGCGCTCTGACAAAATATTTCCGAGTATTTTTTCAGTCCAGACCAATGTGCCTGTGAAAGTCATCAGGTCATTGAGTTTTTTCCTGATGGCATCCGCATGCTAATCGCCAGCCATTTCGGCTCAGTTCATGTCCGCCGATTGAAAGGGTCGCTGAACCTGCTGGCGCGCCTAGAGCGGCTGGTGATGCACATCCTGACAACGGTGCTGCATAGATACCACCTTCGTCCTACCTGACAATCGCGTGTGCTTGCTATAGCGGCTGAATCGCCAGCTTCCTGAGGGCATGCTTGGTTAGCGGCGGCACGGCGTCCTGAGGATATCTGTATGAGCGGTATTGACGGATGTTCTTCGCATGTCGATAGGCTAGGGCCTATGAAGGCCATGATGGCTGACCAAGGTGTTACACGGTGGTCGAAAGAGATGACGATAGATGGGCCGCTAGGCGCGAGGTCTTCGCGGCACGACAATCGGTAGCAGATTTAAGCGAGTACTTAAGTTTGGGGAGAAATTACCCATGCAGAGCGGGTAGAATAGATGCTTTGAGGTAAGGTAGCAGGCTTTACCTTGCCTGGCTGGCTTGGAACGGAGGTTTCTCTACGTTTTGATGCTGGGCGACCAAGCCCATGATGGGACCCTCTGCTCCCCTAGTCGTTTTGTGATTCATGCCAGGTAGAGAGTGATTTAAAAAATTGCGAATAAGATTGATAAATACATTTATTCGAGCGCTGGTTCTGTTCAGTAGGTTCTTCTTCTTGTTTGCTATGGCAAAGCTGTTGGAGCCTACAGAGGTCGGTCATTATGGTTTGTTGGTGGCAGCTGTAGGTTATTCGATTTACTTTGTTGGTCTTGACTTTTATGTATATACAACCAGGCAAGTATCTGGCGGTGATCGGGGTGCTTGGGGTAGGTATATAAAATCTCAGGCTCTTTTGTCTGGATTGCTGTATCTCGGTTTTTTCCCAATATTTATTCTGTTGTTTGTTAGTGGATGGCTGCCTTGGGAGCTTGTTGGTTGGTTTTTTATTGTTTTGATATTGGAGCATGCATGTCTGGAGATAATTCGTTTTTTTATCGCGGCATCTGAGCAGCTGGCAGCCAGTGTAGTGCTGTTTTTAAATCAAGCACTTTGGGCCGTTGCTGTAGTTATTTTTATGATTCTGGATGAATCGTACAGAAATTTATCGAGTGTTCTGCTTTTTTGGATTTGTGGTTCAGTGGTCGCGCTATGTTACTCTTTCGCGAAGTTTAAGCAGATGGGGGTCGGTGGCTGGTGGGTTAGGGTAGATTTGGAGTGGGTGTGGAACGGTGTAAAGATTGCGGTGCCTATGTTGTTAGCTACGCTGGCTCTGCGAGGCATATTTACCTTTGATCGTTATCTGTTAAGTGATTTTGTAGGTCTTGATGTAGTTGCTGTATATGTACTTTTCATTGGTGTGGCAGGTACTTTGCTGGCTTTTTTAGATGCGGCTGTTTTTTCATTTTCATATCCTGCATTGATTGAGTCTTATAAGGAAAATAATACAGCGACTTTTAAGAAAAATATGATGATTATGTTGGTTTCGGTTGCTGTATTGTCGGGCTTGTTTTCGGTGAGCAGTATTTTTATATTGCCTTATATGCTTGTGTGGATTGGTAAGAGTGTTTATTTCAATAGTTATTATATTTTTTATTGGGTTTTAGGGGCTCTTGTAGTGAATGCATTTTGGATGGTTTTTCATTATGCGTTGTACGCTCAGCAGCTAGATCGACACATCATAGCCTCCCACTTGATGGGATTCTTTGTTTTTCTAGTGTCTAGCTATGGATTGTATTTTTTATATCCGCAGAAGTCGATTTTAATTGGGCTATGCTTGTCGCAGGGGGTTGTCCTTCTGTGGAAGTTTTATGTTTACCAAAAAAAGACGCCAAAACCTTTCTTGGGTCTTGGTTGGAAGTGATTAAAGACGTGAGGGTCTCATGATACCATATGGCAGGCAGGATATTACTGAAGGTGACATTAAGGCCGTGTTGGAGGTTCTAACCTCCCCGCATCTGACCCAAGGCCCGGCAGTGCCTAAGTTTGAGCAAGACGTAATACGGCACTCCAATGTGAAGTATGCTGTTGCAGTGAATAGTGCAACTTCAGCCTTGCATTTAGCCTGTTTGGCAATGGGGTTGAGTGCTGGCGATTGGCTATGGACTACCCCAAACACCTTTGTGGCGTCTGCCAATTGCGCTTTGTATTGCGGCGCTAAGGTCGATTTTGTCGACATTGACTCCCGAACTTACAATATGTGCCCTTTGGCGCTAGAAGAAAAATTGATTGATGCCGAAAGACAGGGGCTGTTGCCAAAAATTGTGGTTCCCGTTCATTTTTCTGGTCAGCCCTGTGATATGCGGGCCATTCATAAGCTCTCTACAAAGTATGGATTCAGCATAATTGAGGATGCATCTCATGCTATTGGTGGGCTCTATCTAAACGAGCCAATTGGAAACTGCCGATATAGTGATATTACCGTTTTCAGCTTTCATCCTGTCAAAATTATTACCTCGGCAGAAGGCGGGATGGCTGTAACCAATAATGAGAAATACGCTGAGAAAATGGCGTTGCTGCGTAGTCATGGTATTACTCGCACTCCAGGTTTAATGACAAAGCCCATGGAGGGGTCTTGGTATTACCAGCAGGTAGATCTGGGGTTTAACTACCGTATGACGGATTTGCAGGCTGCACTTGGCGGAAGTCAGATGAGCCGGCTTGCACACTATGTTGCCCGTAGGCACGAGATAGCCAAACGATACAATAAACTCCTTGCTGATTTACCTGTCATCACGCCTTGGCAGAGCAAAGACGGGCACTCTGCTTATCATCTTTATGTAATTAGGCTGAAGCTCGACGAGATAGAGCGTTCTCATAGTGAGGTCTTTGAGGCTTTGAGAGCCAAAGAAATTATGGTGAACCTCCACTATATACCAGTGCATACTCAGCCTTATTATCAGTCCATGGGTTTTGCCATCGGGGATTTTCCGCAAGCTGAAAAATATTACTCCGAAGCAATCAGTATTCCGCTTTTTCCAACACTCCAAGACGTTGAGCAGGATTACGTGGTCAAATCACTTAAAGAGTTAATAGGGTCATGAGAGTTGCCGTGATACCTGCACGAGGTGGTAGTAAACGCATACCCCGAAAGAATATAAAGGCTTTTTGCGGAAAACCGATGATTGCCTGGTCTATTGAGGCCGCTCTCGCTAGCGAGTGTTTTGACGCTGTAGTGGTGTCCACTGATGATGCTGAGATAGCCGAGGTGGCTAAATCCTATGGGGCTAGTGTGCCTTTCGTAAGGCCGCCAGAGTTGGCGGATGATCACACAGGGACCATCCCCGTGATCGCACATGCTGTGCAATGGTTTATTGATTCTGGCCAGCGACCGGATCACGTTTGCTGTATTTATGCTACCGCTCCTTTCTTAACGGCCGAAGCTATTAAAGCGGGCTTGCAGATATTGGAGAGTAGAGAGTCGGATTATGTCTTTTCTGTGACCAGCTATGCTTTTCCAATACAGCGCGCAGTTCGACTTTCCCAAGATGAAAAGATAGAAATGTTCCAACCCGAGCATTTCAGCACCCGCTCGCAAGACCTTGAAGAGGCTTATCATGATGCTGGTCAGTTTTACTGGGGAATGACAGATGCTTGGTTGGAAAAGAGAATGATCTTCGGTAAAAACTCTTCGATAGTGCTGCTGCCTCGTCATCGCGTCCAAGATATAGATAATTTTGAGGATTGGGCGCGGGCTGAGTGGATGTTCAAGGCGATGCAGAATCAAGTGAAGACAGTTGGCAAATGAAGGTCGCTTTTCGTGCTGATGCCTCATTGCAGATAGGTAGTGGCCACGTCATGCGCTGCTTGGCGCTGGCCGACGTGCTAAAGCAATATGGGGTTGAGTCCCATTTTATCTGTCGAATGCACTCGGGTCATCTTATCGAGCAAATACGCGGCAAGGGACATATCGTCCATATTCTGCCGTATGAGTCATCTGGACAGATGAATTGCAATGATCCGTCCCATGGTGCCTGGCTTGGTGCTACTCAAGAGCAAGACGTACAAGCTTGCTTGCCGATTTTGCAAACGCTCCAGGCAGAATGGCTGATCGTCGATCACTACTCCTTGGATATCCGCTGGGAGGAGCGTCTGCGGCCCTATTGTGGACGATTAATGGTTATCGATGATTTAGCTGACCGTGCCCATCAATGCGATTTGTTATTGGACCAGAATTTGGGGCGAACAGCAGCTGACTATGTCGATAAGGTTCCAGGGCAATGCGTCTTTCTTGTCAGTCCGCAATATGCCTTATTGCGACCCGAGTTTTCAGTATTACGGGACTACAGCCTAGCCCGACGTAGACAAAACCAAGACATAAATCGACTTTTGATCACGATGGGAGGCGTAGACCTCGCAAATGCTTCAGGGTTGGTGCTTGACGCTCTTGCGGGATGCGATCTCCCAGAGCATTGCCAAATTACCGTCGTAATGGGCGCAACCGCTCCTTGGTTGGTGCAGGTAAGAGCCAAGGCTGCGGCATTACGTTGGAGCACGCATGTGGTAGTAAATTCGGCCGATATGGCTCGACTTATGGCTGAGGCTGACTTGTGTCTTGGAGCTGCGGGAAGCACGTCTTGGGAGCGATGTACTCTTGGCTTGCCCTGTGTTCTTCTTTGCCTGGCAGACAACCAGAAAATGGTTATTGAAGCATTGGCTAGAGAAGGGTGTGCTATTGCTTTAGAGGTGTCAGCGTTAAGATCTATGGGGGGGGCATTGCTTGATTCTGTATTAGTGCAAGCTCGGCGTGCAGCGCCATACATGAGTGAACGCGCAGCTTCTGTGACAGATGGTGCTGGCTGCAATAGGGTTGTGGGCTATCTGATGGAGGCTCAATGAACATGGTTATCTTAACGGGCGCCAATCGCGGCCTTGGTCGTGAGCTTCACCGCTTGATAGTTATGGATGGTTCCCCGGTGGCCCAAGGTATTTTTATATCACGTGGGCTGCTGTCGGAAGCTGAAGCGGGTTATCAATATGTTCAGGTTGACCTTGGGGAAAAGAACGCTTTCAACACGGTTTTAGAGATAGCCCCAGGTACAAAAAGAGTGGTGTTCATCAACAATGCCGGCACAATTGAACCAATTGGTAGGGCGGTCGAGATTCCGGCCTTGGATATTGAGCACGCTATGCGAGTCAATTGCTTGGGGCCTCTGAGCATTGTCCAGCAATTAACCATCGCAACGAAGGCAGTTGGAGCTAGCTTATTCATCCTCAATGTGAGCTCTGGGGCTGCCCGGCGTCCTATCAAGGGATGGGTGGCATACTGTGTAAGCAAGGCAGCAGCCGTTATGGCTTTCGATGTATTAGCTGCGGAGCATGAGCATGTCGAAGTCTTACATTTCGATCCGGGAGTCATGGACACCGATATGCAGAGTTGTATTCGGCAGCAAACGCTTGATGTGATGCCTGATGTTGAGGTATTCCGCGATTTCAAGGTACATCAAACGCTGAAGAGTCCTCAGGAAGTGGCTGAACAGATTATGTCTATCGTGAAGAGCTTGATTGGATGAAAGTGGCCGTGCTTTCGGACGTGCACGCAAATATCCATGCTTTGCGAGCAGTGCTGGAGGATCTTGATAAAGAACGCGTGGAAAGGGTTTTGGTGGCAGGTGATATTATTGGGTATTACTATTGGCCAAGTGAGGTTGTTGAGGTACTAATGGGCGATGGTCGCTTTCATTGTATTAGTGGCAATCATGAGGATATCCTCCGTCAAGTAATGAATGATGAAGACGCGGCCATGCATTACCGTCGGAAATATGGATCTGGCTATGATGTTTGTATGGCTCAGCTAAGCGATTTGCAGATAAATTGGCTGCTTTCTTTGCCTGAAGAAATTAGCGTGAACATTAACGGTCTGCAGTTTCATGTTGGGCATGGAGCGCTTGGTAGCAGCGATGAATATCTCTATCCAGACGCTCCTTTAGACAAAATATTGAGTAATTATTCGACTGCTGAATATACCATTTTTGGTCATACGCATTATCCCTTCTTGCACTCCCATGCAGGGCAGCATTTGCTCAATCCTGGCTCAGTTGGCCAGCCAAGGGACATGGGGGGGCTAGCTAGTTATGTAGTCATAAACTCTGAGAATCGTGTTGTTCGGTTCAAGAGAAAACCATTCGATACAGCGGTAGTCATGCAGGCTGCACGCGAGAACGATCCCGAACTTGCCTATCTGGCCGCTATTATGAGTCGGTAATTTGTTATGAATATTCTTGTCAGCGGTATTGCGGGTGATATTGGCTTTGGCATCGCTCGTATACTTAAAGAGTGGGGCATATTTTCTCGTTTGCATGGCATTGATATTCATGCAGATCATCCCGCTAGATATATCCTGGATCAATGCGCCGTTGCGCCCAGAGCCAGCGCCGATGAGTACGTTCAGTGGGTTTCTGATTACATTTGCGACAATCGTATCGACGTATTTATTCCAAGCAGTGAGGCGGAGCTCGAAAAGTTAGTCGCTGTCGATCTAGACAAGATTGGGGGCGCTAAAATTATTCGTAATAGCAATTTTGTCTTACAAACAGCATTGGATAAGTTTCGATGCCTAGCTCATCTGGCCCGCTCAGGTATTGCGGTTCCCGATAACGGTTTGGTGGGAGGGGAGGTGCCTTCAAGCTTCCCTGTAATTGTGAAACCACGTTCCGGGCAGGGAAGTAAAGGCATTCTGCGTGTCGATAACTCTTCGCAATTTGCAGGCTGTAGCTCTGGTTGGGTTTGGCAGCAATATCTTCCACCGGATGACCAGGAATATACATGCCCTGTCTATGTGTCTCCTGAAGCAGGTGTGCGTATTTTGTTGATTAAGCGCAAGTTGCTTGGGGGAGTTACCGGCAGTGGAGTCGTCGTATCTAATCAAATTATTGAGGACTATGTTTATTCAATTGCTAAATGCCTACAAGTGAATGGTGCGATAAATGTACAATTGAGGCTCACCGAAGACGGTCCGCGTTTGTTTGAAATCAACCCACGGCTTTCAAGTACGCTAGTTTTTCGCGATAAGATGGGTTTTACAGATCTTCGATGGTGGTTGGCTGATAAATTGGGTCTGAACGTTTGCGACTATGACGCTCCAAAGGCGGGGACGCAGTTTTATCGTGGTGCACAGGAATTTATTTTTCCTTCTTAAGTTGAGGTGTCTAGATGTCGAATCCTTGTATCACAATCGACGGGCGTAGAATTTCTGTCGACGAACAGCCTTATATAATTGCTGAAGTGTCTGCTAATCATAATGGTAAGTTAGATAATGCCTTCGCTCTTCTTGATGTGGCGAAGAGTAGTGGTGCGGCAGCTGTTAAATTACAAACTTATAAGCCAGATACTATAACCTTAGACTGTGATGCTGAGGAGTTTAAGATTCATGGCGGCTTGTGGGACGGTAAAACCCTTTTCGAGCTTTATCGTGAGGCGCACATGCCATGGGAGTGGCATAAGCCGTTGTTTGATCATGCTCGGCGTATCGGCATCACTATCTTTAGTTCGCCTTTCGATAACACTGCGGTGGATCTACTAGAGGACTTGAATACACCGGCCTATAAGATTGCCTCTTTCGAGGCCATTGACCTGCCGTTGATTAAATACGTTGCAGGTACAGGCAAGCCGATGATTATTTCTACTGGCATGGCCGACGCTGAGGAGATAGCTGAGGCCATAGAGGCGGCCCGCGAAGGTGGGTGCAAAGAGCTGGCCATACTGCACTGCGTCAGCGGTTATCCGGCACCAGCAGAAGATTACAACCTGCGCACTATCCCAGACATGATAGCCCGTCACGGGCTAGTTACAGGGCTTTCCGATCATACTCTGGATAACACCACTGCAATTGCTAGCGTAGCACTGGGCGCTGCGATTATAGAAAAACATTTTACACTTGACAGATCTGGTGGTGGCCCTGACGACAGCTTTTCGTTAGAGCCTCGGGAATTACATGCTCTTTGTCGTGATAGTAGAACGGCCTGGCAGGCATTAGGGGCTGTTGATTACGGGCGCAAATCAAGTGAGCAAGGAAACGCTAAGTTCCGACGATCCTTGTATTTCGTAAAAGATTTGAAGGTTGGAGATGTACTTACGAAAGATTGCGTTCGGAGCGTTAGGCCTGGCTATGGTTTGCCACCCAAGTACCTAGACCATATTATAGGAATGACTGTTACTGTTGATGTTGCAAAAAATACTGCGGTAGCTTTGAGTATATTAAAATAATTTCAGAGATTTGAGTTGGTTATGCAGGAAGTAGGAATCGAAGTTAAGCGCGCTTTTCAGTGTGCGGCTCTAAATCAATTTGCTTTTGATTCGCTTTATTATGATTTTTTAGGGCGCGAACTAAAAGCTTTCAATGGTGTTCCTAGACCTAGTAAATGGCTGAATAAAGGCCGCGGTTTTGTAACGTGCATTGCGGTTCTTTCCAAGCTTATTTTGCATCTTTGGTGTTGTTTTGCATTTGTATATTTTTTCGCGAAAGCTATTTCTTTTTTTTCTCTGAGAAAAAAGTACAAAGAAAAGGAATTAGACCTCGATGCGGTAGCTTTAGGGGTTTGCGATAGATCGTACGATGTGATTAACCAAGCGATTGGGATTGATGGAAATATTACTTTTTTGACTCTGTTAGATTCTCACCAGAATAATTTGAGAGGGCGTAGTGTCTCTGTTTCTGGATTTCTCGATTTTCGTGATGTTTTACATATTTTTTTAATGAGCTGTAAGATTCATTTGCATTTAATGAAGTGCGAAGACGGAAGGCTGGCTTTTCAATCCTATGCTGTTGTGGATTGGCTAGCTATGTATTATGCGCTGCGTAGAATCAATCCTAAGCATATAATTACTGCCGAGCATCATGATAGATGGGCTGTCTTGGCTGATTTTTACGCTGGACAATATTCTGTAGGCTCTAACAAGATAAGTTTTACTGTTGTGCAGCACGGATTGGAGTTTGAGAGCACCTATAAAAGAATGCGGTCTCTAGGGTTTGCCGATGGACTGCCATGCAAAATAAAAAATCTAACGAAGATATATTGTTACAGTAGTGAGCAGTTTTCTATTTTTGTTAAGGATATATTTTCCCATTGTGCTCAAGTGCAGAGTATCGCTTGTGTCTACTACCAGTTTGGCTTGGTCCTTTCTGACGTTGTAGGTGGTAGGAAAAGTGTATTGTTTGTAGGTAGTCCAATTTGTGAAAATTTTCACATGAAACTGTATTCTATGCTCTGTTCATGTATGAGTATTGAGTGCTATTACAAGCCGCATCCTACTTCTGTAGTGGATAAAGCAATAGGTAAGTTGGGGTGGATTGTTATTGAAGATAAAGGCTTTTTTCCGCGTGTTGATTTAGTTGTTTCGTACCCATCAACGCTCGTTGATGAGTACAGACGCGCGGGCGTTCTTGTTCTTCAACATCCCCTTGAATGCGGTGATGATGAGTTGTGCGCTTTTTATGAGTCTATGAAAGAGGCTTTGGTCTAATATGAGTCTTAGCAACTTTGGGGGCTCGAAGAGTTTGAGTGTCATGCTTTTGGGGGGGTGGCTTTTTGTTTCCGCGTTTTATTATCTTGGCAATTTTATCCATGGTCAGCTGTTAGTGCCGCCTAGTGATGGGGCAGTCCACCGGATTATGAAATATGCTATTGCTTTGTCTGTTTGTGTGTTTTTTTTGTATGCATATCGTTTGTGGGCTGGTTTTGTATTTTACATTTTTATTTTTTTTGTTTTTTTTCCTTTTCTTTATTGGTATGCGGAAGGTGAGAATGTTCTTTATGCGGTAGGGCTTTTTTTAGTGATTTTTTCTTTTGCCGGCTTTTTTTTTATTGCTCAGCAGCTCACCGATACAGAGTTGGATAGTGTTTTAAATATTTTTATTTTTTCTGCTTTTTTTGTTTCGCTTGTGTCGTTTTATGAGTACTTCTTTATGTGGTCAGTATTGGGGGATTATTGGCTCGCGACTGGAGGTTACAGGTCTGTTTCGACGTTGCTAAATCCAAATAATTTAGGTATTTACCTAGGGGCTGCAGTAGTAGTTCTGCTGATACGCAAGCCTTATGGTTTGCTTTTTAGAGTGATAGTCGGTGGTGTCGTTTTTTCTGCTTTAATCAT
>JAAIGE0100150089.1_pt1 | contig 12098 bp, 15 predicted proteins | sample 6487951 | NCBI WGS metagenome assembly JAAIGE01 (sample SAMN13974128, study PRJNA590717) | phyllosphere metagenome | biome: tomato field; feature: multiple bacterial spot infested tomato fields; material: tomato leaves; isolation source: leaves from tomato fields | host: Solanum lycopersicum ... | reverse complement strand
GATACCGTCACGACCCTCCTCGCGAGACGGTACGGGAGCATGGAGGCCATGCTCGGAGCCATGCTCCCGCTGCAGCTCGAGAGAAGATCCGCACGCGAGACGGCGGCGGCCAGCGGTGACTGGGGCTCGAACAGGAAGGGTGCCTTCGACGAGGCCCGATTCGAGGTCGAACTGGCCGACAGGATGGCCCGAGCCGTCGCCATACCCCAGGTGGGAAGGGAGATCGTCTCGTCGCTCCTCGACTTCCTCGACGACCCCCACAACATGGCGATGCTACGGGACCTGTGCTCCGAGATGCACGTCGAGGACGTCGTGTTCCAGACGAGGGAATCCGAGGTCACCGGCAAGACGATCGTATTCACCGGCAAGCTGGAACAGATGGGACGCAAGGAGGCGGAGGCCCATGCCGAAAGGCTGGGAGCCCGCACGTCGGGCAGCGTCTCCGCGAAGACCGACATACTCGTCCACGGACCGGGAGCCGGAGACAAGCTGAAGAAGGCCACCACGCTCGGCGTGCGTTGCATGACCGAGGAGGAATGGTTCGGAATGGTGGGAAAACAGTGATGCGGTGGTCAGGCCTCACGAGACGTCAGCAAATCTGGTCGCTGAAGCGACAGCACGATCTGATCGAAGGACTCGACGACACCGCTGTCCGAGACGATGCGCTCGACCATGAGGCGCGGAGCGCCATGGCTCGCGCACGCACATCGACCGCGCCGATGGATCCGGATTCGGCTCGGATGATCGAGACCGCGTACGGATTGGAGACAGGAACGCTCGATCCCGTGATCCACGTGCCGTCGCACGATGACATCATGGACCCGTCGGAGCCGGGGGTCGTCTACGTCATGGATCCGTACGTGGATGACGGACGCCGGGTTCCAAGCGGTCCCGTGACCGCTGGAATCCTGCGTGGCCTGGAGCGAGGGATCGATCTACCGAGGATCCTACGTGCGAGCGGAGTCCCGTCGGACGTCATCGAAGGCTGCATGAACGGCGAGAGGATCAGCGTCCCGCACGCCGTGATGGAGCGGATCTCGATCGCGCTGGACGACGAGACGATCGTGAATCTGTCATCCTCCACGGAGAGCGCTCCCTACCTGCTGCTGTCGGATGCGCCTGGAGGAATCAGGATCGTCATCAACGCTCGGATGGATGCCGAACGCGCGGAGCGCATGGCTCGGACCATCCGGCACAGGACCTCCGTGGCCATCACGCCATCGACCGGTCCGTCGAGGAATCCCGTCGTGCTGCGCGTCGACGCGATCGTGACGAGGGAGGAGGCCGATGCCACGATCGCGGCCCTGATGTCCCGAGCAAGGGCCGAGCGGCGCCTTTGACACGGCGTCGTGCCGTGCTATGCCATCACGAGAATGCGTCCCGCCCGGGACGCAAAGACGAAGCACGGCGGACACAAGACATGGAAAACGCCTCAACCGGCGCCAACAAGAGCACGCGGGCAAAGGCGAGGATCGGCAAGAAGGCGGTCGTCGGCTATTTCAGTCAGGAGCTGAGTTCGGCACTCCACGAGATCGCGGATGCCGAGGATACACGCATCCAGTCGCTTCTGGGTGAATCGATCGACATGCTTCTCGTCGACCGCGGGAGGAAGCCGCTCGGCGAGCGCTGAATCGACCGGAAGCGCTCCGTTCAGCGAGGCGCGTAGAAGGCGTGACGACCGATGATCGTCACCAGGCTCGTCCGCTTCACGGGATTGCGGACGGAGACGGAATGGAAGAACACGGCGCGCTCGGAGATTCCGTTCAATGCGCCGCGCAGAGCGAGCGAAGCGATCGACTTCGCCTCGGCCCAGAGCTTCGCCTCGCCAGGACCACGGCGTGGACCAAGGCCCTTCGGGAACGTGAATTGTCCACGCTGATGGATGACTCCGCAGACGGTCGACGGGAATGCGCCCGAACGCGTCCTGTTCATGATCACCTGCGCGACGGCCATGCGGCCCTTCATCGGCTCGGCACCGGCCTCGCGGTAGATCGCCTCGGTGAGACAGCCGTGCTCGCGCGCATTGGCGCCGGCGGTGGTGGATGCGGGAACGAGCGTATCGTACTTCTGAGCTGCGGCCGGCATGGCCTGAACGGCGCACGCTGCCGCGGCGATGATCGCCGTTCCCTTCAACAAATTCACCTTGGAACCCCCCGGTCCGTTGCAATGCACAAATCCTGGACCGAACACCTCCTCGTTGGGAACCCCCGACGGGTTGATTACGGGATGGATCGTTTCGTCGTGACGACGAACCGAAGGTTGGATAGGAAAGAAGGGGGCGTCCGAAAGGACTTCGTCGCATCCAGGGGAAGAATAGGATCATGAATTCCACGCCGACTTTCAACACGGACCAGCTGGCGGCCATCTCCCACATGGATGGGCCGTGCGTCGTTCTGGCAGGACCTGGCGCCGGCAAGACCGCGGTGTTGACGCACAGGGCCGCCGAACTGGTCAGAAGCGGCGCGGCACCCGAGAAGGTGCTGCTGCTCACCTTCACCAGACAGTCCGCACGTCAGATGATGGCACGGGCCGCCGCGATAGAGCCGGCCTGCGAGCGGCTTTCTGGCGGTACGTTCCATGCGCTCGCCACGAGGATCGTCAACAGGAACGCCCATGTGTTCGGCGTGGACCGTCCGTTCACCGTCATCGATCCGCAGGACTGCACGGAGATCGTCAAGAAGGTCATGGAGCCTCTCAAGCGCGGAGAGGACAACTGGCCGCCCCCGAAGACGGTGCACAAGGTGATCAGCTACGCCGCCAACACCCGTCTAACCATGGAGGAGGTGGTCGCGCGCCTGTGCCGCGAGCACGGCGCGCTCGTCGATTCCTTCCTCGAGGTACGCGACGCATACATCATGTACAAGCAGGACCGGCGTCTCCTCGACTACGACGATGCCCTCGAATACATGGCCGCGCTCCTCGAGGATCCCGAGCTCGGTCCTCAGATCCGTTCGCAATGGGACTACGTCATGATCGACGAGTACCAGGACACCAACGCTCTGCAGCTGGACATCGTCTACGGTCTCGCCGGCGTTGACGGCAACGTGATGGTCGTCGGAGATCCGAGCCAATCCATCTTCGGCTTCAGAGGATCGGCGCCGGCCACGATGGTGCAGTTCCGCGATCGCTTCGAGAACTGTCGGGTGATCGACCTCCACACGAACTACAGGTCGTCGTCGGAGATCGTCGATCTGGTCAACGTCGTCGACAGACGGCTGAAGACTGGTTTCGATCGTACGCTGAGTTCCGCCCTCGGCGAGATCGGCGAGCGTCCGACCATGTACGAGGTGCAGGACGAGATCGCGCAGGCGAAGGCGATCGCCGACGCCGTGCTCGCCCACAAGTCGAACGGTGGCGAGATCTCGGAGTGCGCCGTGCTCGTGCGGGCCATGTCGTTCGCCAGAATCATCGAGGGCGAATTCACGAGTCGTCGCATCCCCTACAGGGTCGTGGGCGGCCTGAAGATCGACGACGCCGCGCACGTGAAGGATCTGCTCAGCTTCGCGCGGATCGCCACGAACACACGCCACGAACCGGCATGGCTCCGCATCCTGAAGCGCTACAAGGGGGTGGGCGACGTCGCCGCGGCGGCCATCACGGATCGTCTCGTCACGAGCAACGATCCCGAGGAGGTGCTCGACATCCTTCTCGAGGAGGAGGAGTCGAGGGATCTCGATTTCGTCGGCCTCGTGCCGGCCCTCAGGGCCATGATGCATCCTGATCGCGATCCCGACGTATCGCTTGCGGAGACCATCAGGATCATGGAGCCCTTCTGGAGCACCATGAAGGAATGGCGTGAGGACTGGCAGGAACGCCGTCGCGATTTCGAGGCCATCCAGCTCGTGGCGGCGCAGTATCGTTCGGTCGAGGGATTCCTCACCGCGATCACCCTCGACCGGAGCGTCGATCAGAAGAAGGCGTCGGACAAGGAGCGTCAGGACGAGAACCCCGTCACGATCTCGACCATCCATGGGGCGAAGGGTCTCGAATGGCACTCTGTGCACATCCCTTCGATGATCCGGGGTCACATGCCGGCGGGATTCGCGGACGATCCCGATGAGGAGATGAGGCTTCTCTACGTAGCACTCAGCAGGGCGAAGCGGGATCTCTCGATATACCGCCCCCAATTCAACCGAAGGGACGAGCCTGCGGCATCTTCCGACTTCGAGACGCTGCTCAGACCCAGGATGATGTCCAAGAGGATCTCCAGGAAGGTCAGCGAGGGCGGATCGCTGCAGACGGGAAGAAGGATCGACATGTCGTCCAGGATGCTCGGTAGGCGATGATCGAGACAGGCCCATCATCCGCCGTGAGATCCTTCTCGATCGAGAAGGGCGCCTTCACGCGCTCGGAAGCGGTGCATAGCCTCGGGCCCAAGGCCGCGTCCGCCATCTCCTCCCTGGTGATCAAGGGGCAGCTCGTCAGTCCGGGCAGAGGCGTATACGCGCTGCCCGGCATACACGACGAGGACCCCCGGCTCGTAGCCGCCTTGGAGAGGGCCGGATCGAGCCTCTATCCTCTCGAGAGGCGCATCGCCGCGATGACGCCCGTCGAGAGGGCGGCCCGCGCGGATACCGCCAGACGCCTCCAGGCGGATGCCCCCCGCGTACGCCTCATCGAATGGATGCGCATCAGAAGGGTGGCATCCGTACCGGAGGTCAGAGAGGGCCTCGGACACGATGCGGCCGGCAGGCTCGCACAACTCGCGACCCAGGGTGAGCTCGTCAGGATCGCGACCGGCGTCTATGCGCACCCGGACGTCGATCCCGATGGACCCGAGGTGTCCACGCTCCTGGCCGCGAGAGCCGTCTCGCAGGCGGCCGTCACGGCCGCGATCGATGCTGCGCGTGCGGAGTACAAGGACAGACAGCACGATCCCGCTCTACGGGGCAAGGCGGTGCTACGCGTATGGAATCCTCCGCGACTACCGGGCGACCGACCCGTCATGGCGAGGGTATACATCGACATTCCGGGCTACCCTCCGTTCTTCGGTCAGAAATCGGGCAGGAAGATCGACGGAAGGGCCGGTGTGATCGCCTGGAACTCGGCCAACGCCGGCATCGGACCCGTTGAAGCGGCGGCCCTCGCCAGGAAGGTCTTCGATCCCGTTCCCATCTGGTTCGACGAGCTCTCGGCGCTGGTTCCGGACGGGCGGGCCACCGTCGTGCCGCTCACGACGAGGGCAGATGCCCATGCGGACATGGACGTCGTCGACGATCCCGCCCCGGTATCGCCGGAGATGCGGCACATGCTGCCGTGCGCATACGTGGTGTCCGACACGGAGCGTCTGGATCCCGCGAGTCTGAAGCATCCGCTGCCAGAACCGGTCAGGCTGCTCGTGGACCACAGGGAGCCGCAATCCATCATCACCGCGCTGCGGAGGGTTCCGAACCTCGAGGTCGTCAGGACGGAACTCGCCGTCGGCGATTACGTGGTCGAGGGCCGGATCGTCATCGAACGTAAATCCGCCGACGACTTCGACGCTTCGATCGGAGACGGTGCGGCAAGACTGATGGGGCAGGCCGAAGCGATGGCCGGAACGGGCCTGCACAGGATCCTGCTCATAGAGGGAGGCCCGTACGCCAAGAGGCACTACGTTCTCAACAGATTGACCAGCACCCTGTCCTATCTCCAGAACATCCACGGAATCCACGTCACTCCGACCATGAACACGAGGCATTCGGTCTACATGATCGTTCAGGCGGTCAAGCACCACATGTTCGGGATGTTCTCGGCGACCAGGACTCCCGACCCGATCGAGAAGCGGGAGATCGCGGCCGATCCTTCGATGCTTGCGAGATTCCTCCTGTCGCATCTCAACGGTGTTTCCGAGGAGCGGGTCAAGGCTCTGGTCCAGCACTTCGGTTCCATCAGGGCGATCGCCAACGCCGACGTGCGTTCGCTGCGCGAGGTGAAGGGCATCGGACCAAAGGTGGCGGAGCACATCGCGATGGTCTTAGGTCACGAGATTAGGGTCTGACGACCATGACGCAGCATGTGGAGAAAGACATCGTCTTCAGATGCGCCGGCCGCAAGGACCGGCAGGCGATGCATGTGATCAACGTCGGCATGCGCACCGCGACATGCTCGTGCAACGGGGTGGACTGGTGCAGCCACATCGATGCGACCCTCGTCGCAGGTGAGCGGCACATGGTACCGGTTGAGGACCGTCGGAACGCCGACAGGGCCATGCGCCGACTGAAGGGACGCATCCATCCTCCGTCGGAATGGCAGGCCACCTGGCGGGACGACAAGGTCTGGAGAGGTCTGGCGCCGCCCCGCACGGGCGAGAAGGAACGGATGATCTGGGACGGGAGGCCGACGATCTGCTTCGTCGGTCAAGGAGCCGCCGGAAACAGGGAGGAGTACGTCGATCATGCCGCCTCCCTCGGATGGAAGGTGATCGAACGACCCGGACCGCTGACGACGATGGTGGTATCGTCCGATACCGGGATCACGACCGCAAGAGCACGGGACGCTCATGATCACGGCCTGCCGATCATCGGCCACGATCAATGGGACGAATGGTGCTACGACATGACCAACGCGGTCATGGAACGGATAGAGAAGCTCGGACACGATCCGGCAAGAAGGAGGAACGTGACATGATCGAGCGGAAGTGGTTCACGGCGAAACGGGTGGGCCTGGCCGCGACCATCCTTCTGATGCCCGGAGGGTTCCTCCTGGGCGGCGCTTTGCTGGCGAGGACCATGAACGACAGGCGCAAGGCCAAGGCGAAGGTCGAAGAGGAGAGCAGGGCATGAACCGCGACCACGCCAAGGGCATGTTCTTCGTGTTCGAGGGGCCCAACGGATCCGGCAAGACCACCGCGATGAGGACCGTCGCCGAGCGCATGCGCTCGCTCGGGGCCGACGTCATCACGACCAGGGAGCCGGGCGGAAGCGAGACGGCCGAGAAGATAAGGTCGCTGCTTCTGGATCCTTCCATACCCATGGATCCCCACGAACAGACGCTGCTGTTCATGGCGGCTCGACGCAACCACATCAGAACGGTCATCAGGCCCGCCATGGAGCGCGGCGCGATCGTGCTGTGCGACAGATTCGTCGCCTCCACCATGGTCTACCAGACGCTTCGGCCGGAGGGTGGTCCGCCCCTATCGACTTCCGAGGTCGTGGCGGCGCACGAACAGTGGTGCTGGGGAATGGCTCCCGACATGCAGTTCCACCTGCATCTTCCGGTAGCGGTCGCCGCCGGAAGAAGAAGCGGCAGGGCCGCCGTCGACGACCGGTACGAGAGCGACGACATGGCGTACGAGCAGGCGTGCGCGGATCGATACGCCGAATCCGGACGACTGCTCGGCTTCCGGCAGCACGACATCCAGGCGGACGGTTCCCCCGAACAGACGGTGGAACGCCTGATGGGCGTCATGCATCGCGTGGCGGAGGATCGCCTGTGGTCCATCGTAGTGCACCGTGTCGGCGCGGACAGGACCGGTCGCTGGTACCCGGTGACGGATCGGGGCGGTCGAGTGTGGTGGACGCACGAACCGTCCGAGGCCCACCGCCGCGCGATGGACGAGCATGCACGCGACGGTGGTGCGCAGATCAGATTCGTCAGACGCTCGGCAGCTGTCGCAGCGATCGATTCGGGGATGACGACATGCGAGACGGAAGCCGCATCCAGAGGAATCTAGGGCTGCAACGATACCCATGATCCAATGATTGCGGCCTTCCCGGCCGCAAGCCCCTCATCGAGGGCGTGACCGCGCGAAAAACCGTTTGCCCAACGCCGCGGTCCCGTCCATTATCGGAACAGGAACGACGTCCGTCGTTGCCACTCCGGGGGGAGCCGCATGGGGGCCGCGAGGCAGATTGACAGTAACGAACGTCGCACGCGCCCGGTCGCTGCGACATCGGGCGCTCGTCTGCCTGCATCCATGGGTGAGGCACCCGAATGCGTGATGGGATGCATCGTGATCGGCTGTGCCGCCACGATGGCGGCATCCGTCCGCATCCCGTTCGATATCGGTGGATACGCCATGGATCATCCGATCCTGGCGATCCGGATGCAGGGCGCCTACGGCGCCCTTCCGTATCTCGCGTGCGCGGTGGTGGCGGGCCTGTCCATGTTGAACAGGCCGAAGCGGCGGATCTCGTATCATCACGGGGGTCGCGTATGATCAGGAACGGGAGCGCCCTCAGGGAGAGCATCGCCAACGGAACGCCAAGTCGCTTCAGAAGGCTCAACCTGATGGCGATGAGCTGCATCGGTCTTCAATCGAAGGACGTCGTCCACGTCGTTCCGACACTGGATGCCATCCAGGAGGTGATGAACGACATGTCCATCCCCTGCGTGAGCCATCCCGCCATGGCGACGGTCGTCATCCAGGACAGGCCTAGGGAGACGGACCTTCTCACGCAGTTGTCGAGACTGCGTCCAGGGAACAGGATTCTCGTGTTCAACGACGAGTGCGACATCGAGCACATGCCCGAACGCTGCTTCGAACTCGTGACCGCCTGCATCTTCGACCATCGCTCCAAGAGAGTGCTGAGGGTGTTCGACGGATACAAGCCTCGTAAGATCCTGTCCTACGTCGACGTCGAGTTGGACGACATCAGCGATTCCGCTCTGGCGATCAACGCGTCGAGGATCGCGGCGCTGCGGTAGATCGGAGCTGGTCGTCGGACGGATCCGGCGACTGGCAGAAATGCTGCATCCGGCAGGAATGCCGGAGGTATGAGAAAGTGAACCAGCTGACACTGTTCGGTGACATGCCGCGAGAGAAGCGCGTCAGGGATGTCATCAGGATGGACGACACGTCCGACGTCGACCTGCAGAGCTACGACGTGGTCATCGTGATGTTCTCGGGAGGCAAGGATTCCGTCGCATGCGTCCTGATGCTCATCGAGATGGGCATCAGACCCGAGCTCTGGCATCACGACATCGACGGACACGCGGAGACCTTCTTCGACTGGCCGGTCACGCCGGCGTACTGCGACGCGTTCGCCCAAGCGCTCGGTCTGGACATATACCACTCCTGGCGGGTGGGGGGTCTGGCGGGCGAACTGCTCAAGCACAACGATCGCACCAAGCCCGTGATGTACCAGACGCCCGAAGGCCTGAGGACGTCGGGCGGTGAGCGCGGAAAGATCTCGACCCGCAGACGCTTCCCGGCACTTGCAGCGGATCTGAGGACCAGATGGTGCTCGAGCGTCGCCAAGATCGACGTCTCCGCTGCGGCCATAGCGGGCCAGGACAGATTCAGAGGCAAGCGCGTCCTCGTCGTGACGGGAGAGCGGGCGCAGGAGTCCTCCGCACGGGCCAAGTACGCTACCCTCGAGGCGCACAGGAACCATGCGCCCGGAAAGATCGCCAGACGTCACGTGGACCATTGGCGGCCCATCCACGGCTGGAGCGAGGAACAGGTGTGGGACATCATCCGTCGTCACCGCATCGACGTGCATCCCTGCTATCATCTCGGGTGGGGCAGGGCCTCGTGCCAGACCTGCATCTTCGGGTCTAAGGATCAATGGGCCTCGATCCGGCTCATCTCGCCGGAGAGGTTCGCTCTCCTCGAGAGCCTCGAAGTCGATTTCGGTCACACCCTGAGGAAGGGCACGACGCTCGGCCAGCTCGCGGACGCAGGCACGCCGTACACCATGGATCCCGAGATGATCCGGAGAGCCCTGTCGACCACCTACACGACACCCATCATCGTCGATGACTGGAAGTTGCCGGCGGGTGCCTACGGCGAGGGCGCCGGTCCGACATGAAGGTGCCTGGAGGACGCGATGCGCGCAAAGGCGCATTCATCGATTGGGTATAGGGAGAAAGACGTGCAACAGGACGAACGTCGCAAGGAGGCAGCGATCCTGGCCGGCCTGCGGTTGCTTCAGGCGCAGACCGATGGATCCATCAGCATCGAAGGTGAACGCGCGATCGCCATCGACGACATCGCGACGAACGGCGGCGAATTCGACGCGCTGAGCGCCGACGAGATCGAGGATCTCTGCGAGGACGTGAACCTCGGGCACGTCCGCATCGAAGGGGAGACCGCCGCATGAGCCTTTCCCAGTACGCCAATCCGTTCAAGGGGATCATGGTCGAACTCGAACTCGGTCAGAGGGGCAGGATCGAGACCATCGTACCGGACGGAGACGAATGCGATCACATCGCACGTCTGCTGCGCAAGGGATGCCTGTCCGGCATCGGACTGCTCCAGTGGGAATTGCGCACCGCCCCCGGGGTGAGATTCCCCCAGGAACAGCTCGACGAGATCGCGGCCTCCGTGGAGGAGGCTTGTCTCAGCGGAACCGATCCCTGCTGGAGGATCGAAGTACGCCGCTAACCAGGTAGACGACCATCCCCAGCGGATGGCCGCAGCCACGGAGAACGACATGGCAGATACCAAGCCCCTCCATTCCGTATTCGACATCGAGGACGGCTCTCCGCTCATAGTCAGTTGCGGCATGGGAGTCGATTCCGTCGCGATGATAATCCGGCTCCGCCGCGAAGGCGTGCCGATCTCGGCAATCCTCTTCGCAGACACCGGCGGCGAGAAGCCCGAGACGTACGCCTACATAGCGGTGCTGAACGAATGGCTGAGGCAGAACAACCTGCCGCAGGTCGAGCGCGTCTCGTACAGACAGTCCCACGGGCGCTACGACACGCTCGCAGGCAACTGCATCGCTAACCAGATGCTCCCGAGTCTGGCCTACGGTGGTCGGGGATGTTCAGGCAAGTTCAAGCATGAACCCCTCGACGGGTACGTGCTGGGCAAGAGCCGTGGTCCCTGGAAGGGTGAAGGGCTCACCTGCGCACTCGAGGCGAAGGCCAGAGGTCTGCCGATATACAGAGCGATCGGTTACGATGCGGGTCCCAAGGACGCCAGGCGCGCCAACATTCCGGACGACCGTCATTTCCGCTACGTCTATCCGCTTCGCGAATTCGGCATGGATCGCATCGAATGCATGGCGGAGATCATCCGGGCGGGCCTTCCCGTCCCGATCAAGAGCGCATGCACCTTCTGTCCGGCGAGCAAACCGGCCGAACTCGTCTGGCTGCACGCCCTGCACCCCGATCTGTTCATGCAGGCCTTGATGATCGAGGCGGTGGCGGCACCGAAGCTCACCGTCGTTCAGGGCCTGTGGCGCAAGGCGACCAAGACGCGCCCGGGATCATGGACCGAATGGGCGTTGCGGGAAGGCATGGTCGAACGGGTCGAGGACGGTAGCCTGCGACACGTCCCGCATCAGGGGCCCAACCCCCGTCATCCGGACGAGATCGAAGTCGATCGGGTCCGGGACATGATCAACGACGGAAGGAACATGGCAGCATGAGCGAAACCGTCGAAGCGGCGATGACCGTCCAGATCAGGGATGCGTCAGTTCTGCATTCCTTCGCCGTGCGGTCGTTCATCGAGTCCGGTGGCCACCAGGACGAAGCGGATGCATGGCTCGGAACGCCGGACCGTCCGGAGATCCCGAACTGCGTCCTTCAGCTCATCGGACAGATGCCGGACGGATGCGGCGCGGTCGTGCGAGAGTGCTCGGCACGCACGAGCGCGCCCGGCAGGGACGAATTCAGAACCGTCACCACGGCATGCGTGTCGACGTCCCACCTCACGAACGAGGAACTCCTCAGGATCGACTCGGAGTTCGAGATCGAGCGCTGCGGAGATGGACGTACATGCAGGAACGAGATCGTTCACGATGGACTCAGAACGAACCCCATCGATTCGGGATTCGTCGTCAGGATACCACCCGAGGATGCGATCAAGGACATCCGGCATCTCTGGACACCGGAAATGGCCATAATCCTGGACATCGCGATGTCACAGGGCGCTCGACGTGTGGAATTCCATGCGGAGGAATGCGAGATAGAGGGCATCCAGGTACATGAGCACTGATCCATCCACGGCGGGTGATCTCCATGATCCGGAGGCGACTCCTGCCGAAGTCGCCCGGAGGATCTCGCTTCTCCTGAAGAACATCCATCGGGATTCCCGGATCAGCGTGGTGTCGAGGACGACCTCGACGACCTGGACGATCGAGGTGTCCATAGTCCAGCACGATGAGGACCTCGCGGACGAGACGACGAGGGAGGCCCTGCTGAAGCAGGTCGCCGCGACCGCGGCG
>JAAIGE0100354509.1_pt1 | contig 12101 bp, 9 predicted proteins | sample 6487951 | NCBI WGS metagenome assembly JAAIGE01 (sample SAMN13974128, study PRJNA590717) | phyllosphere metagenome | biome: tomato field; feature: multiple bacterial spot infested tomato fields; material: tomato leaves; isolation source: leaves from tomato fields | host: Solanum lycopersicum ... | reverse complement strand
GGCTTCAGGACGGCCATCGTGCTGGTGGTCGACACCTCGGTGTCGATGCAGCCCTACATCGACCGCGTGCGCGACGTGGTGCACGAACTGCAGGGGCAGATCGCCAAGCGCGGCGACCTGGACAGCGTCAGCTTCGGTATGGTCGGCTTCCGCAGCAACACCAGCAAGACCCCGGGCCTGGAGTACACCGCCAAGACCCTGGTCAGCCTGGAGCAGGGTCGCGATCCCGAGCGCTTCCTGCAACTGGCGCAGCAGATCAAGGCCACCGACGTGTCCAGCCACGACTTCAACGAAGACGCCTTCGCCGGCGTCATGCAGGCGGTCGACGGTATGGACTGGAATGGCTACGGCGGCCGTCTGATCCTGCTGGTCAGCGATGCCGGCGCGCTGCGCAAGAGCGACCCGCTGGGCCTGACCCAGATGAACGAGGCCGAAGTGCGCGAGGCCGCCCTGCGCAAGCAGATCAAGATCTACGCCCTGCACCTGAAAACCCCGGCCGGCAAGCGCAACCATGGCTTCGCCGAGCAGCAGTACCGCAGCCTGACCGCCGACCCCAACCCGCGCATCGGCGACCTGTACGTGCCGGTAGCTGGCGGTGACGTCAACGCCTTCGGGCAGAGCGTCGCGCAGATCGGCACGAGCTTCGCCGACCTGGTGCATCAGGTGCGTACCGACAGCAGCCTGCCGGAGCCCAAGGGCGGCGCGAGCATCGCCGACAAGTCGGCGGCGGTCGGTTACGCCATGCACATGGATTTCCTCGGCCACCAGAGCCAGGCCCGCGCGCCCCAGGTGGTCACCGCCTGGACCAGCGACCGCGACATTACCGACCCGGCCCTGCCGGCCTTCCAGGTCTGCGTGCTGCTCACCAAGCTGCAGCTCAACGACCTGCAGCAGTCGCTGCGCATGGTGGTCGACGCGGCGCGGCGCACGCAGAGTTCGCCCAAGGACTTCTTCCAGGAAATCGCCAGCGCCAGTGCGCACATGAGCCGCGACCCCTCGGCACTGGTCAAGGGCGGCAACCTGGCACAGAGCGGCGTGCTCGGCGAATACCTGGACGGCCTGCCGTACCGCAGCAAGGTGCTGAACATGAGCCAGGACCTGTGGCTGTCGCTCAGTGTCGCCGAGCAGGAAGATTTCATCGACGAGCTGGACTCCAAGATCCGCCTCTACGAAACCTTCCACAACGACACGGCCAACTGGGTTCGCTTCGGCGATGCCGCACCTGGCGACGCGCTGTACCGCGTGCCCTTGTCGACGTTGCCCTGATGCTCAGCCTCGAGGCGATCAGCAAGACCCGCGGTGCCGACGGGCAGCGCTATCGCCTGGAAATCCCGGCGTTGCAGCTGCGCGCCGGACGACGCATCGCCTTGATCGGCACCAGTGGCAGTGGCAAGAGCACGTTGCTCGACCTGCTGGCCCTGGTGCTGTCGCCCGATCCGGGCGGCGCCCAGCGCTGGAGCGATGGCGCGCAGTCGCTCGATCTCGCCGAGCTGTGGCGCCAGGGCCAGCATGACCAGTTGGCCGCACTGCGCGCCCGGGCCTTTGGCTACGTGCTGCAGACCGGCGGGTTGCTGGGCTTTCTCAGCGTGCGCGGCAACATCCAGCTGCCCTGCGAGCTGCTCGGCCTGCCGCTCGGCGACGCCGTCGAACAACTGGCCGAGCAATTGGGCATCGCCGACTTGCTCGAACGCCAGCCGGGGCGCCTGTCGGTCGGCCAGCGCCAGCGCGTGAGCATCGCCCGGGCGCTGGCCCACCAGCCGGCCATCGTGCTCGCCGACGAGCCGACCGCGTCGCTCGATCCATTGAACGCCGAGCGGGTCATGCAGTTGCTGGTCGAGCAGGCCGCTGCCCGGGATCTGTGCCTGGTGATTTCCACCCATGACCCGGCACTGGCCGCGCGTTACGGCCTGACGCCGATGCAACTGCAGGTCGAGCCCCAGGGCGACGGGCTGGTGGTCGCACGCCTGGCGGAGTGCGGCTGATGCGCCTGGCGCTGTTCGCCCGCCTTGCCTGGCAGGATTATCGCTGCGACGCGCGGCTGTCCTGGTGCGCGATCCTTGCCCTGGCGGCGGTCATCGCCCCGCTGCTGGTGCTGTTCGGGCTCAAGTTCGGCCTGGTCACCACCCTGACCGAGCGCCTGGAACGGGACCCGACGGTGCGCGAGATCATCCCCCTTGGCGGCGCCCGCCATAGCCTGCAGAGCATCGAGGCCCTGGCCTTGCGCGAAGATGTCGGCTTCGTGATCCCGCGTACCCGGCAGATCGCCGCAACCGCCGACCTGCAGGGGCCTCGGCAGTCGCTCAGCGTGGAAATGCTGCCGACTGCCGAGGGCGACCCCTTGCTCGATGGCCTGCCGGAACCTGCCGATGCGCACGCCGTGTTGCTCAGCCAGAGTGCTGCGGAGAAGCTCGGGGTCGCGGCCGGTGATGTGCTGCAGGCCGGCTTCGGGCGGCGTGTGGACGGCCAGCTGCAATATGCCCAGGCCAGCGTGCGGGTGCAGGCCGTGCTGCCGGTGACGGCCTTTTCCCGGGATGCTCTCTTTGCGTCGCTGAGTCTGCTGGAGGCCGCCGAGGACTACCGCGACGGTTTTGCGGTGCCGGCTTTTGGCTGGTCGGGCGCGCAGCCCGAGGCGCAGCGTGAGCGGGTTTACCCGAGCTTGCGCCTGTACGCGCGGGATCTGGATGGCGTGGAAAGCCTGCGCCAGTATTTCCAGCAATCGCGCCAGGCGGTGGCCACCCAGGCCGAGGCGGTCGCCCAGGTGCGGGCGCTGAGCCGCAATCTGGCATGGGTGTTCTGGTCGGTGGCCTGTTTGTCCCTGGCTGGCGCTTTCGCTGCGCTGGCCGCCGGCACCCTGGGCGCCGTGGCGCGCAAACGGCACGAACTCGCGGTGCTGCGCCTGCTGGGGTTTCCCGCCGCGGCACTGGTCGCATTCGTGGTGCTGCAGGCGCTGTACACCGGCATCGCCGCCCTGGCGCTCTCGGCGCTGCTGTACGGACTGGCCGCCGGCGGCCTGAACCTGTTGTTCCAGTCGGCGCCGGGCGAATATGCTTGCCGACTGCTGCTCTCCCACTATCTGCTGGCGGCGTCGGTCACCTTGCTGTGCTGCGTGCTCGCGGCTGCCGCCGGTGGCTGGCGGGCGGCTCACCTGGAAGCCTCGGAAGGATTGCGTCATGTATAAGGTGCTCAGCGCCACCCTGGTTCTCTCATGCCTGGCCGGTGCTGCCTGGGCCGAGCCCGATGCCGATCCGCTCTACAACCCCAAGCCGCTCAAGGGCGACGTCAGCCTGCCGCTGCCCTGTGATGGGGAGATAGTGTTCCGCCACGTCTACGTGCTGGCCAAGGGCTCGCTGGACGACCACGAGGTCACCCTCGGTTACCCCTTCAGCGAGGGCGAGCCGGGCTATCAGCAGTCCTTCATCTCCGGTTACCGACGGGACTACATCAACGGCCAGTTCACCCTGGGCGACCTGTCCAGGGATTGGCAGGCCAAGGTGCGTGGTGAGCTGCCCAAGGCCGACGGGGTGACGCCGCTCAAGCCGATGCTCTACTTCATCGGCAAGTATGAGGTGACCCAACGCCAGTACGACCTGGTGATGGCCCAGGCGCCGTCCCTGGCCGGCGAGGGCGAACCGCCGGCTTGTGAGGCAGCGGCCGGCATGGCGGCGCGGCTGCCCAAGGTCAACCTGTCGCGCTTCGATGCCGAGCGTTTCGCTGCGGTGTACAGCGCCTGGCTACTGAAAAACCACCGCGATCTGCTGCCGGTCAGCGGGCGCAGCGCCAACCGTGAGGACGGCGGCCAGGCCTTCGTGCGCCTGCCTACCGAAGTGGAATGGGAGTACGCGGCGCGTGGCGGCCATGCGGTGAGCCGCCAGCAGCTCGAAGCGCGGCTGTTCCCGCGCCCTGTGGAGGGCAGCGAGAGCGATGGCCCGCTGGGCGACTGGGCGGTGTTCAACCAGGTAGCCGGCGGCACCGGGCAGAACGCGCGCCTGCTGCCCATCGGCCTAAAGAAGCCCAACCCCGTTGGCCTGTTCGACGTGATCGGCAACGCCGCGGAGATGGTTCAGGAGTCCTTTCAACTGGTGCATGCTGGGCGCCGCCAGGGCACCTACGGCGGCTTCGTGGTCAAGGGCGGCAATTACCTGGAAGGCGAGATGACCCTGTTCACCGGCATGCGCCGCGAGTACCCGCTGTTCGGCGCCGATGGTACCGAGCAGCACAACGAAACCACCGGTTTCCGGGTCGCAATCGGCGCGCTTTCCGCACCTCGTTCGCGATACAAGGAACTGTTTGCGCAATGGAAGGACGAAGGACGGGTCAGTACCCTTACCGACGAGATCGACGAAGACCAGGACGTCACCAAACTGCTCGATGGGCTGATCGCCAACAGCGACGATCCGCAACTGCGCGACCGCCTGGCCATCGTCAACGAGGAGCTCAAGCGCAGCGTCTCGCTGATCGCCAAGCAGCGTGAGGATGCGGCCGGCAACCTGATCCAGTCGGCGGCCCTGGTGGCCGAAACGATCAACAACTACAACATTCGCCTGACCAATCTTCGCAAGAGCCGTGACGAGGCTCGCAGCGCCAAGGACGAAGCCTCGGCGAAACTGTTCGAAGCGGCCATGGCCAATGGGCAGAGCGCCCTGGACGGCGCGCTGGCGATCTACATCGACAACCTGGCCAACGGTACGCGCTACAGCAACGCCGTGATCCAGGCGCAGTTCCAGCGCACCAAGGAAGAGCTGGCGCGCAAACCGGTACTGGGCAAGAGCCTGGTAACCCGAGCTACGCTGTTCGTGCGTCACGTGGGTGAATACCGCAAGAACCGCAAGGCCGATGCGGATGTGATTCTCAAGCAATTGCTGGCACCCTGACCGGGTCGCCCAGCCGTTACGGATTCAGGCACTGGCGAGCGGCCGGTGCCGATGTGGCAACTCCACGGCTGTCGCCGTGAAAACGCAGGCGGTGTCACCCGGCCCCGCCTGAATGGAATAAACGCTCACTCAAGTACGAGATCGACGACGATGCAAACTTTCAACAAGGCCCCCGCTTTTTCCTCGATACGCACTGCGCTGATTTCTGCCGTTACCTGCACCAGCGTGCTGCTGGTCGGTTGCGCCGGTTCGCCAAGTTCCCAGGTCGCCTCGACCACCAAGGCCGAATACTTCCCGCAGTGCTACGAGCCGGTCACCCAGCTGCGCAGCTCCGACGAGGCGATGAGCCGCAGCGTCGCCATCGGCGCCGTTACCGGCGGCCTGATGGGTGCCCTTGGTGGTGCCCTGGTCGATGACGAGAAGCGTGGCCGCAATGCCGCCATCGGTGCTGCCGGTGGCGCCCTGGCCGGTGGCGCCCTGGCGTACTACAACCAGCGCCAGCAGCAGATCAGCGACGACAATGCGCGCCTGGCCTCCTACGCCACCGACATCAACACCAACAACCAGAACATCGACCGTAACATCCGTTACGCCACGGCCGCTCAGAGCTGCTACCAGCAGGCGTTCACCCAGCTGCGCGCCGACCGCAAGGCCAACAAGATCAGTGACGCCGATGGCCGCAAGCGCCTGGCCGAGATCGTCAGCGGCCTGAACGAGACCAATGCCCTGCTGGCCAAGGTCGACGGTCGCACTGGCGAGAACGTCAACACCTATACCCAGGCCTACGAGAAAGACCTGCAGACCGTGGGCATCGAGCGCAAGGAAGTGACCAAGGTGGCCACCGCCAAGCAGCCGAAGCCGACCGCCAAGGTCACCAAGGAAGTGATCACCACCGAGCAATCGCTGCAGAAGGCCCAGGCCAAGCAGAAGGAAAGCCAGCAGGTGGCAAGCCGTGGCCGCACGCTGATCAGCGACGTGTGCAACAACCCGGACATGGGCGACTGGGCACCGGCCAGCTGCAAGGCCTGATCCTCGCTCCAGCAAAAAAGACCGCGCCTGGCGCGGTTTTTTTATGCCTGTCGTTCCTGGCCTCTTACCGAGCGAGCCGAGCGGTAATCTGCACGGGTGATTGATGCCGGTCATTATCGGGCCCGCCGCGCTGAGCAATCATGGCGGGTGCCGAGTGGGTGACCAGGCTGTTAGGGTGCAGGGCAAGGGGGGGCGAGTGGCGCGTCATTCCCAGGCCATGCCGCCCCAAGGTTCGTGCAGAAACGCGCGGCTTGAGTATTTCCGCACCGTCGCCTGATGCGGTGGGTGGAACGCCCCGGTTCATAACACTTCTCTTAGCCGTTTGGATGAGCTGATGAACAAGACAATAGTGAGTCTGCTGCTGGCGCTGGGCCTGGCCGGGGCCGCCCAGGCGGCGGGTGATCCGGCCGCGGGGCAGGCCAAGGCGGTGGTTTGCGGGGCCTGTCACGGGGTCGATGGCAACAGTGCGCTGGCCAACTTTCCCAAGCTGGCCGGCCAGGGTGAGCGCTACCTGCTCAAGCAGATGCAGGACATCAAGTCCGGCGCCCGGCCGGTGGTGGAAATGACCGGCATGCTCGAGCCGCTGAGCGAGCAGGACATGGCCGACGTCGCCGCCTACTTCGCCAGCCAGAAGATGAGCGTTGGCGCGGCCGATGCGGCGCTGGTCGAGCGCGGCCAGGCGCTGTTTCGTGGCGGCAAGCTGGCCGAGGGCATGCCGGCCTGCACCGGTTGCCACGCGCCCGACGGCGCGGGCATCGCCGCGGCGGGTTATCCACACCTGGGCGGCCAACACGCCGGTTACATCGCCAAGCAGCTGACCGCTTTCCGCGAAGGCGAGCGCAGCAACGACGGTGACGCGATGATCATGCGCGATATCGCCGCCAAGCTCAGCAACAAGGATATCGAGGCGGTGTCGAGCTACGTACAGGGCCTGCACTGAGGCGTCGATCGACATTTGCCTGGCGGTGAAAAAAAGGGTGGCGGTGGCCACCCTTTTTCGTTGGCGAGCCCGCTACAATGTCAGGAACCTGCCGGGTGGCGACCAGTCGAACCAGAGCTGTCCGCAGCACCTTCATCGTTAGGAGTCATGCATGCGTAATCTGATCCTCTCCGCGGTTCTGGCCACTGCCAGCCTGTTCGGCGTTACCGCCCACGCCGCCGATATCGTAGCCGGCGAACAGTACGTCGAGCTGAGCAACCCGGTACCGATTTCCAAACCCGGCAAGATCGAAGTCGTCGAGCTGTTCTGGTACGGCTGCCCGCACTGCTACCAGTTCGAGCCGACCCTCAACCCGTGGGTCGAGAAGCTGCCGTCCGACGTCAACTTCGTGCGCATTCCCGCCCTGTTCGGCGGCCTGTGGAACGCCCACGGCCAGATGTTCATCACCCTGGAAAGCATGAAGGTCGAGCACAAGGTGCACGACGCCGTGTTCCGCGCCATCCACAAGGAAGGTCGCAAGCTGGCCACTCCGGAAGAAATGGCCGATTTCCTGGTCACCCAGGGCATCGACCGTGACGCCTTCCTCAAGGCCTACAACTCCTTTGGCGTGAAGAGCCAGATGGAAAAAGCCAAGAAACTGGCCATGGCCTACCAGATCAACGGCGTGCCGGTGATGATCGTCAACGGCAAGTACCGTTTCGACATCTCCAGCTCGGGTGGCCCGGAGCAGACCCTGCAGGTCGCCGATCACCTGATCGCCAAAGAGCGCGCCGGCAAGTAATCGATCTATCGGAGCGCCTGCCATGCTGCGTCGCCGCTCGATGCCCCGTCAGGCTGGCCTGTGTGATCCACAGGTCAACCCCGACTGCACCCCGGACAGCGAGTGGCCGCAGGACGGGCGCCTGCGCCTGCTCAGCTTCAACATCCAGGTCGGTATCAGTACCGAGCGCTATCACCATTACCTGACCCGCGGCTGGCAGCACCTGCTGCCGCACCAGGGCCGCGCCGGCAACCTGCAGCGCATCGGCGACCTGCTTGGCGACTATGACATCGTCGCCCTGCAGGAAGCCGACGGTGGCAGCGTGCGCTCCGGTTTCATCAATCAGGTCGAGCACCTGGCGCGCATGGGTGCCTTTCCCTACTGGTACCAGCAGCTCAATCGCAACCTGGGGCGTTTAGCCCAGCACAGCAACGGGTTGCTCAGCCGCCTGCGACCGACCCTGCTGGAAGATCACCCGCTGCCCGGCCCCGCCGGTCGTGGGGCGATTTTGCTGCGCATCGGCGAGGGTGAAGACGCCATCGCCGTGGTGATGATGCACCTGGCACTGGGCGCGCGTACCCGTACCCGGCAGTTGGCCTATATCCGTGAGCTGATCGGCGGCTATCGCCACCAGATTCTCATGGGCGACATGAACACCCACGCCGTCGACCTGCTGGAGCATTCGCCGCTGCGCGATCTCGGCTTGCTCGCCCCCCAGGTCGAGGCGACCTTTCCGAGCTGGCGCCCGCAGCGCTGCCTCGACCATATTCTGCTCAGCCCGGGCCTGGAGCTCGAGCGCTTCCAGGTGCTGGCCCAGCCCATCTCCGACCACTTGCCTGTGGCCGTGGAGATCCGCCTGCCCAATACCCTCACGCCACCGTTGATGCCCCGTGTACAGGAGCCCTGAGCATGGCCGACGACGCCAAACGCTGGCGCGAGAAGTACCTTGCCAATATCGAGCAGCAGGAAAAGCTCGAGCGGCGCTGGGACATGCGCATCGACCTGCTGCGCCGAGGCCTGGTGCGCAGCAGCTTGGCCGCCGAGGGCTCCGACAAGTCGGTTGACCAGTGCATGCAGGATCTTCGCGAGATCCTGCGCCGCGACGATATGGACGCCGGCCTCAGTGCCCTGATTCCGCGGCTGGAAAAGACCGTTCTGGATTCCGAGCAACGCCGCCAGCAGCGCATCGAGCAGGTCGCCAGTGGCATGGCGAGCCTGGTGGCGCAGCTGTTGAAGACGGATTTGCCAAGCGATGTGCGCAAGCCGCTCAAGCGCTTTGCCAAGCAGGTGGAGCAGCGCGCCCGGCAGTCGCGGGAAATGCCGGCGCTGCTGGCCGAACTCGGCCAGTTGCAGCAGCAGGCCTTGCTGTCGTTGGGCGGCGAGCAAGTCGAGCGGCCCGGTTTTATCGAGCGGTTGTTCGGCAGCCGCGACAGCGCCAGCTCGGCGGCTGGCAACGATTCCGAGACCTCCGCTACGCCAGTGGCAGTGGGCGAGCAGGTGGCGCCGGCCTCCGACGAAGCCGCGGCTGTCGAGCAGCCGGTGACCGAACGGGTGATGGTTGAACAGCAACCACAAGCCATCACGCAGAGGGAGGTGGCGCCTGCCGTCATTGCCGAGGCTGCGCCGGCGCCGTCTCCAGAATCCTCTCCACAACCTGTCGTCGCACCAGCACCAGCACCAGCATCAGCACCAGCACCTGCGGCTGCCAGTGCCGTCGTCAGCCGCGTGATGCTGGACAGCCTGCCGCTGTCGTCGGCCCTGTTGATGCCGTCTCCCGCGGCCAAGGCCGCTGCCGAGCCCGCCGCAATGGCAGAGGCGGTTCAGGAAGCAGTGCCCGAGGTGGCCGTCGACGATGAGTCGATGGCGCAGGCCGATCCCGAGTATGCCCTGCCGCCAGCGCCCGAACCGGGCTACAGCGCCATCGCCAGCCACGTGGAAGGCAGCCTGCTGAAGCTGCTGGAAGAGCTGCCGCTGCCCGAGCGCCATCAAGGCCAGGCCGACGCGCTGCGCCAGCGCATCACCGCCGGGCTGAACATGTACGAGCTGGTGCCGGTACTCGACGACCTGGCCGTGCTGATGCTGGCGATTGCCGACGTGGGGCAGCGCGAGTTCGAGGGTTACCTCAAGCAGCTCAACGAACGCCTCGCCGCCTTCCAGGGCAGCCTGCAGGACGTGCACACCGACTACGCCGATTCCGCCGAGGCGGCGCGCAGCCTGGACAGCGAGCTGCGCCAGCAGGTCGACGGCCTGCACAGCAGCGTGCAGGCGGCCACCGACCTCGACAACCTCAAGGAACTGGTGGAGAACCGTCTCAGCGGCCTGCTCGGCACCATGAGCCAGTACCAGCAGCAGCGCGATGCCCGCGAGCTGCAGGTTGGCGAGCGCCTGCAGATTCTGGTCGACCGGGTCGCCAGCATGGAGCTGGAGGCCAAGGGTTTTCGCGATCACCTCGAAGAGCAACGCCAGAAGGCGCTACTCGACCCGCTCACCGGGCTGCCCAACCGGGCGGCTTGGACCGAGCGCCTGGATCTGGAGCTGGCGCGCCTGCAGCGTTATGGCGGCGACCTGCTGCTGGCGGTGCTGGATATCGATCACTTCAAGCGCATCAACGACGACTACGGTCACCTGGCTGGCGACAAGGTGTTGAAGATCATCGCCGGCGAGTTGTTCAAGCGGCTGCGCAAGACCGATTTCATCGGCCGCTTCGGCGGCGAGGAGTTCGTGTTGCTGATCCCGTCGACGCCCATGGACGGCGGGTTGAAGTTGCTCGACACCTTGCGTTCGGCGATCGAGAACTGTCCGTTCCACTTCAAGGGCGAACGCGTGACCATCACCCTGTCCGGCGGCATCAGCTCGTTCAGCAGTGCCGAGCGCAGCGAGCAGGTGTTCGAGCGCGCCGACCAGGCCCTGTACCGCGCCAAGCGCGCCGGGCGTAACCGTATCGAGGTGGGCTGAAGCCTGCCGCAGTCTGGCTGCGCAGCCACTCATCCCTTACTGTGCGCCAGGCACGCCCGGCGTGTGCCGGTTGTCGCAAAGCGCAGCGCCGGCAGTCGCCTGGCCATCACGGCGCTGCTAGTCTTGCACCTGCCGAACACTTGATAACCAGATCGACTTCTTATGCTAGGGCGCCTCTCACTGCTGTTGGGACTCGCTGCGTTCGCCTGTCAGGCGAGTGCGTTGACCGTCTACAAGTACACCGATGCCAATGGCGTGGTCACCTACAGTGACCAGGCGGCACCCGGTGCGAAGGTGTTCGTGTTCAGCGACCGCATGGTCGAGAAGCTCGACAACCAGGTGAAGCTGGAGACCCGCAAGCATGCTGCCGGGGAAACCCTGCTGGTGCGCAACGACCTGTTCGCGCCGGTACAGGTCGAGCTCAAGCTGGAGCAGTTGAGCAACGTCAGTGGCGCGCCGGGCAAACCGATCAACTGGGTGCTGCCGCCGCGTAGCGAGATCCGCCTGGCCACCCTGGCGCCGCTGGATCCTGCCAAGCCGCTGCGCTACACGCCGAAACTCACCTACGCCCTGGGCGACCCGCGGCTGTTGCCGATCAAGCAGGCCTATCCGCTGCCGTGGCGCGGTGGGCCGTTTCGCCTGACCCAGGGCGCCAATGGCCAGTACAGCCACTTCACGCCCAAGGGCCGCTACGCCCTGGACATCGCCATGCCGGAGGGCACGCCGATCGTCGCGGCGCGCGCCGGGATGGTGGTCAAGACCGAGAACGACCAGAGCGGGCGTGGCACCAACCCGTCCGGCAATTTCGTGCGCATCCTGCATGACGACGGCACCATGGGCGTCTACCTGCACCTGATGCAGGGATCGGTCAACGTGCGCGAGGGGCAGCGGGTTGCCGTTGGCGCGCCGATCGGGCGTTCCGGCAATACCGGCAACAGTACCGGCCCGCACCTGCACTTCGTGGTGCAGCGCAACGTGGGCATGGCGCTGGAGTCGATCCCCTTCGAGTTCGCCCAACCGGTGGACAGCCTGCCCAATTTCGCCGTGGGCGGCGACTGAAGCCATCAGCCCCTGCGGTCAGGCCTTGCTCAGGCGACAGCTCAATGCGCAGTGGTCGGACACGCCGCGGGTCATTCTGGCATCTTCCAGGCGATAGCCCGGCGTGTGGAACAGCCCATCGACCATGAACGGAATCTCGCCGGCACGGTGCAGCGAGCCGTCGATGCTGCTGGTGTAGTGCGCCGGCACCCCGTCGATGAAGCGCTCGGTAATCAAATCGAAGGTGGCGCGCCCTCGCGGCGCGTTGAAGTCGCCGGTCAACAACAGACCGTCGGCGCCGTGCGCTTGCGCCTCGGCCAGAGCGATCAGCTTGCCGGCGCTCTCGCGCTGGTAAGGCGTCGAGCTGCCGAGCGGGGTGACGTTGAGGTGGGTGGTCGCGACGCGAAAGCCGCGAACCGTGGCAGTGAGCATGACTTCGGCGATGCTCCGCGGATCGGCCACGCGCCGGCCCTCGTCGGTGAAGAACGTCATCTCCTGAATGTGCTCC
>JAAIGE0100003059.1_pt1 | contig 12108 bp, 12 predicted proteins | sample 6487951 | NCBI WGS metagenome assembly JAAIGE01 (sample SAMN13974128, study PRJNA590717) | phyllosphere metagenome | biome: tomato field; feature: multiple bacterial spot infested tomato fields; material: tomato leaves; isolation source: leaves from tomato fields | host: Solanum lycopersicum ... | reverse complement strand
CTGGCTGCCGAAATCGATGATAAGGATGCTGTCGGGATGGGCTATCTGGGTCATGGCGAGCCTTTAAAGAAATCCTGGGCTTTAGGCAACCGGGTATATGGCCTGAAAAGCCAGAAAACGGGCTCCTTTGCAAGCCTTTACACCGCAATTGCTCCATCCTTCAAAGCGTCGCACAGCCTGTCCACCGCATCTGCCAACTTCTCATCGATCACATGCAGGTACTCCGTCCAATCACCAATGTGGTGAACATCCGCTTTGCCATCGGAAATTCCTCGAAGGCCGATTACCGGTACGTCGAAACGCTGGCTCGCGCGAAGGATCGCAAATGTTTCCATCTCGACCATGTCTGCGTTGATCAAATCATACATCGCGCCGGAGACAACATTCGCGCCCGTCGAGACCCGAGCTCCGGTAACACCGGGGATGAAAAAGGGAAGGGGTATTTCCGCAGGTAGATCGAGGAACGGCGTGCGGCCTTTCTCGAAGCCGAACGCGGAAGCATCCATGTCGCGGTAGGATACGGAGATCGCCTGATAGACTTCTGCCTGTTCCAGCGTGCGAGACCCGGCGGAACCGAGCGAAACGACGAGGTTGGGCAAGCGATCAGCCGCTTTGAGTTCGCTTAACGTTACCGCAAGCGACACGGCAGCCTCAACGGGGCCAACACCTGTCATCAATGGGTTGAACCGCGCTTTCAGATGCGGTCCATACTCCGCATCCGCCGCCATTACGAAGAGAAGGCGTTTGCTTGCGACGGTTAGAATTTCAAAGCTCATTTTCGTCGAAACCTTCGCGGCCTTTGAGCACCATCATCGTGCCTGTCATCGAGGCGATCAATTTGGCGGGGCCATCGGAAATTGCATAGGCGCGGCCATCGGCAACGATGATGTTGCTGCCCGGCTTGGTAATCTCCCCACGAAACAGGAAGCGGTCGCCGCGTCCCGGCGACATAAGGTTGACCTTAAATTCTATGGTCAACAAGGAGGCTTCCGGCTCGATGATCGTGTAGGCGGCATAGGTGCAAGCGGTATCGAGGGCTGCCGCAATGACGCCAGCGTGCAATATGCCATGCTGCTGTGTGAGCTTGGGATGAAACGGCAGCTCGATTTCCACTAGACGATGTTCAATTCGTGAAATCTCAGCCTTGATCGCCTGAACGACGCCCTGACGAGAGAAGCTCTTTTCTATGCGCTGGCGATAATCGCCAGGATCGGTAAATTCCATTCCCCTGCCTTTCATTTTTATTGAAAATGACATGGGGGTTAAGAGGCCGCAAGACAAGAAGGTTTCATCAGTTGAGGTAGGCGATGCTCCCGTTCAGGAGCGTAGCGAAGGAGACCCATGCTGCATAAGGAACGAATAGCCACATCGAGACACGATCCCGCCTCGAGGTTATGACGATAAAGGCGATGATGCAAATCAGCATCGGTATGATGACGATCAATGCCGCCTCCGGGCTCTGCATTCCAAAAAAGAGCGGTGACCAGAGAAAATTCAACAGCATCTGGCTAGCCCAAAGCTGCATGCGCCCGCCCATGCGACTGCTCAGCCATGTCCGGGCACCGGCGATGGCGATCATCACATAGAGAGTTGTCCAGACAGGGCCAAAAATCCAGTTCGGCGGATTGAAAAACGGCTTGTTAAGCGATTGATACCATTCACCAGGCACAGCGTTAACGCCAATCAGAGCACCGATGGCAACGACGGCAACGATGAAAACGATATAGACGGGGGCGCGCTTCATGCCTGAACAATGCGTTGCCCGGGCGTTGGTTCCCACGCTATTTCAATAATTTAGAGGTTCAAACGAACAATATGCTGGTCCCAGCTGACGTCGCTTGTTTCTGTACCGAAATGGCCGTCGTAGGAGGAGGCCACGATGCCCTTTCTTGCGGGCGCCACGCCTGCGGCTTCGTGTAATGTCACCTCTGACAGAACCCTTCCACTGTTCTCGTCTAGCGTCACAAGCGCATTGCCATTGGGCGATGTCAAACCCACTACGCCATCACGACGGTTGACTGCAATTGCGCCGACATAGTTTGCAAGTCGCATCGTTGTTTCCTGCGCCAGATCGATGAAGCGCAAGTCTTCGCCCCTGGAGAAACTGCCGACCAGCGGCGGAAGATCGTTGCGTGGTCCTTCATACTGACAGGCGAACCAGATACGTCCGTCGCGACCGAGGTCGACGTGGCGGGTAGAAAGCTGACGCAGCTTTTCTGGAAGGCCGTGCTTCTGGAGGAGCGAGCCGGTCGTGGCATCGAGCAGGACCAGCGATGGCTCCATAGCGTCTATGTTGAGCTTGGTGCGACCGAAATCAGGATGAGTCTCTATGCCGCCATTGGCAATCACGATCAGTTGCCCGTCTTCGCTGACAGTCATGTCGTGGGTGCCGATGCCGTGTGCATCGTATTCTCCAATGCGGCGAAAGCCGTTGCGGGCATCATAAAGACCGATGACGCCGCGATTTCCATCGAAGTCGTTTTCACTGGCATAGAGTATAGAGCCATCCAAGGAAAACTGCCCGTGGCCGTAAAAGTGCCGGTTCTCCGGTGTGTGCATGACGATGGGGTGCCGCCTGTTGTGCGGATGGAAAGCCATGAAGAAGGTGCCGGGCCTGCGGGCAAAGGCAACCGTCATTCCCGTCACACTGCTCGTCGTCATGCCGTGTGCCCGCTTAGGCAACGCCAGCCGGTGGATGATCTCGCCTTCTTCGCTCACCGTGGCCACGCCGTATGAGCCATCTCGAGCGCGGAAACCGGAAGCGAAAACTGCATCCGTTCTTTCCAGCGCATGGAGTGAGCGTGGCGCAAGCGAAGCCAGAAACGGCAAGCCCGCCGCCTTTATAAAGGTGCGACGATCGATCAGAAGCCGTTTATCGCGCACCACAGATCAGTCTCCATCCGCAAAGGAAAAGCCGGAACTGAGGCCAATCGCGCCGCCATACTGATCGTTGATGCGGTAGATCAGGTCCTTGCCGTTCAGGAGAAGGTAGTCGACCTTGGCACGCTCCTTTTCGTTGGATAGCGTTTTTTCGATGTCAGGGTCGATCGTAGTCGACACACGCACCATGGATTTGGCGATGAAGTCGATAGAGCCGATAATGGAGCGCTGATCCGGCGGCAGAAGCTCGGACATATTTGCAGTGTGCAGCAGCGTTTGGATCGCAGTAACATTGGCGCCGATGCTCGTCCACGTCAGGCCGGAGCGCCAGTAGATCGCCGTGCGGGGAAATTTCGCGTTGTCCGGGCCTTTATAGAAGGTTTCGATCCGCTGGTCGCGGATCGCTTCGGAGCCATGAACGAAAATGCCGAGGAGCGCTACCAGCGCTTCGCGCTCGTCACGAAAAACAGGGTTGTTTGGCCCGGGTTCCTTCCAGTTTTTTGCCGTCCCATCCGGTGCGTTCCAGATTGTTGCGAGTTCAGTGCCGAGATTGGCGACGTTGCCCGCAATCGCAGCACCGTATCGGCAACGGAAACTGTTCTTGTCCTTCAAAACGTCTTCAGAGTCGGTGCCGTAAAGCACATATTCCAAGGCACCTAACCCTTGCGCTGCAACGCTCTTGCCCTTCAGCCCATCTGCGGTCGCCACGCTCCCGTCCTTTTCGGCGAGATAGCGCTGCACCTGTTTAAGTCCGAGGCTCTTTTTATCTGGATAGTAGAGAATTCGTTCGAAGCGGCCTTGCTCGATCACCGGTCCGGTGCGCACGATCTCGATGCGTGACCATGCGTCGACCGTCTTCTCAAAGCTCGACTTCACCGCGTTTAGGCGTTCATTCGTCGGTTCAGCGCATAGCGCCTCAATGGTGTTCTCAAGTCCCCTGGCATTATCGCGAAACGCGTCATAACCGGGGCGGATAAAGCCATCGACCGCCTTTTGCAGCACGGCTCGCACCTTGACTGGATCGAGCGGGGGCGGGGGCATCAGCTCGACATCCTGCGCGAAAGCATTACTGAGGCTCAGCAGGAATGCCAACGGCACGAGGTTTTTGAGTTTTCGCATCGCGTTTTCCATCAAAGAGACTCCAGAAATGTAAGCAAAGCCTGACGGTCGGACTTTTGCAAGGTAGCGAAGGCGTCGCGCGCTTTCTGCGATTCTCCTCCATGCCAGAGAATCGCTTCGGTCAAGCTGCGTGCCCGGCCATCATGTAGATAAAAGCCGTTGCCATTCACGGCCTCGGTTAGACCAATGCCCCAGAGCGGCTGTGTACGCCATTCCTGCCCGCTTGCCTCACCCACCTGTTGCCCATCCGCCAATCCTTCACCCATGTCATGCAATAGAAGATCCGAATAGGGCCAGATCAACTGGAAAGAATGCAAGGGGTCGTTTGCATCTCGCCGCGTCACGAATTTCGGTGTGTGACAGTCGGCGCAGCCGTTCTCGTAAAACATCTTCTTGCCGCGCAGGACGGCGGGATTGCTAACGTTTCGACGTGCGGGGACGGCCAGGTTTTCCGTGTAGAAGGTAACGAGATCGAGAACCGTTGAGGGAGCTTCCGTATCGCCCAGCCGTTTCTGTACGCCGTTTGGCATGGCAAGACAGTGCGGTTGTTTTCCCTTACAGTCGCCGGAGGCGTTCGGTAACTCCGGCGTCGAAATGCCGATATCCTGTGAGAAAGCGGCGGCGGCTTGATCCCGCACGGTGGTGTTTTGCGCCTTCCAGCCGAACCGGCCAAGCAAAACGCTTTCAGTCTTGTGGTCGCGCACCCAGCCAGGCTTTCCGGAAATGCCATCACCATTGCTGTCATCAGGGTCGGCAAGCGCAAGAATGTCTTCGGCGGCAATGGCTTGTATCAGCCCGAGGCCGAGCGTTGGTTGAGCGATACGGGCGGAGAGGACGCTGTCGGGCTCCAGTGGACCGTAGTTCAGGCCGTCGATGCCGTAAGTCGGCTTGCGCAGGGTCACGACTTCTCCGTCCGAAAGCGTCACCGTCTGTTCCTGGTAGGAGACCGTCAGATTTCCCTCCGCCTCCAGCCCTGCCACTGCGAGGTTCTGAAGCTGCGGGCCGTATGTCGCATCTGGAAAATTGACGATCTTGTGCTTCCGGATCGCGGCTTCTTCATCGGATGTGCGGGCCGGGCGCGCCAGCCGCAGCACCATGGAAACCGCATCCTCTCCAGTGAGCGGTGGTCGTCCGCGCCCATCCGTGATGTGACAGGTCTGGCAGGAGCGCGCATTATAGAGCGGCCCCAGACCGTCTGAGGCTTGCGTAGAGGAAGGCGATGATACCCAAAGCTTCTGGAACAGAGCGTTGCCGAGTTTGAAATCCTGCTCACGCTCGAATGACATGTTGGCGGAGGGCTGGGAGAAAGGGTTCGTTGCAGACTGCGTCGTCAAGGCCCCGGCGGACATGGCCTCGGATGGTTCCGGCTTCGTGAAATCGGTGGCGTGTTTGACCACTTCGAGGACGCGCTTGCGGTCGCTGGCAGAGAGATCGGAGCGCGTGCCGAATTCTGCGGCAGATAGATGGGTGCTGCAAGCGGCAGCTAATGACGTGATGAGGAGCAAACGCCAGCGTCTCATGAAATCTCACCGGTCTGAACTGGCCGTGCGAACAACTCTCCTTCGTCGTACCGGCCTTGAGGGGGCATCAAGCGGAAACGCGTCTGCGTGGCGGGAAAGACCTCCGCGATCAAGGACTTCGTCACACTTGACCCCGGCTAAAGGCCGGGGTGGCGGGGTGGGCGGCGCTTCGGTGCACAATAGCTCTACCTATTCGTCTGAAATCAGTTGTGGGCCGCGCATTCTACGCGGCCCAACCTCATCTCACTTGAAAACCGCATTCGGGCTATCGAGGCTGTCGGAACCCTCCAGCTGAATCTTGCCGAGGTTGAGAGCGGCAATGACGCGTTCGATGGTCTTGGTCTGGTCGAGAAGCCCATCGATGGCGGCCTGCACGGTGGCGTTGCCTTCCTTGTTGCCCTCACCGATCATCTGGTCGTAAGCCTCAACCGTCTGGGCGCGCTTTTCCATGGCGTGCATGGCATCCAGCGTCTTGTTCAGCTTGCCCTGCATTTCCGTGTCCAGCGCCTTGTCGCTCTCGGCGACCAGCTGTGAAAGGGAAGGGCCGGTCATCTTGGTGCCGTCCGCGCGGGTATATTCGCCGGTATAGGCAGAGGCGATGCCGATCGCGTCGTTGAGATGCGAGTTGTAGGTGTTGTCGGAAAAGCAATCATGCTCTTCTTCGGGATCGTGCAACAGAAGGCCGAGCTTCATGCGCTCGCCTGCAAGTTCGCCATAGGAAAGAGACCCCATGCCGGTGAGGATCGCTGTCAGACCCTTCTTCGGATCGGCTTCAACCGTGGTCGCCGCTTCTCCATCCGGTGCCCAGTTCGCGACCATCTCCTTGAGGTCCGCAACCAGCAGCGTGGACGCAGATTTCAGGTAGTCGGCGCGACGGTCGCAATTGCCGCCAGTGCAGTTCTTGATGTCGTAGTCCGTGTAGGGCCGGTTTCCGGTACCCGGACCGGTGCCGTTCAGATCCTGTCCCCACAAAAGGAATTCGATGGCGTGATAGCCCGTGGTGACGTTGGCCTCCACTTCGCCTGCCTCCGCCAAACTGCGGATCAGCTCCGGCGTGATCTTTGAAGCGTCTATGTCTTCGTCGCCGACCTTGATCTTTTTGTTGGCGATGATGTTGGCGGTGTAAAGTTCGTTCTCGTCGCTTTCCGTGCCGTAAGAGCCGTCGACGTAATCGATCAGTCCCTCGTCCAGCGGCCACGCGTTAACGCCGCCTTCCCATTCATCGACGATGGGGTTGCCGAAGCGATAGACTTCGGACTGCTGGTAGGGAACACGCGCCTTGATCCATGCCTCACGCGCAGCTTTCAGGTTTGCCTCGCTGGGTGCGGCGATCAGGGCGTCGATGGCTCTGTCTAAGGCTTCCGCAGTCGTCAGCGAGTCCTGATATTTCGCGTAAGCCAGTTCAGCATAATGTTTCACCACGGCTGCCGGATCGGTCGCAGCAGCAACGGGAAGGGCGGTGAAAGCGACTGATGCGGCAAGAAGCGCGCTACTGATGCCAATGGCGGTTTTGCGAAACATGAACTCTCCTCTGCGGCCTTCCAGTAACGAGGCCGTGAAGCAGAGTTCTGAACCTTTCACAAACTTGTGTCAAATATTCTAGTTTAGAAGCTTTCCAAGTGGAATGCGGCGTTATGCGCCGCGCTTCATCAAGCAGAAGAAGAAACCATCCGTATCGGTTGTAGCGGGCGTCAAAGTCACCGTCTCACCGTCGCCTGAGTGCGGTTTTGCAACTTGCGCGCCGAAAATGCCGTTCCAGCGGTCCAGCGCGGAGTGGATCGAAAATTCGGGATTTTCTGCGCAGAAGCGGCGTACCTGACGCTCGTTTTCTTCCGGCAGTACGGAGCAGGTGACATAAAGCAACTCGCCGCCGGGCCGAACGAAGGTCTTTGCCTGATCCAGCGCTTCCGCCTGCTGCCCCACGCGTTCTTCGAGATTGCGCTGCGTCAGCCGCCACTTGGTGTCCGGCCGGCGGCGCCATGTGCCGGTGCCGGTGCAGGGGGCATCTACCAGCACTCGGTCGAATTTTTCGCGGAATGGATTTAGGCCCGATGCGCGGTCATGAACCTGCACATTGCGGGTGCCTGCACGTTTCAACCGTTCGATGATCGGGGCCAACCGTTTGCGGTCGGCGTCGAAGGCGTGGACCTGCCCCTTGTTGTTCATGGTCGCAGACATGGCCAGCGTCTTGCCACCGCCGCCTGCGCAATAATCGAGGATTTGCTCGCCTTCCTGCGCACCAACCAAATCGGCCACGATTTGCGAGCCTTCATCCTGCACCTCGAACCAGCCCTTCTGAAAGGAAAGCTCGGCGGTGACATTCGGCAGACGCGATGGGCCTGCACCTGCGGGAATACGAACGCCCTGACGAGCAATGCGCGTGGCTTCGGCGCCAGCGTCGTCTAATGCCCTGAGCACCTTTTCGCGGCTTGCCTTCAGCGTGTTGGCGCGAAGGTCCAGCGTCGGGCGCTCGTTGAGAGCCTGCGCCTGGGCGAGCCAGCCCTCGCCAAAAGCAGCTTCGAACGATGCCTGAACCCAGTCGGGAATGTCGCCCTGCACATGTAGAGGCGCGTTTGAAACGTCGCGGGAGGAAAAAGCCTCGATAGCGCTTTCGGAAAGAGGTGCAGGCGCAAACTTGTCGCCGTCGAATTCGGCGGTCAACTGGTCGAGGGATTTTCCCCACTGACGTAGCATCACGGCGTATCCGAGAGCGTCGGCGCTGTCGTTATCCATCATCCAGGCGTGAGAAAGTTTCATGCGAAGGGCATCGTATACGATGTTGCCGATGGCGGCCCTGTCGCCGGAACCAGCGAAACGATGCGCCAGTCCCCAGTCTTTCAGTGCATCGGCAACCGGGCGTCGACGCGCCTCGATATCTGCCAACACTTCGATTGCCCCGGCCAAACGCCCGCCTAAACGCATTGTCTACCTCATTTTCTTGGTGCCCGGTTGGTAGACGCGAATGGCGGCGAGGGCAAGGCTTTGAGAAGAATTCCCGAATAGCCTGTTAGTTGGAGGCGAGAACCTCGTAGCAGACTTTTGCAGTGCCGGAGCTGATCATTCCGACTTCCCGGGCTGCTGCCTTGGACAAATCGAGCACGCGACCCTTGATGAAAGGACCACGGTCATTGATGCGAACCACGACGGCTTTGCCTGTGCGGGAGTTCGTAACCTTGACCTTGGTGCCAAAGCGCAAGGAACGGTGCGCAGCGGTAAGTTTCGAAGGATTCATGCGCTCGCCCGAAGCAGTCTTCGAGGTCAACGCATACCATGATGCGCCGCCACAGCCATTAGCGGCATTGGCGTTAAGTGGAGCCATGAGACAACAGACGGCAATAGTTGCAGCCGCGAAAGTCTTGCGTCGGATATTCGTCAAACTGTGCTTCCCTGATACTCGGCCAAACCCCGTTTTGAATTGCAGGCCGATTAATATGCTGAGTGTAGGGCGAGCGAAAAATGGCAAAAAATGGCCAAGAGCCAATCACGAAGTGTTACATTCTGTAATATTTGTGATCAGTCTTGGGAGACCAAATTTAGATAGCCTTCGATGTATGTCGAAAAAATTTCTTTAGAATCAATCGGCAAGAAGAAATTCGTTGCGGATGGCGTCCAGATTGAATCACTTCACAAAAGCACAGTGAAATAATTTTCCAATTGCTGAAAAAAATCGCTCAATTTGCACATTAACGAAAGGTTAAAAGCGAAAAAGGCGATGAGAAACTTTCTAAAAAGGCGTCTTGGATGAATTTTTCATTTTGGCAAGATGAACATCTATTCATCTTGCCAAGCATTATCCTGCCACAGCTGGCACATCGACTTTCGGTAATCTGGAAAGCGAAAATCGAAGCCGAGATCGCGAAGTTTACGGTTCGATACGCGCTTGTTCTCCCCGTAGAAGGAGCGCGCCATGGGCGAAAGCTCGGCGGTTTCGAACGTCTGTTCCGGTGGCGCTTCATTGCCCATGATATCTGCGGCGAAAGCGACGACATCCTGCGGTGGGGCGGGTTCGTTATCGGTCACGTTGAAAATGCCACCTGCATTCCTGCTAATCAGGAAAGTCGTAGCAGCACCAATATCCTCGACGCGAATGCGGTTGAAGACCTGGTCTTTCTTGACCAGTCGCCGCGCCGTGCCTTTTTGCAGATTGATGAAGCCGTTGCGACCGGGGCCGTAAATGCCGGAAAGTCTCAGGATGCAAAGGGGAATGTCAGCTCTCGTTGCCGCTGCCATCCAGGCATTCTCGGCGTCGACCCTTTCCAGGGAGCGGTCGGAAACCGGCTTGCATGGCGTCTCCTCGTCTACCCATTGTCCATCGTGGTTGCCGTAAACGCCGACGGTGGACAGGTAGGCGGCCCATTTCAGGTTCGGCATCAGTGATGTGATATCACCCTCGCAAAGCCGCAATAGCGGATCGCCAGAAGCGCCGGGTGCGATGGATTGTACGAGATGGGTGACGGTTACCAACTCGTCCCGCAGTTCCGCAGTGAGCATCGTACCGTCGAAAATGAACGGCTGAATATCGAGTGCCTGCAGCTTCGAAACATGGTCCGCGCTGCGGGTCGTTCCGCCGATCCGCGCCATGCTGCCCTGAAGATTTTTCGCGATTGCCTTGCCGGAATAACCAGCCCCGAAAATCATCAGATGCGACATTTTATCGTCCCGCCATTTTCCATTCATCCAGCACATCCGAATCGTCTTCGGGCGCGCGAGCGGCAGCGTAAGCATTGAAGCTGGCACTGTCCATCAATCTCGATAGCGCCCATATGGCCATGCCGCGCACGTCCGGCGACGCATCTTGCGCGAGCGCCCTGCATTGATCGACAAAGCTGCTATCGCCGGAATTTCCCGCCGCAATCAAGACGTTACGGACAAACCGATTGCGCCCGATACGCTTTACCGGAGAGCCGCTAAAGAGGCTCCGAAACGCTGCATCGTCCAAAGTCAGCAGAAAATCAATCGAAGGTTCCTTCAGATCATCCCGTGCCTGAAGCTTTATTTCCGAAGCGCTTGCTGCGAACTTGTTCCAGGGACAGGCGGCCAGACAATCGTCGCAGCCATAGATCCGATTGCCGATCATCGGCCGGAACTCGTGCGGGATTGGCCCCTTGTGCTCGATGGTGAGATAGGAAATGCAACGGCGCGCATCGATCTTGTAGGGCGAGGGAAATGCGCCTGTAGGGCAGGCGTCGAGGCACGCCCTACAGGAGCCGCAGTTGTCGCGCTCCGCTTCGTCCAGCAGCAATTCCGCCGTAGTGAACATGCTGCCCAGAAACAGCCATGAACCATGGCTGCGGCTGACGAGATTGGTGTGCTTGCCCTGCCAACCAAGACCAGCCGCCGCCGCCAGCGGCTTTTCCATCACCGGCGCGGTATCCACGAAGACCTTGACGTCCTCGCCAGCCCGCGCGGCAAAGCGCGTTGCGATTTCCTTCAAGCGTCCTTTTATGATGTCATGATAATCGCGGTTGCGGGCATAGACGGAAATAGCCGCCTTGTCTGGCTTTTCCAGAATGCCTCGCGGGTCTTCATCCGGACCATAGTTCAGCCCGAACATGACAACGGAGCGCACATCGCTCCACAAGGTCTTCGGACTTGCACGTCGCTCCTCCGTCTCTTCCATCCAGCCCATGGTGCCATGGAAGCCATGGTCGAGAAACTCCCGCAGCCGTCCTGGGGCCAGCGGAATCGCGTCGGGCGAAGTGATACGACAGAGATCGAAGCCGAGCGCTGCCGCTTCCGAGCGGACGAAGTCCGTCAGTTTGGAAAGGCGCTTCTCTTGCTTCCCCAAAGTCGTGTCGATGGTGCTTCTCCGATACGGTTAGCCGCATCGCATATATAATAACGAAACGTCGGGATCAAAAATCGAGATCGGCGTAGTGAGACGAAGGCGCAAGGCGCGGCACGCGTTCCGCAAGAAGCGGCCGGAAAGACGGACGGGACTTGACGCGCTGGTACCATTCCTTGGCGATAGGCGCTTCCAACCAGTTGATCTCACCAAGGTAATCCAGAATGGAAACGGAAGCAGCCGCGGCAAGATCGGCGTAGCTCAGACGATCGCCGGCAAGCCATGTGCGAGAACCGGCCAACCACTCAAGGTACTTCATGTGTTGGCGAATATTTGCGCGGGCCGTACGCAGCAGCTTGGAGTCGGGTGGGCCGCCGCCCTGTGCCGTCGTCATTTGCAGTTTGTAGGCGCGCTCACGCACCAGCGGGCGAGTAATATCGTTTTCCATTTTCTGGAGAAACCACTCCGTCAGGCGGCGTATTTCCGCGCGCTGAAATGGTTCTTCTGCCAGAAGTCGCCTGTCGCGTTTCAGCACGCCGTGGGTTTCGTCCAGAAATTCTGCCAGGACGTAGGGCCCACACAGAGACCGCATATTGTCATCGACATAGACGGGCAGGGTACCTGCCGGATTTAGCGCAAGAAATTCACGCCGTTTCTCCCAAGGCTGTTCCTCAACCAGATCGGCCTGAAAACCGTATTCAGCGAGGATTAGCCGAACGAAACGAGAAGCAGTCGACATGGAGGAATGGTAGAGAGTTGGCATCGGCACTCTAAATTTTATGAAATGGGGATGGGCTGTCTACT
>JAAIGE0100283722.1_pt1 | contig 12114 bp, 11 predicted proteins | sample 6487951 | NCBI WGS metagenome assembly JAAIGE01 (sample SAMN13974128, study PRJNA590717) | phyllosphere metagenome | biome: tomato field; feature: multiple bacterial spot infested tomato fields; material: tomato leaves; isolation source: leaves from tomato fields | host: Solanum lycopersicum ... | reverse complement strand
TCAGCGCCGTGGCGGTGCTCTCGTCGGTCCAGCCCTTGCTCACGGCGATGCCGCCGCCGACCTGAAGGAGGGTGCGCAGCAAGGATGCGATCTGTTCGCTGTTCATGATGGTGTCCTGATTGTGGGGTGCTCGGCTGGCCCGGCCGGCGCGGGTGAACTGTTCGGGATTTCCGAGGGGTTGGTCAGGCGGCGCGACCGGGGCGCCGGTCGAAACGATCGCTGATCTCGTCGCGGAACTTGTCGATGCCACCGACCATGATGGGCGACCAGTCGCCGGACCGCTGCGCATCGGCGACGGCAGCATCGTATTCTGCGAGCGACATGAAGTGGACGCGCTCCGATTTCTGCATCCACTCGACGGCAGCGCCGATCTCGGGGAAGCCGTAGCCGCACCACTGCTTGAGGTCGTCGAGGCGGTGGCGGAGATATCTCAGGCGGTCCGCTGCGTCGTCCGCCTCCTTGAAGGCTTCCGGGCAGATCAGCCTCGCGAGCCAACGTCGCATTGCTCTCTCCTGTTGATGCGAACTGCCGCAAAATCTGCGGGGGTTGGTCAGGCCGCGTCGAAGTCCGGCAGTGGCACCGTGGTCCCGGCGAGCGCGTGGGTGCAGTCGCCGAGAAACTGGATCTGGCCGTCCGTCACGAAGGAGTGGCAGACAGCGCAGGTGAATGGCGCGGGCTCGTCGGGATGCTCGGCGTTGTAGGTGCACCAGCAGGTGCCGCTGACCTTGTGGCCGGGCACGTAGTGGCCGCTGCGGACGAGAACCGAGGGCGTGAAGGTCGGCCGATCGTAGCTGCCGTTCCACCCCCACTTTGCGCCGTTCGCCTGCGGCTGTGCGGGGTCGACAGCGATCGTGTGCATCTCGTTGCAGCCAGGACACCGGAAGGCGACACGGCCGCCTTCGAGCGTGCGGAGTTTACCGAGGGCGCCCATCACGCCTCGCTCACGCCCGACCGCGCCCCGGCGATCGTCGTCGGCAGCTTGCTCGCCACCGGCAGCGGCACGTCGGCCGGCCAGCGGAACGAGGTGAACTCGGACCGTTTGAAGCCGGCGATCGACACGCTGTCCGCCTGGTTCCCGCCGAGCAGGTAGATGGTCGAGGCGTTGGCGCCGACGACCAGGCCCACGTGCCCCTGCCATGCTGAGCCGCCGCGCTTCTTGGTGGCGATGCAGCCGAGCGCCGGATCCTTGAGCCCGATGCCCCACCCCTCGTAAGAGCGGGCAGCGAGGCTGCCTGACGGCGCCCGGCCGGCCCGCTTCAGCATGGCGCCGACGAACGCCGCACACCACGCGGTGGCGTCGTCCTTGACCCCGGAGAAGCCAGCGTCCGCGAAGTAGCGGACCACGATCGGATTGTTCGCGTTACCGATACCCTCCTTGGTGCCAACCTCGTGCGCAGCCAGGGCGAGCCACGCCGGCTGCTCGGGCTCGGCACGGCGCTCGGTGAGGTCGACGCTGCCGAGCGCCTTTATGGTGAGCGGCCCGGCGATCCCGTCCGGCACGAGCCCGGCGGACCGCTGGAATGCCGTCACCGCGGCGATGGTGCGGGAACCGGCATCGCCATCGGCGCCACCCGGCCCGAGGTCATAGCCGCGCGCCAGGAGAGCGCGCTGGATCTCAGCGACGGTCATCAGGATCTCCGGATTGTCAGAGGGTGGTGCGCGCCGGCTTGAGCCGAGCGCGCCTATGAGGGCAGGTTCGGGCCGCCGAAGCGACGGGCGAGCGCGCCAAGGCCAATCCACAGCGCCTCGACATCGCTTGCGGTATGCGCCCGGCTGTAGCCGCCGACCGCCGACACCGCATCGCCATAGACAAATGCCCCGTCGTAGGCCTTGCCCGCTCGCAGGGTCCGCTTGCTCCAGGCCACCCCGCCCGGGAGCCCGCCAACGGTCGCCGAAACGACGGAGGCGCCTGGCCGCTTGACGAAGACGCTCGCGTTGCCCTTCCCATCGATGGTGCCGACCACCAGCTCCCATACCTGACCGGTCGCGGCCGTCATCGGGACTGCAACCTGGGAGAGGATGCCACCGCCCGCGTCCGATACCAGCAACCCGTATTGCCCCGGGGTGCCGTGGCCGGCCGACAGGGTGATCGCAAACGGGCTATTGTAGTTCGACAGGTACGCCGCATCGTTTGCGCCGTTCTGGCCCTGGGTGCGCAGCACGAGCGCATACAGGCTGAATGCCGGACCGAGCATGGCCGTCGACACGGGCAGATCGTAGTACCCGTTCTGCATGAAATCGACGCCCAGCGTGCCGTCGACCAGCGGGCCTGCATTGCGATCGTTGAGGGCATAGTCCCAACGGTCGCGCATCCGGTTGTCCGGGTAGGCGGTGCCGAAGAAGTGCGCGAATTCCAGTGCGTCCACCGGCAGGTAGGATGCGGTGCCGAACCAGCCGCGGCCCAGGTTTCTGTAGTCAGCGCCGCGATCAATCGTGCGGGTGCCCATTAGAAAATCTCCATGTCGGTGATGAGGAGGTAATTGTGCAGCTTCAGGTTCATGCCCGATGGGTCGAATACAGTCGGGTCACTATCCCTGAGGCAGCCGCGGGCGCCGACGTTGCGGCCGTAGGTGGTGGCGCCCGAATTCCCCGAGCCAGTACCGAAGGGGACGTACCCGGCCGGCGGCGTATAGGCGTAGCGGAGCCGGCACCCCGGCCGGACATCGGCGCCGAGCGTGATCCGGATGCAGTCGGGTCCGAACACGCTGACGCCTGAGATCGGCAGGTTCGCGCCGGTCGCCGGGTCGAAGATCTCGAACCCTTTGGCCCCGTTCGGGTCGGTGATCATGCTGGTGTCGAGCACGAGCGGGGGCGCAGGGACGGAGAACCGGACCGTCACGATCCGGGTCGCCGCCCTCGAGGCCGACAGCGCATAGAGAGGCGTCCACCTCTTGCCGGCGCGCAGGGCGGCAAGCGCCTTGCCGAAATAGGCGCCCAGTCGCTTAGAGCCGGCCGCGAATAGGTGAACGTCGGTCCGATACTCCATGATGTACATCGGGCATGCGACGGCGAAATCCCCGCGCCCCTCGCTGTCGATCGTCCCGAGATCGAGTTGCGCCAGGGCGATCGTGGGCGGGACACCGTAATAATCGTGCGTTCCGACCTGATAACTGATGCAGAAAACACGCTCATTGTTGCCGGAAGTGCGAACAACCTCGCTTTCCACATCCGCCCGAAGCTGCCGGAACGCCGTCTTGTACGCAGACCGCGTCGTTCCGAAAATGTAGTCACTCTCACCCTGAGCATAGAGCATCACCGGCATGCCGTAGGTCAGGGCATAGCCGTTGCTCCGGAGCCGGCCATAGGTGATGTCGTCGACCAAGCGCTGATACGGGACGGTGCCCTTGCTGAGCGAGGCGATCGCCGCACCGCTCTGGCCCGGCGCCGAACCGAGGAGCGACATATCTTCGGTTGGGAGGTCGTGCCCTGAGGCGATGAGAAGCTGCCGATAGCAGGCCAGCGCGCCGCCGAGCGGGGTCTCGCCCTCGTTGTTGGCGTTGGCGGTCTCCGCATAGCCGGCCAGATCGGCGTGGTTCTGAGCCGCGGTCCCGCCGCCGTCATCGGCGCGAACGCCTCCGGAGAACCGAAACACGTTCTGGCCCACCGATGCGGTAAGGACAGGCACGCCGCCGAGGCCGCGGCTCAGCGACTGCCCGTACATGATGATGTGGCTCACCTGATAGGCGAACTGCGACAGCGGACGCGCGTCCTGCACGGTTCCGCCAACTCGGCGGTATGCGACCAAACCGTACCCGGTCGGATCGGTGACGGCGCTGTCATAGACCCGGCCCGCGAGCTGCGTCGGCGGATAGGGCAGATCGGCATCCCGCGCGTATCCGGCGATGTCCGTCGGGATGTCGCCGTAGGCCAGACCAGGCAGCGCGGAATTCGCCTCGGCATAGACGGGCGCCGCAGCGTATCCCGTCCGGTCAGTCACCGTGTCCCCGTAAGCCCTGCCCGCCAAGACCGCATCCTGGGCCGGATAGGTCACCTCGCCGGCATAGCCGGAGAGATCGGTGGCAGCGCTGGCGTAGGCCGCCCCCGAGATCCGGGTGGCGGCCTCAGGATAGGTCACCGCGAGAGCGTAACCCGCATCATCGGTGACGGCGCTGGCGTAGAGGCGGCCCGGGATACGTAGGACGACATTGAGGCCGGCGATCTGCGCCCGGATCGCAGCGTCCTCGCCCTCCCTTTCGGCCTCTTCGTCGTCAATCCGGCCACCCAGCGCCAATTCGGCCTGTTCCGCTCGGGCACGCTCCGCCGTCAGGTCGGTGCGCAGCCCGCCCTCTACCCCCTTGGCTCGCGTCTCCTCGTCGTCGATCCGCTTGCCGAGGGCGGCGTCGTCGGCCTTGCGCTCAGTCGTCTCGGCTGTGACTACGGCTTGGGCAACTTGCTGCGCGGCTGTGATAGCCGCGGCAAGGTTGCCGCCAGTGATCGGCTGAATGATGCGGACCAGGCGCCGCTCGCGGATGGTCTGCGCTCGGAAAGCTGGCGCCACCGGCAGATCCAGGACAGCAGTGAGATCGGGTGCGGCCATGATCAGCCCCTCGGCACGATGTAGCCGTCGAGCCACGTCGTGACTTCGCCGGTAGCGGCGTCCTGGACGCGAATGACGGTGCGGATTGGGGTAGCCGGCAGGCTGGCGGTCGCCGTCGCGGTGAATGGATAGATCAGGGTGCCCGTGGCCTGATCAAACAACAAGCCGCCGCTCACGTCAGTCGATGCGACTTGCTGGCCCAAAGGAAGCATATTGATCCAATACGCCGTCTTGCCGGATAGGTCATAGACGGACACCTCTTGTGTGTATATGTCCTGTGTCAGCATAACGATGCCGATTGACGACGTGTCTCCGCGCTGAATGTCAAATTCAGCATAAGACGGCCCATCTTCATGGCTTGGGATAGATTGATGCATGGCGGCCTCTATCGAGCCGGGATCAGGCCGGAGAAGGAAATCGAGATGAACGGTGAGCCGGGCGGCAACGCAGCCGGGTCGAGGTAGGTCAAGGCGCCTGTGGTGCTGTAGCTCATCAGGTCGATGTTGCCGGTCGCCTGCGACAGGACTGCCACGATGCCGACGCCACCGTTGGGTATGAGGAGGCCGCCGATCTCGCCGAGCGCCACTGGGCGGTTGTCGACGCCACCCAGTGGCAGTGCTGGCAATCCGGTGATACTGAGCCGACCCGATGCTCCAGAGTAGGCGTTCATCGCGCCGACCAAGCGGCCCTCAAAGTGGATCCCGTCGTCTTCGTACCAGTACCGGCCGGTCTGGACGGAGAATGAGGGGGCCATGTTGCCCGGATTAGTGGCCTTGATCGTCGGTTGCCACGTGAATGGCGCTGACTTGTTGGGCCCGTACTGACCGAGGCGAGCGCCTGCCGGGAGCGAATAGCCCCAATTGTTGAAGTCGACGTTGCTAATTTTGTGGTCCGGCCGATCCACGGCGATGCCGATCAGCGGGCCGCTGCCGGTCGTCAGCGCAGTCGCGCCGTTGACGACGAGCCGTCCCGTGCCGGTCTGCTGGATGTGGGGCCGGGTGCGGACACTGTTCTGCTGCGGGCGCAGGCCGACTGGCCCGAGCATGAGAGCGCCGCCCGTCACCTCGGCCGCAGGATAGTCGGCCAACTGCTCGAAGGTGCCGCCGCTGACGACGACGTTGCCACCGTTGACCTTCAGGTATGATCCACTCACCGCGCCCCAGAGCCGGGCGGTGCCGACGGTGGTCACGCCGCCGTCGAAGCGCACAGCCGGGTCGGTGAAAGCGCCCGTCTTCGTGCTGGACAGGATGCCGATCTGCCAGTCCCCGGCCGCGCCCTCGAAGGAGGAGCGGTCACCGTCGAGCTGCACCATGCCGATTTGCCGGGCGGCGCCGTCATTGCCGTTGGCGTTGCCGATGACCCTGGTGGCGAAGTTGTTCAGCGACTTGATGTCGAGGCCGTCGCAGGCGCCGAACTCCGCGCCGATCGTCTGCCCATCCCGATAGACAGCCAGCAGCGCCGCATCGCCCGGAAAGCTGAAGCACCAGATGTGCAGACTACCGATGTGGGCGAAGTCCAGGAGCCCGTCGAGGATCAATCCCTTGTCGAAGCAGCCGAGTTCGAGGAGGCCCGCGTCGAGGCCGCCGCAATTGCCGTCGCCGCGAATGCCCCTCCATCCCTTGCTCACGCGGAAGCGGCCGATCTTGAACCTTGTCGCGACGCGGATGTCGAGCGCCCATGGGTACTGCCGCAGTCCGGATCGGGTCGTCACGCCGGTCTGGTCGCACTCAATGCCGACGCCATCCCATCCAGAACTGTCGCTGACCCCTACCGATACGATTGCAGAGGCTGAAAGATTGAAGCCGCCGTCAACGAACAGAATGGACGACATCACGCCCGCACCAAGCAGGCTCTGCCCTTGCTGGAGCGTCAGCATGTCGGTGATGCGGTAGCGACCCCGCGGCAGGTAGACATTGATCCCGCTGGCGAGCGCGTTCCGCAGGTAGTTCGTCACATCGACCGTACTCGTGCCAGCGCGGATCGCAGATCTTAGGCCGCGCGGGATAAACGACATCGCGTTGACGAGATCGCCAAACCGCTCGGCAAGTGAGTAGGGACCGCCCGAGAACGAGAGGCTACCGGCATCGTAGAACGGCAGCCCGGTCGTGCCAGGGTCGGAAGTCGGCAGCGCGCCAGCGAGCCCCGCCAGGAGGGGCGGCGCCTCGGCGTTGAACACGGCCTGCGAAGGCGCCTGCCGCTGCCAGATGGAGCCGCCGGTGTTCGTGAACCCGTCCGCGCCGCCCGGCAGGCTCGACACGCGGCGGTAGAGGCCGCCAGCGCCGTCGCCGGGCGTATCGCGCCCGCGGGTCTCCACGGTGGTCACGGTGCTCGGGATCGCGCCGGAAGCGGCGTCGCCCCGGGTGGCGAAGGTGATAGAATTCGGAGCCGAGACCTGGCCTTCAAGCGCGGCGAGGCGCGACCCGGCATTCTGGCTTTTCAGCGCCGCCACGTCGGCCGTAAGATCGGCCGATGCCGCGGGCGGCACGGTCTGTCCCGTCACATCCTCGCCGGCCAGGATCTCGATATCCGTTACGCTGTCGCCGCCGAAGGTCTGGACGAGCCGTCGGAAGTAGACGGCTCCGGGCGGGGCGGTGATGGTCGCGCCAACAAGGGCGCCGGCCGAGATGTAGCCCGCTCGCGCCTGCCGGCCAGCACTGAGCATCGCCGTGCTGAGGTCAGAGACGACGCCGAAACCGAGCAGGTTCTTGGCCGCATCAAGGAACTGGACACCGATCCGAACCGTGTCGCCGGACGGGTCGCTCGGCTTGGTCAGGCGGGAGACGGTGGCACGCACGAGACGAATGCGGCCGCTCTCGACAGGCTCGGCCTCGCGAGCCGCCAGGATCGCGCTACCGCGCACGCGCACCACCGCGCCGCTATCGTTCAGGGCAACTGCGGAGGCTGGCACGGGTGCAAGCGCAGCGGCCTCGCCAGCAAGCGCCGAGAGGCTGGACACGAGGGTGAACGCCTCGAGCCCGTCGGCCGGGCGCGCGATCGACGGCGGGGCCGCCGCGGCGAGTGCGGTGTCGGCCTGGCGCAGGGTGGTGATGGCACTGTCGAGCGCGTCTGCAAGCGCAGTCAGCCCACCGGCTGAGGCCTTGCCCGTGACGGCAGCCCGAGCATCGGCGGCGGCGACCTGCGCCGCGGAGATCGAGGCTCGGAGATCGCGCGTTGCGGAGGCAAGGGTGCTTTGAAGGTCGATCAGGACGCCCCGGTCCGCCTTGGACAGCAGGGCCGCCTGAACAGCCTCAATCGCAGCAAATGCCGCATTGATTTTGTCGCGCGTCGCCGCCCCGGCGTCGAGAGACGTCAGCCGATCAACCATGATGCTCTCTAGTGCTAAGGGTTGAGGCGCTACAGCGCTTCGACCAAGTCGAGTGACAGACTCGACAGGGGAGATGTCGTCATGTCTACGCGCCCGGTTTCATCTTGACTAAGCCGCATCAAGCAGCGCGGGGCGTAGAAATCCAGGAAGGCGCCAGCGGCGTATGCCGCTCTCGTCCAAGGCCTGAAATTAACGTTGACCACGGCGCGGGTGCCGTCGTCGCCGCCGGGGACTTCGGTGATGATGTGAAGCCTGTTCCCGAAGGAGAAATACTGGCCTCGTTTCAGCGCCCCGCCCTTGAAGCGAGAAATCGCCATTGATGTTGCGTTCAGAGCCACGGCGCCGGAGGCTCTGAAATCAAGAAGCGCTGTAGTGTCGGCGTTCGCCAGATAGGCCGGATCGGATCGAAAGCTCCGCTCCTGCACGCGGGGAGTGATCAGGGCGCCGGTGAGCGGGTCCGCATTCCACGGCTGCCCCCTATAGTCGGTCGGCCCGATCAGGAAGGTGCCGGCCTGCCCGTCCAGGCCCGCCATGAAGCCGCGCGCCTCGAGGTAGTCGTCATCCTCGATCAAGTGGAACGAGGCCTGGGCTCGCCAGCGGCCAGCCGGGCTCATCACGAATTGCTGAGTGCCTGTGATGGATGGGCCGCCGCCGCGAGCCGCATTCTCGATCCGCCACGTCTCGCTGCTGCACCGGAGGTTCGCGGGGGGCGCAACCATCAGACCACCGTCACATCGAAGGGACCGGCGATGCTCGTGGCGTCGCCGTAGCCCGAGCCGTTCCGGCTCTGCAGCCAGTAGCGATAGGCGCCCGGCGGCACGGCGTCGGTGTAGTTGTCGAACATCTGGTTCGGTCCGCAGGCGATCTGGCCGACCAGGGCGGCGCCGGCGAAATCGCCAGTCGTGCCTGCGCGGCGGTAGACGTAGGTGCTCGCCACGTTCGGCGATGCCGATGCCGTGAAGGCGATCCGGGCGCCTGTCGGTCCAGAGACAGCCGAAACGGTCACGTTGTAGGCCGGGCCCGGCGCCGAGGTGTCTGCCACCGCGGTGATGGAGGCAGGCGTCGGCGAGATGTAGTCGCTCACCGAGGCCTGGCCGTAGGTCGAGAGAGCTCCCTCGGGCAGGTAGGTCGTGCCGTCGGCGAGCACGCCAGAGGTGAGCGAGAACCGATTATCGGTGTCCGGCACCATGTCGTAATAGGTGCCGTCGCCGGACGCGCGGTAGCGGCCGATCAGGGAGTAGTCCTGCCGATCGGTTGGGTTGGCGGTCATCCGGAGGAACGTGGCGTAGTTGCCGTTCCCGACTGGACGGCGCTCGACCGCGACCACGAGACCAGTTGGCGGCGGCGGCGGGCCGTCGGCGGCCTGAGCACCCGGCAGGGTCGGCGCTGCCCCCTCCTCGGTCGCCGCGTTGAATGTGTAGGCCGCGGGGTTGATGCTCGCGAGATCAAAGGTGCAGGTCCCCGCCTCAAGGTTCGCCACGGCCCGGCTGACGAGGAACACGGCGTCGATCTCGAAGTCGCTGAGGACCAGCCGAACGCTCTCCTCAAACAGGGCCGGGGCCGCACTCAGGTCGGTCACGAGCCCCGTGATCTTGATTTCAGGGTTCCCTTTCGCCATCGCGATCTTCGCGAGACGGCGGAGCTGATTGTAGTTCTGGACCCAGGGGCGGGCGAAGTCCTGCTCAATGCTCTCTCCGCTGTTGGCCTCAGCGCTCGCGTCGACCCAGGCCTGCCCTTCGGTCTGCTGGTAGTCGTGGACAGGGGAGACGAACGAGACCTTGAGCCGGGTGAACTCGAAATACCGCGAGCCACCGATCGCGATGTTCATCGCCGTGAAGGCGGGGTCGGTGAGCGTGACCTCGGGAACGGGGAATTTGCCGCCCGTGATTCCGATCGTGCCATCCGGCTCGAGCGTCAGGCGGCCATCGCAGGTCGACAGCATCGAATTGAGCGTGTCGGCCGGGTCGTCGGTTAGCTGGTAGGTGCCGCCGAGGCTGTAGCGGTTGGTCGGGTTGCCGTACTTGTCGGGGAAGACCTCGTCGCACAGCGCGTTGAAAGCCGCCCACCGCGCCGTATTCATCAGCGAGTAGGGGATGCGCATCCCCCACAGTTGGTGGGTCAGGAAGTCGTAGATGCAGGGACCGCTGCGATCTGTGTATTTCCAGGTCGCCGGGTCTTCGGTCTGCGCCGGATCACGGACATCGCGGACCTTCTGCGTGCGCGCCACCACTCGCAACTCGGACCACGACTGCTTCGGATAGTAGGCCTTGAACTTCTTCTCGGGCGGCAGCCGGCTCTGGACCGCGCTGTAGGCGCAGCCGTCAAGGCGATAGCTGGCGTCGTAGCCGTCGAGGCCCATCAGCAGCCCTGAGGCGGCCTGCGGCACCAGCCCGAGCTTGCTGTCGATCGACACGAACCCGCGCCAGGGCACGTCGCCCACGACCCCGCCGAGGCTGCCAGCCGGGAACGACAGCTTGATGTCGTCGAGCCACCATTCTTCGATGCCGTCGAACGGGCCCTCGCCGTGATAGGTGCCGTAGGCGAAGGCCCCGCCGATCACCCCGTAGGCCACTTTCGGCCCAGCCAGCTTCACGCGGCCATAGGGGCGCTGCCGGGAGGGGAGAGGCTGGCGGCTTGAGAACTGAGTGGCGGCGACCCTCTGGCGGTCGTCGGTCAGAGAACTCGCGATGAGGTTCAGCGCCGTGCCGCCGGCGATGATCGCGGCCGCGCCAACCGCTGTGGTGACCGCAGCAGCAGAGACGCCGATCGTCGTGCCGACCGCCGCGGCTGTGCTGGCGCTGATGATCGCCGCGCCGATAATCTCAGCCACGGGCGAGGCTCCACGCGGCGAGCATCGGGAAATCCTCAATCTGGACGCCGCGCCGGCTCTTGCCGGCCCAGGCGCCGCGCACGCGGATCGCAGCGACCTCTTGGCCGGCGGCGTCGACCACCACGCCCACGTCGCCGAGCCGCGGGGCGGTGATCTCGCGGAAGCCCGCCACAGCCATGCAGGAGGCCCACAGCGGCAGGAAGCCTCCGTGGGCACGGACGATGCGCTCGGCCGCCGCGAGGCCGCTGTAGGACCGCAGGTGGGCACCAGGATCGATACCTGTGGCCTTGAGCAGCCAGCGGCAGGCCATGCCCACGCAGTCGTGCTCCGGCCGGCTGAACGGCACGGCCATCTCGGCTCGGATGTGCGCCATCAGTAGGTCGGCCAGTTCGCGGTTTTCTGCGTGAGGATGGGGATGGACCGCGCCCCGTTGTCCCCCGGGTGCAGCATTTGCTGCGTCGCGTCCGAGAGATAGGCCTGCGCCGGCCGCCGTCGCCGGAACAGCAACGAGGTCATTTGAACCGAAATGGTGCATGTGGTCGGCCCGGTGATCGCGATCTGGGTCCGGTCCATCACGCCCGAGACAATGCTCAGGGGGCGATCGACGATCTGCGAGGTGTCGGCGTCGAAGTACTGCTCGAAGAGCCGCGCCTGCCGGCCCTTGACCTCGGTGTTCGCCGCGATGGCGCGGGCCGCCAGGGTGCGGTCCACGCCCGAGAGCGCCAGGGTGACCGGTGTCGGGGTCGTCAGCCCCCGATCAGCATCCGACACCGTGCCTAGCTGCCCGAGCCCCTGCCAGATCGCGCGCGGCGCCGTGTTCGGGTCAGGGGCGAGCGGGTCGAGCGTGGAGAGGTCCCCGAAGCCGAGCCAGTACCGCTCGGCGCCGGAGGCAAAATCCAGCCAGGCCAGGATCGCGCGCTTGACGGCGCGGCCTTGCTGGATCTGCCGGATGAGATCGGGATAGGCAGGCATCAGCCGTGCATCCGGCGGTAGGCCTCGGTCTGCTCGGTCTGCGTCCGGTATTGCTCCTGATTGTTCGCCGCGATGGCTCGGGTCAGGGCGACCTGCACCTGTGCCTCGGTCAGGTTCGATCCGCGAAGATCGAAGCTGTATTGGCGAGCGTCCGTCATGGAGTTCTGGTTCGCGGCGGCGCCCTGCATCGCGACCGGGATCCGCCGACCGTCCGGCAGTGGCACATAGGCCTCCGAGACTCCGGGTTTCTCGCCGAAAATCGCGACCTGGGGCGAGTTGGCGATTCCACCGGCCGCGTATCGGCGCAGCGGAAGCGGGCCGTCGCTGGTCATGATCCCGCCGTCGGCGAACTTCGGCATCCAGGAGGCGGCGCCAATGTCGAGGCCGCCGGTGCCAGCGAGGCTGCCGATCAGGCTGCCGAAGATGCCGCCACCGCCGCCCTTGCCCCCG
>JAAIGE0100520145.1_pt1 | contig 12118 bp, 10 predicted proteins | sample 6487951 | NCBI WGS metagenome assembly JAAIGE01 (sample SAMN13974128, study PRJNA590717) | phyllosphere metagenome | biome: tomato field; feature: multiple bacterial spot infested tomato fields; material: tomato leaves; isolation source: leaves from tomato fields | host: Solanum lycopersicum ... | reverse complement strand
GATGGACCACTCAGAAGGGGGCAGCTCAACCTGCCTGCGGCCGCCTGTGACTTTGCCCGTTGCCTCAAGACGCTCAGCGGCCTCACGTCCAATGAGTACATCGCCAAGATCTGGACGTGAGAGGCAAATCGGTTCATCGTCGACCCGATCAACCAGATGCCGGACTAAACACCTAGGATAGTACGGCGGGCTTCATCGATCTCATCAGGCTCCTCAACACGTCATTGGGACCCTCCGATGAACCATGCGCATCACGATGTTGTGAGGCTCGCAAGCACGCAAATGCCGTACCAACGATCGCGTGCATCATCGGTGGATCATAGGCCTCATGCTCGGGCTGTGCCCTTAAACATAGCTCAGCCACAGACGTTTGCAGCGCCTCGATGACCTGCATCTGCCGGCCAGCCAGCGCCGGTGTGCGCCAAATGAGCTCCTGCCTCTCCACGTCCGGCCCATCGCCAGCTGTCAGGCGACAATCGCCCAGTCCGCTTTGCAGGGCACTTTCCAGCGCAGCCCAGAGTGTCTCTGAGACAAGGCTTTTCTCAAGAGCCGCAAGGACACGGTCTGTAAAGGCGCGCGTCTCATCAAGGATCACGTCTTCTTTCGATGGAAAGTATCTGAAGAACGTGCGCGTGGACATACCTACGTCGGCTGCAATCTGATCGATTGTAGTCTCCTGAAATCCCTGCGCACGGAAGCGGGCGAGTGCGGTCGCCCCTATGCGTTGCCGGACGGCCTCCTTGGCGTGCTGTCGTATGGTTCCAGTTTGTTTCATTCACCGACCCGTAGCAGCTGCCGTTCATGTCATTAAGTGACATCAATGTCTTGATATGCCAGTGGTCGAGGCAATATGGGGCGAAAGCGATAGCCCACGGTCGCCGTCGACCGACACGAAACAGGAGATGCTTATGGCTGCTAAAATCTTGATCCTGGGCGCCTCGGGTCGTGTCGGCTCCAAGGTCGTCGCAGAGTTCGGCGCTTCGGGCATCGGCGTCGACCTTCGTGTTGCAACAAGCAAGCCGGCTACCGCCGAGAAATGGCGTGAGGAAGGACACGATGCTGTCGTGATGGATCTCGACAATCCATCGACCTTTCCTTCGGCCTTGGCGAGCGTCGACCGCGTGTTCCTGCTGACCGGCTACACCTCGGACATGCTTCGCCAGAGCAAGATGCTCATCGATGCGGCGGTGGAAGCGGGTGTGAGCCACATCGTCCATCTGGGCGTGTTCAGCTCCGGTCGAGACCTGATCCCACACTTCAACTGGCATGATCTGATCGAGACCTACATCAAGGCCAGCGGCATCGCCTGGACGAACCTTCACCCGAACGTCATCGCCGACTCGGTTTTAGTGACCGATCCACCAATCACCGAAACCGGATCGTTTCAGACATTCGACTGCACCACGCCACAAGGCTGGGTGTTCGCGATCGACATTGCGGCCGTTGCCGCTGCGGTGCTGCGCGAGGGGCCAGAGAAACATGGCGGCCGCGATTACTGGCTCAGCACGGAGGTTCTTAATGGCGCCGACGTGGCTGAAAGGCTCACGGCTTCGATCGGGAAAGAGATCAAGTGCGTCCCGATGGATCCTGCGGCGATGGAGAGTTATGTTGCCCAGATCCCGTCCGTTCCCGTTCGCGCCTATATGGAAAGCGCAGTCATCACGCTGAAACTATGCGTAAGTGGCAAGATGCAAGCCCAGACCGTAGTTCGGGACGATGTTCAGACCGTTCTGGGACGGCCGGGCATCACGATCGTCGATTGGGCTGCTGAGCATTTTCACTAAGCTTCGCCAGCAGCGTTGCACTAGCTGGTTGCGCTTCGGACCGTGGTGAACGCCAGGCAGCAACGCGTGGCGCGCTGTACGGTGCGGCTGGCGCCGCCGCAATCGGGGCTTTTACGAACGGCGACGTGCTCACCGGCGCAGCAATCGGTGCAGGCGCAGGTGCTGTGACCCACAAAGGACGCCGCTACGACGTGTATCGCGATGATCGTAGACGGCGTTATTATCGCGACGATCGCCGCCGTCGTCATCGGGTTCGCTGACGGCCTCAACTATTCCGTTCCCAATGGCAACCCGTAGACTTGGTCGTGGCTCAGCGAAACGACTACGGATTTGGGTTTAGCCCGTAGATCCGCGGCAGGGCCCTCGCCTTTCTACGAGTGATCTCGGCCGTGCTGATATTCAGAAGTGGCACGATAGGACGGATGAAGGAGATAAAACGATTGATGAAGGCTTAGACGGCTGAAACTCCTCGTAACGCTCTCGTACCCAGGCTAGCCCTGTTAGTTCATCCCTGTCCGCTGTGGAGACCCATCCTGCCCTTTCCTCGCCGCAACCTGCTGAAGGCCATGCTGGCCAGTTCTCTTACTCCCGCTGCGCCACTCCTGGCGGCAAACGCACGTGCGCCGGATGCGGGTTCCAGTGTTCGACATGGTGCAACGCGCTGGGGTGCCGGGGCGGATGGGCAGCGCAAGGCCGACCTCGGCAACGGCATGTTCCGCAATCCAATCGTCTCGGGTGACCATCCCGATCCTACCATCCTGAAGGATGGCGACGATTATTACATGACCTTCTCTTCATTCTTGTCGTACCCCGGGCTGGTCATCTGGCATTCGACGGACCTTGTGAACTGGGCGCCGATTGGGCCTGCGTTGCACAAGAATCTCGGTGTGATCTGGGCTGTGGATCTGGTGAAGCACCACGATCGATACTTCATCTACATTCCAGCCGACCCGAAGGGCGAGGGGTGGTCAATTTTCGTGATCTGGGCCGACAGCATCCATGGGCCTTGGAGCGAGCCGATCGACCTGAAGATTCAGGGGCAGATCGATCCCGGCCACGTCGTTGGTGAGGACGGCAAGCGCTACCTTTTCACTAATGGCATTAAGAAGATACGTCTGACGGACAGTGGTCTCGCGACAGACGGTGCACTGGAACAAGCCTATGCGCCCTGGCACTACCCGGAGGACTGGGTGGTCGAGAATTTCGCCCCGGAGGGGCCGAAACTGCTGCGTCGTAATGGCTGGTTCTACCTCGTAACCGCAGTTGGCGGAACGGCTGGTCCGGCAACTGGGCACATGGTGATCGCCGCCCGCTCGCGCTCTGTCCACGGCCCTTGGGAGCATTGTCCGCACAACCCGCTGGTGCGAACCACATCAGTGGACGAACCCTGGTGGTCCCGCGGCCATGCCACTCCGGTTGAGGGTCCAGGAGGCGATTGGTGGATCGTCTATCATGGCTACGAGAATGGCTTTCGCACCCTTGGCCGCCAAACGCTCCTAGAGCCAATCGAATGGACGCCGGACGGCTGGTTCCGCACGAAGGGTGGCGACCTTTCGCAGCCAATGCGAAAGCCGGCAAAGGGCCGGGTCGGAGCTTCCGTACCAGCACTCAGCGACGATTTCTCGCACAATCAAATGGGTGTACAGTGGAGCTTCCACGAACCGGCTGTGGGCGAGGCCGACCGCGCCCGCTACGAGCCGGGAGGCCTGCGCATCAAGAGCCGCGGGACGTCGCCGTCGGACTCATCGCCTCTCACCTGCACCGTCGGCGATCGATCATACGAAGCCGAATTGTCATTTGACCTGATTGGCGATGCGGAGGGAGGGCTGCTACTGTTCTACAATCACAAGGCTTTCGTAGGGATCGGCTTCACGCCGACCACGCTCAAGATCTTCGAATATTCGGACGAACTTGCTTGGGCACGCCGTCCGCATGATACCCGTACGCTGCGGCTGCGCGTGCGCAACGATGAGCATGTCGTTACGCAGTCCTTCTCCTTCGATGAGGGGCAGACTTGGACTCGGCACGACACTCGCATGGAGGTATCGGGTATGCACCATAATGTCTTCGGCGGCTTCCTGAGCCTCAAACTGGGCATTTACGCTGCCGGTAAGGGGGAGGTGCGACTGCGCAACTTCCGCTACTCAGCTACGCTCGATGCTTAGATCATAGCTTCCGAGCAGCAGACCACCGCTTTTTTCAGCCGCCCCCTGCCTGAGACCACTGGTGCCGACCTCGCGAGATCATACCGGAAGCCGAGAAATTGTTGGTACGACGTAACCGAGGAGTAGGAGAGCCATGATGAAGGCATTCACACGACAACCGTGGGTGGCCGCTGCCGTGGCGGTCGCCTGCCCAGCGCAGGCGCAGATTCCCGATACGATCCTCTACGGTGTCGCCTACTACGACGAGTACACACCGGTCGATCGCGTCGACGAGGACGCACGAATGATGAAGGCGGCGGGGATCAGCGTCGTCCGCATCGCGGAATCGACCTGGGGTACGCTGGAGCCGCAGCCTGGCGTTTTCGACTTCAGTCATGTCGACCGGATGCTGGCCGCGATGCATCGACAGGGCATCAAGGTCATCGTGGGAACGCCGACCTATGCAGTGCCAACTTGGCTCGCTCGCCAGCACCCAAACGTGCTCGTTGTCCGCTCCGACGGCGTGCGTGCGCAATACGGCCCGCGACAAAACATGGACATCACCGATCCCGATTACCGGGCTGCAGCCGAACGGGTGATCGTCGCGCTGGTCGACCACGTGAAGAATCATCCCGCGGTAATCGGCTATCAGCTCGACAACGAAACGAAGGCCTACAACACTAGCGGTCCTGCAGTTCAAGCCGGGTTCGTTCGCTCTATCAGGGCGAAATGGCCGAACCTGGATGCGCTGAACAAGGCATGGGGCCTCGATTACTGGTCGAACCGGATCAATCGTTGGGAGGATTTCCCGTCAACGAACGGATCGATCAACGCCAGCATGTCCGGTGCCTTCGCGGCCTACCAGCGCAGCCTCGTGACCGATTTCCTGGCATGGCAGGCCAAGCTGGTGCGTGCCCATGCCCGGCCCGGCCAGTTCATGACCCAGAACTTCGACTTAGGCTGGCGCGGCCACTCCTATGGCATTCAACCGGAGGTCGATCATTGGAAGTCGGCGCGCCCGCTCGACATCGCCGGGATCGACATCTACCATCCAAGTCAGGACAAGCTGACCGGTGCCGAGATCGCTTTCGGCGGTGATGTTACGCGTTCGATGAGGAACGGGCAGAACTACCTCGTCCTCGAGACCGAGGCGCAGGGCTTCCCGCAATGGACGCCCTATCCTGGGCAACTTCGCCTGCAAGCGTTCAGCCATCTCGCCTCGGGCGCGCAGATGGTGGAATATTGGCACTGGGCGACCACCGCAAACGCCGTCGAGACCTATTGGCGAGGGTTGTTGTCGCAGGATTACAAACCGAACGCCGCCTATATGGAAGCGAAGGGGATCGGTGCAGACATTGCCCGTCTTGGGCCGAAGCTCGCGGGCATGACCAAGCGCAACAAGGTCGCCGTGTATGTCAGCAACGCCGCTCAGACCGCGTTCGACTCTTTCAAGCCGGAGGGCGCCGAGTACAATCAGGTACTCCGTACCTTCTACGACGCACTTTACCGCATGAATGTTGAGGCCGACATTCTGTCCCCGGACAGCACAACGAAGCTCGACGACTACAAGCTCATTATCGTGCCAGCGCTCTATGCGGCCAGCGATGCGGAAATTGCTCGGCTCAACGACTACGCCAAACGTGGCGGGCACCTGCTTTATACGTTCAAGAGCGGCTTTTCGGACGAGAACACCAAAGTACGCTACTCGGCCCAGCCAGGTGCGATCGCCGAAGCGGCAGGCGTCACCTACCAGGAGTTCACCATTCCGGTCGGCGTCACGCTGGCGGACAATCCTTTCGGCGTGTCGGACGCCGACAATACGCCCCGCTGGTGGATGGAGATGCTGAAGCCCACCACTGCGCAGGTTGTGGCCCACTACAAGCATCCGTCATGGCCCGCGGCCGCAGCGATGACTCGCAATCGCTGGGGCAAGGGTGAGGTTGGTTATCTAGGTTTCATGCCGAGCGACGCATTAGTGGCGAAGATCGTGGCGGCCGAGGTCGCGCGTGCGGGCGTCTCGTCACCGGTTCCGGGCGTACACTTCCCGGTGATCGTTCGCGGCGGCACGCTGCAAAACGGCCATACGGTTCGCTATGTCCTCAACTACTCGGCCACTCCGAAGAGCATAACAGCTCCCCGCGCAGGCATCGAACTCCTGCACGGGCGCAAGCTCGCAAGCGGAGCGCGCATCGATCTCGCACCGTGGGACGTCGCAATCATTGAGGAAGAGGGCCGTTCAGAGTGAAGGAGTGCGGCTTGGGGCTGTTGGCATCTTAAACGGTCACGGTGCCCGTTTCACCTGGCTGATGGCACCCCGCAGGAACGCCAAACATGCTCGCCGCTGCTCTCCGCGAGGTGAGCAAGAAACTTACCTTAGCTGCGAGCGCCGATATCGCGGCTTCATCAATTTATCTTCTCGTTTTCACCTTGGGACTTGAGCGCGACTCCAACACGTTGATCAAGCGATCTTGTTCACCAGCAAACCCTTGTTGGTTAGGAAGAGAGGTTTCTCTGAGGATTTTGGCACTACGTCACCTGATTTTGCTAACGAGTTGCTGATCTGAGCGGTAAGTTCATCAGCCTTCATCAGCGTGACACTTTCGGACGAGCCATCGCTGTACGATATGACGGTGATCTTGACCGACTTGCTGTCTTCGGTGCGCCGATCTACCTCGACCCTCGGGCCATCGGACGATGCCGTCCGACGAGGTAATGGTAGCCCGGCCTTTTCGTCGACACCCTTGATTGTGATCTGATCGCCGACCGGCGCCTCGACCGCATTCTTCTTCCTGGTCGGCTCTGCCGCTTTTGCTGCAGCCAAAGCCGCTTGCATCCGCGTCATCGACCCATTGGCAAGACTGCTGCCGATTAATATGCTCATGAGGCGTGATACGGCTGGCGTAGCGAAACCTTTAAGCGTGCAGGATCGACAACAGCGGATCGTCCACATCCCAGGAGATGGGCCACTTTCCTAACACGACATACGCCGTGGCGCGGGATGAGTCCTCAATGGCTTCGCCTGCCCGCCTCGGTCAGGAAACCGCAGTAGGCTATTGGCTGCGGGATGGCGGCCACCTTCACTGGTACGGTAGTGCCAGCGCGTATCAATCCGAACGAGACGGCCCGGTATGGTCGGCGACGATGATGATGCGGCGGATCGCCGGGCGCTGCTTGCGCTCTTCGGTTTGCTCTAGGCCCTCGCCAGCTTAATCTAAACCTGTGGGATCATTGCTGGTCCACCACCGCCAGGATGCTCCCAAGGTCGAACGCATGTGCGGATTGTCTCGGCCAAGCGAAGGTAGGTCGCCTCTCGCGGCGACGATGTGCGCCATACCATCGTCAGATCGCGCACGGGCGCACGTGCTGCCAATGGTCGCGCGACAATCAGCTTCTCCCGCAACACGTCCGATCGGACGTAGAGGGCCGGGAGAAGCGATAGCCCCATTCCAGTCGTGACCATGAGGCGGAGGGTGTCGAGCGTCGTCCCGGCAAAATCATCGGCCTCGATTGCGCCGAAATCGGCGCACAGCGACGTTATCTGATCGTGCAGTCGGGCCGTCCGGTCCATAGGAAGGATTGTCTCGCCGGCAAGGGCCTCGGGTGGAACAATGTCGTGGATGGCAAGCGGATGCTCACGGGGCATGACCAGATGCAGCGGCTCTCGAATCAGCAGCGCAGAACTGAAATCGAGCTGGTTCGGGGCGTGCGGTAGCAACAGCACGTCATGGGTGCCGTCCGACAATCTACCCGGCAGATTATCGAGACGATCCTCGCGCACGACGATGCGGAGTTGCGGGAACGCCTCACGTAGCGCGGGCATCGCCAGCGACAGGACATACCCGCCGATCGTCTGGAGAACGCCCATTTGCAATGTACCCTGAAGCGCATCGGGATCATCGCGGCGAGCGATCTCCCGAATGTCCTCAATTTCAGCAAGGACGAAACGGGCGCGGCGCGCGATTTCGGCCCCGACTGGTGTCAGCACCACGCGGGCGCGCGTTCGCTCCACCAGTTGCGTGTTCAGCCGGCCTTCCAGCTCCTTCAACTGCATACTGAGCGTTGGCTGTGTGACGCGGCACTGATCCGCTGCGCGACTGAAGCTGAGCGTGTCTGCGACGGCTACGAGGTAGCGTAATTGCTGAAGGCGAGGCATCCGCAATCTTATAGCTGCTCTCTATGAGCAGCAATGTATCTTCCGATTTTCTTCGCGCTACGTCGATTGCTAAAGCCAGCGCACCGACGTCTGTCGATGGTGGCCAGTTCGGCCGCTTGACCGCGTCTTTCCATCCATCCGCGTGTCACGCTCGCAGCGTCGATGGCGCAAGGCGAGGCTGAGCATGGCCGGACAAACCCATATCGGTGCTGCCAAGGCTCGCTTCGCGTTCCTGCGTAGCGAAACTGCCGGTGGCTTGCTGCTGATGGGGGCAGCGCTGCTCGCGATGGTCGCGGCGAACCTGCCGGGCACGCACCTCTATCATGACCTGCTGCGGGCGGAGGTGGGGCCGACCCTGTCGGATCGGATCGGACCGATGACGCTGCATCTCTGGATCAACGACGGCCTGATGGCCCTGTTTTTCCTGCTGGTAGGCTTGGAGCTGAAGCGCGAGTTTCTGGAAGGTCGGTTGTCGCGCTGGTCCGACCGGACGATGCCCGCCGTTGCGGCTGCAGCCGGCATGACGGTTCCGGCGTTGATCTATCTGCTGGTAGCCGGGTCTGATCCGCTGCTGCGCGGCGGGTGGGCGATCCCAGCCGCGCCCGATATCGCTTTTGCGCTCGGTGTCCTGGCGCTGCTCGGCGATCGCGTGCCGCCTTCGCTGAAGCTATTTCTAATGTCGGTCGCGATCGTTGATGACCTCGGCGCGGTCGCGATCATCGCACTGTTCTATACTGCGTCAATCAATCTTGCGGCGATCATGGCCGCGACAGCGATATTTGGGGTGCTGCACCTGCTGCGTTGGCGCGGTGTCGACAGGCTGGCACCCTATCTCATTCTGGCGGCGCTGCTCTGGTATGCCGCGCTGCTTTCCGGAGTTCATGCAACGATCGCCGGCGTCCTTGCCGCGACCGCCATTCCGCTGCACGCGCGGGGTGCTGATGCAAGCGCACCACTCCACCGCCTGGAACATGGGCTGGCACCGCTGGTGGGATTGCTGATCGTGCCGCTGTTCGGCTTCGCCAATGCGGGCGTATCGCTGATCGGGATCGGGTTGCAGGCGGTCATGGCCCCGTTGCCGCTCGGGGTCGCGGCCGGACTTTTCCTCGGCAAGCAGCTAGGCATTTTCGGCGCGTTGCAGATCGGCAAGCGACTGCGGCTATTCGCAGCGTTGCCGGGAGCCAGCCTCATGCAAACCTACGGGGTCATCCTGCTATGCGGCATCGGCTTCACCATGAGCCTGTTCATAGGCGCTCTGGCGTTCCCGGCCGCGCCCCGGCTCGCGGAAGAGGCGAAGATCGGCATCCTGCTGGGATCGATGCTCTCGGCCCTGACAGGATACGCCGTCTTGCGGTTCGCCGCGCCTGCCACACCGCCTCTGATTAGCGGCCAAGCGCCTGCATCTGTCTGATCCGAATGCCGCCCCTAACCGGGCGTCGAAGCATTTTATACAAGGACGCCCTTTATCTCGCGCGAACTGATCCCTGTCACAATCCGAGCGCTGCCTTGGTCGATGCTTTTCGCGGTCTGCCTCATCATGACCGCGAGCCTGCTGACGCTCTATTCGGCCGCGAACGGAAGCGTGACGCCGTGGGCCTTCAATCAGGGGCTTCGCTTCGGTTTCCTGTTCGTTGTCATGGTGATGGTGTCGTTCGTCCCCGTGTGGTTCTGGCGGGACTACTCGCTACCGTTCTACGGCATTACGCTTGGCCTGCTCCTGATCGTCGAGCTCTTCGGCAAAATCGGCATGGGCGCGCAGCGCTGGATCGACCTCGGGATCATCCGGTTGCAGCCGTCCGAGTTCATGAAGATCGCGATCGTGCTATCGCTCGCCAGCTACTTCGATCGCGTTCCCGCCGGCTTCCTCCGACGCCCTACCACGCTGCTTCTACCCGTTGTGATGATCGGTTTGCCGGTCATGCTCGTTCTGCTTCAGCCCGACCTTGGCACCGCAATGATGATCGCGCTGGCTGGCACCGCCCTCCTGTTCCTTGCCGGTATCCCGCTGCGCTGGTTCGTTGGTGGGGGCATAGCGTTCGCCTGTGCGCTGCCGGTTGTTGTGAACCACCTGCTTCATGATTATCAGCGGAACCGGGTGCTGATCTTCCTCGACCCCGAAGGCGATCCGCTCGGCACCGGCTACCATATCGCTCAATCGAAAATCGCGATCGGATCGAGCGGTATCTGGGGCAAGGGCTTCCTGCACGGCACCCAAAGCCATCTCGCCTATCTGCCCGAGCCGCACACCGACTTCATCCTGGCGACCATGATGGAAGAATGGGGGCTGGCGGGCGGGATCGTGATCCTGCTCGCTTATGCCTGGATCATTCGGTGGGCGACAGGGATCGCGACACGCTCGGCCAGTCGCTTCGTGCAACTGGCGGCTGCGGGACTGTCGTTCACGATCTCGCTCTACGTCGGCATCAACATGGCGATGGTGCTGGGGCTAGCACCCGTCGTCGGCATTCCACTGCCGCTCCTGTCTTACGGCGGATCGGCGATGATGACCGTCCTGATACTGCTCGGCATCCTCATGTCGTTCGACCGGGCCGAACGGAAAAGTGGGGCTGTGGCAACGCTGAGCCTATCGCTGCTGAGGTAGCTTCTAGATTGGGAACGATGATCGGGACGGCTCACGGCGTCTCACAGCGGATCGTATATCGGGAAAGTTGGGATCCTCGCGGCATCCGTATATTGGTCGTTAATTGCGGTCATGTCTGCTTGTTCGCGCACCATGCATCAATCGGTTCATCCGCCCGGAAGTGATTTTCGTGCATCTACCTGAGTGACGTGCTATCTAGAGTTTACCGCACTGCACGTCCTGAGCGATGTGCGGCTGAGAGCCCGCTGCTCCCGCTCTGACGGAGGCACTCGTGATGGATCTCAATTATATTCTCGGTCGCGAACAGCACGCGCTGTACATGGCGGAAACTTCCCTCTCAACAAGCGCTCGCACGGCGCATCGCGCGTTCGCGAAAGCCTACGGGGTGATAATCGCGGACAGTGGCTTTCCCCACCGGGACAGCAGCGTTCAACGACGCCTAGTAGCTCGGCAATCACCTGCGCCGGAAAGCCAAGCCCGGATTGATGATTGGGAAAGCGAAGGCGGCAGCGTCAGCCCCGAGCTCAAGTCGCGTGACAGGCCAGCCGTTCAGCGACACACCAAACATGCTGAGGTGCCACAATCATGAGCATCATGCCTCGGATCGGCCGGTCGCATCTTGATGCCGCTGCAGAAGAAGGCGGCGTTGCCGCCCAAGTTCCATCCGCTAACGAAGATGCTTGCCCGTACCTCAGTAACGATCGACCAATGACACGCCACGCTTGGCTGCGGGGTTTTCGAGAAGCTCGTTGGCGTATCGAATCAGCAGGCAAATAATCGAGCGTCCTGCCGCAGCTTGCCCCGTCATCAGTTTCATCGGACGTCCCCTCCTACCGCGCTTCTTGCAAACAGGTGCCAGCAACGGCCGCGAAGGGCCGCCTAGAGCCAAGAACAAAGTGGGCATGAATATGGGCACGACGGCCTAATTTACGAAAATTACCAACGGAAACAAGGAGGTCTGGCGGTGCTGTCAGTCTAACGCGGACCGCTCTCCACATGATGCACGTCGGTCTTCAAAAGCGGCAGCCTAGCTGACAAGCAGCTGCCACTCCGCCAGCGCAGCGGAGCGTCGTTCCCGGTAGGTCTGGCGGTGGTGAGGTGGCGCTCCAGATTGAAGTGGTTGTGGACGTTGGCATGGACGGAGGCGAACTTCTGCAGCGTCTTCATCTGCCGGAACCGCAGCATCGCCCGCTCTCGTCGTCGGAACGGCAGGTGTGAGTTCTCCACCCTGTTGTTGGCCCAGCGGCCCACCTCCTGACGGTCAGCATTGCCAAGCTCGTTCATTGCGGCACGATAGCTGCGCAGACCATCGGTGGTGATCCCCTCCGGCGAGCCGTGACGTTTCAGTGCCTTCTTCATGAAGGCGAGCGCGGCAGCTTTGTCTCGGGTGCGGGTGACGTAGCTCTCGAGGATCTCGCCCTCGTGATCCACCGCT
>JAAIGE0100245543.1_pt1 | contig 12119 bp, 12 predicted proteins | sample 6487951 | NCBI WGS metagenome assembly JAAIGE01 (sample SAMN13974128, study PRJNA590717) | phyllosphere metagenome | biome: tomato field; feature: multiple bacterial spot infested tomato fields; material: tomato leaves; isolation source: leaves from tomato fields | host: Solanum lycopersicum ... | reverse complement strand
TGACCAGCGTGTTGCCGAGCATGTCAGTCGCGTGGGCCTTCACTTCATCGAGGTTGAAGGCAAGACGGACACCGCCCTTCGCTTCGGGGGCCAGTTCCTTGAACTTGCCCTTGCCGCGGCCACCGGCGTGGATCTGCGACTTCACGACATAAAGCGGTCCGGGCAGCTTCTTGGCGGCTTCGACGGCTTCTTCGACCGAGAATGCTGGATAGCCGGCAGCGATCGGCGCGCCGTACTTGGCGAGCAGTTCCTTCGCCTGATATTCATGGATGTTCATGGGTCGTGCCGTCCTTCGATAAGGGTCAAACCGTGTCGAAGGCCGCTAAAGCACAGGCCATCGGGCAAGACCAGCATCGTTTCGCAAATCGACTTTGCAAAATTGCAAAACGCGGTCGACGCACCGATGGCCCAAATCCGGAATCGATCAGATCAGGCAGCGCACCGCCGCCTTGCTGGTTACCAGGAAAATCTCCGGATCCTCCAGCGCGCGAACCTTATAGAGCAGTCGATCGACCGTCATGTCGCCCATGTGAGAGTTGCGGAGCGATGCAAGCGACTGAAGCCGCCTCAGCTGTCCGATGCTGAGGCGATCGGTCATGTCCGCAGCCATGCAGGCTGCGATGCGCGGCGATAATCCGGCCTCGATCAATGCCTGGCGCGTCCGCGATTCGGGCGAGACACTGGCGCAGGACGCGCCAAGCATCAGGGCGGGCGCGACGCATAGCGCGCGCATCAGGGTGCGTGTCTTCATGGCCGATTTCTGGCAGGGACCGCCTGAACAGAAGCTAAATGAATATGCCGATCGATACGCCCCTACGCCTTTAATGCGCGGGAACGATAATCTTCTGGTTGGCCTGTCGATAGGCTTGCACCTGATCGATATATTCGCGGGCCAACCGCTCATATACGGCGCGGCCCTCGTGCGAGCGCGTACCTTGCGCCTGAATCAACGACATCTGCTGACGATGCAGCAGATAGTTGACGTCCGTCTCCATCTTCATTCGCCTTCCTCCCATGCCAAGAGAGCGGTCGATTGGCCGGACTACCTCCAAAGGATAGGCCCGACCGCGCAGCTATAGCATGAGTCGGTCGGAACGGCGAAGCGTTTATAGTGCGCTGTCGGAAGCTGTCGGACGCATCGCCGGGGCGGCCCGCCGCAGCAGCAAATAACCGGCAATGGCCGACACCAGCGTGCCGAGCAAAGTACCGCCCTTTGCCTCTTCCGCCAGCATCGGCTCGCCGGGAAAAGCAAGGCCGCCGATGAAGAGGCTCATCGTAAATCCGATCCCGCACAGCACCGCCATGCCATGGACCTGCGCCCAACTGGCATTGCGCGGCTTGGGTGCAATGCCCAGGCGCACTGCTGCCCAGATACTGCCGAAAATGCCGACCTGCTTGCCGATGAAGAGGCCGAGCGCGATGCCGAGCGGCAAGGCATCGCGCAAACCCGAAAGCATCGTGCTGTCCAGCCGGATCCCCGCGTTGGCAAGTCCGAAGACCGGAATGATGAAAAACGTCGTCCAGGGATGCAGTGTGTGCTCCAGCCGATGCAGTGGCCCTGCCTCGTCATCGTCATCCAGCGGCACCGTGACGGCAGCGAGGACGCCAGCCACCGTCGCATGAACGCCCGACAGCAGCATCGCATACCACAGAAGGGCAAAGCCGATGAGGTAAGGCCAGACCGAACGCACGCCCATGTGGCTCATCCCCGACATGCCCGCCAGCACGATCATCGCTACGGCGATCCACGTGAGATCGAGCCCATGCGTGTAAACAAGCGCGATGATCGCGACCGCGCCCATGTCGTCCACGATCGCGATGGCGGTGAGCAGCAACTTGAGTGACGGCGGCACGCGGCTGCCCAGCAAGGACATGATGCCGATGGCGAAGGCAATGTCGGTCGCAGCCGGTATCGCCCATCCCGCAGCGACCGACGGATCGCCGCTGGTACATGCCAGATAGACCAGCGCGGGGCATATCATGCCCGCCCCCGCAGCGATTATCGGCAACCGCCGCTCGTTCCAGCAGGACAGTCCGCCGATCATCCACTCCCGCTTTATTTCCAGACCGACGAGCAGGAAGAAGATCGCCATCAGGCCGTCATTGATCCACAGGTGCACATTCATCGGACCAATGGCGGGGCTGAGAACCGGTCCGGTTTCCGCCTCCATCAGCATGTGGAATGCGTGTCCCACCCCTTCAGAGACATTGGCTAGAAGCAGCGCCAGCAGAGATGCCCCTACCAGAAGAATAGCCCCCGCCGCCTCACCTGAAAAGAAGGCGCGGAACGAGAAAGTGCGGCGGCTCATGGGTGATGCTGGTCCTTCTTTCCGGCGCACATTCCAAAAACGACGGTTGCGCAGCAGGAATGACTTGGAGCCGACGTGCGGCGATGGCATGGTCTTGGCGGGCTTGATACGGGGGGTCAAGAAGTTGGGGGACATGGCGGCTGCCTTTCTGGTGGTCATCCATCATGAAGTGTTGCTGTTCGCGGTGGTCGGGCTGGCCATCGGCGGCCTCGACGATCTGCTGATGGACTTGCTTTTTTTTGCCCGCAAAGCATGGCGCGACCTGTTCGTCTATCGGCGGCACGAGCGGATGACGACCGCGACGCTCCCACTCTCTGTCGCGCCTGGACGGCTCGCCATCTTCGTGCCCGCCTGGAAGGAAGCGGACGTGATCGGGCCGATGCTCCGTCACGCGCTGACTCACTGGGGCCATGCAGACTATCGCATCATCGTTGGAGTATATCCCAACGATCCCGACACGATCGCGGCGGTTGCCGATGTGGCATCGGGCGATCCGCGTATCCTGATCAGCGTCAACGACCACCCCGGCCCGACGACCAAGGCGGATTGCCTCAACGCGATCTGGCGGGCGATGCTGTCGGACGAACAGGACAGCGGCAGGCGTTACAAGGCCATCGTGCTGCATGATGCGGAGGATGTCGTGCACTCCGACGAAATCCGCCTGTTCGACTTCATGATCGACCGGTTCGCCATGGTGCAACTGCCGGTCCTGCCCTTGCTGAGCCAAGGCGACTGGCTCTCCCGCGCCGTCGCCAATCACTATGGCGATGAATTTGCGGAGAGCCATTCTAAGCTGCTAACCGTCCGGGAGGCGCTGGGCGCGTCGGTTCCCTCCGCCGGGGTCGCCTGCGCCTTCGAACGGCAAACGCTCGCTCGCCTCGCACCCGGACCAGAGCAAGGCCCATTCGACCCAACCTCCCTCACCGAAGATTATGAGGCGGGGCTGCGCATCCGCGACATGGGCGGGCGCGGCGTGTTCGTGCGAATGCGCGACGCCAAGGGCGAAATGGTCGCGACGCGCGAATATTTCCCCGACAGCGTCGATGCGGCGGTGCGCCAGAAGGCGCGCTGGATCGTGGGCATTTCGCTCGCCGGATGGGATCGCCTCGGCTGGCGCGGCGGTCCTGCCGAATGGTGGATGCGTATCCGCGACCGGCGATCGGCGCTTGCCGCCTTCGTCCTCACCATGGCTTATTTCGCAATGCTGCTCTGGGTCGTCCTCGTCGGTCTGGAACTGTTCGGTGCCGTCACGCTGAAGCCTTTGTCTTCGGAGTTGCGCGCGCTGATGTCGCTGACCTCCGTGCTGATGCTCTGGCGCTGCGTCATTCGTGCCCTGTTCGTTGGGCGCAGCTACGGCTGGCGACAGGGCGTTGCTTCCATTCCACGCACCTTCATCGCCAACTATATCGCGATCTTCGCCGCACGCCGGGCGATGTTTCTCTATATCCGGTCGCTGCTTGGCAACCCGCTCGCATGGGACAAGACGCAGCACCGCTTCCCCGACCTGTCGAGCGCGCCGTGAGGAAAGAACCCGGCGGCAGGCCGCTGCGTTTCTTCGCCATGCTCGCCATCGGCTGGGTCACCATGCGCCTCGCGATCCAGCCATGGGATGTCGATGGAGCGCCCTCCACTTCCCCCGTTCTCGCCGCCACGGGCGTTGCGCCTGCCGCAGCCTCGCCGCTTGTCGGACCCCGCACGACGCCGAAGCCGACGCCATCGGTTCTTGCGCAGATACGCGCTCCGCGCTCGCCATCCGGTCGTGGCGAGGATGGCGTGATCGTCGACCTCATGCACTTCATCCACGTGTCCAATGCCTTCGCCAATCGGCAATATGGCGGCGTGTTGGAAACGGAGCCACCCGGTGAAGGGATCGCATCGGCGCCCGTTCAACCGATGCCGCTGCCGCTATTGTCCCCGCCCCGCCAACCCGCAGCGGACCGCTGGCGCGCTGGTACATGGGTGCTCTGGCGACCGGATGGATCGGGCAGCGACCTCGCGCGACTTGGGCGGCTCGGCGGATCGCAGGCGGGCATCCGTATCGATCGCGAGATAGCCGCGCCGGGATCGGCTCGGATCGCGGCCTATGCCCGCGCCACCACTGCCCTCCAACGCCCCGCCGCCCCAGAAGCAGCACTCGGCTTGGCCCTCCAGCCGGATCGCGCCGTTCCTCTCGTCGTCGCTGTCGAACGCCGCGCTCGTATCGGCGATGGCGGGCGAAACGCCAACGCCGCCTATGTCGCGGGCGGCTTTGGCCCCAGCCCCGTCGCCACAGGGTTTCAGGCGAGCGGCTATGCGCAGACCGGGATCGTCGGCTTCCGCCAGCGCGACCTCTTCATCGATGGAAAATTCTCGCTGCTGGCTCCCGTCACGCGGCAATCCGTGCGGATCGGCGCATCCCTTTCCGGCGGCGCGCAGCCGGGTGTCCATCGCGTGGATATCGGGCCGGAAGCGCAGATCCGCCTCCCCCTGCCTGAAACGACGGCGCGCCTCTCCGTCGAATGGCGTGAGCGCATAGCCGGCCGCGCGGCTCCTTCCTCGGGTCTGGCGGTAACCCTCGCCGCCGATTTCTGACCAGCGAATTTTACCCGACCACGTGCGATACAGCTTTATATCGCGCGGCTTTGCCTTTACCCCCGAAGTCCCATGGACCTCTATCTGCCCATCGCCAATCTGTCGGTGAATGCACTGGTGATCGTGGCGCTGGGCGGCGTCGTCGGCCTATTGTCGGGGATGTTCGGCGTTGGAGGCGGTTTCCTCACCACCCCGCTGCTGATCTTCTACGGCATTCCGCCAACGGTCGCCGCTGCCTCTGCCGCCAGCCAGGTGACGGGCGCTAGCGTATCGGGCGTCATGAACCATATGCAGCGGGGCACGGTCGATTTTCGCATGGGCGGCGTCCTGATCGCAGGTGGCATCGTCGGCGCGGGGCTCGGTGTCCTCATCTTCCGCCTGCTCCAGTATCTGGGCCAGATCGATACCGTGATCGGCATCCTCTATGTGCTGATGCTCGGCGGGATCGGCGGGCTGATGGCGAAGGAATCGATCCAGTCGCTGATCGCGCTCAAGACCGGCAAGAAGCCTACCGCCAAACAACGCCGCCACCACCCGCTCGTCGCGGCGTTGCCGATGCGCTGGCGTTTCTATCGGTCGGGTCTCTACATCTCACCGCTCGCGCCGCTGCTGCTCGGCATGGCCACGGGCATCCTCACCATGTTGCTCGGCGTCGGCGGCGGCTTCATCCTTGTGCCTGCGATGCTGTATCTGCTCGGCATGTCGACGCAGGCGGTGGTGGGCACGTCTCTCTTCCAGATATTGTTCGTCACTGCCGCAACCACGATGATGCACGCGATGACCACCAAGGCGGTCGATCTCGTTCTTGCCATGCTGCTGCTGATCGGCAGCGTCACTGGCGCGCAGATCGGAACGCGCCTGTCGATGACGATCCGCCCGGAATATCTGCGCGTGCTGCTCGCCGTCATCGTGCTGCTGGTCGCGGGACGCATGGCGCTGGGCCTCGGCTGGCGACCGGACGCGATCTACACGATCGAGGTGCGCTGATGCGGTGGCGCGTGTTGTTTCTGGCAGCGCTGCCTATGCTATTGGCGGCGGACGAACCCCGCCTCGTCCCCGACGTGTCGCAACGCGATGTCGAGATCCAGTACAGCTTCACCGGCGCGGACCTGCTGCTGTTCGGCGCGATTGTCTATCCCGATGGCCGCCGCCCGAAGAAGCCCGCCGACATCGTCGTCGTGCTGAAAGGCCCGGAGCAGTCGATCACCATGCGCGAAAAGCAGAAGGTCGCGGGCATCTGGGTCAATGCCGACGAAGCGCGCTTTCGTTCCGCTCCCAGTTTCTACGCCATGGCCTCGTCCCGCCCGATTGAGAAGATCGTCGATGATCGCACCGCCGCCATCTACGAACTGGGCGTCGACAAATTGCAACTCTCGCCCTCCTCGCTCAATGAAAGCGCTGAACTCGATCGCTTCCAGCGCGGCCTCGTCCAGTTACGCGAAAAGTCGGGCCTTTTCGTCGAGCGCCCCGGCACGGTCGAGATCAGCGACGGCGTCCTGTACCGCGCGCGCCTGCCCTTATCCGCCCGCGTCATCGTCGGCGACTATACCGCCGAAACCTTTCTGGTGCAAAATGGCCGCGTGGTCGCCGCTGCCGTCCGCGATATCACCGTGCAGAAGTCCGGCTTCGAACGCTTCATGGCGATCGCGGCGGAGCGTTGGTCGTTCCTCTACGGCCTCGTCGCCATCGCGATCGCGGTCGGCATGGGCTGGGCGGCTGGCGTGATCGCCCGCCGCGTCTGATCAGCCAGCCAATATATCGGCATAGAGCGCGGGATCGACATTGCTTCCCGATAGCAGCACCGCCGTTGCGCCATCGCCTGACGGGGCGAGGCCGTTCAACACCGCCGCCAGCGCGACCGCGCCGCCCGGCTCCACCACCAGCTTGAGCGTCGAGAAGGCAAAGCGCATCGCGTCGCGCACCTGATCCTCGCTGACCGTTAGCCCGCCTGCCACCAATCCCCGGTTGATCGGGAAGGTCGATTCACCCGGCATCGGTGCCATCAGCGCGTCGCAGATGCTGCTTGCGCCCGCCGCCACAGCCTGACGCTCGCCGCTGGCGAGCGAACGGGCGGTATCGTCGAACGCTGCTGGTTCGACGGTAAAGACCCGCGTGGCTGGCGAACGGCCCGCGACCGCCGTCGCGATCCCGGCCGTCAATCCGCCACCGCCACAACAGACGAGGATTTGCGCGACGTCAGCGCCCACGCCCGCTGCCTGATCCACGATCTCCAGCCCCGCAGTGCCCTGCCCGGCGATGATATGGGGGTCGTCATAGGACGGCACCAACGTAGCCCCTCGCGCACTCGCCAAAGCCGTCGCGATCTCCTCCCGGCTTTCGCGCTGCCGGTCATAGGTCACGACTTCCGCCCCGAGCGCGCGCGTGTTGGCCAGCTTGATCGCGGGTGCATCGGCGGGCATCACGATCGTTGCGGGCATCCCCAGCAGCCGTGCCGCCGCCGCGACGCCTTGCGCATGATTGCCCGACGACCATGCGACCACGCCTGCCTGCCGCTCCGCCACATCGAGCCGCGCCAGTCTGTTGTATGCGCCGCGAAACTTGAACGACCCGGTATGCTGCGCACCCTCGAACTTCAGGAGCACGCGCCGACCGCAGCGCTCGTTGAGCACCGCATTCTCGATCAGCGGCGTCCGGACGGCGGCAGGGGCGATCACGCGCGCGGCGTCCACCACATCATCATAGCGGATTGCGAAACTGGCTTCGGTCACGGTGCGTCTCCCTGTCGCAACGCCGACTAGAAGAGGCTCGCCTGCACGGGAAGGGCCAGCTTTACGGGATTGGCAGATACGCCGCCCCGCTCAAAATTGAGCAGCCAGCGCTTCGTTTCGATACCACCTGCAAAGCCCGTCAGCGCGCCGCTACCACCCACCACACGATGACACGGCGCGACGATCGACAGCGGATTGCGACCATTCGCTGCGCCCACCGCCCGGCTCGCGGTCGGCTGCCCTATCGTTCGCGCAATGTCGCCATAGCTGCGCGTCTCGCCATAGGGAATGTCCAGCAGAGCGGCCCAGACCATCCGCTGAAACTCCGTCCCGCGCATGTCGAGCGGCAGGTCGAAGTCGCGACGCTCGCCCGAAAAATAGGCGGCAAGCTGCGACGCTGCCTCAAGCAAGACAGGATGATCGCCGCGATCCGCGACATCGCCGATGCGAACCATGCGCGGATCGTCATCGGGCCAGAGTATGGCGACCAGTCCGGCATCGCTCGCAACCAATGTCAAATCACCGACCGGGGACGGCAGGATCAGGCGGAACAGCGACATGGCGAAGTCTCCTTTCCCACTCCTCTGTCAGGCCGACGCCCAATCTCCTTCCCGCCGCTTGCGTCCAAAGCGCTATTTCGCCGTCACGCCTTCCGGCAGAACGACCGCCGACCAGCTTTTCGCGGGCACCAGATATTTGACGGCCAGCGCCTGGATGTCGGCGGGCGTCACGTTCAACATATCCGGCCCCATCGCCTTCATCGCCTGCACATAACGCGCGTCATTGGCGGCTCCCTCCATCTGGTTCATCCAGAAGGCATTGCCCGTACTCGCGCGCGCCAGCAATTGCCGCATCGGCGCGACCGCCCGTTGCAGTTCGTCAGCAGTGATCGGCGTCTTCACCAGGTCCGCCGCCGTCGCCTTCACCACGTCGTAGAAATAATTGACGCGATCGGGCCGCACTTGGCTCGTCACCAGAATGTAGCCGCCGCTGCTGTCATAAGAGAAAGGCCAGTTATTCTGCACATTGGGCGAGTAGGCCGCGCCCTCGGTCGATCGCAGCTTGTCGAACAGACGATCGTTGAAGATCTGCGTCAATATCTCCAGCTGCCGCGCTTCCTTCTGCAAGGCAAAGCCGCCCGCTGTCGGCCATGCGATCACCGCCGCCGCCTGTTCCTTGTCGCCCTTGTGCCGCAGCACGACCGGCTTTTCGACATGCGCGGGGAAACGCGCCACCTTGTTGGCGGCGGGCACGGGCACGTTGGGCCGCTTGGGCAGCGCACCGAAGGTCGCCGCCACCGCCGCGATCGCGTCGTCGGGTTTCACCTGCCCGAAAATCTGGACCTCGATCGGGCCCGAAGCGAGGATCGGCTCCCATGTCGCGCGGAACGCCTGCGGGGTCAGCGCATCGATCTCCTGCCGCGATGGCGTACGGAACCGCACATCCTTGTCATGCAGCAGCCAGTTGAGATCGCGTCCCAACACCGCGTCTGGCGCTCGCGACATCGCGTCATAAGCAAGGCCCGCCCCCGACTTCACCCGCGCGATCGGTGACGGATCCCAGCCGGGGAAGCCCAGCTTGGTCGCGAACAGCTTCAGCTGATCCTTATAGTCCGCAGGGCGCGTCACCGCCTGCATCTCGAACGCGTCGTCGTCGATGCCGAACTGCATCCCCATGCGACGACCGTTGGTAAGCTCGTCCAGCTCGCCCTGTCCCAGCTTGCCGATGCCGCTCGCCACCAGCGCATAGTCCGCCGCCCATCCGGGCACGGGCTTGGTCGGCGAGAAAGCCTGCTGCCCATGGCCGAAGCGCACGTTGATGCGCACCTTCTCGGTTTCCGCGTCATTGGCGAACAGCGTCAGCTTGACCCCGTTGGAGAAGGTGATGACCTCCATCCCCGGCAGGCCGACCTGTTCGCGCGAAACAACGGTGCCCGGCGCGCCGAGTTTCGGCAGATCGTCCATCGTCACGGGCTTGTCTGCCAGCCGCGCGTTCGAGGCGGCCTTGACCGGCGCGGCGACGGCAGCGGCCAGCTTCGCGTCGACGCCGGGGATCACCTTGCCCGTCACCAGCATCGCGCGGAACACGCCTGCCGAAAACAACCGCTTGGTCGACTCCAATATCTTCTGCGGCGTCATCGACGGTTTGCCCGACCGGAAGATGTCGAGCGCAGCCTGCGGGCTGACCGTCGTCTCGCGAATATCGACCGCGCTCACCAGATCGCTCGCCTGCTTGGCGCCTGCTTCGGTGTCGGCATTCTCTACCCCGATGGCGAGCGCTGTGTCGAGTTGCGCATATTCTCGATCGATCTCGACCTGGCTTGGCGGCGCCGCCTTTGCATCCTCGATGATGGCGCGCACATCGCTCAACGCCTTTTCCCAATTCTCGCCATTGGGGACGATCGACACGAACGTGCCATCGGCGGAGCGGCTGACATCCTGCTGCTCGACGCCCGCCGACAGGAAGCTGCCCCCCGCGCGTGCCGCCTGCTCCAGACGACGGCTGACGATTTGCAGCGCCAGCATGTCGGTCAGCTTTTCCTGATTGTAGATGATCGTGTCTGCGTGCGGCTTCCACGGACGCAGCCATGCCATGGTAAGGCCGGTCGGCGCGCCCGGCTCCACCGTCACGCGGGTTGCGGGCAGCTTGGCATCGGGTTCGCCGAAGTCCGGCAGCGGCGCGCCTTTCCCCTTGCCGGTCCAGCCGCCAAAATTATCCTTCAGCAACTGCTCGATGACGGCAGGGTCCATGTCGCCCGCCACCGCGATCACCGTGTTTTCGGGGCGATACCAACGATCGTGAAACGCCTCCGCCTTGGCCGCCGTCGCAGCGGTCAGCGACGCCACGGTGCCGATCGGCGATTGGGTCGCGAGCGGCTGGCCCGCAAAGAAATGCTGGCGGCTGGCGTCGGAAATCCGCATCTGCGGCCCCTCGCTCTCCCGCCGTTCGGCGAGCACGACCGCACGCTCGGCATCGACAGCGCTATCGACGATATTAGGATCGAGCATCATGCCCGACAGGATTTTGAGGCTTTCGCCCAAAGTCTGCGGCGTCGCCTGCGGCAGATCGAGCGCATAGGTCGTGCCGGTCGCGGTCGTCGCCGCGTTGCTGTCACTGCCGAACGTCACACCCAGCCGCTGCCAGATGCGCTTCGATTCGCCATCGGGCACATGCCGCGATCCGCGCATGGAGAGATGCTCCATGAAATGCGCGTATCCGAGTTCGTCGGGCTTCTCCATCAGCGACCCGACATCGACGCGCAGTCTTACCGCGACCTGGCCCGGCGGCACGCCGTTGCGACGGATCGCATAGCGAAGCCCATTGGGCAGCGTGCCGAAGCGCCACGCCGGATCGATCGGCACATCGCTATTTTCGTAAAGCCACGGCCGCACCTGCGCCTGCCCCATTGCGCCCTTGGCCGGCGAAGGCGTGGCCGTATCGGTCTGCGCCGACAGCGGCAGCGCGGTTCCCGAAATCAGCAGGGCAAGGATGGTGAGCGAAGCAGCCGGACGGCGAAAGGAAAAACGCATGGCCCAAGCCTAGCGGCATTTTTCTGAATGACCACTGACAATGCGGTCATCAAACTTGATCCTCCCCATGAACCATGGGGAGGTGGCTGGCCAAAGGCCAGACGGAGGGGAAACGGCCAAGCGCCATCTTCCCCTCCACCATGCTACGCATGGTCCCCCTCCCCAACACTAGCTTGGGGAGGATATTCAGTTTAACGCGGTGCGCCGGTCCGCTGGACTGCGCCCTTGTGCGCGCCGACCGCGCCACCGCTGCGACGACGACGGAAGGGCTTCTTCGCCCCGTCGCCTTCGCCGCGATGCGCCTTGTCGGGCGCTCCGCGCTTCTGCCCGTCCTGATAGCGGCGCTGCCCTTCGGCACGCTTGGCCTGCTGGGCGGGGGACTGGCTCGGTCCCTTGCGCGCAGGGGCGGGCTTGGGAAGATTGCGCACCGCTTCCATGAAGTTTTCCGGCAGCGGAGCGACATCGATCTTCACCCGCGTCGCCTTCTCGATGGCTTTGAGGTAAGGCCGCTCGTCATCCGCCACGAAGCTGATCGCCACGCCCTCCGCCCCGGCGCGCGCGGTGCGGCCGATGCGGTGGACATATTGTTCCGGCACATTGGGGATTTCGAAATTGATCACGTGGCTGACGCCGGATACGTCGATGCCGCGCGCCGCGATATCCGTTGCGACCAGCAGCTTGACCTTGCCCTGGCGGAACGCCTGAAGCGCGGTGGTGCGCTGGCCCTGGCTCTTGTTGCCATGGATCGCGAAGGCATCGATACCAGCACCTTCCAGAAAACGCACGACGCGATCCGCGCCATGCTTGGTGCGGGTGAAGATCAGAGCGCGATCGATCTCTTCGGTCTTGAGGACGATGTGCAGCAACGCCTGCTTTTCCGCCTGATTGACGAAACAGCTGGTGCAAACGGTCGGTTCGCACCTGCTCTTCGATTTGCTGACCCTGATCTTGCCCGAGGCTATTCATGGGATTGGCCTGTG
>JAAIGE0100222061.1_pt1 | contig 12125 bp, 10 predicted proteins | sample 6487951 | NCBI WGS metagenome assembly JAAIGE01 (sample SAMN13974128, study PRJNA590717) | phyllosphere metagenome | biome: tomato field; feature: multiple bacterial spot infested tomato fields; material: tomato leaves; isolation source: leaves from tomato fields | host: Solanum lycopersicum ... | reverse complement strand
TGGTTGACGAGGCAGTGCAGATTTACAATACAGAACGGCCTCATCTGGCCCTGAAAAACAGAACGCCCGATGCGGTGCATCGGGCGTTTTGAGGCCTGTCGGCCTACCTGAACAGGTGTAAACCTATTTCAGGACTAGACATGTCGCACCTACAAGCCGAGCGTTTTCAGACGGCGATACAGCGTACGTTCACTCATGCCAAGGTGGCTGGCCAATTCGCTACGCGAACCCTTGAACTGTTCCAGTGCCTGCGCCAGCTCACCCAGATTGTTGCGACGGCCACCTGCTGTGATCGCCCCCGCGGGCCCTATATCTTCCGGCAAGTGATCAGGTCGGATCACCCCGTCATCGGCAAACAATCGCGCGCGTTCCAGAATATTGCGCAGTTCCCGGATGTTGCCCGGAAATGGATGCAACCCAAGCCGCTGCAAAGCATCGTCACTCAGCTTTGGCGTTGGCTTGCCAGTCATACGCTGCAGCAGACTCTGCGCCAGCAGCGGCAAATCTTCCACCCGCTCGCGCAATGCCGGTAGGCGAATCGGGAAGCCGCTGATGCGGTAATACAGGTCTTCACGGAAGGTGCCATCCGCGACCATTTGCTTAAGTGGTTTATGCGTCGCCGAAACCAGGCGGAAGTCTGAATGCACCGTACGCAGGCTCCCTACGGGGCGGAAGCTGCCGGACTCGATCAGGCGTAACAGCTTCACCTGCATCGCCAGCGGCACTTCACCAATTTCATCGAGGAACAACGTGCCGCCATGTGCGGCTTCGGCCAAGCCGATCTTGCGTTGGTTGGCACCGGTGAACGCGCCTTTCTCATAGCCGAACAATTCACTCTCGAATAGCGATTCGGTCAGGCCGGTGCAGTCGACCACTACCAATGGGCCGTTGGCTCTGGGGCTGCCCAGGTGCACCGCACGGGCGAACAGTTCCTTGCCGGTACCTGACTCACCCTGCAGTAATACCGGGATCTGCGCGGGTGCCGCACGCTGCAGGCTGGCCAGTGCTGCCTTGAACGCTGGCGCCCGGCCGACCAACCCTTGCTCCTGTGGCTGCGCAGAGGCAAGGGTGATAGTAGTCAGGCGTTCGACAAAGGCCACCACCCTGCCCTGCTCATCCAGAATCGGCCTCAGTTCCACATCCACATGCTCGGGGCCACGTGGCGTGTGATGAATGTGCAGTACACGCTCCGGTGCCTTGCTGTCCCACGCTTTGCGCATAGGGCAATGTTCGCCGGCCTGGTCGCACGGTACGGCATAGTGGTGCGAAACCTTGTGGCACTTTTCGCCCAGCGGCGCCTGCTCCTGCTGGCCGAACTGTCGGCGATAGGCTGCATTGGCGGCGAGGATGTTGTAGCCGGTGTCCAGCACGATGGTTGGCAGGGCATCGTGCTCAAGGTAGGAAACCAGAGCTAGGATGAGGGGATGGGCTTCAGACATGACGGCACCGTTTGGATGACCGGCGCAGGGTAACAAGGACTGCCAAACACTGCCATTGGCTGACAGTCGACTGCCAGTCGCGCTGCCAGCATTGCCAACAGCTTTCAGCGGGGGGCTGGTTTCATTGAGCTCTGTGCAGGTAAAACCTTGGCATGCATCTTGATGACCCTCCTGTCACTGCCTTCGCCTTACAAGGCGTGGCGGATAAATTGGAGAAAGTGATGATCATTGGCAACAACCTTCACGTGGACGCCTTTTTCGACAAGGCGACCTCGACCATCAGCTACCTGGTCATGGACCGTGAAACTCGGCAATGCGCATTGATCGACAGCGTGCTGGATTACGACCCCAAGTCCGGTCGCACTTGCAGCGCATCGGCAGATCGGCTGATCGAGCGCGTGGCCGAACTGAAAGCCACTGTGCGTTGGGTGCTGGAAACCCATGTGCATGCCGACCACCTTTCAGCCGCTGCCTACTTGAAAGAAAAGCTCGGCGGCCACACCGCTATTGGCGCGCACATCACCCACGTGCAGAAAGTGTTCGGCGCCTTGTTCAATGCCGAGCCGGGCTTTGCCCGTGATGGCAGCCAGTTCGATGTACTGTTCGAGGATGAGGAAGGTTTCCGCATCGGCAACCTGCATGCCCGTGCACTGCACACCCCAGGGCACACACCCGCGTGCATGAGTTTTATGATCGAAGACGCTGGCGAGATCGCGGTTTTTGTCGGCGATACCTTGTTCATGCCTGACTATGGCACCGCCCGATGTGATTTCCCGGGTGCCGACGCACGCACCCTGTATCGCTCGATCCGTCGCCTGTTGGCGTTCCCCGACCAGACCCGGTTGTTCATGTGCCACGACTACCTGCCGGGTGGCCGCGACATGCAGTACGTCACCACTGTGGCCGAGCAGCGCGCCAGCAATATCCACATCCACCAAGGTATTGATGAGGACAGCTTCGTCGCCATGCGCGAAGCCCGCGACAAGACCCTCGACATGCCTGTGCTGATCCTGCCTTCGGTGCAGGTGAACATGCGCAGCGGCCAGTTACCCGCGCCGGAAGCGAACGGTGTGAGCTATCTAAAGATTCCGCTGAACAAGCTGTAAGCGCCCCGCCCCATCACCAGATTTCCAGGATTTACCGCCATGCCTGCCTTGTTGTCCCCAGCCAATACCGACCACCACAAAGTGGTCATCGTCGGTGCCGGTGCCGCTGGTATCGCCACTGCGTCCAGCCTGATCAGCCGCGACCCGTCGCTGGATGTAACCTTGATCGACCCCGCCGAGGTTCACTACTACCAGCCCGGCTGGACCATGGTTGGCGCCGGTGTGTTCACGGCGCCGAGCACTGCCCGTACCATGGCCTCGACCATTCCACGCGGGGTGCGCTGGCTCAAGGCGCGTGTTCAGGGCTTCGACCCGTTGGGCCAGTTGGTCATGCTCGAAGATGGCCGCGCCATCAGCTATGAGCAACTGGTGGTCTGCCCCGGGCTCAAGTTGGACTGGGCGGCCATCGAGGGGCTGAGCGAGACCCTGGGCCGTAACGGTGTTACCTCCAATTACCGCTACGACCTGGCGCCCTATACTTGGGAGCTGGTGCAAAAGCTCAAGCAAGGCAATGCCCTGTTCAGCCAGCCGCCCATGCCGATCAAGTGCGCGGGCGCACCGCAGAAGGCACTGTACCTGTCTTGTGATCACTGGCTGAGGCACGGTCAACTGGGGGCGGTGAAGGCCCGCTTCTTCAACGCTGGCGCGGTATTGTTCGGTGTGGCGGACTACGTGCCTGCGTTGATGAAGTACATCAACAAATATGGGGTGGACCTCAATTTCTCCCATCGGCTGGTAGCCGTGGACGGCCCGAACAAGCGGGCAACTTTCGTGCGAAGCCTGCCCGATGGCACCAGCGAAACACGCATCGAAGCCTTCGACATGCTGCATGTGGTGCCGCCGCAGGTAGCGCCGGACTTTATCCGCGAAAGCCCTTTGGCCGATAGTGCCGGCTGGGTCGATGTCGACCCGCATACCCTCCGTCATCGCAAGTACACCAACGTTCATGCCTTGGGTGACGTGGCCAATACCAGCAATGCCAAGACCGCTGCAGCTGCTCGCAAGCAGGCACCGGTAGTGGCCAACAACGTGCTGGTGGCGTTGGGCAGATTGCCGACACTGGCACAGTACGACGGTTATGGTTCGTGCCCGCTTACCGTTGAGCGCGGCAAGATCGTTCTGGCCGAGTTCACCTATGGCGGTAAGCTGGCACCGAGCTTCCCCAGCTGGCTGCTGGATGGTCGCAAGCCAACGCGTCTGGCCTGGTTGCTCAAAGCACAGGCGCTGCCCCCGCTCTACTGGCAAGGCATGCTGAAAGGCCGTGAATGGTTGGCTCGCCCTCAGCCGCTGTTGGTTGAGGGCGGGCAGTGATCGAACATCAATTGCTGGGGGCGGTCCTGGGCGCAATCATCGGCGCAGTACTGGCGCTGACCGGCGCGGGCGGTGGCATTCTCGCTGTGCCCCTGCTGGTATTCGGCCTTGGGCTGTCGATGGTCGAAGCAGCACCGGTCGGCCTGTTGGCGGTAGGTCTTGCTGCTGCAGTGGGTGCGGTGCTGGGTTTGCGCCAAGGTTTGGTGCGCTACCGAGCTGCATTATTCATTGCGTTGATTGGTGTCGCGGCAGCCCCGTTCGGGCTGATGCTGGCGCACCGTTTGCCGAATACACCCTTGCAGGTGGTATTTGCCGGGGTACTGGTGTACGCCTGTCTGCGCATCTGGCGCAAGGCGGCCAAAGAGCTGCGCGGCGAAGCCAATGATGCCCACCGCTATATTGAACCCTGTGTGCTCAACCCGTTGCAGGGCCGTTTGCGTTGGACCCTGCCCTGCGCCCGTGCCTTGGCCTTCACCGGGGCAATGTCTGGCTTGCTGTCCGGCCTGCTCGGAGTGGGTGGCGGGTTCGTCATCATCCCGGCCCTTAACCGCTACACCAACTTGCGCATGGCTAGTATCGTTTCCACCTCACTGGCGGTGATTGCGCTGGTTTCCACCGGCAGTGTGGTCAGCGCCAGCCTTGCGGGTGTCATGCACTGGCAGGTCGGCGCCCCGTTTGCAGTCGGCGCTGTGCTGGGTCTGCTGCTGGCGCGGCCATTGGCGGCCAAACTGGCCGGGCCACGCCTGCAGCAGATGTTTGCCGTGGCGGGTTGGGTTGCTGCCCTGTTGTTGGCCGGCAAGGCGCTACTGGGCTAGCAACTCGCTCTGCTCCGCCGCGCACAGGGCCAGCAGATAGTCCCACACGACCCGCAGGCGCACGGACTTGTGCAGTTCGCGACGGGTGCAGATCCAGTAGCTGCGCTGGATGGTTTCGCCTGGCAGTACGCGTACCAGGGTAGGGTCGTGGCGTGCCATGTAGTTTGGCAACACGGCGATGCCCAGCCCGGCACGTGCGGCGGCTTGTTGGGCAATCACGCTGGTGCTGCGAAACACCACGTTGGGGGCCCTGCAGAAGCTGTTGAGAAACAGCAACTCCTGGCTGAACAACAAGTCGTCGACGTAGCCGATCCAGCTGTGCCGGGCCAGGTCCTCGCGGTTGCGCAGTGGCGGCGCGCGGTCCAGGTAGTTTTGACTGGCGTACAGCGCCAGGCGGTAGTCAGTGAGTTTGCGGGTGATCAGCAGATCGGCGTTGGGCCGCTCCAGGTGAATGCTGATTTCCGCTTCGCGGTTGAGGATGCTGACGAAGCGCGGCACGGCTACCAGTTCCACCTCAAGCCCCGGGTAGCGTTCGAACAGCGCGTTCATGCGTGGGGTAAAGAACATGATGCCGATGCCTTCGGTCACCCCCAGGCGAATCTTACCCAGCGGGGTGATGGCCTGGGTGATTTCTTCCTGCGCCAGCAGGGCGACGTTTTCCATGGCTTCGGCGTGCTTGAGCAGCGCCTGGCCCGAGGGCGTCAGCTCATAGCCCTGGGCATGTTGCACGAACAACGCGGTACCCAGGCTTTGCTCGATGCTCTCGATATGCCGGGCCACGGTGCTGTGGGTGGTGTTGAGGCGCTTGGCGGCAGTAAGCAGGCGGCCGCTGCGCTGCAACTCGAGGAAATACCGCAGATCGTTCCAGTCGAACATGCTAATCCTTGTGGCTGTTCGTCCGACCTCTTACCGAGTAAACCCGCTCTCACAAGTACTGCGTAACCTTCACACGCAGCACAGAAACTGTGGGAGCGGGTTTATCCGCGAAGAGGCCGGTTCAGGCTTACCGCTGTGCTAAAACGCACAACGGCTGCGCGAAATCTCGTGTTTCCTCCACGAAATTACTCACTAAGATGGATCGGGACAAGAATAATAATCAGGCCCGAGGTTACACATGCCATCAGCCGATTCTGTCTTCGATTACGTGGTCGTAGGGGCCGGTCCCGCCGGGTGCCTGCTGGCCAATCGTTTGTCCGCCGATCCAGCCTGTCGCGTGCTGCTACTGGAAGCGGGTGGGCGCGACAACTATCCCTGGATTCACATCCCCGTCGGTTACCTCTACTGCATCGGCAACCCACGCACTGACTGGTGCTTCAAGACCGAAGCACAGCCTGGCCTGGGGGGGCGTGCACTGGGTTATCCCCGGGGCAAGGTGCTTGGTGGCTGTTCGTCGATCAACGGCATGATCTACATGCGTGGCCAAGCTGCCGATTACGACCAGTGGGCCGATCAAGGCAACGACGGCTGGGCCTGGAAGGACGTGCTGCCGCTGTTCAAGGCCAGCGAGGGTCACTTTGCCGGCGCCAGCGAGCACCATGGTGGTGACGGAGAATGGCGGGTCGAGCGGCAGCGCTACAGCTGGCCGATTCTCGACGCCTTCCGCGATGCAGCCGAGCAAAGTGGTATCGGCAAGGTCGACGACTTCAATACTGGCGACAACCAAGGCTGTGGATACTTCCAGGTCAACCAGCGCAGCGGTGTTCGCTGGAACGCTTCGAAAGCGTTCCTGCGACCGTTAAAGGATCGCGCCAACCTCACAGTGCTGACCGGCGTGCAGGTTGACCAGGTACTGCTCAACAACACCCGCGCCCGCGCTGTGAAGGCTTTCTGGCAAGGTGCCTGGCAAGAATTTGCTGCGCGCCGCGAAATCATTCTCTGCGCTGGCGCTGTCGGCTCGCCCGGTATCCTGCAGCGTTCCGGCATCGGCCCGCGGCAGCTGCTTGAAGGTTTGGGCATTGGCGTGCGCCACGATATGCCCGGTGTGGGTGGGAACCTGCAAGACCACCTGCAACTGCGCCTGATCTACCAGGTTCGCAACACCCGTACCTTGAACCAGATGGCTAACAGCTTGTGGGGCAAGATGGGCATGGGCCTGCGCTACCTCTATGACCGCAGCGGCCCGCTGGCCATGGCACCGAGCCAGTTGGGCGCGTTCGTACGTTCCAGCCCGGACCAGGCCACCGCCAACCTGCAGTACCATGTGCAGCCCCTGTCACTGGAACGTTTCGGTGAGCCGTTGCATCAGTTCCCGGCCTTTACTGCTTCGGTATGCAACCTGCGCCCGGCCAGCCGCGGGCGTATCGACATTCGTAGCGCCGACATGAATAGCGCGCCGCTGATCGACCCCAACTACCTCAGTGACCCACAGGACCTACGCGTCGCCGCCGATGCCATACGTCTTACCCGGCGCATTGTCCAGGCCCCTGCCCTCGCCGCATTCGAGCCCAGGGAATACCTGCCTGGGCCGGACCTGAAAACCGAGCAGGATCTGTTCGAGGCTGCCGGCAAGATCGGCACTACCATTTTCCACCCGGTCGGTACCTGCCGCATGGGTAATGGCGCCATGGACGTTGTGGATAACCAGTTGCGCGTACATGGCATCCCCGGCCTGCGTGTGGCCGATGCCTCGATCATGCCGCAGATCACCTCCGGCAATACCTGTTCCCCCACCCTGATGATCGCCGAAAAGGCGGCGCAACTGATCCTCAAAGGAGCTGCTACCCAGACCTACTTGAACGAAGACGCGTTACCGACCCCCTGACCCGGGTGCGTGCAGTAGCGGCAGCTTGCGGACTAAAGCTGCCGACAGTGGAACAACAAGAATAATCACTGTGGCCTGCGGGCCGAGGACAGCAACGATGTCGGATTACATCCAAGAGCAGGGTGCGGCGGCCAGCAGCTCCAGCCGCCGTGAAGAACGCAAGATCATTTTCGCGTCATCCCTCGGGACGGTTTTCGAGTGGTATGACTTTTTTCTCTATGGTGCATTGGCAGCGGTCATCAGCAAGCAGTTCTTTGCTGGCGTGAACGACACCACCGCCTTCATCTTTGCCCTCATGGCCTTTGCCGCCGGTTTCCTGGTGCGGCCGTTCGGCGCGCTGGTCTTTGGCCGCCTGAGTGACATGATCGGGCGCAAGTACACCTTCTTGGTCACCATCGTGCTGATGGGCCTGTCCACTTTTGCCGTGGGCTTGTTGCCCACCTATGCCAGCATCGGCATCGCTGCACCGATCATCCTGGTGATCCTGCGCATGCTGCAGGGGTTGGCGCTGGGCGGTGAGTACGGTGGTGCCGCCACCTATGTGGCCGAGCATGCACCACCTGGCAAGCGAGGTTTCCACACGGGTTTCATTCAGTCCACCGCTACCCTGGGCCTGTTGCTTTCGCTGCTGGTGGTGTTGGGCAGCCGCTATGTCAGTGGTGACCAGTTCGAAACCTGGGGCTGGCGCCTGCCGTTTCTGCTGTCGATCGTGCTGTTGGCCATTTCAACATGGATCCGCATGAGCATGCACGAGTCGCCAGCTTTCGTGAAAATGAAGGCCCAAGGCAAGGTCAGCAAGTCGCCGATCCGTGAGTCGTTTACCTCGTGGCCGAACCTGAAAGTGGTGCTTACCGCCCTTTTCAGCATCAACGCTGGGCAAGCCGTGACCTTCTACACGGCGCAATTCTATGTGTTGTTCTTCATGACCCAGATGCTGAAGATGGACCCGGCTCAAGCCAATACCCTGCTGATCATCAGTGTGGTGATTGGTGCGCCGTTCTTTGTGTTCTTCGGCTGGTTGTCGGACCGAATCGGCCGCAAACCGATCTTGATGCTTGGCCTGCTGCTGGCAACCGTCCTGTACTTCCCGCTGTTCAAGGCGTTAAGCCACTACGCCAACCCACAGATCGACGCCGCCAGCCGTCAGGCGCCTATCGTGGTGACCGCTGACCCGCAAGGCTGCACCTTCCAGTTCGACCCGGTCGGCAAGGCGCGTTTTGACAGCCCTTGCGACAAGGTCAAGACCTTCCTGGTCAAGCAGGGCCTGCCGTACAGCTCGGTTAGCGTTGCAGGCAGCGATGTGGTGGTGAACATTGGTGACAAGACCATTAACGGCTTCGACGAAGCGGCCATGCGTTCGGCAGTGGAGCAGGCGGGCTATCCAGCCAAGGCCGACCCGTCTCAGGTCAACCAGGTGATGGTGGTGGTGCTGATCGTGGCGATGATCCTGATCGCGACCATGACCTACGGCCCTCTGGCAGCGGTGATGGTCGAGCTGTTCCCGACCCGCATCCGCTATACCTCGATGTCGCTGCCCTACCACATTGGCAACGGCTGGTTCGGCGGCTTTCTGCCGACCGTGTCGTTCGCGTTGGTGGTGTACACCGGGGATATATTCTACGGGCTTTGGTACCCAGTACTGGTAACCGGCATCAGCCTGGTGGTGGGGATCTTCTGCCTGAAAGAAACCAAGGATGTGGATATCGACAAGATCTGAAGAATTGACACGGGCCGTTCATGCACAAAGCGGCCCGTGCCTGCATGCACCCATAAAAAAACCGGCTGTAAAAGCCGGTTTTTTTATGCCCCGAAAAAACTTATGCACGATTTTCAGAAAAATGTCATACACAGAAATAAACTGCTAATTCAATTACTTAGCACTAACTTCAAGCATTTAATCCAAAAATTGCGCACAAGTTATCCACAGATGGTCAGGCCATCTGCTCCTGGGGTTTTTCCTCTGCTGGGGGCAGCGAGCCCATGGCCCGCTGAGTCGCTTCGTTCCACGCCTGAGCGCGGTCATTGAGCTCGGCAATGGCCCGTGGTCCGCTGCCGTTGGCGTACATCGGCTCGCCAATCACCACCTCGATGGTGCCGGCGCGCTTGCCCCAACCGGTCTTCGGCCAGAACTTGCCGGCGTTGTGGGCGACCGGCAGCACCGGCAGCCCGGCATTCACCGCCAGCGCGGTACCGCCGCGGGAGAACTTGCCGATGGTGCCGAACGGCACACGGGTGCCTTCCGGAAAGATCAGTACCCAAGTCTTCTGCTTGAGCAGCTCGTCACCTTTGCTCGCCACCTGGCGCAGCGCTTCCTTCGGGTTGTCGCGGTTGATCGCGATGGGCCGCAGCATGGCCATGGCCCAGCCGAAGAACGGCACATACAGCAGCTCGCGCTTGAGCACCTGGCTCAGCGGCGAGAAATACTGGGAGAGGAAGAAGGTTTCCCAGGTGCTCTGGTGGTTCGACAGGATCACGCAAGGCTCAGCCGGCACGTTTTCGGCACCCGTGACCTTGTAGTCAATGCCCAGGATGGTCCGCACCAGGAACAGTGCGCAACGACACCAGTACACGTTGATGAACTTGTAGCGTTTGGGGAACGACAGGAACGGTGCGACGAAGAAGCTCAGCGAGCACCACAGCAGCGAACTGGTGCCCAGCAGCAGGTAAAAAAGAAAGATTCTGATCGCCTGCAGGATCGACATAGTGGCTTGTACCGTTGCGGGGCATGCCCGCCTGAGAAAAATGCGCCCGAAGGCGCACTGTTTAAATTAGTTCTCTGGCGATAGCTGCCAGATCGTCGAAAATCAGTGTAGTTTCCGGGACACCTTTTTCCAGGGTCCGCTCACCCTTGCCGGTTTTCACCAGCACGGGTTGTGCACCGACGGCCAGGGCGGCCTCCAGGTCACCTTTGCTGTCGCCGACAAACCAGACGCCTTCAAGGCCTACCTGGTAATGCTCGGCAATCGCCCGCAGCATGCCAGGCTTGGGCTTGCGGCAATCGCAGCCTTCGTCCGGCCCGTGCGGGCAATACACGATATGGCCCACCTCACCGCCCTGCTCGGCCACGAGCTCGCGCAGGCGCGCATGCATGGCCTCGAGGGTTGCCAGGGGGTAGTAGCCACGGGCAATGCCGGACTGGTTGGTGGCCACGGCCACCGTCCAGCCCGCCTTGCTCAACTGCGCGATCGCTGCGACCGAGCCAGGGATCGGGATCCACTCATCCAGCGTCTTGATGTAGGCGTCGGAGTCATGGTTGATCACCCCGTCACGGTCGAGAATCAGCAGTTTCAAGGCTTACCCCAGCAGCGAAATGTCAGCCACGCCCAGGAACAGGCCGCGCAGGCGGCTGAGCAGGGCATAACGGTTGGCGCGTACCTTGGCGTCTTCGGCGTTGACCATCACAGCCTCGAAGAAGGCGTCGACCGGGTCGCGCAGTGCCGCCAGGCGGGCCAGCGATTCACTGTACTGGCGTGCTGCAGCCATCGGTTGCACGGCCTGGTCGGCCTGCTGGATGGCCGAGTACAGGGAGAACTCGTTGGCATTGTCGAAGTACTTCGGCTCGACGTGGTCGGCGATCGCGCCTTCGGCCTTGCTCAGCAGGTTCGACACGCGCTTGTTCACCGCTGCCAGGGCTTCGGCTTCCGGCAGCTTGCGGAACGCTTGCACGGCTTGTACGCGTTGGTCGAAGTCCAGTGCGGAGCCTGGCTGCAGGGCACGTACCGACAGGTAGGTTGCGACGTCGATGCCTTCGTCTTCATAACGCGCACGCAGGCGGTCGAAGATGAACTCCAGCACCTGCTCGGCCAGGCCGGCGGCCTTGACCTTGGCACCGAACTGCTTGACCGCAAACTCGACCGCGCCGGTCAGGTCCAGGTCCAGCTGCTTCTCGATCAGGATTCGCAGCACACCCAGGGCGGCACGGCGCAGGGCATATGGGTCCTTGCTGCCGGTAGGCAGCATACCGATGCCGAAGATACCAACCAGGGTGTCGAGCTTGTCGGCGATGGCCACGGCAGCACCGGTGAGGGTCTGCGGCAACTCGGCGCCAGCACCGCGCGGCATGTACTGCTCGTTCAGGGCCAGGGCAACGTCTTCCGGCTCACCGTCGTTGAGCGCGTAGTAGTAACCGGCAACACCCTGCATCTCAGGGAACTCACCGACCATCTCGGTGGCCAGGTCACACTTCGACAGCAGGCCGGCACGGCCAGCGCGCTGGGCGTCGCCGCCGATCAGCGGGGCAATGAAGGCAGCCAGCCTGGATACGCGCTCGGCCTTGTCGTACACGGTGCCCAACTGAGCCTGGAACACTACGTTCTTGAGGCGCTCGTTGAACGTTTCCAGCGGCTGCTTCTTGTCCTGCTTGAAGAAGAACTCGGCGTCAGTCAGGCGTGGGCGCACGACCTTTTCGTTACCTTGCACGATCTGCTTCGGGTCGCGGCTTTCGACGTTGGCCACGGTGATGAAGCGCGGCAGCAGCTTGCCTTCGCTGTCGAGCAGGCAGAAATACTTCTGGTTGTCCTGCATGGTGGTGATCAGGGCTTCCTGGGGCACGTCGAGGAAACGTTCCTCGAACGAGCACACCAGCGGGCCAGGGCATCAGCACGAAACGGTCTTGATAGTAGCGCCAGAGACCAACATATCCTGGCCACCAAATGGCACCGACGGGATCACGATAGGCACTGTCGATATTGAC